>Ga0181593_10002352_pt1 | contig 17372 bp, 13 predicted proteins | sample 071ome_19_FD_133756 | JGI IMG/M metagenome (GOLD analysis project Ga0181593, IMG submission 133756) | Coastal salt marsh microbial communities from the Groves Creek Marsh, Skidaway Island, Georgia - 071413AT metaG (megahit assembly) | ecosystem: Environmental > Aquatic > Marine > Intertidal...
ACCTTGATCACTGGCCCGGTGAGGATCTCTGTCCTGACGAGCTGTTCTCCCGCGTAGATGTCAAACTTGACGGGGGTCGTGCTGCTCATAATTAGATGCCTTCTGCAGACTTGATGATCTCGCCCTTAAAGTCCTTACGGATGGTGATGAGGGTGTTGATTTTCTTTTTCTTGAGGGAGTTGATGTAGAGCTCTTCAGGGCTCTTGGTGCTCCCGTCGATCACGTCCTCTTCGAAGTCATACTCGACGACCTCTTTACCCTTGTCTTGCGCGAGGAGCGCGCCAGCGTAGAGCGTGATGAATAAGAGCGAGGTGAGGGCGCTCAGCGTCCGATAAGAAGCAGGCTTTGCGTTCATCATCTATTCCTCCAAGGTGCTCCCGTGTCCCGAGGCGGTCACAGGGTCATATTCTCTGCAGACAGCGCTCGACCAGTAAGGTTCCCTGAGCGCACAAAAAATGAGTATCAATTAACCCTCTACACTACAAGGGTCATGTCACTCAGGGAGTAGAGGTGAGCTCACCCTTGGCCAGAGGAGCTCTCCTGACGCGCTCGAGCGACCTGTGTAGCCTCTTCCCGCGCGCGCTCCTCTGCTTCATACAGGGACTCGATCCTCCCTTGGAAAGGGACCGCTAAGCGCTCAACGCGAAAGCGGTGAACCGGGAGCCCATACTTAACGCAGGTGGTCTCTCGGTAGGTCAGCGGGAGCTCATCTTGTTCAAAGCGGATCGGCTCGCCAAACTCAGGACGACTGACCAGCGCCGCCTCGATCTCCTTAGCGATCATCTCTACGTCTGTCTTCACCCACACGAAGCCCCCTACCTTCACGAGCTCCGCGAGCTCCTCAGCGAAGCGGGTGTCGACTAAGCGACGCTTCGCGTGACGTCGTTTCCACCACGGGTCGGGGAAGGTGATAAACATGCCCTCTAGCGAGCTCGGTTGGAACAGGGCGCTCATGACCGCCTTCGCGTCTCCCCAGATCACGCGGAGGTTCCTCGGGCCACCCTTCGCTGAGGTCATCTGAGCGAGCCTCCAGACGAACTTCCTGCGGATCTCGATCCCTACTACGTTGTGGTCAGGGAAGCGCTCAGCGAGGCTTGTGAGGAACTTGCCACGGTTGAAGCCCACCTCCAAGAGGAGCGGAGCCTCACGCTCAAAGGCCTCCTCCCAGCGCCACCCCTCAATCAGCTCTGAGACGGGCTCCGCAGAGGGGCCACCAGCCTCTGGGGTTCCATAGATTTTTTCATTGAGGAGAGGCCAGGCGTCTGGGCCTTGGGGGAGGGCGATCGCGGGGCCACGTAAGCGAGGCATGAGAGGCTCCTTGGGAGGTCAAGGGTGTTGGATCTGCCTCCTCATACCTTAGGGCTCTCCGTAGCACAAGCGCGCGCGAGCGCCTCTAGGCAGGCGCGGATGTCTTGGGTAGGCTCATACCCGAGCTCTGTGCGCGCAGCGGAGATGTCAAACCAGTGCGCTGTAGAGAGCTGCTCCGCGATAAAACGGGTCATGGGTGGCTCTCGCTCCGCTCCCACGAGGCGGTAAGCCCACTCGAGCGCGCCACCGATCATGTAGGCGAGGCGAGGTGAGAGCGTCTTGTGGACGGGCGCGCGACCACAGGCCTCTAAGATGCCGTTCATGAGCGCCTGGATCTCCCAAGGCTCACCTTGAGAGATGAAGTAGGCTTTGCCCGCGCATGACGCGTTCGGGCTGAGTCGATCAAACGCGTTGAGGTGGGCGCGAGCGGCGTCCTCAATATAGACAGAGTCGACGAGCTTATGTGGGGCGAGGTGCCTTAAGCGCCCCGCGTCCGCCCTCGCGAGGATCCGAGGGATCAGGTGCTGGTCGCCTGGCCCCCAGATCAGGTGAGGGCGGAGCGCGACGACGCTCAGCGCTGAGCTCTGAGCAGCCAAGGCGATCCGCTCAGCCTCTGCCTTGGTCTCTGGGTAGAAGGCGCTGTAGTGGTCGGGGTAGCTCAGGTCAGCCTCACTTAGGCCCTCTATGTCACCCCCTGAGCCCGCGTGGACAACGCTTGGGGAGCTCGTATAGATGAGCTTGGGGATCTTGAAGCGCCTCGCCGCGTCAAGGGCGTTTTGAGTGCCGGTGACGTTCGCGCTAACATAGGACGCTCTGCTCCCCCAAGCGCCCGCCTTCGCGGCGACATGAAAGATCGCGTCACAGCCCTCTGCGCTCGCGTACGCCTCTGGGTGAGCGATGTCAGCTTGGCGCATGTGAACCCCCAGCGCCTCAAGCGCTGGATAGTGGCCTCTCGCGACCCCTCGCACCTCATAGCCACGCTGAAGGCACTGGAGGGCGATCGCTCGCCCCAGAAACCCACCCGCGCCTGTGATGAAGACCCTCTGCGTCACGCCTTACCCCCCTTTTGGCGCTGAGCGTCATGGAAGCGCTTCGCCCAGCCCTCTCTCTCGACCTGCTCGGCGCGGCTCAGCGCGAGCGCGTGTGGAGGGACGTCGCGGGTCACGGTGCTCCCCGCGGCGACAAAGGCGCCCTCACCTACGGCTACAGGCGCCACGAGCTGGGTGTCTGAGCCGATAAAGGCTCCTGCGCCGATGCTCGTTTTGTGCTTACTGTAGCCGTCATAGTTACATGTGATCGTGCCCGCCCCAACGTTCGCCTTTGCGCCGACATGTACGTCCCCGAGGTAGCTGAGGTGGCTCGCCTTTGCGCCCGCCTCAAGGTGAGCCTTCTTGGTCTCGACGAAGTTGCCCACCTTACAGCGGTCTTCAAGCGTCGTACCCTCTCTGAGACGGGCAAAGGGGCCTAAAGAGACCCGCTCACCGACCTTCGCGGACCTCAAGTGACAGTAAGGGAGCACCTCTGTGCGCGCCGCGATGACGCTCTCGATGAGGACCGCGCCTTGCCCTAACCTCACCTCCTCACCGACGACGCTCGACTCAAGCCTTACACCTCTCTCTAGATAACAGCCTGAGCCGATCTTCGTCTCCCCAAGTAACGTGACCCCTGGCTCGATGACCGTGTCTTCACCTACGCTCACGCGCTCACTTAAGGTGACCTGATCTGGGTCAAGGAAGGTGACCCCCTCTCGCATGAGCCTCTGAGCGATCTTTCGTTGCGCGCGACGCTCAGCCAGCGCGAGGTCAGCGCGGTCGTTCACCCCCTCAAGGGCCTCAGCCTCCTCACCTTCAAAGGTGTGACAGGCGACCCAGCCCTGCGCTGTATGCTCCGCCATCTGCGCGTGCGCATAGGCGACGAGGTCGGTGAGATAGAGCTCGCCTTGCGCGTTGTCGCTCTTTAGGGCGCGTAGCCCCTCAAACAGAAGCGCTCGCTCTACACGATAAAAGCCTGCGTTCACCTCACAGACCTTGAGCTCCTCGGGGCTACAGTCGCGCGCCTCACGGATCGCATACAGCCCCCGCTCATCACTTAACAGGCGACCATACGCCTTCGGGTCAGCCAGCCTCATCCCCGCGACGACGAGCTTCGCTTCAGCGCCCGCTACGCTCAGCGCCTCAAAGGTGGAGCGACGCAGGGTAGGGACGTCCCCAGAGAGGATCCACACGTCTCCTTCAAAGCCCTCAAGCGCGCGCTCAGCGCACTGTACAGCGTGCGCCGTCCCGAGCTGCTCCGCCTGGATCGCCCAGCTCAGGTCTCGCCCCTCGAAGCGCTCTTTTAGGTGCGCTTGGATCGCCTCAGACTGATGACCAAGCACCACGACGATCTTGCTGAGGCCCGCGTCGAGCGCGACCTGAACGACGCGCTCAATGATCGGCACCCCCGCGACGGGGTGGAGCACCTTGCTCAGCTTCGAGCGCATGCGCGTCCCCTTACCTGCCGCCATGATGACGGCCGCCTGAGGTCGCTCGCGCTGTGCTAACGTTGAGCTCATTTTGTCTCCTCTAAGATGCTGATACGCCCCACCGCGGGGGCCTTGATGGGTGAGCCCTTGCGAATGACGTCCATGAACAAGATCCGTAGCGGGATCGCGGTGTTCACCGAGGGCATCTCAGCGAGCCACTTACAGCAGCTCCCCCCCCCGGCCATGTAGCTGTTCATCGCGACCTTAAATATCCGAGCCTCATCGATGGGAGCGCCTTGATAGGTCAAGGTGACCTCACGCCCCCCCTGAGTGTCAGCGCTTTGTGTCGTGAGCGTGAGATGCTGTGAGACCTGGATTCTACTCGCCCCTCCCTCTAGGTTCTCGCTGAGGAGCCTCTTAATTTGAGCGCCGGTGAGGTTCATGGTCGCGAGCTGGTTATCAAAGGGCATCACCTGAAAGATGTGCCCTACGGTTAACGTTCCTTGAGGGAGGTCGTTGCGAAAGCCAAAGGTGTTATGGAGCGCGAGGTCTGCCTCTCCAACCTCCGCCATCGCGTCACAGAACAGGTTTGGGAGTGGCCCATCAAGGTTCGGGAGGTCCGCGAAGCGAGGGAGCGGGTCGGCGCTCTCACCGATCTTAACATCCATCTCTGCGCCGACCTGAGCGCTGATCTGGTCGACCTCTTGGGCGAGCGACGCTCTCAGGCTACTCGCGCCGACCTGTGCTGTTGGGAGCTCATCGAGCCAGAGTGGGACGAGCTCCCCTTTGATCTGTGGAGCCTCCCCTGGCGCGCTTCGAGTAATCACGACCTTGGTGAAGCCCTCGAGGTGCTCTCCGCTCTGCGCGATCCACACGCCCCCCTCTGGCCTCCAGAGCTCAGAGAAGGCAGCGTGCGCGTGGCCACCTAACACTAGGTCAACCCCAGCCTCACGAGCGATTTGGATGTCACCAGGGTAATGCAGGTCCTCTTGAGATGGGACAAAGTCCGCGGTCCGAATACGCTTACGTGAGACGCTTGGCCCAACTCCGCAGTGCGTGAGCGCGATGACGACCTCTGCGCCCGCCGCGCGGAGCGCCTTGACGTGAGGCCTCGCGGCCGCGACCTCCTCAACAAAATGGAGATGCTCCACGTGCGCAGGCAAGGTCGAGGTTGAGGTGAAGCGGGTCGCGAGCCCCACGACGCCCACCTTGATCCCCCCTTGCTCAAAGAGCGCCCAAGGTTGAGCATAGGTCACGGGCGCCCGGTTCGCGTTCACTTGAATGTTCGAGGCAAGGAAGGGGAAGCGCGCGAGGCGCTGGAGGCGAATGAGGTTGTCTTCACCAAAATCAAACTCATGGTTACCGACCGCCACCGCGTCATATTGAGCGATGTTCATCAGCTCGACGACCGCGCTCCCCTTGCTTAAGGTCCCCTCTGGCGCGCCTTGATAGATGTCACCTGAGTCGAGGAGCAGGTACGGTCTCCGCTCAGCGTCAAGGTGGGCGCCTAAGGCCTCAAACCCTCCAATCATTCGATCGGGCTTAGGCTCATACCAGCGCGCCTTGTGTGGCTTGATATAGCCATGGATATCCGAGGTGTGGAAGATCACGAGCTCTCCACGCCCCACGCCCGCAGAGGCGGAGGGGGGCTCAGCCCAAATGGAGGGCGCGAGACACACTAGGAGTGAGGTGACGAGCCCTGTGATGAGGGCACGCTGTAGGGAGGTGATGGTAGGCATACGTGTCCTCATAGGGCCTCTGTTCGCGCTAGAGTGAGCAGGAGATCAGGTTAGGGTCGACGGATCGCGAGCACCTCGAGCTCCTGTACTTCACCGCCCAGCTCGACCTCAACGATGTCTCCAATCGATTTACCAAGCAGAGGCTTGACGATCGGCGCGGTCACGGAGATTTTCTTCGCCGTCAGGTCCGCCTCGGACTCACCGACGATCTGGTACTCCATGACCCGCTCTGTGTCGAGGTTCTCGAACTTTACGATGAGGCCAAAGCCCACCACATGGGTCGGGACACGGCTCACATCAATCACCTCAGCGCGGGCGAGCTGATCTTCAATCATCCTGATGTTCGCCTCGAGCATCCCTTGCTTCTCCTTCGCGGCGTCATAGTCCGCGTTTTCTCTGAGGTCACCATGGGAGCGGGCCTCCTCAAGCTCATCGGCGACCTCTGTACGGCCACGGCCTTTGAAGTCTGCTAGGCGCGCTACGAGCGTCTTGTGGCCCTCTGTGGTGAGCAGGACTTTATCCATGGTTTCTCTCCTTGGGTGTTTTGCGTTAGTCTCGACTAGTTTTGATCTCAGAGAAGGGGTCAAGTGTCAAATAGACTCTGACCAGAGGCGTACCCTACCCCTTGTCACCCTGCAACTTGATCTACTGATCTACAAAGCCACACCCCATATGGAGCCCTTGATGAGACCTGAGCAACGTCGACGCCCACCCTCCCTCCCCTACCTTTACTCGGCCACGATCTGCCTGTGCGCCTCTCTCTGTGCGCTCCTGAGTAGCGCCACGAGCGTCGCCCAAGAGCGTCGCTTTACACATGATGACTTTATCAAGGCCTTCCCAAAGCCCGCGACGAGCAGACTTGAGGAGGCCAAGCGCCTCTATGTTGAGCGCTGTGTCAACTGTCATGGTGTGAGGGGGAACGGAGATGGGGTATTGGCGCGGAAGATGTCGCCTCGGCCACGTAACCTCAGGAGCCGCGCATGGTTTGAGTCCCTAGAGTACCCCGAGCGCATTAAGCGTCTTAAGCGCTCGATCATTGGGGGGGGGCCCGCGGTGGGCGGGAGCGCGCTGATGCCTCCCAACCCAGATCTCCGTAATAAACCAGAGCTGTTATACGCGCTCGTTTACTACCTCGCGCTCCCACACAAGCCTAGCCCGATCCCTGAGTCAGAGGCTCAGGACAGCCCTCAGGGCGCCACCCCCTAGCAGGTGAGCTTATCGAGCGACCGTGAAGGGCTCACTCGTGAGCGTGTACGGGTCAGGGAGCTGACCTGAGACCTTAAACCTGAGCTGACCACTCAGCTGACCAACGCTTGGGGTCACGGAGTATGTGTTGGGGAGCGTGACGCGCCACTCAAAGCTCCTCGCCTCGAGTGAGAGGGACTCGGTGTACGGAGGGGTGACGCTTAAAGACAGCTGGAGCTCCATTCCATCAGAGCTCCACTCGAGCCCGCTCAAGTGACGGACAGGCTCCCATGAGAGGGTGTCATCTGCGGACTCAACCGCCCGCTCAAGTGTCACAAAGGGCTGATCGATCGCGGGGTCCCCCCCAGCCCAGCTCGCCACCCAGAGGCCTCCCTCATCTAGCGCTGGCGTGCTCAGCCAGCTCGGAGCAGAGAGCGGGCGCTCGAAGCTGAGCTCCGCCTCTTCAAAAGGCTCTGGCTCCGGGATCGGGAGAGGCAAGAAACTCAGAGGTTGAGCGCTGTCACGCACATGGGAGGCGACCTCAACGCCTCTGTTGATGAGGAACTGACCAAAGCCGGGCCCCCAAAGCGCGCCTTGAGCCTCATATCCTCCGAGATAAAAGTCATCGGGATGGAGTAGATAAGCGAGGTAGCCTTGAGCGTACCCAAGGACCCAGGCCTGATCTGAGGCGGTCGCCTCACGCGCTCGGTCGCGGAGCTCTACCCCTACGCTCGTGAGGGGCTCCCCTGGGAGCGTGACGAGGGTGAGCCCACCCCCCTCTTCGAGCTCGCTTGGCTCACCGAGCCACGCGGAGCTGAGCTGGACCCAGCTCACCCCAAACGGCTCAGGGACAGGGATACAGCTCAAGGTGTCGGGCGTATACTGGCGCAGTGGCTCCTCACAGTTTGGCTCAGCGGGCATACAGAACGTCCCGCCATGTGGGAAGCGATCAAAGCTCCCATCAGGGTTAATCAGGTCATTGCTCGCTGGGATACGGATCGTCTTGACCCTAAGCTCAAGGCTGGAGGAGGTCTGGATCGCCTCCAGCGCAGGCACGACGCGTGAGGCCGCCTCAAGCCCAATGGAGTCGAGCTGTTTAAAGTCGTCCCTCGCGTCTGTGCCCTCTGGTCGCATGTGCTCATCAGGCGCTCGGGGTGACATGTCCCCTGCCCAGCTCTGGAGGTACATCACCGGCGCGTAGCTCGGTAGACGTTGCTCAACCCCACGCTCAATCGCGCCAGGCGCGTCACCGGAGAGCACGAATTGGTCATTGTTTATGATCGTCCCGTGCATCGCATAATTAATGAGGACCGCCTTGAGCGTGCCTTCATCATCCGTGACCTTCAAGAGGCCCATGCTGTCATCCTGAACCGGTCCATTTTCACAGCGTCGATCGCTGTGTAGGCTGTCGACGCTGATGGTGTCATAGCCCACTTTAGCGTCAAACATGTCCTCATCTGCGCTGAGCACAGCCTCGAGCACCGCGCGACGATACCGTGTGTAATACTCCTCCTTAAAGGGGCCGACCGCGATGCGACCGAGCGGGTGATTAAAGACTCGACCTCCGCTCGCGTGCGTGTGCGTCGCGCTGATGATTAAGCCCTCAGCGAGGTCGCCTCGGCCAAGCTCATTGAGCGCCGTCTGAACGTCGACCACGAAGCCCTGCCAGACGCCAATCATGTCCGTCCTTACGAGCACAAGCGAGCGCTCACCCTGACGAAGGATCAAGGCCCGCGCCGTCAGGGAGGTGTGCTGTGTGTCTGTCCCAGGGTACGCCTCTGCGAACGGGGTGACGACCCCCTGCCTTGGGCCAAAGCCGACGACCGCGGCGCCGAGCGGGAAGCCGAGCGCCCGCTCGGCGAAGCCTGCTCGTAGGCGATCTGTAGGCTCCGGACGGGCGTTGTAATGCTCGGGGGGCGCGTCGAGATCAAAGGTCCACGCCATATCTACGGGGGGCTCGGCGTCGACTGCGCTCATGTCGACGGCGCTCATGTCCTCGAGCCCTTGGTCGCGGACCTCAGCCCCGCCTACCGTGTCCCCCCCCTCTGCTCCACCGGGAGAGGGGGGCTCGGCGTCGAGCCTCTCTGTGGAGGGAGGTGGCTCCTCAGAGTCACAGCCGGTGAAGATGAGCGCTGAGCATCCAACGTACAAACAGACGAGCGTCAGCGAGCGCAGAGCGGGGGTGAGCAAGGTCATAGAGGTCCTCATTGGTAAGGTTAAGGCAGAGCGGAGCCTAGCATAAGGCCTCTAGACACATCGAGGGGAAGGTGATTGCGTCCCTCTACGACATCAGGCATAGAGCGCTGAGTAACATAGACCGCGACAGCGCGCTGAGCGTATACGAGGGGAGCTGAGATGAGCGTAGTGATTGGAGGATCAACCGGTGAGCCTAACTTAAGCGCTCCATTACTCACGCTCACACAGGTCAGCCTCGGCTACAGTGGACCTGAGCTCTTCTCAGGGGTCACGGTCAGCGTACATCATGGGCAACGCGCCTGCCTTGTTGGGCGTAACGGCTCTGGGAAGAGCACCTTGATGAAGGTCATCGCGGGCTTAGAGCAGGCTGACTCAGGGGAGCGGGTGGTGAGCCCACACGCTCGGGTCGCGTACCTTGAGCAGTCGCCTGACCTCACTCAATGGGAGACGGTAGAGGAGGCGGTGCTCGCCTCTTTAAACGCGACACAGCAGGACCGCTCATACCTAGCGATCTCCTATATCAAACAGCTTGGGCTCTCCCCTGAGATGAAGACCACACAGCTCTCAGGCGGAGAGGGAAGGAAGGTCGCGCTGGCCCGTGTCTTTGCGAGCGACCCGCACCTCTTGCTCCTCGATGAGCCCACCAACCACCTAGACTTACCTAGCATCGAGTGGCTTGAGGGTGAGCTCGCGCGCTTCCACGGCGCCGTGATTTTAATCAGCCACGATCGGGCCCTCCTTGAGCGCACGACGGACAGGACCCTGTGGGTTGAGCGTGGCGTTGTGCGACAGCTCAGCTACGGCTTCAAGCGCTTTGAGCAGTGGCGGGAGGAGGTCTACCATGATGAGTCTCGTCAGGTTGAGAAGATGGATAAGCTCCTCGCTCAAGAGACTCAGTGGCTCCGCGAGGGGATCTCAGCCCGCCGTACACGTAACCAAGGGCGACTCCGGAGGCTCATCGAGCTCCGCTCACAGCGGGCCTCGATGAGAGCTCGTCAAGGGACCGCCGCCCTCCAGATCGACTCAGGCGCGCGCTCGGGTCGACAGGTGATCGAGGCGAAGGGGGTCTCTAAGCAGTATGGTGAGCGCGTCATCGTCGCGCCCTTGGATCTAAATATCGCGCGTGGAGACAGGGTGGGGATCGTGGGCCCTAATGGCGCGGGTAAGACGACGCTGATTAAGCTCTTATGTGGTGAGCTGAGCCCTGACACAGGTGAGGTGAAGCTCGGTACTCAGCTGAAGCCCGTATATATTGATCAGCGACGCACGCTCGACCCTGAGCTCACCCTCCAAGAGGTTTTGTGTGTGGCGGGCAGTGACCGGGTCATGGTGAGGGAGAGGCCTGTACATGTGGCTGGTTATTTAAAGGACTTCCTGTTTGAAGGGCGGGACGCGAGGCGTCGAGTGAAGTCCTTGTCAGGCGGTGAGCGTGCGCGCCTCTTGCTCGCTCAACAGCTCACCGAGCCTGCCAACCTCTTGATCCTTGACGAGCCAACCAATGACCTCGACCTCGAGACCTTGGACCTGTTACAGGAGCTCCTCTCTGAGTATGAGGGGACGCTCTTGATGGTGAGCCATGATCGCGACTTCCTTGATAAGATCGTGACCTCTGTCCTCGCCTTTGAGGGGGATGGGGTTGTGGTCGAGTATGCGGGCGGATACAGCGATATGCTCAGCCAGCGTCGTGGTCGGGCTAGCTCACCTGTCGAGTCGGTTAAGGAGAGAGGCGCGAAGACCGCTGACGCCAAGAAATCGAAGAGCAAGCTGTCTTATAAAGAGAAACGAACGCTTGAGGCGCTTAAAACGAAGCTAGATCAGCTCACGGGGGAGGTGGGCTCCCTTGAGGAGGCGCTCGAGGACGCAGACCTCTACCAGCGCGCCCCTGAGGAGTTTAACGCGAAGCTCGAGCGCCTCGCGCAGGCGAAGGAGGAGCTTGGTGAGGTTGAAGAGCAGTGGCTTGAGCTTGAGCTCCTGCGAGAGGAGCTAGAGGGGTAAACGATGGCTAAGCGTAAGAAAGAGCGCGTCTCAATGAGACCACAGGGCTTTGAGTCTAACCTCGGGGAGCTCTTCGCCTCGCTCCCCCTCCCCGCCGAGGAGACATCGGCCGTTGAGGGGCCTTTAGCGGGTGAAGCGACCGGGCTCGATGAGCGTGGGTTAAAGGAGGCTGACCTCCTGTCTCCGATCGGCGCGCGTCGACCGCTCCGAACCTCGATCTCAAAGAAGGGCCGTGGCGGGAAGGTGGTCACTCAGCTCCTGTTGCTCCCTGAGAGCGCTCAGGCTGATCGAGAGCGACTCGCGAAGGGGGTCGCGAAGGCTTTAGGCTGTCGAGCGTGGGTGGAGCATGACCAGCTTTGCCTTCAAGGAGACCAAAGGGAGCGCTTGACAGACTGGGTGAACACACAGGAGGGCTGAGCCCATAAGAGGGCTGAGCGGGCGAAGCGCTCAGCTGTGATCGCCCTGCTCCTCCACGTCGCTCACGTGTGCTCGATCCCGTGACGCGAGCTCAAGGCTCAGCATGAGCTCTCGGAGCGCTCGCACCTCGTCGCGGAGCTCACCGATCTCTCTGCTCTCCTCTTCGCTCGCGGAGTCTAAAAAATAGCGGGTACATTGAACCGTGATCACGCTAAACAGGCCAACGCCTGCGCTCATTAACCCCATAGCGAGGAGCCGACCTTGTGTGGTGACAGGATAAAAGTCACCATAGCCGACTGTGGTGATCGTGACCCACGCCCACCAGAGGGCGTCTTGTGCGCTGGTGATGTTCGCGTTCTGCGCGCCTCGCTCGAGGTAGAGTACGCCGATCGCGCTCATGGTGGTCATCAGAAAAGAGGTAGACAGCACAAGAGCAAAGGAGTCTTGGAGGCGATGCTCGAGCTTCTTGTGAATTAAGCGCATCGCGCGCATCGCTCTCACGAGACGGATTAAGCGCAATGTTCGACCCCAACGGATCGACTCTAGAGTCGGGATGCTAGAGATCAGGTCGAGCCAGCCCCACTTCATGTAGCCTACCCTGTCGCTCGTGAAGAGGAGCCGGAGGCTGAAGTCGATTAAGAAGAACACGCAGACCGCTTGATCGACGAGGTGGAGGAGCTCTCTGTTGTGAGCGGAGAGCTCGACGAGCTGCTGGAGGACTAGGGCGACGAGGGTGTAAATGGACAGCGCGATAATGAGGAGGTCCCACCCCCCGAGGAAGTGCTCTTGATAGGCATCTTTAAGCTTCTTTTGTAGCTCACTGTCCACCTCAAGGCGCCCTCTCATGGACCGGGTCACACTCTTAAGACCAAGCATAAGCCGAGCCATCCTTGGGGGAGGGCTGAGCTCGCTAGACTGAGACGTGACGGCGGCCGTGTCCTCTGTTGTGGCCTGCATTTGAGGTGTGCCTGCGCTGTGCTCTTGAGAGGGCTCAGAGACCTCAGAGCGCTCTCTAGGCTCCCCCTGACTTGAGGACTCCGAGCCCCCCTCTGTGGCCCGAGCGGGGACCGCCTCCCCTCTCAGGTCATACCACGTCATGACCCGCGCCTTTGGCCCGTATAGACCATCATGGACATCTGTGACCGCACGGCCATACGGGACAATTAAGAACTCTAAGCCCGCCGCGAGGGCCGCCTGGGCGTCCACCTCAGAGTCACCGACATAGAGGGCCTCTTGAGGGGTCACCTCGAGGGCGCTCATCGCTCTAAATAAAGGCTCGGGGTGTGGCTTAGCTAAGCGTCCCTGCTCACGGCCAATCACAACCTCAAAGCGCTCTGCCCAACCGAGATGCTCTAGGAGTGGCCACGCGAGCTCTACAGGTTTATTCGTGACCACGCCTACCTTGACCCCTCTCGCCTGGAGCGCGAGTAGGGCCTCCTCTGCGCCATCATAAAAGCAGGTCCGATCAAAGAGGTGCGCTCGATAGGCCTCAATGAAGGTCTCACGGTGCGCCTCGAGCTCATCATGGTGCTCCAAAGGGAGACAGCGCTTGAGGAGCGCGCTCGCTCCATGACCAATCCCGAGGGCGACCTCATCCTCTGTGAGCGAGGGGAGCTCGAGTGACGCGCGGGTGAGGTTCACCGCGGTCGCGATGTCTGCGGTCGTGTCAATGAGCGTGCCATCGAGGTCAAAAAGGCAGGCTTTAATGACCCGGGTTGTCATCAGCTCCTCCATACCTATGCTCGTAGCTATAATAGCTTCGCTTTAATTTGCTTGTTAAGCTCTCTGAGGCTCACAGGCTTTGTGAAATAGTCATCCATCCCTGCGTTGAGACAGCGCTCTTTATCTCCAGGCATCGCGAGCGCCGTCAACGCAAAGATTGGGATCTTGCATGTGCGTGGATCAGCTCGGAGGTGCTGTGTCGCCTCAATCCCATCCATACGTGGCATTTGGATATCCATTAGGATCAGGTCAGGGAGGAGGGCCTGAGCGATCTGGACCGCTTGCTGCCCATCTTCGGCGGTGATGAGATCAAAGCCCTTGCGCTTCAGGTAGTCTTGAACGAGCTGTATATTGGAGAGGTTATCGTCCACCACAAGGATCGTCTGGCTGTCATTGACCCGCTCATGTGGTTGAGCGATGAGCGCCTTGTCTGGGGGAGAGGAGTCTTGGCCCTTGTGACGTTGGGTGGAGTGAAGCCCCTGCAAGACCTCGAGGAGCGAGGCTCTACTGAAGGGCTTCACGAGGTAGCCGGAGATCAGCTCTGGTGGGACGCTCGACTCTGAGGGCTCGAGCACAGAGCAGATCACGACCGGGATCGTGGAGAGCGTGGGGTGCGCCTTGAGCGCTTTGAGGAGCTCGAGCCCGCTCGCCTCAGGGAGGTGGAGGTCGAGCATCACAAGCTGAGGTGAGGAGCGCTCAGCTTGATCAATGGTGAGCGCTCCGGACGGGTCCCAGATGATGTCTGTCCCTAGCTCCGAGAGGTAACGCTTGAGCTTGTCTGCGTCCACCACAGAGTCTTCAACGACGAGCACCTTCTCTAATGAGATCGCGTGGTGAGCGGTGGTGTGCTGTGGGATGATGAGGCCCTCGACCCATGGAAAGTCAAGGTGGAACGCGCTCCCCTTGCCTCGCTCACTCTCAACAGAGGCGACCCCACCGTGGAGCTCCATAATGGATGAGACGATCGAGAGCCCAAGCCCTGTCCCCTCATAGGCCCGAGACAAAGATGAGTCGATCTGGACAAAGGGTTGAAAGAGCTTCGCTTGATCATCAGGGTGAATACCGATCCCCTCATCCCACACCGTCACCCGAAGCTGGCTATGCTCAACGTCGCTCCTGACCTTGAGCCCTACCCGCTTGTTGCTAGGGGTAAACTTAACCGCGTTGCTCATGAGGTTCATGAGGAGCTGTTTGAACCAACGCTGATCAGCGGTCAGGACATAGACCCCCTCGATATCAAGCGACAGTGAGAGCTGTTTCCGCCTCATCTCAGGTTTAAAGTGTTGGATCACCTCTGAGCAGAGCGACTCGACGTCAACCTCCGTGAGGTTTAGCTTCATCCCACCTGCTCTGATCTTTGAGATGTCTAAAATATCAGAGATGAGCACTAAGAGGTGCTCTCCACTTTTTGCGATCTGCCGTATGCTCTGAGTCTGCTCCGTGTTCAGCCTACCATAAATAGACTCTAGCAAGGCCTCACTGAGGCCTAAAATGGAGTTAAGTGGTGTCCTGAGCTCATGGGACATAGACGCCAAAAAGTCATCCTTAGCGCGAGAGGCGCGCTCTAGCTCAGAGTTGAGGGACTCGAGGGCGCTCAGCGTCTCAGTGACCTGTGCGACCTCATTGACCTGAATTGACAGCCAAGCCTGTCCCTCAATGGTGTGCACTTGGAGGCTAACCCTGAGCGGTTCGGTCGCGCTAGCGCTGGTCAGGTCGGCGTCTACCGCGTTTTCATCGAGCAGCTCAAGGAGGTCGCCCCAGCTCTGGCAGGTACGCTCTGCGATCTGAACACTAGAAAACACCTCAAACAGCGCGCTCCCAAGATGAAGCCCAAGCTCACTCGCAGCGGGGTTAAGAAAGGCACACGCCCCCTCTGCATAAAGCGCGATCGGGTCCGCACATCGCTCAATCAGCGACTTGAGGATAGATGATATGTGCGACTCATGAAGCATACATTTGGCCAAGACTTCAGTAATTGTGCATTTTAATTAAAAAACACAAGCTCATTTGTCAATAGAAACACGCGCTTCTTAGCTGACGTGATCAGAGGTCTGTGTTAGATTAACAGCTCAGTTGCCTGTGCTCACCTGACCTTTCATTTTTTTAGGTTTCTATGTGTTCAACTCTGCTCAATAGGGCGCGCATCTCCCTCATGGGTTTAGCGCTCTTCATGACCGCCTCAAGTCTACTCTTCGCTCAGCCTGCGCGTGGGCTCGCTCGGGGTAAAGCTGAACCTCCGGTCAGACGGCTCCGCTACACATGGTGGTCAGACCCAGCGACAAGCGCCGCGATCGGCTGGGAGCAGGGCGTGTTAGACGCAGAGCTCTATTATGATGAACGCGAGCAGTGGAGCGAGACGGGGGAGCTCAAACAGCGCGCTGAGGTGAGCGTCGCTCGCCGTGTATCTGACACGCGCTGGGTGCACCTCACTCAACTTAAGCCTGACACGGCCTACCAATTTCAAATCAAGACGAGCGCAGGAGACAGCGAGGCCTTTTGGCTTAAGACCGCCCCTAATGAACCCAAAGAGATGAGCTTTATCATTGGTGGAGACTCAAGGAACCACAGGAAGACGAGGCGACTCGCGAATCAAGTCGTGGCTCAGCTCACCCCGACGGCGGTCTTGTTTGGCGGAGACTTTACAGCTCAAGACACCAAGCGCCAGTGGCGTAAATGGCTAGATGATTGGCAGCTGTCGATCAGTGAGGATCGGCGCCTCACGCCTTTAGTCCCAACACGTGGGAACCATGACTCAGAGCGCTCTCTAAAACGCGCGTGGGGTGAGGCGTACCCTCAATTTTACTACGCGCTGTCATTTGGGGGTGAGCTCGTGCGAGTGTACACCTTGAACTCCGAGCGCCCCGCGGGTGGTGAGCAGCGGGCGTGGCTTGAGGCTGACCTTACAACACACGCGTCATCTACCTTGAAGATCGCTCAGTATCATAAGCCTATGCGCCCTCACTCTGGCATGAAGATTGAGGGCTTTGATGAATATGATCACTGGGCTCCCTTGTTTAAACAGCATCAAATCGACCTCGCGGTCGAGTGTGACTCGCATCTGATGAAGGTCACTTGGCCGATCGTGATGGACTCAACCGGGGCTCAAGGCTTCCGTAGGGTGAGCAAAGGGGGGACGGTCTTTATAGGGGAAGGGGGCTGGGGAGCGCCTCTACGGAAGGTGTCTGATCCCAAATCATGGACGATGAAGAGCGGGAGAATTAATCACGTCTTTTTCGTCGAAATTAGCCCACAGGGGGGATATACTTTAAGGGTATTGGAGGTCAGCGAGGCGCGCGCCGACGTCGCTCGTCCTTGGCAGAATTTTATGTGGAGGCGAGCATCTAACCAAGGGTCGCTCCCCCCTGTTGAGCGTCGTTAAGTAGCGCTGTTCATTACCCAGAGAACTTAATATGAAGCGCCCGACAGGTCAGCTCGCTCAGCTCAACACTCCTCTCGCTCCGACCGGTGAACATGAGGCTGTGAGAGAGGCGTCTGACGCGCATGTTTGGGTCGACCCTGTCAGCGCTCAGGCTGACCCTTGGGGCTCTGAGTCGGACCTCTGGCGACGACATGAAGATGAGGCAGAGCTCCCGGAGTTTGAGCTTGAAGAGCTGACCCCCTCTCTCGTCCCGATCCGGTTCGCCCACAACAGGCTCTCAGAGATCCCTCAGCTCGATGATGTCTCGCTCGTCACAAGCTCATTAAGCACAGGCTCGCACATGAGTAGCCAACAGAGCTGGGCGGGAGACGAGCTCGATGGCGCCGAGGTGTTTCATCGGATCCGTGAACATCTGAGCCTCCCCCCCTCCGCCCAACCGAGCACCCTGAAGCCTCAAGGGGTGTTTGAGGTGAGCGCCCCACCTGAGGGTCAGTGGTTTGGCGATGAGGGTATAGAGCGCTCTCTCTCACAGATGCAGTCGACCCGCCCTGCACAGGCGGTCGCGCCTCGACCCACGGCTCCATCGACGAGGCCCGCTCGGGGTGCGACCTCTAGGCCATCGAGCGTCTCTCTGAGGCCCTCAGCGGTCTTAAGTCATGAGAAGATACAGCTCGAACATGACCGAAGAAATGCGAAGAGGAGAGCCCTAGAGAGACTTGAGCAAGAGCGACTTGAACAGGAGCAACGAGAGGTTGAGCGCTTAGAGAGGGAGCTACTTGAGGCGGAGCGCCTAGAGAGGGAGCGACTTGAGGCGGAGCGCTTAGAGAGGGAGCGATTTGAGGCGGAGCGCTTGGAGGCGGAGCGGCTTGAGGCGGAGCGACTTGAGGCGGAGCGACTTGAGGCGGAGCGACTTGAGGCGGAGCGACTTGAGGCGGAGCGACTTGAGGCGGAGCGACTTGAGGCGGAGCGA
>Ga0181593_10002356_pt1 | contig 17358 bp, 14 predicted proteins | sample 071ome_19_FD_133756 | JGI IMG/M metagenome (GOLD analysis project Ga0181593, IMG submission 133756) | Coastal salt marsh microbial communities from the Groves Creek Marsh, Skidaway Island, Georgia - 071413AT metaG (megahit assembly) | ecosystem: Environmental > Aquatic > Marine > Intertidal...
AGCGACGTGTTGGTAAATCGAAGCGTCGCGATTGTTCCGCGGTCAAGCGTACTATCGATCACCAGTTTTCCGCCCAGCAGATCCATATATCGTTTGCAGATCGACAGTCCCAACCCCGTGCCTTGGCCCGATTGAGAAATCGCTGGGTTGCCTTGCAAGAACGGCTCGCCCAGGCGGCGCAAAATAGCGGGTTCAATGCCGGGGCCGTTGTCCGCCACCGAAACATTCAAGGAGTCTCCTTGAGCATAGGATGCTGTGACTTCGATTTTACCGTTGGCCGGCGAAAACTTAACGGCGTTTGAGAGTAAGTTGATCAGAACTTGGCGGATGAAACGCTCATCTCCTAAAACGCCCGGCAACCCCGTCATGTCGCCGATTTGTATTCTGATGTTTTTGCGTTTCGCTACACCGTCGATAAAAGCGACCGCGCCTTCAACGGCTTTGCGCATGTCCACGGTTTGCTTTTGCAGTGGCTGCGCGCCCGATTCTACCTTCGCCATATCTAAAATATCATTGACGATGTTCAGCAGATGTTCCCCCGAACGGTGAATGTGATCAGCGTAGGATATGTAGGCGGGTGAAACATCCTCGCCCAAAACCTTGTTCTTTATAATTTCCGAAAAGCCCATAATCGCATTTAAGGGTGTGCGGAACTCATGGCTCATATGAGCTAAAAACCGGCTTTTGGCGTCATTCGCCTCTTCGGCGGCGGCTTTCGCCTTGCGTAAATCGTTTTCATTTTCTTCCGCGTGGCGAAGCTGATCGAAAATAATGAATGCGAAGGCGATCATGGCCAAAACAACCCCGGGAACCGCGATGACGACGACGTTTCTCAGATTTTCCCAGCTCGTAAGAAAATCTTCCGCGTCCAGAACAACTGAAATGAACAAAGGCGCGTTCGCCAAGTGACACTGAACGGCAATCTCCCCGGCTGTCCAGGGCTCCACAATTTCCATCGTTTTGTCAGGCGCTTGGGCGAGCTGTGCGGACCGTTGGGCTGCAATCTGGCTTTTGCTGCCGATGTTGCCCGATATGTTGTTGTTTGCCGCGATGAGTGTGCCGGCCTCATCCCACATGGCGATGCGTGCCCGGGCACCAACATCCAACGTACCGTAAAAGTCTCCAAATTTGGAAACGTCGATAACTCCGAACACATTTCCAAGCGGCACCCCATCAGCGCCAACGATATCCATACCCACCGGCAAGAGCCACTTTCCGGCGGCGATCCCTTGACCGGTGTTGTTGTATAATTCGCCGACGAAAAGCCCATTGCCGATATCTGTTCTGGAATCCCGCGACACGCCCGAAAGTATCCCGAACGAGTTGGACAATGGGAATGTGCGTGCGCCTGCGACTCCCCGCTGATTTTCGTCGCGGATGACGAACGTCATGACCTGAGGTATGCGCGCCAGCTTACTTGCCATAAGTTCGTGCAAGAGGCGTGCGTTCACTTCGCCGTGCTCGCGTTCGTGGATATAGACGTCGGCTATTCCTTCCAAAACCCTAAAGGTTTCGTTGAATGTTTGCTCAGCCTGGGAGCCGATGGTTTTTGCAGTTGTCCGGGCATTTCGAAGTGCGGAATCTACTGAGGAGTCGTATTGCAATGTCAGATGCAGCCCCGCTCCAAAGAACATGACGACTACAAATGCGGCGATCATAATGACGGTAATTGTTCGCAAGCGCCGTAGAGAGGGCCTGTGCGATATTTCTGACTGCCGCGGGGCGACTGGAGTTGTCACAGCCAAGAAACCTTAATGGGTAAAGCGGCAAGAAGCAGAGATGCTAACTGTGTTTCGCCGAGTACTGCTCGAGTGCGCACTGTACCATGTTCCTAGGCTTGATCTGCAGATTTCGGCGCATGCTTGTTGATAGCCATCTTCAAGGCTTTGAAAAGCGCCTGACCGGTTTGGCCACCGTCGCCCTCGATTTTGTCCCTCAAGACGGCGCGCATGGTATCTATATGCGCCTTTACAATCTCAAGGCCCGAATCATCCTCGCGGCATGGCGGTTTGGTCACTTCATAAAGTGATTTTCCAAACACGGTAATAAGAGGATAGCCGAATGTACCGCCCTGTCCGCGCAACTCGTGGGCGATGAGATTTATTTCCTCGAAGTTTTCTGTGCGCGCTTCTCCAAAAACCTATTTGGCTTGGGCGACTTGGTGTGAAAGTTTGTCCAAGTATTCCTTGGCCCAGCCCAGAAAGCCCTCGGCCTCGCGCTGGAGTTGCGGCTCCGCTGTTGCCAACACTTCATCGGGCAGGACAAACGGCTGGCGCTGGGCGTTGGATCCCATTTTTTGTTTCAAATAATTTGGTAGTTTGAACAGCCAGACGTCGCTGGGCGCGGAAGGTTTCTCAACCTTATCCTTTGAGTAAACGATCGTGGCATGAGACTCGTCCGGCTTGCGACGCTCCATGCCATTGGGCGGGCCGGCCTTGTTCGAACGCCGTCTATCAGGCCCAAAATATTTTTGGGTTGTTACGAATTGACGCGGTGCATCGATGATGCGCTGAAGAACCTTATATATGTTGTCGACCGAGAACGGTTTGGCCATGAAGTCATTCACGCCATGGTCGCGTGCTTGTTCCACGTGGGCCCGGTCCGCTGCGCCCGACAGCATAATGAAAGGCATGAAGCGGCTTGGCGGGGCCTTGTCGTCCCGCAGCCATTGCAACAGATGCAAGCCACTGACCGGGGACATGACCAGATCCGAAACGACAATGTCGATCGGCTCAACAGCGGCGCCGTATCCCTTTGCCGTAAGTTTGAGATATTCAACGGCGTCTTTGCCGTTTTTGAATTTTTGGATTCGGCTAAATCCGAGGCGTTTGAGACTATTGCCGAGGATATCGAGCATGTACTCGTTATCCTCCACAACCATCAAAGAGATGCGGTCTTGGCCAAGGTCTGCTTTGTCTTTAGCCATCTAGGCGAATCAAACCCATTGCAGCGACACGAAATGCCGACAGAAGTTCTTGGAATAATTGAGAATTAAACGACGGGGTTCAATCGCTCAAGCCGAACTTCTCAATTTCAAGCCTGTGCACCGCAATAATGCAACCCGGGGTTTATTTATGCATACTACGAAGCGGTCGACTCGGCACTTTGTCTTCTCTCAGGCCTCAAATCCACGAAATTCAGCAAATACCTCCACAGGTTCGCGGGGCGTGCGGTATGTGTTCAGGCGGTGCTCTGGGTCGCGATAACCCATGGACATCCCTGCAAACAGCATATGATCGTCCGGCAGACCAATATATTCCGCGACAGCTTTGGGCCATCCTGCCCAGAACTCTTGCGGGCAAGTGTCCAGTCCGCGCTCGACGGCCAACAGCATTACCGTTTGCATGAACATGCCGACGTCAGACCATTGCGGAGGCCCCACGCGGCGGTCCAAACAAAAAAACAAGCCAACCGGTGCGCCAAAAAATTCGCAGTTCTTGATCGTAAGTTCAGTCAGCCCCGATTTGTCCTTGTCATCGTACCCTAACGCTGCGTAGCGAAGTGTACCGGCTTCCCGTCGTCTCGTTCTCAGCGGCTCCCAAAGTTTAGGCGGATAAACATCGTATTCAGGTGTTTCCCCTTTTTCCCCGGCATTTACGCGCTCAACGATTTGTTTCTTAAATTCCGCAAGCGGTGCGCCGGAGAGAACGTACACCCGCCAGGGCTGGAGATTGCCTCCCGACGGCGCATTGCGCGCGCGTTCAATAATGTCCCGCACGGTGGATTCCGGTACGGGGTCCGGCTTGAATGCGCGAACGGACTGGCGCTTCGCAACGCATTCGGAAACATTCATGATGATATCCCTTCAATCAGAGTAGCTCTCTATTGCTCAAATCTTCGCGCACCACCGATGCCTTCAGTGCAAATACGTACGTGCGATTCTCCCAGTTGAGCGTCTGTGAACAGTGCCATAAACTATATTTTATGCTCTAGCCTGGGGGATTGCGTGCAGTCCAGGGCGCATTTTAAGGGGAGGGGAATAGATGTTTACGCATTTGATGCGAAAAAAAGGGATGGCCGCACTTGTGGGCGCGTCTGTGCTTGCCATTGCCGCATGCTCACAGCAAGGCGATGTGGACCGGACGCAGCTTCCGGCAAATGATTGGCCCGTTGTCGGCGGAGATTGGAACAACACGCGGTATTCAACGCTCGATCAAATCAACACCGCCAATATCGGTCAGGTTGGCGCTGCGTGGGTGCGTGAGCTCGAAGGCGGCGTGCCATTCGGAGAGCCGATTGTGCTGAACGGACGCATGTACATTACATCCGCTCAAGTTGTTCATGCGCTTGATGCGGCAAGTGGAGACGTGTTGTGGACGTATCAGGTGCCGGTGCCCGTGCAAGGTCTCTACAAGGGCATGACGTCCGGAGACGGGATGGTATTCGTTGGCCTGTCCAACTCACGCATCGTTGCTCTGGACGAAAGCTCTGGGGAAGAAAAATGGATCGGTGTGATCGGAGACCCGGATTTTGACCGCGACGGCCAATTCATTTCCGGCGGGCCGGACTATGTAGATGGCCTCGTTATTAGCGGTCTTGCGAACGGTGACTACGGCATTCAGGGCCGCGTTGTTGCGCTGGATGGTAAGACCGGAGAAGTCGTTTGGCGCTTCGACACCGTGCCGTTCGAAGGTAAGGGCAGTGAAACATGGCCGCAAGACCACGACGATTGGAAACCCGGCGGGGCCGGCGTATGGATGAACGGTGCCGTTGATCCCAAGTTGGGTCTGATTTACTTCGGCGTCGGCAATCCGATCCCGCAATGGGGCGGTGAAGCGCGCGAAGGCGACAACCTGTATTCGGATTCCATTGTCGCGTTGGATATCAAGACCGGTGAGGTACGCTGGCATTTTCAGACCACGCACCATGACATTTGGGAAGCCGATCAAGGCACGCCGACCATATTGTATGAAGCCATAGTCGACGGCGAGCCGCGTGACGCTATCGCGGTCATAAGCACTTACGGATATCTCTTTCAACTTGACCGTGCGACCGGCGAGCCGATCTGGCCGGTAGAAGAACGTCCAGTGCCGCAGCACGAGCGGCAAAAGACAGCGCCCACGCAGCCTTTCCCGATCGGCGGTGACAACATTGGTCCGGATTGCGTGCCTGAAGACATGATCCCGCAAGGGTTCCAGTCTTATTGCGTGTATGACCCGATTGATTTCGACGACCCCAATGCCATGTATCCGATCTTGGCAACGCGGGCGGCGCCTATGGCCTATAGCCCCGAAACCAAGACGTTCTACGCTACGGGCGCCATCTGGCCCTATTGGCTACGGCGCTATGAAGATCCCAAAGTTTTTGTCTCAGGAACCTCTGCACCGGGCACGAAGTATAAGGGCCTGATTGCGGCCATGCATGCACCGACCAACAGCTTGGTGTACGAGCATCAAGTTCCGTTCCGAACGCAACAGAATGGTGCCGGCTTTATGGCAACAGCCGGCGGGTTGTTGTTCCATGGTGAAACCGACGGGCTATTTAATGCCTATGATGCCGACACCGGCGAAAAGGTGTGGGGTTTCCAAACCGGCGGCAGCGCGAACAAGCCTGCTGCAACTTACGAGGTGGACGGTGATCAATATGTCGCCGTTGCCAGCACAACCGGTGTGTGGGCCTTCAAGATCGGCGGGGCGGTTGCGGAAAGGGAGGCGCTGCCGGTGCCGCCCGAGGAGGTGACCTTCGCCGGTCGTATCGTGCCTACGAACGAAGTGACCATTAGCCCGACTGTGGGCGATACTGGTCTCGAATTTACCCGTCAGATGTTCGACGAGTATGCGTTCGAGCCCCGGCGCATCCGCGTCTCTGTGGGCGACACGGTGACCTGGAAAAACGAAGGCGAGCTCGAAAAAACGATCACGGCCCAGGACGGGTCCTGGAGCACGCGCGCCATCGCGTCCGGGCAATCCGGGACCGTAACGTTCAGCGAACCGGGAACCTACACCTATATCTCGAAGGAATATCCCTTCATGCTCGGCGAGTTGGTCGTGGAGGAGTGATCTCAACGCTCTCAATCGGCAATATTTGGTGTTGATATCGGCCCGCCCTAGTTTACAGGGGCGGGCCGTTCTCATTGAGAGACATTAGACCGCTCGTTCCGCGGGAAAAATGGGCCAATATTCAAGACTTGTTTCCTGAAATGGGCCAGGGGCGGTCCTGCGGCTGGACACAGGGCTCCGAGAGAGCTAGGAAGGGCGCCGTTCGGGTGGCCCCAGCAATATTTTGTCCTTTGGCCCCCTTGCCCCCCTGCGGGACGAAAGAATTTGGTGCGGCGTGTGCCGCTGACAGAATTTGTGTGAAGGATCGGGAATGTCCGAGAACAATCAACCGACCGGGTCACGTTCGACAGGTCTTTTTATTGGTATCGCTGTTGTTGTTATCGTCGTGATCGGCGCTGTGGTGTTCATGAGCGGGGATCAATCCGGACCGGAACCGGCACCCAGCCAACAGACAGCTGCTCCGGCACAGCCCACGGCTCTACCGCCGGCGCCGGCGCCTGTCGCTGTAACCGCGAACATCCAGGATGGTGTTTATACAAACGCGCAGGCGCGCCGAGGTGACAAGCTTTATGCTGAGCATTGTTCTTTGTGTCACCTGCCGAGCATGACCGGCAAGGAACCGGCTCCTGAACTTGCCGGCGATTTATTTTTGAGTAAGTGGCTCGGCCTGTCTATCGGTGACTTGTTTTTGCGTATTTCGACAACGATGCCGGTGAGCAACCCGGGCATACTCCCCGAAGATCAATATGCCGATTTGGTGGCCTTGTTGCTTCAGGCCAATAACTTTCCAGCCGGCGATGAAGAGTTGTCGGCCGACCAGGACTTTATGGACGGAATTAAAATTCAGTAGAACCGGGGATCGTAACGAGCCGTTACAGAACACGGCATATATGCCCTATTACTGTCACGATTGGTTGCTAATTATTAGTTGATCCTGACCGATGCGTGGCGGTGAAATAGCTCCTTATGTGTCAGCCGCGAATAACCGAGGGCTGCGGGTAAACTGACCAGCGAAAATGGGATTCAATAGCGAGGTGAGTGGAATTCATGCGTAAGATTTTATTTGTAGCGACTGCATTGGTAACGTTCTCTGCCGTTGGCGCGCACGCCGAGGGCGATGCGGCAATTGGCAAGCGTCAATTCGCGCCCTGCACGTCATGCCACACCGTAGAAGAGGGCGGCCCCCACAAAGTCGGTCCGAACCTCTTTGGCGTGTTTGGCCGCACATCCGGAACCAAGGAAGGCTTCGACAAATTTTCCGACGCCATGAAAAACGCCGGCGTCGTTTGGGACGAAGAGAAGATCAACGAATACATCACGCAACCCGCCAAGTTCATGCCGGGCAACAAGATGGCGTTCATCGGAATCAAAAACCCCAAAGTACGCGACAACATCATCGCTTATCTGAAGGAAGCGACCCAGTAAGGTCCTGTTTCCCAAGGCGGATTAATTTGACCGGCGGCATGGGCTTGGCCCTGCCGCCGGTTGACGTTTGTGTGGCTCTCGCAGCGCCAAAACCGCTATAATTTCCCGGCCAAAAGGTGACCTCGGACTGCGGGGCATCGTTGCTGTCGTCGTGGTCCTGGGGGGCGCCGCATGTCTGAGACTTCCTTTTCCGAGCAGCGAAAGCGATCACTCGAGGACCCGGAAGGGTTTTGGGGCGAGGCGGCGCAGGCCGTCGACTGGATCAAACCGTGGACGTCGGTGTTGTCCTACGCCGAGGACGGCTCCGCCCAATGGTTTGCCGGTGCGGAAGCCAACACGTGCTGGAATGCGCTCGACCGCCACGTCAATGACGGGCGGGGCGACCAGGTCGCATTGATTTACGACAGCCCGGTCACCAGCACGGTGCGGCGTCTGACGTATGCAGAGCTGACCTCCAAGGTTGCGCGCTTTGCAGGCGTTTTATCTGGTTTCGGCATTGAACGCGGCGACCGGGTTTTGATTTATATGCCGCTGATGCCCGAAGCCATCATTGCCATGCTTGCGTGCGCGCGCATCGGTGCCATCCATTCCGTCGTCTTCGGCGGATTTGCCGCGCGCGAATTGGCCTCGCGTATCCGTGACGCACAACCCAAGATGTTGATCGCAGGGTCTTGCGGCATCGAGCCAAACCGGATTGTCCCCTACAAGCCCGTTGTCGATGCGGCGATTGAGTCCGATGGGGCGTGTGTCAAAAACTGCATCATCTTGCAGCGTTCCGAGTTGGAGGCCGAACTGGTCGAAGGGCGGGACCACGATTGGCACCAGTGCATGGCAGATGCGAAGCCGGTCGACTGCGTGCCGGTGCCTGCCACCGAACCGCTTTACATTCTTTACACATCCGGCACCACCGGTCAGCCGAAGGGAATCGTCCGTCCTTCCGGCGGGCATCTCGTCGCCATGGCCTGGTCCATGCGTCATTTTTACAACGCGAAACCGGGTGAAACATTTTGGGCGGCGTCCGACATCGGTTGGGTCGTCGGCCATTCGTACATTGCCTATGGCCCGCTCATAAACGGGTCCACCGCCGTTCTGTATGAAGGCAAGCCCGTCGGCACACCGGACGCAGGCGCGTTCTGGCGCGTCGTGCAGGATCACAAGGTCGCGACCATGTTCACCGCGCCGACGGCCATTCGTGCCATCAAACGTGAAGACCCCGATGGGGCGCTCATGAATGGCTACAATCTGTCGTCTTTGCGTGCGCTGTTTCTGGCGGGCGAGCGGTGCGATCCTCCGACCTCGCATTGGGTCGAAGATCTGCTCGAAAGACCCGTTGTCGATCATTGGTGGCAGACGGAATCGGGCTGGCCCATCTCTGGCAATGCCCTGGGCATTCACGCATTTCCCATCAAACATGGCTCGGTCACCAAACCCATTCCGGGGTGGGACGTGCGTATTCTCGACGAGAAGGGCAAGGAAGTCAGCGCCGGAGAGATCGGCGCCATTGTGTGTAAGCTGCCGTTGCCGCCGGGCATGGCGACTACGTTGTGGAATGCGCCGCAGCGGTACAAGGACTCCTACCTCTCTCAATATGAAGGATACTACTCGACCGGCGATGCCGGGTACTTCGATGAAGACGGATACCTCTACGTCATGACCCGCACCGACGATGTGATCAATGTCGCCGGACACCGGCTCTCCACTGGCGCGATTGAACAGGTGATCGCAGCTTACGAAGACGTGGCTGAATGCGCCGTCGTTGGTCTCGACGATGCGATTAAAGGTCAGGTGCCCCTCGGTTTGGTGGTGCTCAAGGCCGGTGTGGAGTCCTCGGCGGATGAAACCGTCCAGGGCGTTATCGCTTACGTGCGCGAGTCCATGGGCGCTGTGGTTGCGTTCAAGTCCGCCGTCGTGGTGCCGCGTCTTCCCAAAACCCGGTCGGGCAAAATCCTGCGCGGCACCATCGCCAAGATCGCCAACGGACAGGAATACACCCAGCCTGCGACCATCGAGGATCCGGCGGCCCTGGACGAGGTGGCCCAAGCCCTGGATGAGGCCGGAATCAGAGGGTCCGGCGCCGCTTAATGGGTTGACCAAATTCATGATATTGGGCATAATCATTCACGCTCATGAATTTAATGAGCCGCCGTCCCTGGAATTTATTTCTGGCCGGACGCTGGGGCGCCGTGTACCACCGGGTGCCGCGCTCACAACGAACAACAGGACGTGCACATGACCGGCTCGCTTGATGGCATTCGCATCCTTGATCTCACAGCTGTGCTTTTGGGACCGTACGCGACCCAGGTGCTGGGTGACATGGGCGCCGACGTGATCAAGGTCGAAGCACCGGACGGTGACATCACCCGTCAGATCGGGCCGATGCGCAATCCCGGCATGGGGCCTGTCTATATCAACGCCAACCGGTCCAAGCGCAGCATCGCGATCAATCTCAAATCGCCTGAAGGTCAAAAAGCGCTGTTGAAAATCGCAGAGGGTGCCGACGTGTTCGTGCATAACATGCGCCCGAGCGCGATGGCGCGCTTGGGTCTGACCTACGAGGATATCGTCAAGGTCAACCCGCAGATCGTTTATGCTGGCGCATTCGGCTACAGCCAAAAAGGCCCCTATGCCAACTGGCCGGCCTACGACGATCTTATTCAAGGTATATCAACTCTGCCGACATTGATTGCCCGCGCGGGTGACGGCAAGCCGCGCTACGTACCCACGGCCCTGGCGGACCGCGTGACCGGGTTGTGGCTCGTCAACGCCATCCTTGCCGCGCTCCTCAGCAAAGGCAGAACCGGCAAGGGCCAGAAGATCGACATTCCCATGTTCGAGACCATGGCGGCCTTCGTGCTGAACGATCACTTCGGCGGTTTGTCGTTCGAGCCGCCATTGGACAAAGGTGGATATCCCCGCCAGCTCTCGCCGAACCGTCGCCCATATCAAACCAAGGACGGCTATATCTGCACGCTGATTTACACGGACAAGCACTGGCGCAGTTTTTTTGCCGCCATCGGCAAGGCTGACGTTCTTGAAAAAGATCCGAGATTTGCGTCCGTGGGCAAGCGCGTGCAGCACATCGATGAAATCTATGCGGAAGTGTCAGACATTCTTTTGACCCGCACGACCGACGAATGGATGGAGCTTTTGAAGAAAGCGGACATTCCCGTCACACCCATGCACGACATGGAAAGCATCCGTCACGACCCACATCTTCTCGCCACCGGTTTTTTCGAAGACGAAGCGCATCCCACCGAGGGTAAGCTCACGCGCATGCGTGTGGCCGGGGACTGGACCGGAACGCAGCCGGCCAGCACGCGCCATGCGCCCAACCTGGGGGAACACAGCGTCGAAATCCTGAGAGAAGCGGGCTACGCAGATCAGGACATCAAGAAACTTCAAGCCGATCACATCATCTCAACGCCGGCCGAATCTGAACCACCGAAGCCGGCCAAAGCCATCGCCGAGGTCTGACCATGGATTTCAAACTCACTGACGAACAAGAAGCAATCCGCGAAACCATCGCCGGCATCTGCAGCAAGTTCGACGACGCCTATTGGCTCAAGAAGGATAAGGAAGGGGGCTTCCCCAACGATTTTTACGACGCCTTTGCAAAAGACGGCTGGCTCGGCATCTGCATTCCCGAGGAATACGGCGGCTCGGGTCTGGGTATCACCGAGGCCTGCATTATGGAGCAAGCCATTTCCGAAAGCGGCGCGGGCATGTCCGGCGCTTCGTCGGTGCACATTAATGTGTTCGGCCTTAACCCGGTTGTTGTTTTCGCCAACGACGAGCAGCGCAAACGTATGTTGCCGCCCATCGCCAAGGGCGAAGTGAAGGCGTGCTTCGGCGTCACCGAGCCCAATACCGGCCTCAACACGACCCAATTGAAAACCCGCGCTGTCAAAAAAGGCGATAAGTATGTCGTCGATGGCCAGAAGGTGTGGATCTCCACCGCGCAAGTCGCCGACAAAATTCTATTGCTCGCACGCACCACACCGCTTGAAGAAGTCAAAAATCCGGTGGACGGTCTCAGCTTGTTTTACACGGACCTCGACCGCGGCGGGCGCACCTCGGTGCGCGTGATCGACAAGATGGGCCGCAAGCCCGTGGACTCGAACGAGCTGTTCTTCGACGGCCTCGAGGTGCCGGAGGAAGACCGCATCGGCGAAGAGGGCAAGGGCTTCCGCTATATCCTGCACGGCCTCAACCCGGAGCGCGCGCTGCTCGGCGCCGCCGCGGTTGGTTTGGGTTTCGCCGCGCTGAATAAAGCGACCAACTACGCCAAGGAACGCGTTGTCTTTAACCGTCCTATCGGGAAGAACCAGGGCGTGCAGCATCCGCTTGCGAAAAGTTGGATGCAGCTCGAGGCCGCACGCCTCATGGTGATGCATGCTGCCTGGCAATACGACAACGGCCTGCCTTGCGGCGCGGCATCGAACGCAGCCAAATATCTCGGTGCCGAAGCGGCGCGCGAAGCCTGCCAGACGGCCATGATGACCCACGGCGGCTTTGGATATGCAAAAGAATATCATGTGGAACGCTACGTCCGGGAATCGTTCATTCCCTGGATCGCGCCTGTCGCGCCCAACATGATCCTTTGCTACATCGCGGAAAAAGTTTTGGGCTTGCCCAAATCCTACTAAAGGCTGAATTCGAGCGGCGCGTTATTTGCCGGTGTTTGCGGCAAAGCGCGCCGTCGCATCCCGCAAGAGTTTTCCAAAATCGGTCATGCGGCTCTCGACGCGCGAGATGGGACCGCCCAACCCCAACGATAGCCGGCGTCCTTCGACGGCCAGGGGTACGGCGACGCCGGCGAGGTCGGCGGTGAATCCGTCCGCACTTTCGATCCATCCGCGTTTTGCACCTGCAAGAATATCCGCTTCCACCGACTGAATATCCATCAACGTGCGCGGGCGGTATTTTTCGAACCGCACTTTCTTGAGAATGGAGGCGCGCTCGGCCGAGGAATACTGCATCAGGATCGCGCGTCCCGCGGCGGTGGCCTGAATGGGCAAGCGCTTTCCGATATGCGCAAAATACCGGATCACCGCATCCGGTTCGGCTACGTCCAGATAAACGACACTGGTGCCGGCCGGTGCAGCGATGGTCATGGTCTCCCCGGTTTTGTCACGCAAATCGCGCAGGAGTTTGTGCACGCTTGGCGGCAAGGGTTCGGCCTCGGCGATTTCACCGGCCACGGCCAGCCAGCGCGGCGTCGGGTAGTAGCCGCCGCGCGGAACCGGTTCGTACAGATACCCTCGGTCCACCAGTGTGCCGACAAGGTTGAATGTGCTTGAGCGTGGCCAGCCGAATTCCTGTGCGATTTCCGACAGTGTTGCCGGGCGTTTCTCGCGAGCGAAATATTCAAGCAGGCTCAAAACATTGGCGGCTTGTTTGACAAGCATGGATCGGTCCCCTTTTCGCGCCAATTGGCGCCCCCTGGGCCGGACCCTAGCACGGCTTGAACAGAAAATTCACTATCGTGAACATCTAGGTAGGAAATTGTTGCGGGGCATAAGGAGATCTGCCACGCGGCGATCGCAGCGAGGCTGCAATACTATGAATCGTCGGTTCGATGGGATTTGGAGTGATGGTGGAGCCGGCCACGCGGCGAGCGAAGCGAGGCCGCGAAAACTAAAGATTGCGCCGCTGGATTTGGGTGGTGGAGCCGGCCGCGCGGCGAGCGAAGCGAGGCGCAAATTAATAACTCGTCGGTTCGAAGCGATTTCGATGGGTGGTGGAGCCGGACGGAATCGAACCGACGACCTCTACAATGCCATTGTAGCGCTCTCCCAACTGAGCTACGGCCCCTGACCCATCATGTGAGGCGCCGCTGGTTGTGTTGGGCGGGCGGCGCCGGAAGGTGCGGGAAAGTAGGGGGTTCCCGCGGCCCCATCAAGTCCAAATGTACCTGTGCGATTGCTTCGGCGAATAAGGCCGGAAGCGTTCACCGCGTCTCTTAGTCGCCGTCCTTTTCGACGACCACATCCACATCGTCGTCGTCTCCGAGATCGGACGTATCCTCGATCACGTCCTCATCATCGTCGTCATCGACCATATCGTCCAAATCATCATCGTCTTTCTTGGGCGGCGCGGCTTTCTTCGGCTCGGGCGTTTCGACCGGCCGGCGTGACGTTTTGAAAATAACCGGCCGCTCATTCGCGGTTCCGCACTTCGGGCAAACACCCGGGCTCTTATTCAAATCGTAAAATCGGGCCCCGCAACTTTCGCAGGTTAGTTTTACTCCAAGTTCCGCTTTAGCCACCCTGACCTCCGTTGCTCGCCAGCACGCCTGCTATTTAAATTTTCGCTCACTTAAAGCTGCGGAATGCGCCGCCTTAGAACGCTCCGCCGGGTAAGACGGTAGTGTCCGGTCGCAGCGGCGGCAAGGCATTTGCCACTTTCCCGCCGCCCTGTCAAAACCTAATGCGCACCCGCCGTAGCTTTGGCGCGGGGGCCGTGCTATCAGGCCGCCGACCAGTGATTTTTGCGGAGTTCCATCGCCTGATGCCTGCGTCTGAGCCTGTCAGCGAGACCGTGGACGGCGCCCCTGTGGCGGCGGTCTCTCAGCGTGCGCGGGCGCTGAAGGGCGAAACCACAGTCCCCGGCGACAAATCCATTTCGCATCGCGCGCTGATTCTCGGCACATTGGCCACCGGTGAAACCACAATCGACGGGTTGCTCACTGGTGAAGATGTGCTGCGCACCGCGGCGGCCATGTCTGCACTCGGCGCCGAAATCCATGGATCGGAGGGTCCTGACAACGCTTCGCACTGGAAAGTGCGCGGGCGCGGCATCGGCGGATTGAGCGCGCCGTCCGATGTGATCGATCTGGGCAATTCCGGCACCGGCGCGCGGCTCATCGCAGGGGTGTTGTCGGCCTATCCGTTCACGTCGATCATCACCGGCGACGCCTCACTCCGCAAACGGCCCATGGCGCGCGTGACCGACCCTCTCAGCCGAACCGGCGCGAAATTTGCGGGCGCCGCAGGCGGCAAATTACCCATGACCATCACCGGCACGCCGCTGCCGGTGCCCTTGAACTACGATAGCCCGGTGGCATCCGCTCAAGTGAAATCCGCGGTGCTTCTGGCCGGCCTGCACGCGCCGGGCGAAACAGTGGTGAGCGAACCGGCCACCAGCCGCGATCATACCGAGCGCATGTTCAAATATTTCGGCGTGGATGTCGACGCAGGGCCGGCCTCATCGGATAACGGCGCGCGCTACAAAGTCCGCATCACAGGCCAGCCGGAACTTACCGGGCGTCACATCAACGTTCCCGGCGATCCATCATCCGCTGCGTTTGTAATTGTCGCCGCACTGATTTTGCCGGGCTCGGAGATCACGTTGCGCAACGTTGGTTTGAATCCCTTGCGCACAGGTTTGTTCACGACCCTGGAAGAAATGGGCGCAAACATCACTTACACTAATCGTCGCGACGAGGCCGGCGAGCCGGTCGCAGACATCACGGCGAAAGCATCAAATTTAAAGAGCATCGCCGTCCCGGCCGACCGCGCGCCTTCCATGATTGACGAGTATCCCATACTCGCCGTTGCCGCAGCCTGCGCGCATGGAGAAACACGCATGGATGGTCTGGCCGAACTTCGCGTGAAAGAAAGTGATCGTCTGACCGTCATGGAAAAAAGTTTAAACGCTTGCGGCGTCGATGCGCGTGTTGAAGGTGATACTCTTATTGTGCGAGGCGGCATCAAGGCCAAGGGTCCTGTCACCATCCCCGTCAATCTCGATCACCGCATCGCCATGTCGTTTCTCGTTCTCGGCATGGCCGCCGACCACCCCGTTGCCATCGACGACTCGTCGGCCATGGACACCAGTTATCCCGGCTTCATCGCCGCCATGAACCGACTCGGGGCCTGGATCGAGGCGGTGGACCCAGCAGACCTCCCGGAGCCCGCTGTATGATTATCGCCATTGATGGACCCGCTGCGTCGGGCAAAGGCACTCTGGCCCGGCGTCTCGCCGAGGCCCTCAACCTCGCCTATTTGGATACCGGCTCCCTATACCGGGCCGTGGGTCTGTCGGTTATCCGTGCCGGCGGCGACCCCAGTCTCGAAGCCGATGCCGTCAAAGCAGCCCAAACTCTTGATTTATCAGAATTTTCGCCGGTTGATTTGCGCAGCGAGGATGCCGGCGTGGCCGCCTCCCAGGTGGCCTTCATCCCCGCCGTTCGGGCCGTGCTCCTCGATTTCCAGCGCCGTTTTGCCGCACATCCCCCAGAAGGCAAAGTCGGCGTCGTCATGGACGGGCGCGACATCGGCACGGTGGTCTGCCCGAATGCACCGGCCAAAATCTTCGTCACCGCGGACCTGGATGAGCGGGTCCGGCGCCGGGTCAAAGAGTTGCGGGATAAGGGCGAAACCGTTATAGAGGCGCGCATTCGCGAAGATATGGAGGCCCGGGACGCCCGCGATAAAGACCGTAGCGTCTCACCGTTAATCCCAGCCGAAGACGCCTGGGAATTGGATACCTCCAAACTTGATGCCGACGCGGCGTTTGCGCAGGCCAAGGCATATGTCGAAGCGAAGATGCCGGCAAATTAGGTTTGATGCCAGCAGGGCCTGCCCGGTCCTTTTTCCAGGGTGTTTTGTGAGACCTCGTGCGGCAAATCCGGAATTCCCCGGACCCGTATGCAAAGACCGCCGGAACCAACCGGTCGGCCAGAAATAAAAATGAACCGAAAGGACACTTAATGTCTGCAACCGCAACCGCGGCAAAAGAGGATTTTGCCGCACTATTGGAAGAATCGCTCGGACAAGACGGAAATATCGAAGGCTCTGTTATTAAGGGCAGCATTGTCCGCATAGACGACGATCACGCTCTCGTCGATGTTGGCCTCAAATCCGAAGGCCGTATCCCCCTCAAAGAATTTGCCCGTAGCGGCCGCGATCACGGCCTGAACGTCGGCGACAACGTCGACGTCTTTATCGAACGCTACGAAGACCGCGACGGTTTAATCGTTCTGTCGCGCGATAAAGCGCGCCGCGAAGAAGCTTGGAACGCGTTGGAAGCACAGCACGGAAAGCAAAGCCGCGTCGAAGGCATCATTTTCGGCCGCGTCAAAGGCGGGTTTACCGTCGATCTCAATGGCGCCGTGGCGTTTTTGCCGGGCAGCCAGGTCGATATCCGCCCCGTGCGCGATATCACCCCGCTCATGGGTGCGCCGCAAGAGTTCCAAATTCTCAAAATGGACCGCGCCCGCGGCAACATCGTTGTCTCCCGCCGTGCCGTGCTTGAGGAAACCCGTGCACACGAGCGTTCGAAACTTATGGAGGATCTCTCCGAAGGTCAGGTGCTCGACGGCGTGGTCAAGAACATCACCGACTACGGCGCGTTCGTCGATCTCGGCGGCGTCGACGGTCTGTTGCACGTCACCGACATTTCCTGGAAGCGCATTAACCATCCGTCCGAGGCCCTGAACGTCGGCCAACAGGTCAAAGTGCAGGTCATTCGCTTAACCAGGAAACCCAGCGCATCTCGCTGGGCATGAAGCAGCTTGAAGCTGATCCGTGGGAAGGTGTCGCGGCTAAGTACCCGGTCGGCACCAAGTTCAACGGCCGTGTGACCAACATCACCGACTACGGCGCGTTCGTCGAGCTGGAAGCCGGCGTCGAAGGTCTGGTCCACGTCTCCGAAATGAGCTGGACCAAAAAGAACGTTCACCCCGGCAAGATTGTCTCCACTTCGCAGGAAGTGGAAGTCATGGTGTTGGACGTCGATCCGGACAAGCGCCGCATTTCGCTCGGTCTCAAGCAGTGTGTCGACAATCCGTGGACCGCGTTCAAAGACAAGTTCACTCCCGGCACCGAAGTCGAAGGCGAAATTAAGAACATCACCGAATTCGGTCTGTTCATCGGTCTCGACGGCGAAATCGACGGCATGGTTCACCTGTCCGATCTGTCTTGGGAAGAAG
>Ga0181593_10002358_pt1 | contig 17351 bp, 18 predicted proteins | sample 071ome_19_FD_133756 | JGI IMG/M metagenome (GOLD analysis project Ga0181593, IMG submission 133756) | Coastal salt marsh microbial communities from the Groves Creek Marsh, Skidaway Island, Georgia - 071413AT metaG (megahit assembly) | ecosystem: Environmental > Aquatic > Marine > Intertidal...
AGGCGCAGCGCGCGACGCCGAACTCGAGCGCATCGTCCAAGCCGCCGCCGTCGCGCAAGACCTCGGCTTGGAATGCCACGCCGGTCATGGTCTGTCGTTCGAGACCGCAGGCCCGATCGCCGAAATTCCCAATGTCGTCGAGCTCAACATCGGACACTTTCTGATCGGCGAGGCGATTTTCGGCGGCCTCGATTCGGCCATCAAACGCATGCGCGCCATCATGGACCTCGCCCGTGCCGATACCGGCGGGGCGCGCAGCGCCTAGGCGCGGCGGATCAACGCATGATCATCGGCTTGGGCAGCGACCTCATCGACATTCGGCGCGTCGAAAAGACCCTCGAACGTTTCGGCGATCGCTTCGTCCAGCGCTGTTTCACGCCGGTCGAGCAACGCAAATCCGACCGCCGCGCCAACCGCGCGGCCTCCTATGCCAAGCGCTTCGCTGCCAAAGAGGCCTGCTCCAAGGCGCTCGGCACCGGGTTTCGTCGTGGCGTGTTTTGGCGCGATCTCGGCGTCGTGAACTTGCCGGCGGGCAAACCCACCATGGAATTGACCGGCGGCGCACAGAAACGCTTGCAGGAAATGCTCCCGCCGGGCATGAAAGCACAGATAGATCTCACCATCACCGACGACCACCCGCTCGCCCAGGCCATCGTCGTGATCACCGTCGTACCGGCGGACGCAGCAACCGCATAAGCCACAAAGGAATCGTTTTAGTGTCGAGTACGCGTGCGGCCCGCAAGGGCAAAGGTGGAGTTGGCGAGCTCATCCGGACTCTGATCTACGCCGTTCTGATCGCGGTCGTGATCCGGACCGTTGCGTACGAGCCGTTCAATATCCCCTCGGGCTCGATGATCCCGACTCTTCTGGTGGGCGACTATCTCTTCGTTTCCAAATTCTCCTACGGCTACAGCCGCTATTCCCTCCCGTTCGGCCCCGATTTGTTCTCCGGGCGCGTGCTGGGCGATCCGCCCGAACGCGGCGATGTCGTCGTCTTCAAACTGCCCAGCGATCCGTCGACGGATTTCATCAAGCGCGTCATCGGCCTGCCCGGCGATCGCATCCAAATGATCGAAAGCGTCCTGCACATCAACGGCGAGCCCGTAAAACGCGAACGCACCGCCGACTTCCGCTTCACCCGGCGCGACGGCGTCGATGTCGCCATCCCGCAGTTCATCGAAACTCTGCCCAACGGCCGGTCCTACCGCACGCTCGATCAAACGCCGAACGGCCCGCTCGACAACACCGCGGTCTACCAGGTGCGCGAGGGCTTCTATTTCATGATGGGCGACAACCGCGACGATTCCCAAGACAGCCGCGTGACGTTCGCGGTGGGGCAGGTGCCCGCCGAAAACCTGGTCGGCCGGGCCGAAATCATGTTCCTCTCGACCAACGGCACCGGGCATTACCTCCGATTCTGGAAAAGCATTCGCTGGAACCGGCTGTTCAAGACTGTCCAAGAGTTCTAGCCGCCTATGCCGTCGACGCCCAAGGACGATTTCGCAACGCGCCTGGGCTACCGCTTTCGCGATCCCGCGCTTCTCACCGAGGCGCTGACCCATGCTAGCCTCGATGGGGGCCGCAAGAAAACCCACGGTCCCGACAACGAACGCCTCGAATTTCTCGGCGACCGCGTGCTCGGCTTGGTGATCGCCGACCACTTGCTGGAAACCTTCCCCGATTCGGATGCCGGTGGCCTGGCGCGGCGCTACAACAGTCTGGTCCGACGAGAAACCTTGGCCAAGATCGCCCGCAAGCTCGACCTCGGCGCCTATTTGCGCATGGCCAAGGCCGAAGAGAACTCCGGCGGCCGCAACAAATCTGCCTTGCTCGCCGACGGCTGCGAGGCGGTGATCGCTGCGATCTATCTCGACGGCGGGCTCGAAGCCGCCGCGACCTTCATTCACGCCCATTGGGATTCGCTTGTCGGCACCGACGGCCAAGCCCGGCGCGACGCCAAGACTGCGTTGCAGGAATGGGCGCACGCTGCGGGCTTGCATCCGCCGATGTACGAAGAGGTCGAACGTTCCGGCCCGGCGCACGATCCGCATTTCGTCGTCGCCGCCGCACTCGAGGGCTATCCCCCGGTCAACGGCGAGGGCTCGTCCAAACGCCGCGCCCAGCAAGCCGCCGCCGCCGCCCTTCTCGAAACCGTCACCAAAGACGAAGAAGAATGACCGACGACACCCGCTGCGGCTTTTTCGCGATCATCGGCGCGCCCAATGCCGGCAAGTCGACGCTGCTCAACCGCGTCGTCGGCGCCAAAATCGCGATCGTCACGCCCAAGGTGCAGACCACCCGCAACCGCATCGTCGGCATCGCCCTGCACGGCGCCGCGCAATTGGTCTTCGTCGATACCCCCGGCATCTTCGCGCCCAAGCGTCGCCTGGAGCGCGCGATGGTCGAGGCGGCCTGGACCGGGGCCGCCGAAAACGACGGTCTGGTGCTGCTGATCGACGCCCAAGCTGCGCGCAACGGCCTGCCCGACCGCGACGCCCAAGCGATCGTCGCGGCCCTTAAGGAACAAGGCCGCCGCGCCGTCGTCGTCCTCAACAAAATCGACGCCGTGCCGCGCGACCGGCTGCTCGAACTCACGGCCTGGGTCGATGCGCAAGGGGTCGCTGAATCGGTCTTTATGGTTTCGGCCCTCAACGGCGACGGCGTCACCGACCTGCTCGACGACCTCGCCGCCCACGCCCCCCAAGGCCCGTGGCACTACCCCGAAGATCAGGTTTCGGAAATCCCCTTGCGCCAACTCGCGGCCGAAATCACCCGCGAAAAACTTTTCATGGGTTTGCGCCAGGAACTGCCCTACGCGCTGACCGTCGAGACCGAAACCTGGGAAGAACGCCCCGACGGCTCGGTCAAGATCGACCAAGTCGTCTACGTGCGCCGCGATTCGCAAAAAAAGATCGTCCTCGGCAAGGGCGGCCAACAAATCAAAAAGGTCGGCGAAGACGCCCGCCGCGAACTCGAATCCCTGTTCGAACGCCGCGTCCACCTCTTCCTCTTCGTCAAAGTCCGCGACAACTGGGTCGACGACCCCGAACGCTACCAAGCCATGGGTCTGGACTTCCCCAAGGGTTAGGGCAGAACAAGCGCCCCCTCTAGGGCGGCTAGTGCCCGCACGCCCCGCCGGGCTGTTCCTACACGGCGCTTGCCATGAGCGTGTCGAACGATCCCAAAAGCGATGGGGACCGAGAAGTTGATTCGTCGCCGCACCGAATCCGGCATAGAATCGGCCTGCAATTTCATCCAACGGAAAGCTCGAGCACCTCGGCCAAGGACCAAACGCACTTAACCCCATGACCCCACACATCTATTTGGCTTCGTTCGTCGTTCCAAAATGCCAAGTATTTGTTTTTCCACGTTTCTTTGGCTTCGTTTGGTAATTTCGCGTTTTTTTATCGCACGGCGCCGCGCGGCGCAGCCCGCCGTGCTGCGTCCCGTACCCCGTCATCCCGGCGTGCAGCGGCGTGGTGCGCGCGCCATAACCCGTCATCCTGAGGCGCGGCCCCTCGGGCCGCGTCACGAAGCGCACGAAAGGCGCGAAGGGCGTTAAATGCAATGGACCGACGATGCCATCGTGTTGTCCGCCCGCAAGTACGGCGAGGGCGGGGCGATCGTGCACGTGCTCACGCCCGAACACGGCCGGCATGCCGGCTTGGTGCGCGGCGGGTCGGGGCGGCGCCAACGCGGCAACTTGCAAGCGGGCAACCAAGTCCGCGTGTCGTGGCGCGGCCGGCTCGACGAACACTTGGGCAGTTTCACCGTCGAACTCTTGGCGGCGCGCGCCGCCGCATGGCTTGACGATGCGGGCCGGCTCGGTGCGCTCACCGCCGCCGCCGCGGTGGTCGAAGCGGCCTTGCCGGAACGCGAAAGCCACCCCGAGGTCTATGCCGATTTTTGCGCCTTGATGGACTCGCTCGACCATGACCCGGCCTGGGCGCAAGCCTATGTGCGGTGGGAATTGGCGCTGTTGACCGATCTCGGCTATGGGCTGGATCTCGGCCATTGCGCCAGTACTGGCACGACCGAGGATTTGATCTACGTCTCGCCCCGTTCGGGCCGGGCGGTGTCCGCCGAGGCGGGCCTGCCCTACAAAGATAAGCTCCTGATATTGCCGGAATTTTTGCGCGCCGACGGCGCCGAGACCGCGCCCGATGCCGCGGCCCTGACGGCCGGGCTCCGCCTCACCGGGCATTTTCTGACCCACCACGTCCTGGAACCGCACGGCGGCCACCTGCCCCCGGCACGCCTACGACTTGTAGATCGTCTTTCGCATTTTGGCACAACATCTGGTATATAAGGTGCTGTTGCAAAGGTACTTCTCAGAGACGTCGTCTCTCCCTCCCCCGGTCCGCCGGGGGAGGGGCCTCTTTCAACTCCAGGACTTGGACGTAAGACATGGCGCGGGCAGCGCGTAAATCCGGGCGGCGTAAGGCCGCGGCCTCCGCGCCGCCGCCCACGGGCGCTATTCGCGACACCGGGCTGACCGAGGCCTTGGGCGAGCGCTATCTCGCCTATGCGCTATCGACGATCACCGCCCGCTCGTTGCCCGACGTGCGCGACGGCCTCAAGCCCGTCCATCGCCGGCTGTTGTACGCGATGCGCCAGCTCAAGCTCGACCCCAAGTCGGGCTTCAAGAAGTGCGCCCGTGTCGTCGGCGACGTCATCGGCAAATACCACCCGCACGGCGATCAGTCGGTCTACGACGCGCTGGTGCGCCTCGCCCAGGAATTCGCCGCGCGCTATCCCCAGGTCGACGGCCAAGGCAACTTCGGCAATATCGACGGCGATAACGCCGCCGCCATGCGCTACACCGAGGCCCGCCTCACCGCGGTGGCCGAAGCGATGCTCGAAGGCATCGAAGAAGACGCGGTCGATTTTCGCGAAACCTACGACGGCAGCGAAGAAGAACCGCTCGTCCTGCCGGCGCGCTTTCCCAATTTGCTGGCCAACGGCTCGTCGGGCATCGCGGTCGGCATGGCGACCAACATCCCGCCGCATAACGCGGGCGAGATTTGCGCGGCCTTGTTGCACCTCATCAAGTTCCCGCGCGCCACCATCAGCAAGCTTTTGGAATTCATGCCCGGGCCGGATTTCCCGACCGGCGGCGTGTTGGCCGAATCCGCCGAAGCCATCAAAGAGGCCTATACCACCGGCCGGGGCTCGATGCGTATTCGCGCCCGCTGGGCCGTCGAAGACCTGGGCCGCGGCACCTGGCAAGTCGTCGTCACCGAAATGCCCTATCAGGTGCAAAAGGCGCGGCTGATCGAAAAGATCGCCGAGCTGATGCAGGACAAGAAACTCCCGCTGCTCGACGATATCCGCGACGAATCGACCGAAGACGTCCGCCTGATCCTGATCCCTCGCAGCCGGGCGGTCGATCCCGAACAGTTCATGGAACTGATGTTCCGCAACACCGATCTCGAATCGCGGTTCGGCCTCAACATGAACGTCCTCGATATGGGTCGCGCGCCCAAGGTGATGAACCTACGCGAGGTGCTGCAGGCCTTTCTCGACCATCGCCACGACGTGCTGGTGCGGCGCTCCAAGCATCGGCTTGCCAATATCGAACACCGGCTTGAGGTGCTCGAAGGCTATCTCATTGCCTATTTGAACCTCGACAAGGTCATCCAAATCATCCGCGATACCGATGAGCCCAAACCCAAGCTCATCAAGGCCTTCAAGCTGACCGACGTGCAGGCCGAAGCCATCCTCAACATGCGCCTGCGCGCCTTGCGCAAGCTCGAGGAAATGCAGATCAAAGGCGAGCACGACAAGCTCAGCGCCGAAATGAAATCCCTCAAAGCGCTCCTGCGCGACGAGAAAAAGCGCTGGAAGGCGATCACCGACGAAATCAAGGCCACCCGCGAAGAGTTCGGGGCCAAGTCCGAGATCGGCGCGCGCCGCACCGAAATCGGCGACGCGCCCACCGCCGAGGTGGTCTCGCTCGACACCTTTATCGAAAAAGAACCCATCACGGTCGTCTGCTCGGCCAAGGGGTGGATTCGCACGGTCAAGGGTCACGTCGAGCCCAAGGGCGACGAAAAATACAAAGACGGCGACAAGGCGCGGTTCTGGATCCACGCCGAAACCACCGACAAGCTGTTGGTGTTCGGCTCCAACGGCCGTTTCTACACCCTGGCCTGCGACAAGCTGCCCGGCGGGCGCGGTTTCGGCGACCCCGTCCGACTCATGGTGGGCCTCGGCAACGACGAAGATATCGTCGCGCTATTCGTGCACGCCGCCGACCGGCGCATTCTCGTGGCCTCATCCGACGGGCGCGGCTTCATCGTCCCCGAAGGAGCGGTCGTCGCCCAGACCAAAGGCGGCAAACAGGTGCTCAATGTTTCCGGCAAGAACAAGGCGGTGGTCTGCACCCCGGCCGAAGGCGACTCGGTCGCCGTCGTCGGCGAGAACCGCAAGATGGTGATCTTCCCGATCGCGGATATCCCCGAGATGACCCGCGGCCGCGGCATCACCTTGCAACGCTACAAGGACGGCGGGCTGTCGGACGCCATCTGTTTCGTGAAAGACGAAGGCCTGACGTGGCGCACCGGCGGCAAGTTCCGCACCGAAACCGATCTCGTCACATGGGTGAACAAGCGCGGCAACGCGGGCCGTCTTGCCCCGCGCGGGTTTTCGCGCACCAACAAGTTCACCTGATCGGGCCTGGCGATGATCCGCCGGATCGGCTTTCTCGCCTCGGGCGCCGGCTCCACCTTCGAAGCCGTGGTAGCCGCCTGCCAAGCCGGTGACCTCGACCTCGATCCCGCCATCGTGATCGGCAACAACGGGAAAGCCGGGGTTTTCGACCTCGCACAACGCCTTGGCATCCCCGCCCGACACATCAGCGCCAAGACCGAAGGCGATGCCGTCGCGGCCGATGCGGCGATCGCGATCGCCCTCAAGGCCGCCAACGTCGATCTCGTCGTCCTCGCGGGCTATCTCAAGATGCTCGGCCCTGCTGTTTTGGCGGCGTTCGACGGGCGCATCGTCAACACCCATCCCGCCCTACTGCCCAAGTTCGGTGGCAAGGGCATGTATGGCATGAACGTTCATCGAGCGGTGCTGGCGGCCGGTGAGACGACCACCGGGGTCACCGTTCACGGCGTCGATGAGGAATACGATCACGGCCCCGTTCTGGCGCAGACGACGGTCCCGGTCGAACCGGGCGACACCGTCGAGACGCTCGCCGCCCGGGTGCAGGCCCGCGAGAAGCTGTTTTTGATCGAAACGTTGGGCCGCATCGCGCGCGGCGAATTGGACCTTCCGAAAAACATTTAGTCGTCTTCCTCGAACAGGTCGTCGATTTCCTTTTGCGCCTCGTCGTCGCTTTGGCGCTCGTCCTCGAACAGCTTGTCGACGGCATCCTGCCGGTCGGCTTCGGATTGTTCTTCGTCGTCGAACAGCTTGTCGATCGCGTCTTGGCGATCGCGCTCCGAGGACTCGTCGTCATTGAACAGCTTGTTGAATTCGTCGTCTTCGCGCTCTTCGTCCGTGGCCGGGTTCTGCCGCCGATCCAAACCATCCAAGGTCTCGTCGGTGTCGCTTTCTACTGGCCGGCTGATCGAGGTGCCGTCGCCGTACACCACGTCGGGCAGCCAAGTCGCGATCCGTGGGAACGCCGCCAGAAGGCTCAGGGCGATAACCTGGATAATGACGAACGGGATGATGCCCTTGTAGATGTGCATCTTGCGCACCGACGGGGGCGCCACGCCTCGTAAATAAAACAGCGCAAATCCGAACGGCGGCGTCAGGAACGATGTCTGCAAGTTCATTGCCATCATCACGCCCAGCCACACCGGGTCGAGGCCCATCGTCAGCAAGACCGGCGCGACGATCGGCACGACAACGAACGTGATCTCGATGAAGTCGAGGAAGAAACCCAGGATGAACATCACGATCATCACGATGATCATCGCGCCCGCGGCACCGCCGGGCATGTCGGTCAACAGGTTCTGGACCGTCTCGTCGCCGCCCAGTCCGCGGAACACCAACGAGAACAGCGCCGCGCCCGCCAGAATGACGAATACCATCGAGGTGATTTGGGTCGTCGAGCGCATCACCGGGTGCAACACCTCGGCGCCGAACGTGCGCCATAGACTGACCACCAAGCCCCACACCACGCCGGCGGAGAGAACGAAGGCGAGGATCACGCCGATGTCGTCGATCAACGGGCGCTCGCGGTTCAGGCGCAAATCGAAGATCTCGTTGAAGATGAACAAGCCCGCGACGGAGAGCGCGCCGACATAAATCGGCAGTCCGCCGCCTTCCTTCAGGCGTTGTCCGGCCAACAACGTCGCGCCGATGGCGCCCACCGCCGCTGCCTCGGTTGGGGTTGCCACCCCGGTTAGGATCGACCCCAGCACCGCCACGATCAGCGCGATCGGCGGCACCAAAGAATTGAGCGTGGCGACGAGGATCGAGCGGGCGTCGGTCTCCAGTTCTTCGCGCGGGATCGCGGGCGAGGACTCGGGCCGCAACCACGCCACCCCGATCTGGTACAGCACGTACATTCCCACCAGGCCCAGTCCTGGTAGCAGGGCGCCGGCAAATAGATCGCCCACCGACACCGTCTCGGGCGAAAAAATGCCTTGGGCCAATTGGCTGTTCTGGAATGCGGACGAAATCACGTCGCCCAACAGCACCAGGACGATCGACGGCGGAATGATTTGCCCCAAGGTGCCGGCGGCGGCGATCGTGCCGGTCGCCAACGCAGGGTCGTAGCCCCGACGCAGCATGGTCGGCAGCGACAGCAGCCCCATCGTGACGACGGTCGCGCCGACGATGCCGGTCGACGCTGCCAGCAAGGCACCGACGACGGCGACCGAGATGCCCAGTCCACCGCGCAGGGTGCCGAACAATTTGCCCATGTTGTCCAGCAACTCTTCGGCCACTCTCGACTTTTCCAGCATCACGCCCATAAAGACGAACAACGGCACCGCGATCAGCACTTCGTTGGTCATCGTCCCAAACAAGCGCTGCGGGAAAAGTCCGAGGAAAGACAGGTCGAACACGCCGATCGCGAAGCCGATCAGGCCGAACACCAACGCGGTCCCAGCCAGCGTGAAGGCGACCGGAAAGCCCGCCATCAAAAACGCGATGGCCACCAGGAACATGGTGATGTCGAGGATCTCCTGCACGCGCTAAACGCCGTCCTGCGCGGGTTCGTGCGGAAGGGGCGGGGCGGTCGCGCCTGTCAGGGTCAGCACCGAGCGTGCCGCCAGTGCAAGTCCCTGCAAAGGCAGCAACGAGGCGAACACCAGGATCATGGTCTTAAGGAGATAGATCCCCTGGATGCCGCTGGTTTCCTTCGAGCCTTCGCGGATCGCCCAGGATTGCGCGACATAGGGCTCGGCCACAATCCACACCAGGATCGAGACGGGCAGCAAAAAGAAGAAGACGCCGAACAGATCGACCCACGCTTTGCGGCGTGGCGAGGCCTCGCGGTACAGAATGTCGACGCGGACATGGCCGTTGTGCAGCAAGGTATAGGCCGCGCCCACCATGAACAGCTTACCGTGCATGTAGACCACGGTTTCCTGCAGAAAGACCGAGCCGATACCGAAGATGTAGCGCATCCCGACGACGAGGAATTGAATCAGCACCATGGCGAGCGCGACCCACGAGATGGTGCGCCCGATGCGCTCGTTCAGGGTATCGACAAAACGAATGAAGGTGACAAGGGAAGGCACAGATCACACCCACAAAATCGAGAAAGCCCGACCAGCGTTGACTGGTACGGGCTTTCTCTTGGGTTCGTGTGTCGGCTTAGCCGTATTTGAACGGAAGCAGACGCGCGTTCCAGTAGGCCTGGTCCGAGATGCGCGACCACCGGATCGCACCCTTACGGAAGTTCAGGAAGCTGTCGTAGACCCGCTTTGTGATGCCGCCTTCGGCTCCGGTTTCCGCCATCACTTCGCCGGAAAGACGCCCGATCTCGTTAAGAATGCGATCGTTCATCTTGCGCAGCTTCACGTCGTGCTCGCGGACCAACGTCGTCAGCGCGTCGTTGTTCCGGGCGTTGAACTCGGCGCGCAGGGTTGTCCAGCCGCTCCGCCCAAGGGTTTCGAGCGGGCGAAAACGGGTCTTGTAGGCCATCTTAGGCGCATCGGCGATCCAATAGCCGAGGTAGACGTAGTCCAGCCCGAGATCGCCCGTGCGCCTGATATGGTCGAGGATCATGAACGTGCCGAGACCGCCGATATCGGGTTCGTAAAAGCTGAAGACCATCGACAAACCGTCGCTCAGCTCGTCCGATAATGCACATGCCACAAGCGCGCCCTCGGGAGAGCGGTACTCGAACATGACCGTCTTAATGGGCGAATCTCCGACCATCGATTGATAGTCGTCGATGTCCATTTTCGCCATGCTGCCGTCGCTGTGGCGCGATATTTGGTAGCGCATGAACAGCTCAAACTGCTCCTCTGTGGCGACCGGATCGAGGGCGACGCCTGTAAGGTCTTTGTTCGCCGCGAGAATCCGCTTTTGCGACCGCGACGGGACGAATGCGGCCACGGACACGCGGACCGGAACGCAGGCGTTGCAGGTCGGGCAATCCGGTCGATAGAGAATGTTGTGACTACGCCGGAATCCGGCTTGGGCCAAAACGCCGTGTAGGTGGTCCGTTCCCGCAGGTTTCAAGTGGGTGAAAACCAGTTGCTCGCTTTGGTCCGCCAGGTACGGACACGGCATCGACGGCGTCTTATAGAACCGGACTAGGGGCGCATGGGGAACTTGGTTCACGTCGCGCTCGGGTCCACACTTTCAAGCCAAACCATGCCGTTATCTTGGCGACGCGTCCGCCGCCTGCCAAGCGCTATTCGAAAAGGCCGGGCGGCAACACGGCCGAGGTGCGCCGGAGCACGATGCTGACACGCCGGTTTTGCGGCAAGAAGGGGTCTTCCTCGATCAGCGGTTCTTGGTCGGCTTTGCCAACCACTTGAACGATCCGCGTGGGGTCGATCCCTGCGGAGACCAGTTCGCGTCGGCTTGCGTTTGCGCGATCGGACGAAAGTTCCCAGTTCGAGTAATTGCCGCGATTGAACGGGCTCGCGTCGGTATGGCCCGAGATCGAGATTGTGTTGGGAAGTTCCGCGACGACCTTCGCAATTTGATCCAACAGTTCTCGGGTCCGCGACGTCATATCCGCAGAACCCGCTTGGAACAACGCCCCGCCTTCGCGATCCACGATCTGAATGCGCATGCCTTCCGAGGTCATGTCGACCTGGATGTTGTCCTTCAAGTCGGACAATTCCGGCGAGTCGGTAATCGCCTTGTTGAGCGCCTCGACGGCCTCGTCAAACGATTCTTGCTCGCGCTTGGCAGCCAGTTCTTCGATGTCTTTTTCCGAGGCTTGCTTGGTCGGCGGCGATAGTTCGACCACTACCGATGGGGTGCCGCCTTCGCCGATCTTGGCGCCCGAGTCGCTGACCGTTTGGCCGGCTAATATTCCGCCCGCGCCGCTGGCGCCCGGCGCCAGCGAGGTGGTCGGCGTGAAATAGTCGCCGATCCCGGCGCGTTGCTCGACCGTCGTCGTCGAGAGCAACCACAACAACAGGAAGAACGCCATCATCGCGGTCACGAAGTCGGCGTAGGCGACCTTCCAGGCGCCGCCATGATGGCCGTGGTCGCCGCCCTTCTTGACCTTCTTGTTGATGACGATCGGTTGATTGTGACCGGCTTCCATGTGGACTTCTTGCCCCGCGTGCACCGTTTTGCACGGCTGTGCCCAAAAAAACCTCTCGCATTCAGCGAGCCCCTCGCAGGATCACGTCACCGGGCAGACCTGACACGACCCATTGTCCCTGGAATCTGGGATCTATTGTACGATTTTTCTACCCACGTGCCACGTTAGAGCATGCGGGCCGGGCGACCGGTATCGCGTTAACCATGGTCCGGCAGGCGAACTGCGTATCCCGCATAACGCAGCGCCGTGGCCACCCGCTCGCCGTGCGCACGATCGCGGATCTCGGCGACCACTTCGATTTCCGTTCCTTTGGCCGAGAGCTGCGAAAAAACACGTTGGTGGGCGACCTCGATAATGTTGGCCTCGGCCTCGCCCATGATCCGTGCGACTTCCGCTAGGGCGCCGGGAACGTCGCTAAGGTCGATTTCCAGCCGGAGCAAGCGGCCATCCCGGTACAAAACCCGCATGATAATCGACGCCAACAGGCGCGAATCGATGTTGCCGCCGCTCAATACGACGCCCACCTTGCTGTCCGCGAACATCTTTGGGTGCGCGAAGACGGCGGCGAGCGCGGCGGCGCCAGCCCCCTCGGCCACCGTCTTTTCGATCTCAAGGTAGTGAATGACCGATCGCTCGAGCGCCGGCTCACCAACCGTCACAATATCGTCAACCAGGTTGCGCACGATCTCGGTGGTAAGGCGCCCCATCTTTTTGACGGCGATACCTTCGGCCACCGTCAGGCCGCCCCGTACCGGGGGCAGGTCGGCCAAGGCATTGACCATCGACGGGTAAAGGTCGGCTTCGACCCCGATGATTTTGATGTCCGGCTTGATCGCTTTTGCCGCGATGGCCATGCCGCTTATCAATCCACCGCCGCCGATCGGAATGGCAAGGCAATCCAGTTCCGGCACGTCGGCCAGCATTTCCAAAGCGACGGTTCCTTGACCGGCGATGACTTGCGCGTCGTCATAGGGATGGATCGGCGTAAGGCCGTCGTCCTCCGCCAAGCGGTCGGCGACGAGTTTAGCAGCTTCGAGATCGTCGCCTTCGAGCACGACGTTGGCGCCAAGCGCGCGCGTCATCTGCACTTTGTTCAACGGCGTGTTGCGCGGCATCACGATGGTCGCCGCGATGCCCAATCGCGATGCGTGATAGGCAACGCCCTGTGCGTGATTGCCCGCCGAAACCGTGACCACGCCTGTTAGCGGGCCCTGGTCGCGAAGCCACACCAATTTGTTCAGCGCCCCGCGTTCCTTGAACGAAGCCGTGAACTGTTGGTTCTCGAACTTCACCCAAATATCGGTGCCGGTCATGTCGCTCAGCGTCTGACCCTTGTCGCACGGCGTGTGCAGCACCGCACCGTCGATAACGGCTGCGGCCTTGCGGACATCTTCAAGCGTCGGATGCATGGGACGGGTCCTGGCTTATTGCCGGGACCAATTACCGGGGCCTTGCCCCGGCTGTCGATGGACCCGGTGGATTACGCTTGGCGGGCGGTGCGCATCAACGTTCGTTGCGTCACGGTCTTGGGATTGAAAAACTTAACGCAGACCTCAAGAGCAACGTCGTTCGAAAACGGTTTGCACGAAAAGATATCAAGGTAGATATCCCCGGTCAGGTCCGAGAAGTGGGCGCAGATGTTCGAGGTTTCGATCAACTGTACCAGCGAGTACCCCGCCGCTTCGGGCGAGTGGGTCGCAAAATGTTCGATGATCGGTTCGCCAAAGGCAGTCATCTCGATGGCCTCTACCAAGGCCGCCGAGAACGCTCGAATAGTGTCCGGATTGGTGACCGCGTCACGATCGCAACCGCCGAGGTCGAGGACGAGATGCTGCCCCCAGGCCTTCTGCGTCAAAGATGTTTCGACCTGTCCACAATCGGGTGTTCCGACCGCATTCTGCACGGCCGACGACATGTTGTTCATCGATCTCAAGTCCTCAGGAAATGGGCGCCATTTCGCCCACGAAGGCGCCAATTAAACCAAATCCCTGAAACCGGCAAATGAAATTGAGGGGTGCCCCTCAATTAGTCTCGGTCGGCGCCGCCCCGGGCCTGGAGCAAGAGGCCGATCAATACCCCGAGGGCCCCGGCAACGGGGACCCAAAGCCCAAAATTGTCCTGCCATCCGCCGACGGCGAGGCCGGCCAGGATGCCGGCGATGAGGCCGGCCCCGCCCATGTTCGGGTGGCGGCGTGGGGTCGATGTCGTTTCTGCCATAGCCTTACCCTTCGCGGACCATGCGCGCGGCGTCAACCGCGAAATAGCTCAAAATGCCGGCCGCGCCGGCCCGTTTGAAACTCAGCAGGCTTTCCAACACCACCCGTTCTTCCTCGAGCCACCCGTTCTGCGCGGCCGCCTTGAGCATCGCGTACTCGCCAGAAACTTGGTAGGCGAAGGTCGGCACGCCGAATCGATCGTGCACCCGGCGCACGATATCGAGATAAGGCATGCCGGGTTTGACCATCACCATGTCGGCGCCTTCTTCGAGGTCGAGAGCCACCTCGTTGAGCGCTTCGTCGCTGTTGGCGGGGTCCATTTGGTAGGTCCGCTTGTCGCCCTTCAAGCGACTGGCGCTGCCCAGCGCGTCGCGGAAGGGCCCGTAGAAGCCCGAGGCGTATTTCGCGGCGTAGGCCATGATCGACACATCCTGATGATCCGCCGCGTCCAGGGCATCGCGAATGGCGCCCACCCGACCGTCCATCATGTCGGACGGGGCGATGACATCGCAGCCCGCCGCAGCTTGGACCAAGGCCTGCCGACAAAGAACCTCGATCGTTTCGTCATTGAGAATAACTTCGCCGCGCACCAGCCCGTCATGGCCGTGGCTGGTGAACGGGTCCAGCGCGACATCGCACATCACGCCGAGATCGGGACAGGCCGCCTTGACGGCCCGCACGGCGCGGCAGACCAGATTGTCGGGGTTGGTGGCTTCGGCGCCGTCTTCGCGGCGTTGTTCGGCGTCGATCACCGGAAACACCGCGACGGCCGGAATGCCGAGGTCGCGTGCCGTCGCGGCCGCTTCCGCCAAACGATCGATGGTCAACCGTTCGACCCCGGGCATGGACGACACCGGATCGCTTCGGTCCTGCCCTTCGATGACGAATACCGGCCAGATCAAGTCGTCTGGGGAAAGCGTGTTCTCCGCAACCAATCGACGGGCCCAATCCGCTTTGCGATTGCGGCGCATCCGGGTGCGTGGGTATCTGGCGTGTGGGGTCATGGACATTCTCTTCGGGCCGCAGGGTTAGGTGCGGGCGAACAATTACCTCAGAACTCGTTGCTCTTCGAGGCCTTGCGCAACAAGTAGGCGGCGATGTCTTTGTCCTTGGCCTTCAAGGTCTTCAGTTGTTCGTTCTCGTTGGACAGCGCGGCGCGGACCATCATGTCGTTCTCGACGTTGGCGACCTTCACTTTGAAGATGCCGGGTTCGCCGCGAATCGCCGGATAAAAGTCCGGATCAAGCAGCTGTTCGCGCGACCCGAGTTGTTCCAGCGCCGCGGCCTCGTCCTGATCGGCGTCTTGTTTGGCGAGCAATTTCCAGTCGTCGCGACCCGCCGCTTTGCGCGCCGTCAATGCGGCGACCGCCTCGTCGCCAGATCCGTCGGCGACGCCAACCTTAAAGAGGTGTTTGGTGACACCGACGCCGTGACCCCAATCCTGGAGGTCCTTGCTCTTGGCAATGAAAAGCGTGGGCACGGCTAGCCCTTTCCCTGCGACTTCATCATGTCCCACATCTCATCGGTCAGTTCTTCCATCATATTGAACTGGCCGGCCCCCTTGAGCCACTCGCCGCCGTCGATGGTGACGTTCTCGCCGTTGATGAACCCGGACTGATCGGCCAGCAGGAATGCCGCGAGGTCGGCCAGCTCTTGGTGTTCGCCGACGCGTCCCATCGGAATACGCGAGAGCATGCGTTTCTCGGCCATACCTTCGGGGAACAAACGCTTCCACGCTCCTTCCGTCGGAAAGGGGCCGGGCGAGATCGCGTTGACCCGAATGCCGCGACCGCCCCATTCGACGGCGAGAGAGCGGGTCATTGCCAAGATGCCCGCTTTGCCGATCGCCGAAGGCACGACATAACCCGACCCTGTCGACGCGTAGGTCGTCAAGATCGACAGGATATTGCCGGCGCGCTTTTCCGCCAGCCAACGACGACCGCAGGCCAACGTGACGTAGGTTGTGCCATGAAGGACGATGCTCAGGATTGCATCGACCGCACGGTGCGAAAGCGTTTCAGAGCGCGCAATGAAGTTGCCCGCGGCGTTGTTGAGGAGGGCGTCGAGCGGCGCCTCGGCCCATGCCGCGGCGACCATCGCCTCGACCGCCTCGGGATCGCGAATGTCGCAGGCATGCCAGCTCGCCGCATTCGCGCGTACTTTGTTGAACTCCTCGGTGGTCGCCGCCAAAACCTCTTCGCGACGACCGCAGATCACGACATGCGCCCCCAGTTCCACTAGGCGAGCGCCCATCGATTTGCCGAGACCGGTGCCGCCGCCGGTGATCAGGACGCGTTTGTCGTGCAAAAGATCATGCTGAAACATCAAATAGCCGCTGAATGATTGTTTGGGAGTGGGGCCGCCTAAGGCTTGGCGCTACGATAACGTCGTTATGCCTTGATATTATAGAAAATACTGGCCGACGGGCCGAGCGCGCGGTACTTTCCCTGGCGTGTGATGAAAATGGGGGACTCCAGCGACTCGCTTGCTGGGACCGAGACAAATGACGGACACGTCAGACGACCAGAACATAGACGAGTTCAAACGTGTCTATTTGGACTCGCTGCAACTGATCGAACGATTGCACCGACGCTTTCTCGATGTCGTCAAGGTCGAACTCGATCGATTGCGCATTCAGGACATCAACAACATCCAGTCGCTCATCCTCTACAACGTCGGGCGCGACGAAATGACGGTGGGCGAACTGACCAGTCGCGGCTACTACCTTGGCTCCAACGTTTCTTACAACGTCAAGAAAATGGTCGAGAACGGCTACCTGGAGCAGGAGCGCTCGCCGCACGATCGCCGCTCTATCCGGTTGCGTCTGTCTGAAAAAGGCCTCGATCTCTACGAAAAGATCAACGCGCTCTACGAAACCCACGTCGTGACGTTGACCCGCGGGCCACTCGGTTCCGGTACCCTCACCGAAATGAACGATACGTTGCAGGCGCTCGAGCGCTTTTGGAGCGACGAGATTCGCTACGGCGGCTCGCGCTAGGGCGCTAACCGATTATCAAAAAAAGGGCGGCTTGCAAGCCGCCCTTTTTGATTCCCTAAGTGCTCTTCTAATTGAAGGCCTGCAAGCCGGTCTGGGCGCGGCCCAAAATCAGGGCGTGCACGTCGTGCGTTCCCTCGTAGGTGTTGACGGCTTCAAGGTTCATCAAGTGCCGAATGACGTGGAATTCGTCGGCCACGCCGTTCCCGCCGTGCATGTCGCGCGCCATGCGGGCGATATCAAGCGCCTTACCGCACGAATTGCGCTTGATCAGCGAGATCATTTCCGGGGCGGCGCGGCCTTCGTCCTTGAGGCGGCCGACCTGCAGGCAGGCCTGAAAGCCGATGCTGATTTCGGTCTGCATGTCGGCAAGTTTCTTCTGGATCAGCTGGTTGGCCGCCAGCGGTTTGTCGAACTGCTTGCGGTCCAGCGTATATTGCCG
>Ga0181593_10002363_pt1 | contig 17340 bp, 12 predicted proteins | sample 071ome_19_FD_133756 | JGI IMG/M metagenome (GOLD analysis project Ga0181593, IMG submission 133756) | Coastal salt marsh microbial communities from the Groves Creek Marsh, Skidaway Island, Georgia - 071413AT metaG (megahit assembly) | ecosystem: Environmental > Aquatic > Marine > Intertidal...
AACACACAGTACCGCACTGCCTTGCGATTGTTAATGAGTTAGAGTCGAATCCGATTTTCTAACTCATAGCTAAGAAGGGGGCCTCGTTGGAAGGCCCTCTTTTGGTTTTTGCAGAGGCCGTATTTATGAATCCTTACGATTGTAAGGACGAGATGGCATCTGCAACAGACGTATGGAAATCGGATTCTGTTATGTTTAGTTTCTGAATCTTGTCAGGATTGCATGCCTGGGATTTATATTCTTCAATATTTTGAGCAGGTTCTATATTGACTCCCGGTCTGGATAGCATTGCTGAGGTGGATTTTTCCCTAAGGGTTTCTCCTTGTAGCGTAACGACTGGAATGTTTAATTTTAGTGCTCTTCCTGCAGTGTAGCTGGAGTTGTTTGGAAATACATCCAGATATACATCTGCCAAGCTAATGTAGCTATCCAGAATTTGGATCAATGAGATCGGGTCTGATAAAATGAGTAGATCGGACCTTGATACCCCTTGGGCATCTGCTTCCATCTCTAGGTAGGAAGCGAATTGTTGATAACTGATTTCTGAATCTATGTCACTTTGGTAGGGTAACAGTAGTAGTTTGGAATTCTCTTTGTTTTTTAAGATGGAAATCCAAGTTTCCCGCACTTGAGGTGTTATGGAATGCATTGGTGCTGCGGAGACATAGAGGGTTGTCTCTTCATCTACATTAATCTCCTTCCTTGTCGGAGACTCTATCTCTTCTTCTTGATCAACTGGTCTGGCCAGTGAATAATTGAGTTGGTCTATTGAGACGAGGTTTTCGGTAAATTGATTTTCACAGTTATTTAAATTTTTATCGATAAAAATGTAGTCTATCGCTTGGGACCCTGTTGTGATTTTTGTGTTCTGCAAGGCGATCTGAGTTTTTGCTAGCTTTTGTAATGCCAGGAGGAATGTAGGGTGTTTGGGGTCGTAAAGGGGGTCGGTGAAAATGAGCAAATCTAAATTCAATTGCTGAATTTGGAGAATGGCATCTTTGATCCCTTTTGCTAAAGCAATCGTTTCTGTTGCCAGAGATTCAATTTTTTTCTGGATTGGCATAGAGGCGCCTGAGTCACAAATGAAAAGGGTTTCGATGCCTTTCTCTTTAAAGTCCTCAAGCAGTTGTAGGGCATACAAAGTACTGTCGTCATTGCCTACATGGCTGGTGAAAATGCCAATTTTTGAATTTTCGCCTGTTGAGGTATGAGAGCCAGTTAGTTGATATTTGTTAAGTATAAAATTAAAAATAGTGGCTGTGTCGGCACTCAATTCCTGGAGAGGATCCCCTGCTATATTTAAGCAAGGGTAACTACTGCCAGATTTTAGTAATAAGTCTGCACACTTGTCGGTGATTTCAGAATATGGATCGATCTTAATTCTTCTAGCAATATAATTGTAGGAGAGTTTCAATAAATAGGCTTTTTGCTCCATATCTTCCTGGGTATCAAACGCAGGGACCTGCTCAAGGAGCTTTTCTAATACATGTAGAATCAGATTGTCCGGGATGTATTCTAAAAAGACATTTATGGGGATAATATGAGCAGGTAGGTAAGATAAAAGCAGCAGGAAGTCTCTTGTTATAATTTGAGGGGATTGCTCCGTAAAGTGATTTTCTATTAAGCCTTTAGCAATTCCTGTCTCTTCTTCCGTCATCTCAAGAGAGGTTAATTGTTCGGAGAATAACTCTGGTATTAAGGAATGCTCTGCAATGTGCTGTATTGCTTCAGATTCTGCGAGGGAGATGACTTCCTTCACCAATTCATTTCTCGAGTTGCGGAGGTTATCTATATTTAGAGTAGGTATACTTGGGTTCATATTGGTATATTTAAAGTTTGCAGGGAGTGGAAAAGGTCTTCTCCAGGGTCTGGATAGTGCTTTTGGTTTCTTTGAGAAGATTTTCTTTTTCCAGGTGGGTTAAGTTGGGCCAGATGAGAAGATTGGGAATGATTTTAAAGCTAAGGTTGCCCAAAAGTTTGGAAAGTTCAGGTTGCTGGAAGAGGCGAATCAGTTCTGGTCGTAGATTTTCCGTATTGGAGTTTGAGGTGTTTAATATGCGATGGAATAAGTCCTGTTCTTGGAGGAGCAGGTTTTGGGTTATGTTTTGGATATGATTCCATGGGTCTGGATGTACTGGTTTCTGTCTATAGTCAATAATTGGTCGAGGTTTCAGGGGGGGGAATTGGCATTCAAATTCTTGGGGGTGGATTAATGTGGCTGCTTCAAATTTTGCACCTCTATCGGTAATGTTCCAAATCTCTTGTGTTGGCGATGCGTTAGAAATGAGATTGTCAAGTTTCTCCCATTCATTGAGCAGAAATGTTTTAACCTTCTGTGAGTAATTGCCCGGAACCGTGGTTGTGCATTTGGCAGGGTTATGTGTTTTTCCTCTGCAAATGTTTTGGTTCACATTTTCAGCATGTCCTTCTCCGGATTCATCTGTTGCGTGATCCATGCCAAAGAGAAGAATTGGGGCACATCCGAAGTGTATCGCCAGATTTACAGCTGTAATGCCACAATTTCCAAGGACGGTAGCGGCTGTTTTTTCAATTCCTTGTTCGGCCAGCCAGTCTTCGGTCAGAATATTACCGGAGAGAAAGTGGATGGGGGCAGTCACTCTTTCTACCCAGTCATGAGGACTCTTCAAAGATAGAAAGAGGGCTTTGGTTTTTTGATCGGGCGTCAAACAGGCTTGGGCTGGTTTTTCAGCATCGACGCTAATGATTGCATCTGGCTGGATTTGGGTTTTCTCCAAGGTGGAAAGAGCAGAATCGACACAAAAAATCAAAAAGTGAGCATGGTATTTCTCTAGAAGGTGAATGCTTGCATCCAGAGATGGCCCAGCTCCAATGATGGCAACTGGAGTGTCTTTTAAGCCCTTGGCAGAACAAGCACTTAAGCGGTTTTGGATGTAGTGTGGAAGGTTTTCTAAGATATTTTTTTGGGCCATGAACCCTTCTTCTTGACGAGTTTGGCGGGCACGCAGGGTTTCTTCGGTTTGAATCTGGATTTGCCTTATTATGAAATCGTAAGCATTTGAGTTCTCTTTCAGGATAGACTGGGCACAAAAGATATCAGGGATCGCAAGTGGGTTTTTAGGTAAAAAGGATTGTATTTCCTGGTGTAGTTTCTCTTTGTCCAGTGACTCCAGAGTTATGGGGTGAAGGAATGGGAAAATCCTGTATTGAGGGAGCAGGTTTTTTTGCTCAATAAACCAGCAGACTTCCTTATACTTTGCTAATTCGTTCAATGAATCGTGGCTTTGCACGGATCCGAGCAGGAAGCATGTTGTGGCTCCAGGATGATTTTGAGCATGTAGCCAATCTGTTGTTGCCATGGAAAAATGCTTGTAAATGGGTTTTCCTCACTGACGCCAAATTATATCAATAGGCGCTCTGCTTCACGTAAGTCACTCATGGTATCGATGTCCAATGCATTTTCAGGGCTGACTATGTAGGGGAGTGGCTTTTCACCAATGCGACAACCGGTAAGTAGCACTGCATTTCGTGTGACCGCATATAACCCTGTAGTTTCTTTATAATATGTGGCATCTTGTGAGCGTGGAAGTCCATTGGGACGGTTGGGGGCGTAATTCATGGCTTGATTTTCAAACCAGATCCAACCGGTTTCTTCAGTAACCAGAAAGAGGGAATCATGAGATGAAGTATTTTCAGCAAAGGTGTTCAACGCCTTTAGCATGACATCGCATTTCAAGGTTACTGCAGTTACGAAGACTTGGGCATAGGCGTCATAATCAGGATGGCTTAACGCAAACTGGTGGATTAGGTGGTTCCCATTGGCTTGGTCTTCTGCAAACCAACCTTCCCGTTTGTGGTGTTGTAATCGTGAATACTTCGGTTGTGAAAGCTTTGTGAATGTTTCTTGATCTTCACTGTCGATAAAGATGTCCATGTCTTCCGGGAGCTTGACCAGTTCATCCAGAAGCCAGTGGCTCAGCGGTTTTCCATTCAAATCTCTGAAATTCTTATTGGGAACACGTTGGCTGGATTTTCCCTTTATCGGTACTTGTATCGCTAATTTCACTAGGGAAGGTTCAATAATTGGGAAAGACTGAGTTTGTCGAACCATTTGTCCCTGAATTCTGGCTGGATTCAAAGATTTTTAAAAAAAATTCTAAAGGTGCTGAACAGGGTGCCGATTATTTGGGGTGTTGAAGCAAGGAGGTTTCAACTGGGAGCCGAAACCCGAAAAAGACGGAAAAGAGCAGCAAGGAAGCTGCTGACATAAGTCAAGGAAGACTAACAATGCCAATCGTAGTAAACACTAATTCCGTGGCCACCATTGCCTCGTTCAATGCAGGCAAGGCCATGAAGAACTTGCAACAAAGCGTTAATCGCCTTTCCAGCGGTAAACGAATCACATCTCCTGGAGATGATGCCGGAGGACTCGCAGTCCATTATAAATTGCAATCCGTTCTGAAGCGTACCGAAGCGACGCGTAACAATCTTCATAACGGGATTTCTTTCCTTCAGGTTCAAGACGGTGCGTACCAAGTCGCTGCCCGGATTCTTGACCGGATGGCTGAACTCAAAACCTTTTGGACGGACATCTCCAAGAGCGATACAGACCGTATCAACTACAACTACGAGTTCAAAGAGCTTCAGGAGCAACTGGCTCTGATTGAAAAAGAGAAATTCAATGGAGTAAATCTTTACTCTCGTGATCCCTACGACAACAACCCAACTAAAATCATCACCACAGAAGATGGTAGAACCGGTATCGTCGACATTACCCGCACAGGTTTCTTCGACAATATTGATATCAGCGAAACCTATCGTGAGCGTTTGACCGATTCAACCTATGGAGGTGCTTTTGGCGGTACTGCTGAGCCCATGGTGATCAAGAACTATGAGTCCACAGGTTCCTACAAAGCTGGAGACATCATCCGCGGACGTTTCGAAGACGGGCAAATCCGTATGGCCGTTGCCTTGGATCATATTGGTGAAGCCACCACACAACAGGACCTCCTGCGTCTTGGCGACAGTAAGGAAATCCATCAGTTTGACGTAAACACCATCACCGGCGGTGCTGGTGTGAGCGGTGATGAGTTCGTGGTTACTCTTAATATTAATGGTCAAAACCACTACATCACTGTTACTGCAGCTGAAGACCTTGACGAAGCCAATGTGGCCAAAGCGATCTCCGAAGAGATCAATTCCAAAGGTCTTTCCGTTGCTGCTGAAACCGACGGAACTGCCATCACCCTGACATCCAGTATTCAAGGTGCGGAAGGTGATTTTACTCTCAGTGTAGACTATAACGGCGCAGCTGCTACCACAACTGAACTTCAGAATGGGCAAGACCTTCTCGCCAGTGATGCGACTCAAGTGACCTTTGATCTTGCCGGAGTTGGTAATGTCACCGTTGACGTCCACACTGATGGGTCCACCCGTACAATGAAGGATCTCGTCACTGCAATCACAGCAGATGCGACGCTTAGTGAAGTCATTACAGTGAAATCCAATGGAGACGGTTCCATCCTCGTTGAAGGAAATGTACCAGGAGAAGCCTTCACTGCGACATTGACCACCAATACAGCAGAAGCCGCGAACCCACTGACCACATTTGACCCATTTGTTAGAATGCAAACGGTCAATGAAGCCAATGCAGAAAACTGGTCACCCAATGGCCGTGATTTCGAAGCACAGCACCAAAGCTTCCGTCTTCTCTACAATGGAGATCCAGTTTCCAAAGTCTTCAAGGCGATCCAAACGATCTCTAATCCTAATCCAGAACTGCGTGTTATTGCTGACCAGCAAGGCATCCCAAGCACTGTCATCGTGGATGAGAATGTAACCGGTTATCAACCGAACCAAGCCGTTACTGTTAATCTCAACAACGGTGCTCACGGCGTAGTGGAAACCAATGAGTCTGGTACCATTGTCAAAGGATCTGTCGTACAAGTTGTCAACGAAGGCGATGGCAGCTTCATCCCTGGAGAACAACAGATTGTTGGAATCCTCGGAGGCATCTCCGGAGCTGGCGACACCTATGAGCCAGGAGAAGTGGTCTACAATGAAGCTGACCGCAGTTACTATGTTGCGGTTGGTCAAGGTGGAGACTACACCAGTTCCACCCAAGCCACATCTCACATCAACCAGTACGAAGGTGAGTTTGTCAAACTTGGCGAACAACTCCCCGCGATCCGTGACTACGAAGCCTTCAGTGAAGACAGTGTCTACGCTCGCAATGACGTAGTATACTACAACGACAAGCTCTACATCGCAGTCGCAGAAAGTGTTGCCGGTACCTCTGTAAACGGATACGGTGAATACATCACTCCTGAGAATGACGCCAACAATGCATACTGGCTCGAACTCAGCACCTACAGCGGACAAGGAACTGGCATTCTTGATATGACCAAAGATCTCCAGGACTTCGAAGTCTATAACTTCGTCGACTACATCCAGGTCCTCGCCAATTCCCGCGCTGTCAACGGCGGTGAAATGTCCCGACTCGGATACAGTGATGATCTTCTGATTCAGAATCAGATCAACCTCGAAGCCGCAGATGGCCGAATCATCGATGCAGACATGGCTCTGGAGTCCACCAGACTCTCCAGAAACCAAGTCCTTGCCCAGGCAAGTATCGCGATGGTTGCTCAAGCGAACACCATCTCCTCACTCGTCCTCTCCCTCCTTGGACAGTAATAATTCGAAATTCCCCTCAGAGGCTGGCCACAGATTGGCCAGCCTCTGAAAAGGGGAGCTACCTATACTCTGCAACCCTAGATTAAATCTACCAAAGGCGATCGCCCCAAACTCCTGAAATTTCCTAATCACCTATCCAATCACTCAGGACCATTCCTTCGCCGTATTTCACTTTCCTTCCTTTCCCGCAACCAATTACGTCCATACAATAAAATGACTCACACAATCTACAGAGGACGACAGAAAGCCCAGCTGGATGCAGTCATGCATCAACGGTGGCAAGACCAGGTGGGAGCGAGTCAGGAACTCAGACAATTTCAAATTTCATCCAGTGAGACCACCATGGCATCAAAGGCTTCTCCTAGCGGAGATCGCTTTGAGGCTGTCCTGGGGCAAGTGCAACAAACCCTCAATCATAACCATAGCACACCAAAGCTTCTAGTATTCAACCAGCAATACCGGAGCCCGGCCCAGTATCAAATACCGACTTTAAACACTTACTTAATCGCAGAAATTGATCACCCTGAAGCAGAAAGGATGCCGCCTGGTCAAAAAGTAGAACCAGTTGCTTACATTGAACATTCCTGAGCCTTGGAATGTTTCTCCAATCGACTGAGTCAGGGTGATACGATACAATAATTACAATCAATAATTTTAGAATAAGGCGAACCCAAATGGGTGGGGGAAAAGAATTTCAATAAGATAAGGAACATATCCACTGGAAAGGAAATCAAAAGAATAAGTACTAAGACAGAAAAAAAGAGGTCATGAATTTTACCAATACTGAACAACTTGTGCTTCTTCCAAAGCAACTCAGTATTGTTCAGAACAGGTAAGCCACATGTCGTCTGATTGAAATCCGATTACTGAATTGTAAAGGGAAGGTACATCTCAGCAAGAGTGTGACGCTGTAACTTGTGAATCAAAACGAGTAGCAGCCTCATGAAATACACCTGAGTGGTAGAGTCTTTTTCTCTGACCTTCCCCTGCCCGAACAGAAAGCACAAATTTTAACAAGAAACAGATGAGTGCAGAAAGTATTTCTACGTTCATCTACAATAAGAAAAGGTATCAAGGAGGATCACCATGTCACTCGTTATCAATACAGGAGTTACGGCAAGGATGCCGGACTCTCCACAAACTCGAAGTCTGCAGTCGCCCAAAGCTGCCAGTCAGTCGCAGGATGACCCTGAAATCAAGGTCTCACTTAGTGATGCATTGGCAGAAGACGCGAAAGAAGCAGCTGCTTCCACCTACAACGTAACTAATCTGAAAGCACTTAAACAGAGATTCTATAAGTCACCCATAGGGTAATCTGTAAAACTCTCAACAAACGCTTATCACAGAAACACAGCATTAAACCCATAACAGAAGGAAAGACAGTACGAGTATCATTACCAGGAACATTGCAGAATTCAAAGCGCATTCATACTAACCTGAGTTCCCGGATTTACATGACGATCAGTCATAAGTGAATCAAGAGGAGCATAAGAATGAACACATTCTTATTACCCAATCCATAGGAAACACATTCTGGGTAACAGGTGAAGGCAGGTGTGACGTGAAGGACACGCATTTAGATACTGATCAGTGCTGCTATCCGAAGGGAATACAAACTTTCATTTTAACAGAAATACGAACCTGAACAAAAGGAGACACGAGTCTAGGAAGAATTCTGATGTAAATAACACATAACCCTGACTGAACCGCAGTAGTACGCATCAGTTGTCTGTGATCCGCAAAATCTCAGTAAATCACAACTTTGTAACTGTCGTTCGGAAACCGAACAGGGACCTCTGTAACAGAGGGATGCGACTCAAGGGCGCAGGGATGTAACCAACTCCCAGCAAGCTTTTACAGCACGCTGTACTTGAGAATCTCAAAACATCAACACCACATCAGTGCTGCAAATGTATATACATAAATAGATCTGCCATAGTTCAATAAACGTCATTTCATTTCACACGAAACAACCATTCCCTACCAACGACTAGTTCTCCTATTACGAATGCCCGTAAACTCAAGTGTCTATACAGCAATAGATTTAGCAAAACAAAACCAACCAAACCTCATCCCACCGAAATCATGATAGGAATCATTTCCATACTCGACGGAAGCCAGGAAGGCTTATCACCGATGCAAAGCACCCTTTTGCCAGACAACCTTGAGGAAGCCTCTCAATGGCAATTCCAGACTGTCCCTACTGCTGCATTTCCTGCCAATAATGCCAAAGGAGGAGCCGTGATAAATGAGGATGTCAGGCAGAAGGTTTATACTATCTGTGGGCATTTGAAGGACGGTGTTGAATTCCTGGATGCACAGGAGAGAGCCCTTCATGAGATCATTCATGTTGTTCAAAATATCGGGCAACTGGTAGCAAAACGGGATGCCAGTCATTTTCCAAGGAAACCTGAGACGCACTTGGAAGCAGAGTTTCACCTCTTGCTTCAGCAGATGGGTTCTCTTCGGCAGCAAAACCATTTTGGTAAACCACTCTTTGGTAACTCCGGTACGCCCTCACTTCGAATTTATACATCTTTTTGTGACGTACAACGCTTCGAGGAAGTTCCCATCGCTGATATGGAAGCCCTTCATCTGCGAATGCTCTACTGGGGTAGAGTCGCCGGTGATGGAACCAAAGCCATCATTAGCCGGGATACAGTAGAATTTGCACTGAAGCATCTTCTGGAAGTCACCCTTGATTGCCAGAAGCACAGAGACCGACTCAAGCATGTACATCAGGAGTTAGCAAGTTGCCTCCAGCCTCAGCCAGCAGCCAGCTCAATAGATCAAGCCATTGCAGAAAGTGAAACTCCTGCCGCTGAGTCGGGTTCTGTAAAACTCCAGAACAAGTCACCAGGCATACTCCAAACCCTCAAATCCAAGTTTCTTTCCCTTAAAGGCAATCACCACCAATAGGCCCTAATCTCACAGAAAAGAACCTAATCGCTTTAATCTTTAACGTATAGACAAAATTTTACCACAACCAGGAGGCTGGCACCTGTCCAAAGTCAGCAACCCGTAGCAAGGACGCTACAAAACCCAACAAATACAAGGAAGTATCATGTCAATAGTCATAAACACCAACCCATCCGCAACCGTATCCGCCTTCAACTTGGCCCGCAACAGCTCTGCTTTGCAGAAGAGCTTGGGTCGCTTGTCGAGTGGTTCCCGAATCGTTACACCTGCTGACGATGCTGGAGGACTTGCGGTGTCTATGAAACTCACCGCCCAGATCAACCGACTGGATGCGGTTCGTCAAAACGTAGCCAATGCAATGTCATTCCTGCAAGTTCAGGATGGTGCATTGAAAGTGACCGGAAATCTGCTCGACCGGATTTCGGAACTCAAGACGATGTCTATGGATGTCACCAAAAACGCCGAAGACCTTGCCAACTACAATGCGGAATTCAGCGAAATCCAGCAGCAGCTCGGAAATATCAAGGTTGAAAAGTTCAATGGCATCAACCTTTTCGAGAATGACGGCTTGACCGCCTTCACCACTGAAGATGGCGTTACCGGCCGGGTCGGTATTACTCGTGATGGAGTGTTTGATCAGCTTGGAAGTGCAGAACTTCAGCAACGCTCTATCTCCACTGACCCTTATGACGTTGCCAATGCAGGTGAAATTACAATTACTACGCCTACATTTGGCCTTACATCCACGGTTACTCTGGATGCCACCAATGCGAATGACATCACTGGAGCCATCAAGACCATCAATGATGATCTGAAGTTACAAGGTATCACAACTGTTCAAGCATCCGAGAATGCAGACGGTCATCTCGTGATTAGTGGCACAGAGCACTTCGCAGTATCTGGAGCTGGCGCTACTGGACTGGGTATCGACGGAACCTTTGATGGTGTCGAAAAAACAGAGCATTATGATCCTCTTGCCGACTACGAAGTAGGAGACGTTGTAACGGGCACTCGTGCGGATGGTACTATGGAAACATACGTTATTAATACTGCAGTTGCCGGTGATGGCCGTTCATTTGATCGTTTCGCAGCGATGGCAGAAACCACTCGTCTTGATAGAAATGATGATCCCAACACCAAAGTGTTTGTTGCGGATACAAGTTCACACAATGCAGGAGAAGTCGTTTATGACGATTCCAATGGCCGCTATTACCTCTCCAGAGGTGTAGGTGATTACACTGGTGCCAGCACTGCTGCCGGAGATGCCACCAGCCAAAATGAATTCCTTCTTCTTGGTGAGTCGCTGCCAGCATTGTCTGACTACGATGCATACAGTGCAACAAGACAGTATACCCAGGATGACATTGTCAGTTTTGATGGCGATCTTTACGTTGCTAAGGCTGACCTCTCTCTTGGAGCTGGAACTCCTGTGGATAATACTGCCAACTGGCTTCGTCTCTCCGTAGCCGTCTCCAGTGGTAATAATCTTCTGGATGAAGACAATGGTCTCCAGGACTTCTCTGTCGCTGACATTGTGAGCTATATCCAAACTCTTGCTACTGCACGGGCTAGGAACGGCGCAGAAACCAAGCACCTTCAGTATGCTGATGAAATGCTGGTACAAAATCGTACCAATGTGGAAGCTGCGAACAGCCGTATCAAAGATGTAGATGTTGCCATGGAGTCCACCAACTTCGCCAAGAACAACATCCTGGTACAATCCAGTGCAGCCATGCTGGCTCAGGCCAATACCCTCTCCAGTATCGCACTCACCCTTATCGGACAATAAACCAAAGGCCGATAGATCCCCTCAATTGAATGAAGGTGATTATATAGCTGAGTAAGATAATTGATCCCAATTCCGGGGCGGTGCGAGACCGCATCGCACCGCCTCCGGAAAGGGGACAACTCGAAGATACAAAGATACATACAAAAACTCTCACCAAATCGAAAACCTCTCATCCCTAAGAATCATGGAAAGCACTCTTCCCACAGCCAATACCCACATTGCTCAGTCCTTGAACAGTGATTCCAGTCGTGGGAATTCTTATGGAGCCATGCTTTTCAATCAGAATTCAGATTCCAAGAAAGCGGGGCAGGAGAACAGACTTTCTAATGCTGTAGCCGTAGAGTGGCATCACACGGATGAAACACAGAGCTCAAAATTCAAGGAGTATTTCAATGATCTCCCCATGAATACCAGGAGAATGAGCCCTGCGATAGAATCGAGAATTCACCAATCCTTTGCTCAGCACACTGCTGAAACTCTTCGCAGGGCTGAGGCTGAGCCCATCACTTTTAAGAACCTTGCTTATTCAACTGCAAAAACCGCCAGTCTTGAGGTAAGGAGAACAGTAACAGACCAAACTGTTGAACGATGGGAACGCTCACGGAATTTATACCAACATCCAATCATTGCCAGCAGAGCCTCAATACAAATGGCACAAAATAATATGAAGTAATGGTGTATCAAGGGTTAGGATGACAGAATTTAAATAAATAAATAATTGAATTATAAATAGAAAGGAAGTTTAGGCATAGGATTGAATAAAGAGATCAGAGACTTGATTTAGATTTAGCGTAGTCGAGTTGAAGATTCTTCACCTCAAGGCATCCATTCGCAACGGAATGATCTGTTGTCAGTAAGGATGGTCAGGGGGCAAGAGTTTGCCTGAAAGAATGAAAGGTTTAGCGTATATATGTAAATAATAAGTGTAAGTACTGAGGGTCTGATCCCGAGAGTGCTAGGACTTGATATGAAATATTGAATTTATGACCAGAAGGTAGTGGCGGTCAGTGATTCCTGCCCCCGCCCCATTTCGATGTTAGGAGTACAAATTTAAGGACTCTTAGTTCGATGGAGCAGCATCAGGAAGGAGCTACTGGATCGCTAATACTGAACTATTAGTGAACTCATTGCATATGAGATTTATCATGAAAATAACTCACCGAGATCCTGTTGGTAAGGTGTTGGAGACACCAGTGGAAATAGATGTTACATCTGTCTTTACCCAACATTTAGAGACGCCAAAAAACGCATTTCATGCCACACTGTTGTTAGCCTTGGGTGTGCCTCAGGCTAAAGTAAGTGAACAAATGCTGAATAGGTCACTGCCCGATTTTTCCTTAGATAATTAAAATAGTAAATAGATTTTGAATCCTGAGTATAGCAAAAAAGAATTTCGTAATTTAAATGCACTTACCTAGTGGAGTGTAATGTATTAACCTAGTGAAAAATTTATGTAATAAGAAGAGTTTGATTAAGCAATAAAGATTAATGTTCCTGAAGGCTTGCCCGTAAGTGGTAGGCTAGCGGGAATGCACAAGGGAGAAGATCTGAATTCTCAAGAAAAGGATTTTAGATGAATCTCCAGAACACCTAATGTATTTACAAGAAAATAGATTTGGGCCTTTGCAGGGTCCAGCACAGTGTGGGGCACCTCGCCATGGAATATCCATGAGGCGAATGCTGACCTGTGTGCCCTCGGCTTCCGAGTGGAATCTGTATTTGCCTGACTGGTTTCAGCATAAAACAGCCAAGAGCATTTCAACTGATCTTTTAACTTCGTCGCTACGGACGACTATTGACACCGAATTGCCAGGTGGGGCACCTGGTTGTGGTGACCCCGCCCCACCTGGCATTCCTTCTGTCATGTCCGTACCCGATACAATCCTACCCATCCACCACCTACCCATCCACCAAGAAGTGAGCCCAATCACTCAAGCCCTATCCAATACCTGGTCAAAATAGAAAACGACTATCATGTCATCCATTCAAAACGACAGATCACAAGAACGTCTCCGGCAAATGCAGGGAGATGGTGAACGTAATTATTCTGCAGCAGCCTTGGGAGTCGGGGGCGCAGGTTCTCCGCAACATCAGGAAAGGACACCAGAGGATCCGGTTTCCGTATCTCTGAAAATGGAGGTCATGGCTCACAGTATTATCGATTCCAATCACAAGATTTCGTCTGCGATCAGCTTTGTGCAGATGCAAAAGGAGGTCTTGGCCAAGTTCTCTAATGGTTTTCAAAGGATAGCTGAATTAAGAAATCCTGGAGGGGACCCTGTAGATTCTGGGCAGGCACCTAACGATGCCTTTCGAAATATCGTCACCGCTTTCCCGAAAACAGACAATATCAAGTTTAATGGAGAGCACCTTTTTGATGCTCCTCCATTACGCATCAGTTTCCATATTAATGAACCTGAGCCTGGGGCAGTGGCTATCGATTTGGATCGTCCAGATCTTAAGCCTTTAACCAAAGTGACTCGTCCGCAGGGAATACCTGTCCCTCTGATCAATGTGGAGCTGGAGCAAATTCATGACGAGTGGCTGGATCAAACCATTGCACGAATTTCGGACCTTGTCTATACGAATAGCGAGGATGCGGAACGTCTTTCTGAGGTCCGAAATGCACTCAATGTAGCACCGGATACTGCAGATCGTGACTTTTTTGAAGAAGAGGTTCAGGAGATATCTGAGGACGTTGGGAGACTCCTGCTTTCCAGTCTCGACACTGGCAATGCTTATCGGGTCCAGACCCATCTGTCTCCAGTCGCTGTAGCTAACCTTTTAAAGTAATTATTTATAGAAAAATATCAAAATTAAAACACAATCGAAAGGGAGTAGTCAATCGTAAGAATTTGAGCAATAGTAATAAATAATAGGCCACTGCGGGTAGGGCATAAGTACAATGTCAATATCACCGAAGCTTCCGTGAGTTCGCATTCCTCGAAGCAGTTAGCCAAGACCCTAAATTGATTCTCTACTCTTTTTGAGTACCTTTGCAGAACAATATGTATATACAAGAACATAGGCGTATGCACGCATTTAACAATTTTAAACTTTCTCCGGAAGTCCGGGAAACAGGGTTGCCAACACCCTGGTCTATCAGTTGGCCCGAAGCGACAGGATGTCGCATTAACAACTAATCAAGGATGATTAACCATGTCCCTCGTAATCAATACAAATAACATCGCAACCGTAGCTGCTGGAAACCTCCACACCAACCAAACTGCTCTGCAGAAGAGTTTGGCCCGTTTGTCCAGCGGTAGTAAGCTCGTCACCTCCTCTGACGATGCTGGAGGCCTTGCCGTCTCCACCAAACTGAAGGCTGCGATCAACCGTAATCAGCGTACGCAGCAAAACGTAAGCAACAGTATCTCCTTCCTCCAAACTCAGGATGGAGCCCTCAAAGTCGCAGTAGGTCTTTTGGACCGAATCTCTGAGCTCAAGACCATGTCCTTGGACCCCACCAAGAATGATCTTGATAAAGCTACCTACAATGCTGAGTTCAAGGAACTCCAAAAGCAATTGATGAACATCGCCAAAGAGGAATTCAATGGCATCGATCTGTTCAACAAGTTCTCTAACCTGACAACCTACACCACTGAAGATGGAGCAACCGGTCAGGTCAACTTGACCCGTGACGGTCTTTTCGATCAGTTGGATACAGCTTCCCTGACGCAAAGCACAAAAGCTGCATTTGCTGCCACAGATGGTGCCACTACATCTACTCTGACAATCACCACTCCTACGCATGGTCTTTCAGTTGATATCCTACTGGCAGACGGTAACGTAGCTGGCAGTGTTAATGGATCGGATCTTTCTGCACAAATCAAAGGGATCAATGATGCCTTGGAGCTTGGTGGAATTACTACCGTACAAGCTTCGGAAAGCTCAGATGGAGAATTAGTTCTTACGGGTTCTGAAGGTTTCACCGTATCCGAAGCTGGAGGAGTGTATGCCTTTAATGCCACCAATGATGGCGTTGCCAAAACCTATGACTTTAATGCACTGGCTGACTATCGTGTCGGTGATGTAGTGACTGGAGTACGTTCTGATGGTACACAGGAATCCTTTGTCATCACCAGTTCCGATGCAGATGCACAAGCTGGTGGAGCAACTGGTCTCATCGGAGAAGTTGGTGTCACTGGAAATGGTCGTTCTTTTGACCAGTTTGCTGCTCTGGCGGAAACCACTCGTTTGGACAGTAACCTGAATCCTAATGCCAAGGTATTGCTTGCTCAGGATGGTGCAGGAAATGCTCAAACCTACAATGTTGGTGAAGTCGTGTATGACGACAGCAATGGTCGTTACTATGTCTCTCGTGGAGATGGCACCTATGCAAATACGAGTGCAGCCGATACTTCTAGTAAGACAGAGTGGCTGGAGCTTGGTACGGAACTGCCTGGTCTTTCGGATTTCTCCGAATATGAAGCGACTAAGGACTATGCCAAGGATGACATTGTTCGCTTTGATGGTGACCTCTACATTGCTTCAACCGCTCTTGATCTTGGCAGCGGAAGCCCTCTTGATAACAATACAGGCACTCCTCCAGAATGGATTAAGCTTAGTGTCGCTGTCACAGGTAAACAAAACCTGATGGATCTTGATAATGATCTGGAAGACTTCTCTGTGGCCGACCTCAAAGCCTTCATTCAAACAGCTGCTACATCAAGAGCACAAAACGGAGCTGAAATGTCCCGTCTGGAAGTGTCCAACGAGATGCTCTACACCAACCACACCAACCTTGAGGCAGCCAATAGCCGTCTTGCTGATGTAGATGTCGCGATGGAGTCCACCAACTTCGCAAAGAACAACATCCTTGTACAATCTGCTGCTGCAATGTTGGCCCAAGCGAACTCCGCACAGAGTGTAGCCCTCTCCCTCCTTCAGTAAGAGTCGGTTCAACTAAACACTTAATGAATTAACCCAAACCCTGGTCCAGTTGTATGTACGTGTCGGAAACCGATCGTCTTCAACAGGGAGACAAGTGGACGTGCTCTTCCTTCTCTCTTGACCAGGCACGGTTTGCCCCGGTTCCGTTGCTTCGGACTTGTTCTGAAGCGACGGAGGCCGGAAGCAGGCCTTCAAAAGCGAACGAATTAGAGAAGAAATACCAAGTGTGGAGTCGGGGAATACATTTAATCGAGTTAAGCAGGAATGATAGCGTGTGTGGGCAAAAGAGTGGGTGTGAGAATTTTATAATTAAAGATTGAGAATTAAACACTGAATATAGAAAGGAAGGAAAGTACCAGAGAGGCATAAAAAAGACAGAATAGAGTTATGAAAATGTGCTAGGTACATCTAGTCTTGCCTAAGGGGGGTAATCTACCTGATTTGATAGGTTATTCCCAATAAGGCAGGTGCAGGATCCACTTTTGGCACAGGATCATAAGTAACGCCCATTCGGGATATTTGAGCATTCTTTGGGATTCGTTGATTTATTGTGTAATTGATCTTTGTTTGCACCTTAAAGAGAGAGTTCCAATAAGCTAAATCAGCTATATATGATTTGGGCTAAAGTATCCCTAAATAAGTAAAATGTATAATCTGTAATGGATACATTGATTTGTCTTTGGGCTGAGCATTAGAGAGGTTTTTACTTCAATTATGTTGCTTGCTTCGATCACACACCCAGAGAAATAGGAATTCTACAACAACAAAATCTAAATCTAAATATTCATAAGTATGAAATTTCAGGGAGCTCTCTAATTGGAGGTCCAGTCTGTTGGAACACAGATTACACAAACCCTCTTGAATTGAGCAGAAGGAATCCCTCCTGGCCTCATTGGCTTCTGAAATTCATGCGAATCAAAAAGTATATACATCAATATACGTTTATCAACTTGAACCCAATTTAACAACTTTCTCCGGGCAACCGGGAAACAGGGTCGCCAACACCCTGGTCTAGAAGTTGGTCCAGGTGGCAGGAAGCCACAACTCATAACTAATCAAGGATGATT
>Ga0181593_10002368_pt1 | contig 17325 bp, 17 predicted proteins | sample 071ome_19_FD_133756 | JGI IMG/M metagenome (GOLD analysis project Ga0181593, IMG submission 133756) | Coastal salt marsh microbial communities from the Groves Creek Marsh, Skidaway Island, Georgia - 071413AT metaG (megahit assembly) | ecosystem: Environmental > Aquatic > Marine > Intertidal...
ATCGCCAACCGGTGAATAAGATTTTTGCTTGGCACTCGCCAAGTCGTAATCTTTTCGTCATGCAAAGATTTGGAAGATGAAAATTTATTTAAACGGACAGTTTGTTGAGAAAGAAGATGCGAAGATTTCGGTCTTCGATCATGGCTTGCTCTATGGGGATGGTGTATTTGAAGGAATCCGACTGTACGATGGGTGCGTTTATAAATTGGACGAGCACCTTGAACGACTGGAACAGTCTGCCAAAGCGATCCTTCTGGAAATGCCGATGAGCCGGGCGGAATTTGCCGAGGCAGTGTGTGAAACCTGCCGTAAGAACAACCTAAGAAATGGGTACATCCGTCTGATTGTAACCCGCGGACCGGGCCATCTTGGTCTGACTCCAGATGGGTGTGGTCCGCAGAGCGTCATCATCATCGCTGACAATATACAGCTCTATCCTGAAGAACTTTATGAAAACGGTCTAAAGATCATTTCCGTACCGACACGCCGGATCAATGCTGCGGCTCTTCCCCCCGCAGTCAAGAGCCTGAACTACTTAAACAACATCCTCGCTAAGATTGAGGCTAAGAGGGTGGGCTTTCTTGAAGCGTTGATGCTTAACGACAAAGGCGAAATTGCGGAGTGCACCGGCGATAATGTATTTATTATTCGAAAAGGCGTACTTTACACTCCGCCCTTGGATGCAGGTTCGTTGCGTGGAATCACCCGGGCCGCAGTGATGGAGCTTGCGGAAGGCATGGGAATCAAGGTTAAGGAGCAGGCTTTGACCCGCTATGATTTGTGGATTGCAGATGAGTGTTTTCTCACCGGTACTGCAGCGGAAGTGATCCCCTGTGTGGAAGTGGACCACCGCCCGATTGGAGATGGCAAGCCCGGTACTCTTACCCAGAAATTGATCGATCTTTTTCGGGAAAGTGTAAAAAGCGATGGGACGCGTTTGGACGGTTAGGATTGAGCAAAGTTTTGTACAAGCTTTTCCAAACCACTATTTGGCATGTCATCTGCGTTGTATTTTTGGTTCATGCAGGATATATTAAAGAGGAATCCAATCGTTTAGGAAACTTATGAAATGTCATCATTGTGAGAGTCAGGCTACGGTCCATTTGACCCAAATCATTAATGGGCAGATGCATAAGATGGATTTGTGTGAGTCTTGTGCTCAGGAAAAAGGGGTGACCAATCCTGATAATTTATCGATCGGCAGTCTCTTGGATCAATCGGATGCTAAAGGCATTCCGGGTGCTGCTTCCATGACCTGTGAAAGTTGCGGCACGACCCATCAGGAATTCAAAAAGGGTGGTCGTTTGGGATGTGAAGCATGTTACCATGTATTTCGTCCAGTTCTTGAACCTCTTCTCGATGGCATGCACGCCGGGGTCAAGCATCTAGGGAAAATTCCTTCCCGCACTGTGCACCAAAAAAGTGCTGACGAAGAGATCATATCTCTAAGAAATGAACTCAAAAGGGCAGTGGAAGAGGAAAATTATGAAAAAGCCGCTGAACTCCGTGACCAATTAAAGAAATTACAATCCAAGGCACAAGCTCTTGGATAAGAGAGATTATGTTTCACGATCTGTTTTTTTCCAAGACCAAGACACGGGTTCCCAAACCTGGCCCGATCACCCTCAGCACACGCATAAGACTGGCCAGAAATCTAAGAGAATTTCCCTTCCCTGGTAGGGCTCAGGCTCAGCAGAAAAAAGCCGTGCTTTCGAAATGTTTGGGGGCATTGGAAGGTGTGAAGTCGCTCAAGGAGTGCACCTCGGTGGATTTGGATGAACTCAGTGAGTTGGACCGTCAGATATTGGTAGAAAAGCATTTAATCAGTCTGGAACTCTCACAATCTGACGAGTCGAGTGGAGTCATTCTCTCCAATGATCGATCCTGTAGTGTCATGGTCAATGAGGAAGACCACTTGCGTATCCAGGTAATCTCGAATGGACTGAACTTTCAATCGGCATGGCAAACGGCAGATGAATTAGACACCGGCATTGAATCAGCCTTGGATTATGCTTTTGATTCTGACTTGGGCTTCTTGACTGCCTGCCCAACTAATCTTGGCACTGGGATGCGTGCTTCGGTAATGATGCATCTGCCTGGTCTGGTTTTGTCCAAAAATATGGACAAGGTAATTAATGCGGTCAATCATCTGGGCATTGCGGTGCGGGGGTTATTTGGCGAAGGTTCAGATGCTAGCGGAAGTATTTTTCAAATTTCCAATCAGCAAACCCTCGGTGAGTCTGAGCCTGCTATTATCGATCGTTTACAGACCACCCTGGAAAATATTGTCCATCAAGAAAAAATGGCCCGGGAAAAATTAATGGAAGATGATGGGCTCCGCCTGATTGACAAGATCAGTCGTGCTGTTGGTTTATTGAAAAGCTCTCATCTGATTCAAAGTTCTGAGGCTATGGATCATCTGTCCCTCATACGTTTGGCAGCTGACTTTAAATTTCTTCCAGAAAAATTTCGTGCCTTGACCGATCGAATGTTTATCGAAGTCCAACCTGGTCATGTGCAATTTGCGGCGGGTAAACCGATTGAACCAGGGGAGCGTGACCGGTTGCGCGCCGAAACCCTTCGTAAAGAATTCCTCCGCACGCCCCAACTCAACTTGGATGCCCAAGTTGACTAACCAATCACCGTCCATATTCTTAAGTCATGTCTGAACCAATGAGCAATTTCACTCCGAGGGCCCAGCAGGTGCTTGCGTTGGCACGCAAAGAGGCTGATCGGTTTCATCACAACTACATAGGAACTGAGCACCTCCTGCTTGGGTTGATCAACCTTGGCCAAGGAGTGGCCGTCAATGTCCTACAAAAAATGGGATTGGATCTCGATACTGTACGGCAGGCAGTTGATGAGCAGGTGGGATTGGGACCCGAAGCCAAGCCATCTGGCAACATTCCCTACACCCCACGGGTTAAGAAAGTGCTCGCTCTGGCCGGAAAGGAAGCCAAGTCGCTCAACCACAGTTATGTAGGGACGGAGCATATTTTACTTGGATTATTACGGGAAGGCGAAGGAGTTGCCGCTCGTGTCCTCAAATCCCTTGACATTGATGTGGATCGTTGCCGAAACGAAATCCTCTCCGAACTCGATCCGAACTTTGCCTCAAGTGAAGAAAAAGAGTCCTCGGTGGTAGGTGGTGACGATGGAGAACCAGAAGCCAAAAGTAAGGATTTAAAAACTCCAGCACTCAAGGCCTTTGGTCGGGATCTTACTGAACTTGCCAAGAAGGGAGAATTGGACCCGGTGGTTGGTCGTGCAGCAGAAATTCGTCGCGTTACTCAGGTGCTTTGTCGCAGAACCAAGAATAACCCTGTTTTAATCGGAGAAGCAGGGGTGGGTAAGACTGCCATAGTTGAAGGCTTGGCCCAGCAGATTGCTGGCGGATTAGTGCCGGAAAATCTTATTGATAAAAAAGTGGTCACGCTTGACCTCGCTCTCATGGTTGCGGGCACCAAGTACCGCGGGCAATTCGAGGAGCGGATCAAAGCAGTGATGGACGAGCTTAGAAAAGCGAAAAACATCATCATTTTCATTGATGAATTGCATACCATCGTTGGTGCCGGTGCTGCTGAGGGAGCGATGGATGCTTCCAATATATTCAAGCCCGCTCTCAGCCGTGGAGAACTTCAGTGTATCGGGGCAACCACTTTAGCCGAATATCGTAAATATATTGAAAAAGACTCCGCCCTAGACCGGAGATTTCAGTCAGTCAAGGTGGAAGCTCCTTCGATTGAGGATACGGTTAAAATCCTCAAGGGCATTCAGTCTAAGTACGAGGATCATCATAATGTAACTTACACTGAAAAAGCCCTCGAAGCGGCTGCCAAGTTAACAGAGCGTTACGTCACCGGAAAATTTCTTCCAGATAAAGCGATTGATGCGATTGATGAAGCCGGGGCGAGGTCCCGGATGGAGTCAATGAAAAGGCCTCAGGAGATCGAGGACTTGTCAGAAGAAATCAAAAATATCTGTGCTCTCAAGGAAACCGCCATTTCGGATCAGAACTTTGAAGAAGCCGCCGAGGCAAGGGATAAAGAGAAGAAACTTCGGGCTAAGCGCGAGCGTGTCTTGGAGACATGGAAGAAAAACCGTGAGCAAAACCGGGCAGAGGTCAATGAGGATGATATGCTTCAGGTAGTTGCAGATTGGACAGGGATTCCACTGAACCGTATGGAGTCCAAAGAGAGTAAGAAATTGCTTAAACTGGAGGAAGAAATTCGCCAGCAGGTGATTGGACAAGACTTCGCAACCCAAGTGGTTGCCAAGGCACTAAGGCGCTCCCGTGCCGATCTCAAGGACCCTAAGCGACCCATTGGTTCATTCATGTTTTTAGGGCCAACCGGAGTCGGTAAAACTCATTTGGCTAAGGTTTTAGCTGAGCGTATTTTTGGCGATCAAGACGCTCTGATCCAGATTGATATGTCTGAGTACATGGAAAAACATGCGGTATCCCGCATGATAGGATCACCTCCAGGTTATGTTGGGCACGACGAAGGCGGTCAATTAACTGAAGCAATCCGTAGAAAGCCCTACGCGGTTATTCTCTTCGACGAGATAGAGAAAGCTCATTCGGATGTGGCTCAGATCCTCCTGCAAATTCTTGAGGATGGACGATTGACTGACAGTCTTGGTCGTAAAGTCGATTTCCGCAACACCATCCTAATTATGACTTCCAATGTTGGGGCGGAAATTCTTCAGCGTAATACATCCCTAGGATTTTCTATAGGCGATGCGGAGCAAGACTTCGAAAAGATCAAAGACAAGATCATGGACGAAGCAAAAAAAATATTTAAACCAGAGTTCTTAAACCGGTTGACTGAAATTGTCATTTTCCGCCAGTTGCTCAAGGAACATATGGGAGCAATTGTTGAGTTGGAACTTGAGAAAGTATCTGAACGACTCAAAGAGAGAAAACTTAGACTTGAGGTTACTGAAGAAGCAAAAGAGTTTCTTATCGAGCATGGTTACGACAATAAACTTGGTGCTCGGCCTCTGCGTCGTGCTGTGGAGAAATACTTGGAAGACAACCTTGCAGAAGCCCTGCTGAGTGGACAGTTGCGCAAATCCGCACCCATTAAAGTACTCGTTCATGAAGATGAGGAAATTGGTCTGCGATTTGAGCAAGGCAAAAAGACCGGCAATAAGGTGAGTGTGTCCTCTGCTGAAAAAAAAGGAGATGAAGATTTAGAGGACTCGTAAAGTCTACTTTATTACTTTCTCTTTCCATTGATCTCGCATCTTGGCCAGATGCCTGCTATCTATTAATTTCAAAATTCTCCCTATGGAAAAAACCCTCATACTCCTTAAGCCCGATTGCCTTGAAAACAAGGTGGCCGGAAAAGTTATTTCACGCTTTGAAGAAAAGATGTACGGCATTGTGGCCACCCGAATGATCCAGTTGGACGATGCTTTGCTTCGTGAGCACTACGCCCATGTGGCTGACCTCCCTTTCTTTCCTGAGATCGCGCAGTTTATGAGCTCGCGCCCCGTATTGGCGATGATTCTTGAGGGCGAAAATGTGGTTCAGGGCGTACGCGACCTGCTCGGTCCCACCGATTCCACCGCGGCACCCAAGGGGACCATCCGTGGAGATTTGGGAACCGACCGTATGCGCAATGTGGTGCATGCTTCAGACAGTCCCGAAAATGCCCAGATTGAAATTGAGAGATTTTTCTCTGCGGAATTAGTTTCCGCCTAACAACTCTCGCACTTTTAGGCTCAACTCCCTGCAAGCGGGGAGCACTTTTGCCTTACTGCTGGTACAGTAGGCAAACTGCGTGGGCAGCGATTCCCTCCTCTCTTCCCAGCGAACCGATCTTTTCGTGGGTGGTAGCTTTGATGCCTATCTGGTTTTCAGATAAATTAAGGTAGGTAGCCAGATTGTTTCGGATCGCTTCGATGTGTGGACCTATTTTGGGGCGTTGGGCAATCAGGGTGATGTCAACATTGGCTATGAGAAAGCCCTGTTCTTTGGCAAGATCAACTGCCTTGGTAAGGATGATTGAGGAATCCATGTCCTTGTTTGCCGGATCGTTGTCGGGGAAGAGATGCCCAATATCAGGCTGGGCGACGGCACCGAGAATCGCATCGGCAAGAGCATGAAGCAAACAATCTGCATCGGAGTGTCCCAGCAGCCCAAGGTCGTGGGGGATTTCAATACCTCCAAGAATGAGTTTCCGTCCTTCGACCAAGCGGTGAAGATCAAATCCATGTCCAATACGGAAAGGGGGCGGGTTCATGACTTTGCAAGAAATTGAGCGTAGGAAAAATCCTCCGGTGTGGTAATTTTGGGGTTGGGGTAGTCGGGTTCGATCATGCCTATGGGATGCCCAAGCAGTTCCACTGCGGCCATATCATCGGTTACGGTCTTCTTTTCCTTTTCAGCCTCATACAACCCATCAAGCAACCATTTTTTTGGGGCACCCTGGGGAGTTTCAATCAGCCAGTGGTTGGCCCGCTCGACGGTATGGGTGGGGCAGGGGGTGACGGGATCGTCCGAAGATTCAGTGCGCTGGCGCAGGGTGTCTTTGAGCGGGCGGGCCACACAAATTGCCCGGTCCTTGGCAATTTGTCGGGCGGTGGCGGAAATGGTTTCCGGGCGGATAAAAGGACGGGCACAGTCATGAACCAATACATGGGATACCTCATTCGGAAATGCGCGCAGACCTGCCCGTACCGAGTCCTGTCTTTCTGCCCCTCCCTGCACCCAGATAACGGGGAATTCTCTGTCTTTGCGGAGGTGGAGACTTACCTGCTCAATCGCAGTTTGAAGAAGGGGGTGCTGCTGGGAGTCCTTGTAGGCGATGACTATGAATTCGATTTCGGGTGCCTCGAGAAAGGCGGTGCAGGACATGGAAAAGGCATCCGAACTACCAATGGGCTGGAGCAATTTGTCTGAGAATTTTCCTCTCATCCGGGATCCACTCCCGGCGGCCAAAAGGAGGGCACCAATCATCCGGGGGTATTTTCAAGCTCCTCCAGAATAGAGTCGAGGGCGGCCCGGGGGTCGGTGGCAGCGAGGATAGGGCGTCCAATTACGAGGTAGTTGGCACCAGCGGTTTTTGCCTGACCGGGGGTCATGATACGTTTTTGATCGCCGGCGTCTGCATCCGCCGGTCGGATACCCGGAGTGACCAGGGTGGTGGTCGGTGGCAGGGCAAGGCGAAGGCGAGGTAATTCAAGGGGAGAACAGACAATGCCGCCAATTCCCCGGTCGACTGCAAGGGAGGCCAACCTCAGGACCTGATCGTCCACCTGGCTATGTACACCCACTGCTTCCAATCCCGCCTGGTTGGTCGAGGTAAGCACGGTCACGCCAAGCAGGGTGACTCCGGGCATAGTTTCGCGGGCAAAACGGGCACATCTTTCGAGGGCCTCAGGGCCGGCACAGGCATGGAGGGTAAGAAGCCCGACGGGCAGTTTGGATAGGCTTTCGAGAGCCTTTTCCATGGTGTTGGGAATGTCGTGGAGCTTGAGATCGAGAAAAACTTTTTTTCCGGAATCGGCAATTTCCTCCACCAGAGAAGGACCGTCACGAAGGTAGCTTTGCAGGCCGATTTTCACCCAGCTTAAACGATCACCAGTTTTCTGGAGCACTTGATGAATCTTTCCACGGTCATCGAGGTCGAGAGCAAGAATGATTTCGGGAGATAAAGATTTCATAGTTATGGTTTCAATCATGCCGCCATCAAACACAGAGCCAATTCAATTCTTGTATCGCCCGAGAGAATGTAAGCCAATAGATTGAATAATAATATATGGATAAACGAATTGTATCGGTTCAATCGAACGCAGTGGAAGTTTTTGCTCCAGCAAAGATCAATTTGTTTTTGGCAGTGACTGGAAGGAGGAATGATGGGTTTCATGATTTATGCACAGTGATGAGTAAAATTAATTTGGGAGATCATTTAAATCTTTCCCGTACTACCTCAGTTTCGGATGTAGTACTCCACTGTTCTGGGAATCTCACTTTGGAAAACAACCGGAATCTTGCCTTTCTAGCTGCGGAAAAATGGCTTAAGTACAGTGGTCAGTCTTGGGGGGTGAAGATTGATCTGGATAAGACAATCCCCCCAAGATCGGGGCTCGGAGGAGGTAGTTCGGATGCGGTGTCGGTATTGCTGGGCATGAATGAATTATCTGAAAAAAAACTTTCTAGAGAAGTTCTTCTGGGTTTGGCATCTGAACTTGGATCGGATTGTCCTGCATTTCTCGATGCTGGTCCTTGTTTGGCACAGGGACGGGGAGAACAAATCAGTTTACTTGGTGAAGTTGCTAGAGAAAAACTTCGGAAAAAAAGGGTTTTTCTCTTTCGTCCGGATATTGGGCTTTCCACCCCGGAAATTTTTGCAGATTTTTCCCGTTCCAACTCATTTTCAGATAATAGTTGGGCAAATGAAAGGGTGGAGGCATGGCAAAGTGGTTCTTTGAACAGCGAGCAATTTCTACACAATGACCTCGAAAGTGCCGTATTTGAAAAGCATCGCTACTTCATTCCTCTTTTTGAAGAGATCACGGCCAAATTTGGTTTGGTGCCCAGAATGTCTGGAAGTGGATCATGTTGTTTCGCCCTTTTGCCCGAAAACTTTAATGAGATGAGTGAACTTGAAGAACGCGTGAGGGTGGCGTGGGGTTCAGGAGCATGGGTTAAATCCACGGAATTATTCCTCTAATTTGAGATTATTAAAGAGAAGATTTTAGTTTCCTGTGGGTCATATTTAGTGCATGGTAAACCTTTGGTCAGAAAGTTGCACCTATGATTGTGGAAAATAAAAAAAATCCAGAGCTTATGCTTTTTGGGATTCCTGCATCTCCAGGGATTGCCCATGGTCCGGTTTTTCGCTTTCTCCACGATGAGGTAAGTGTGGCTACTTACGAGGTTACTGAGGCGGATCAGGATGAAGAGGTGAAGAGGTTCCTGCAGGCCTTGGAAGTGACCAAGTCTGAGATCAGGGAAATTCGCGAGGATGTTGCAAAGAATTTGGGCGAAAAAGAGGCTGGGATTTTTGACGCCCACACCCTGGTTCTAGAGGACCGTGCCTTGATTGAGGATGTCAAAAAAGAGATCAAGGAATCAGGCGAAAATGTCGAAATGTGTGTGCACCGGGTCACTCAAAAGTACTTGAATTTTTTTGATCAGTTAGAAGACAAGTACCTGCGGGAGCGGGCGGTAGATTTGCGCGATATTTCCCGTCGTCTGTTACGCTGTCTTTCTGGTGCAACACAGTCCGGAACAGCTTTTTTGGATGAGCCAAAAGTTTTGGTTTCAGAGGATCTTACCCCATCCGACACAGCGACCCTTGACCGCAGTAAGCTTTTGGGCATTGCCACAGATTTGGGCGGGCAAACCAGTCATGCGGTGATTATGGCCCGTGCAAGTGGTGTGCCGGCGGTGGTTGGTTTGCGCGGATTGACCGCTAAATTAAAAGAGCAAGACGAATTGTTGATCGATGGGTTTGAGGGAGTGGCAATCATCAACCCCAGTGACGCCACCCTGTTTCGTTATGGTAAAGTCGATGTGCAACGCCGGAGGTTTGCAAGTTTGGTGGAAAATGAGGCCAGCTTACCAGCGCAGACCGCAGATGAAAAACCAATCCAATTATGGGCAAATGCGGACACGCCTGAAGAGGTAAAAAAGTCCAGGGAGGTTGGATGTGAAGGAATTGGCTTGTATCGCACAGAATCTCTTTTTTTGAGAACCAACACACTTCCATCTGAGGAGGAGCAATACCTCGAGTATGTAAAAATGATTGAGGCTGCAGATGGAATTCCGCTGACCATTCGCACTCTGGATCTTGGTGGGGATAAACTACTTGGTGGATGGAATAAAGAAAAGGAGGCAAATCCATTTATGGGATTCCGGGCTATTCGGTACTGCTTGAGCAATCCGGGAGTCTTTCTTGATCAGTTACGGGCAATTCTGCGTGCCAGTGCCCATGGTAAGGTGAGAATACTGCTTCCGATGATCAGCGGTCTAGGCGAGGTCGTCCGTGCCAAGGAATTCATCGAGCAGGCAAAAAGGGATTTGCAAAACCGGGGAGAAGCTTTTGACGATACTATCCCTTTTGGCTGTATGATTGAAACCCCGGCAGCGGTGGTCATTGCGGACTTACTTGCTGAAGAGGTTGATTTTTTTAGCATTGGAACCAATGATCTTGTGCAGTATCTCCTGGCAGTCGATCGTGTAAACAACGAGATTGCCTTCCTCTATGAGCCTCATCATCCGGCTGTGCTCCGATCGCTCAAGCAGGTCGCTGCGGTTGCTAAATCGAAAAATCTCCCTGTCACGCTGTGCGGCGAGATTGCTGGCGATCCCCACTTTCTTCCTCTTTTGATTGGACTGGGTTTTGACTCATTCAGTGCCTCCTCATCACTGATTGGAGAACTCAAATTTTTTGCCCGTCGTTTTACTCATGCTGATGTAAGTCGAATCACCGAGGATGCTGAGAGCAGAATACGCCCATCGGAGGTCAAGGAACTGATTAAAGATTTCTACGAAGACCGAATCAGAGAGGCCACGCAATCCAAGAATTCTTAAGCGGCTTCTCTTTGTTATTCGTCCTGAAATTTGGACGCAAATAAATCGGTCATTTGTTGCTCGAACTCACTGGCAACATCGGATGAGCATTCGAAGGTCAGTTCAGAACCACTGGCAGCAGCAAGCATCATGATGCCCATGATACTTTTTGCGTTCACCCGCTCACCATCCTTTTTAGTTACCCAGATCTCTCCTGGGAAATGAGAGGCTATTCGCACAATCATGGCGGCTGGTCGGGCATGAACCCCCATTTTATTGGATACTTCCAAGGAAAAAGTGTGGCAGTTTTCTGGCGATGTCTCGGACACAAACCCGATTTAGATGGTTCAATTGAGAAAAGACAAAGAAAAAGTTCGAAGTCCCCACAGAACCAAGGCGGAAAGGAGTGCTGCCAGCAGGTCATCCAACATGACGCCCCATCCCCGGGGAAGTTTTTGAATTGAACGAATAACCGAAGGCTTGGTGATATCAAAAACCCGGAAAAGAGAAAATCCGGCAAGCAACCAGATGAAAGTTTCCGTGCTTATGGATTGTTTCCACATTGGGGATAAGGGGAGATATACCAATGGGATAACGCAGAATTCATCCCAGATGACTTCGCCGGGATCATTGCGGCCCAGAAGAATTTCTGCTCTCGAACAAAGAGGGATTCCTAAAATAAAAAGTGGAAGAGAGCAAAGAGCGACCCATTCTGCAGAGATCCCCATGGCGAAAACCAGAAAAGCATAGACCAATACCCCTGCCATCGAACCCATGGTTCCTGGGGCGGGTAAGTTTCTGCCAATTGGGCCGAGCGTGGCGAGCGAAAGAACCAGGCGGTTCATGAGTGTTCGTTCTCTGAGCCGACAAAAATATTCCAGTACTTGATCAGATAATTGATTCCAGAATAGACAGTAAGGAGGCAGGCGAGCAGCAAAGTTATATCCGCGGCCTGGCCAATCAGATGAGACCAAAACGAAGGATCTTCTGCAAAGCGGGAAGATTGGAAGTCATTTATAATGGCTCCTTCTGCGATGAACAGAGAAATGGAAGCAATCTGCATCACGGTCTTAATCTTTCCAGCTTTTTCAGCTGCAAGGGTCTTACCCTGAGCTGCGGCAACCAGACGTAGACCGGTGATCAAGAATTCCCGAGAAAGAATAAGGAGAATAGGGAAAAGAGCCCACAAGCCAACCACTCCGAGGGCGAGCAGACTGACAAAGGTGCCCATGGTAAAAATCTTATCCACCAATGCATCCATGAATTTACCAAAATCTGAAATTTGACCGAGCTTTCTGGCTAACCAACCGTCCAACCAGTCGGTCAGTGCACCAAAGAGGAAGAGAACCAGGGCAGTACTCCATGCCCACGGGGTTGGTTGACCATTCCAGGGGTGGAGCAGTGCAACCACGATCACCATTAGGGGAATGCGGGATAAGGTAAGTAGGTTGGGTAGGTTCATGAACAGAGAATGGCTTTAGAACTTTAGCCTCCTATTGGCAACCACAACCCAAGGTTCCTTGGTTGTGGACTTGGACCGGGTTTGTTGATAGGAGAAGGAAAATGGCTATTGCATTGTATCCCGGTACCTTTGATCCCGTAACGCTCGGGCATCTTGATGTTTTATCCCGGGCATCGCGGCTTTTCGAAAAAGTCATTGTCGCTGTGGCATCGGGGAACTCGGCGAAGAGCACCATGTTTTCCCCAGAAGAACGGGTAAAGATGGTAAGTGAAAATCTCGTTGAGTTTTCCAATGTAACCGTTGAATTGTTTGACGGCTTGTTGGTTGAGCATGCCCGCGATAGAGGTGCGACGGTACTAGTTCGAGGTTTGCGGGTAATCTCTGATTTTGAATATGAATTTCAGATGGCTCAGATGAACCGTCACCTGGATTCCAGCCTTGAAACGATTTTCTTGATGCCTAGCCAAAAGTACTTCTTTACGAGTTCACAACTTATTAAACAGGTTCATCGCTATGGTGGACAGGAGACTGGACTGGTTCCGGAAAATGTCAGGCTTGCCCTTAAGGGAAGGTCCGGTCAAGGCACATGAAGGGATCAAATAAATCGGTTTTCGGGATCGTTTTCCTGACCATATTTTTGGATATGGTCGGTTTTTCGATCATATTCCCCCTCTTTCCTGCAATGCTTGATCACTACTTATTTTTGGAGCAAAGTATGGGAGGGAGCATTTTATCCAGCTTTGTTTCCTGGGTAAGTGGATTTGGAACCCAAGTATCGATTGATAACCCAAGTTTTCGTTTGGAGACGGTTATATTTGGCGGAATCCTTGGCTCTCTCTATGCGGTATTGCAATTTGTGTTTGCACCGATTTGGGGGGGGCTTTCCGACCGATATGGGCGGAAGCCTATACTTATGTTGACGCTCTTTGGCACGGCAGTGGGGTACTTTTTGTGGATCATGTCTGGAAATTTTTGGCTCCTTGTTCTTTCCCGTCTAATCGGAGGGATGGCAGGTGGAAATATTTCGGTTGCGACTGCAGCAATTGCCGATGTGACCTCCCGGGAAAAGCGTTCCAAAGGAATGGCTTTTGTTGGGATTGCTTTTGGGCTGGGGTTTGTACTGGGCCCTGCTATTGGGGGAATCGCCTCTCAATGGAAATTTTCGGGTGCGGACGAATTCGTCTTCTTTGGCATTCACTCCTTTTCTGCTCCAGCTACCATTAGTTTTTGCCTCGCTGTAATCAATTTACTTTGGTTAAGCATCGGTTTTTCAGAAACTCTTCCGCTTGAAAAAAGAAGCGAGTCAACTTCCTTTTTACCGGCGGTTTGCAGGATGGGTAAAGTGACGAGTCCAGATGCAAGACGAACCTGCATGAGTTATTTATTTTACATGATTTCTTTTTCTGGGATGGAATTTACTCTCACCTTTTTAGCGGTGGAAAGGTTTTCTTTTACTCCCAAGGATTTGGGGGAAATGTTTTTGCTGATCGGTGGAACATTGATCTTGGTTCAGGGCGTGGTGGTGAGGCGATTTGTGAATCGTATGGGCGAGAGAAATATGGCCCATTTGGGAATTTTGATTGGTTTTTTCGCTTTTTTAATCATTGCCCTGGCTGATTCCTTTTCTCTTTTTTACCCGGGTCTCTTTCTGATGTCTTCCGGAGTAGCTTTGATTAGCCCTACGCTCACGGCACTGACTTCCTTAAGCTCGAAAGAGTCGGAACAGGGTGTAAATCTTGGTATTTTTCGTTCCTGTGGATCGATTGCCCGATCGATTGGCCCTATCTCTGCTGGGCTTATTTATTTTACCTATGGCTCTTCGATTGCCTACATCGTAGGTGCGATTTGGCTGGTTTTTCCGGCTTTGGTTCTTCTTGCGGTAAAGCAATCTGCTGGAAGTAAGGACCTGGTATCTGCCTGATCAGCTTCTTTTCACTCGCCATTTTCCTCACATTTGCTAAAAATCAAGAAGTCTGAATTTTAGAAACTGAACATACAAATTAGCCTGAATGAATACTGAAGTTATCGATCGATTGGTCGAAAAAGATCCTGCCTTGGAAAGCTCACGCCCTGTTCTCGAATCCATGAATACGGGAACCTACTGCATTCACCGTAGTTGGGGTTTTGGCGTCATTTCAGGATATGATGGGGATCGTGGTATGATCTTAATCGATTTTGAGGGGGATGACCGCAAAAACCATGCCATGGATCCGGTTTTTTGCGTGGATAAATTGGAGTTACTCCCGGAAGATCACATTCTTTCCCAGCATCGGAAAGACAGCAGTGAAATTGATGCCCTAGCCAAAAAAGAACCGGCTGAATTAATAATAAAAATTCTACAGCAGGGCATTGATGGTTGCATGAGTACACGCGAGATTGAAAGAATTCTTGGCTATCTTTTTGGCTCTGCCAAAGCGAAGCGCTGGTGGACCGCCACCAAGAAGGTGCTCATCAAAGACCCTCGCATTGCAGTACCCAATAAAAAGAACGAACCTTACATTCTCCGGGATGAGCCAGTCAAACCTGAGCAGGAAATTCTCCAAGACTTTTTTGACGAAAAGCGATCTTATGAAAAGATTGTTCTAGCGGAAAAACTCTTTGATCTTTCCTCTGAAAAAGAAGACCTCCAGGCAGATCTTCCCCAAGTTCTTCTTGATCTAACCAATGCCATTTACGAAGCCAAAAACCTTAGCCAGGCAGACCGTCTTTACGGAATTTGGGTCCGCAATAACCTTGCCCGTGATGTGGAGGAAGATGTTGAAAAACTTGAGCCTACCTCTGCTTCAATTCTTAAAGAGTGTGAGGATGACTTACCGGGACTTGCCAACCTCATGCCGTCCAAATTTCATAGTCGCTTCCTCGATCTGGTTGCTCGCACTTATCCTGACTCGTGGAAGCAATTGGTTATTAATCTCTTGCAAAATACCTCGGTCAAATTTTCCGGCGAGTGTGCCCACTTTTTGATTGATCGTGACGAAGCCAAATTATTGATTAGTTCCTTGAACAGTTCCCTTGACGATCAAAGCCTAAAGGCACCGGTCTTGTTATGGATGCTCAAGTTCCGCAAGCTTTCTAAATTCAGTAACCTGATTAACGAAATGATCAACCCTCGGTTGTTGACTGCGGTTTTTTCAGCCATTGATTACGAATCCCTTAAAAACGCAACTAATCGGAGGATCCCTCTTGCTGAAATTTTGTCTGATGACCGTGAACTGCTCTCAGACATTCTCGATAAAGGCTCGGAGGAAAATGCGAAGGATTTAGCCCAAGCTCTGATGCTTAATCCTGGTTTTGAAGATCTTACAAAACGTTCCCTTTTTGCCCGCTTCATTAAAAAATATCCCAAAATTCAGTCCCTTCTCGATGGAGAAACAAGTTCTGACTCCTCGAGCGCACTGAGCTCTGGCAAGGAAGATACTCTGATTGTTTCGAAGAAGAGTTATGACAAAAAACTCGCAGACCTTGATATTTTGACCAAAGAAAAAATTCCCGCTAACTCTTTGGCTATTGAAGCAGCACGTGAGCTTGGAGATTTGAAGGAAAATGCAGAGTACCAAATGGCCAAGGATGATCAAAAAGTTTTGTTGGCAAGACAGGCTGAACTCCAAGGGGAATTAATGAGGGCGAAACCAACTGATTTTACTGAAGCCCCATCGGATTCCGCTGGGATTGGAAGCATTGTTGACCTTCAGGATTTAAGCAGTGGTGATCTTCTCAAGTACACTATAATGGGTGCTTGGGACAGTGATCCGGAAAATAACATTCTCTCTTATCTAACTCCTCTCGGACAAAGTATGCTTGGTAAGAAAGTTGGGGATGAAATACAGATTGATATCGAAGGAAATTCTCAGTCCTTCAAGATCGAAGGGTTATCCCGTTGGGTTGACCAGGCTTAAATTCTCCCCGATAGTCATGACACGGACTGGGAGGCATTCCCAGTTAGCAGGAGATACCATCTTAAAGGTATTCAGCTTAAAACGGGTTTGCTTCTTGCCCGTTCTAATTAGATTCTAAGGATCGAAATGAAGATTACCGAGGTCCTACAGGTGTTATCGGATTCCACCCGTCTGCGCATGTTGCGCCTGCTTGGGCAGCAGGAACTATCGGTGGCGGAGTTGCAGGAAATCCTAGAGATGGGCCAGTCTCGGATATCGTCTCACCTTGGCCTGCTGCGCCGAAATAATTTGGTTTCCGACCGCAAGGATGGGAAGCGAACCTACTACGCCCTGGAATTGGACGCTTCCTCCCAAGGCGAATTTATCCGCCTGGCCATTTCCGGGGAATCGGAGGAGGAATTTTGGGAAGCCGATCAGTCAGCCCTCTCCCGGATTATTGACCGGCGCAGGCGCGAGTCCGAGCGTTACTTTGATGAAGTTGCTGAACGGCTCGGTAAGAACTATGTGCCTGGCCGCACCTGGGAAGCGATCGGTCACTTTCTTTTTCGTCTGGTCCCGGAGATCACCATTGTCGATCTTGGGGCAGGAGAGGGAATGATTTCGCAAATGCTCGCGGGGCGGGCGAGGAAAGTCATCTGTGTGGACAGTTCCAGGAGCATGGTCCGGTTGGGTACCGACCTTGCCAAAAGAAAGGGTCTTCTTAATCTGGAGTACAAGCTGGGGGACCTCGAAAAAGTTCCTTTGCCTGCCAAAAGTGTGGACCTCGCCCTGATGAGCCAGTCCCTGCACCATGCCCCGCATCCGGAAATTGCTCTCGCCGAAGCTCACCGTGTGCTTAAGCCCGGAGGCCAATTGATTGTCATCGATCTAAAAAAGCACCAATTTGAAAAGGCCCGGGAATTGTACGGCGATCACTGGCTGGGCTTTGGAGAAAATGAGCTTTACCGCTTGATCGAGGACGCCGGTTTCCGTGGCCCTAAGGTGGAAGTGGTGGCCAAGGAAAAGAAGAAACCCTTTTTCGAGACCCTGCTCGCCTGCGCGGAGAAAGCGTGATTTTGCTGGCTTAATCCGGGTTGGCCAGTTTGCCTGGATTGGCTAGGTCGCGAAGCAATTTTTTCACCTCGTCTAATTGGGTGCATGGTTGTTCGCAGGCAAAGTCCCGGCAAAGGAAAAAAGTAGGTTCCTCGGTGGAGGAGAAGGCCTTGAGGTGGGGCGAAAAGCGAAGAAGCTCACCGTTCTTTTTGCCAGATGGTAAAAAAAGAACCGATTTGAAGGGGAGAAAGGAAGAACCCATCTCTCTTAGAAAGGATTGGGTTAGCGGATCCTCCGCATTTCCAGTGATGACGATTTCGAGCGGAGGATGGAGAATAAAGGCGAGAGAATGAAGGAAGTTTTCCGCTCCCGATGGGTTGGACTGCAAAAAGCCGGAGAAGGCACTA
>Ga0181593_10002369_pt1 | contig 17324 bp, 17 predicted proteins | sample 071ome_19_FD_133756 | JGI IMG/M metagenome (GOLD analysis project Ga0181593, IMG submission 133756) | Coastal salt marsh microbial communities from the Groves Creek Marsh, Skidaway Island, Georgia - 071413AT metaG (megahit assembly) | ecosystem: Environmental > Aquatic > Marine > Intertidal...
CGATACCCATGAGAATATCAATTTGACTGCCTGGCCAGATTGTCGCCATAGCACCACTGACATCACCGTCTGAAATTAACAAAACGCGGGCGCCGGCGGCTCGAACCTGTTTAATCAGCTCACTGTTGCGCGGACGGTCCAAGATACAGGCGATAATTTCACTTACACTGCGGCCCTTTGCTTTGGCGAGTGCCGTTAGATTTTTTTCCGGCGTTTCATCCAAGCTGACGACATCTTCGGGCAGGCCTTCGCCGACCGCGATTTTTTCCATATAAATATCGGGAGGGTGCAAAAAACCGCCCGGTTCCGTCATAGCGATAATTGACATGCCGTTCGGCGCGCCACGCGCGACGATTGACGGCCCCTCAACGGGCATCAACGCCACATCGACTTTTTGATGTTTGCCGATGCCGACTTTCGTTCCCGGTTTTAATGACATCGTTTCTTGTGACTCGTCCGTGCCGATCCGAACGGTTCCATCGATATCGAGTTCATTCAATGCATCGATCATGGCAGCCACGGCGGCTTCATCGGCTTTGCGTTCATCACCGCAACCGATCATTTTTGCTGATGCCAATGCGGCCGATTCCGTAACCCGAACCGATGAGAGTCCCAGATAACGAATAGAAGCGTGCCCTTCAGGCATGTGCGTCAACCTTTTCCGATAGTGACCCGCCAAAGATTAGGGGGTCATCGAGAGCAATTCAGAACGACTCGATCCGAATGATACAAGGTGACTCGGCTACTGCGTCAAGTGAATGAATCTGTTTAACGGCCTCGGCCATGTCCGCTTCCTTGGCTTCATGGGTCGTCAAGACAACCGGCACCGCTTCGCCGGGATCGCGGGCGCGCTGTAGCACCGCTTCCATGGAGACGTCATGATCACGCAGAATTGCGGCAATATCGGCAAAAGCGCCCGGTTTATCCACTACCGTCAGACGGACGTAATATTCGCCGACATGCTCCGTCATGGGCACGGGTGGCGCTTTTTTCAGGTCTTTGAGCGGCACCGAAAGGGTTTGTGTCCGCCGGCCGGCCGCAATATCACCGATATCGGCCACCACGGCGGATGCCGTCGGCCTTTCGCCGGCACCCCGGCCCACTTGCATGACGGTATCGACAAAATCCCCTTCGGCGACGACCGCGTTGAATACACCCTCAATCGGCGCGATAGGCGCTGATAAGGGTACCATGCACGGATGAACGCGCTGCACGAGCCCCTTCTCTGAGATTGTGGCAATGCCAAGCAACTTGATTCGATAACCTAATTCGTCGGCGTATTGAATATCCGTTGCCGAAACCGAACGAATACCCTCGATATGCACCGAATCGAAATCGATTTCACAGCCAAAGGATAAACTCGATAAGATCGCCAGCTTGTGAGCCGTATCGATGCCATCGACATCAAATGTCGGGTCGGCTTCGGCGTAGCCTTTTTCCTGTGCTTCTTTCAAAACCACTTCAAAATCGCGCCCGGTTTCGCGCATTTCCGTCAAAATATAATTACAGGTGCCATTGAGAATGCCGTAAACCTTGCTGATCGTATTCGCGGCTAAACCTTCGCGCACGGATTTGATAATCGGGATGCCCCCGGCAACAGCGGCTTCAAATGCAAGTGTCGCGCCTGATTGCTCAGCAATTTTTGTGAGCGCCATGCCATGGTGCGCAATCAAAGCCTTATTCGCCGTTACGATGCTTTTGCCCTTTTTGAGGGCCGCTTCGCAAAGTTTTTTGGCGATGCCGTCTGACCCGCCAATAGTTTCAACAATAACATCGACGTTCGGGTCCTCAACTAACGCCAATGCGTCATCGAGCCATTCAACGCCATCTAGGCAATCATTAAGACGATCATGGCGGCGCGGGTCGGCCACGGCGCACAAGTGGATCGCACGACCACAGCGGCGCGCCAACAGATCCGCATTTTCATGCAATATTCTGACTGTTCCGCCACCGACCGTTCCAAGACCGGCGACGGCGACATTTAAAGCTTCACTCATGGAATGGGATTTCCCAAAATTAAGACGTTATTCCGCGGCTGCTCTTTTCTTTTCCGTATCTTCGAGCACTTTATCGTAATTTCGCAAAAATGTCTTAATATTCCGGATCGCCTGACGAGTCCTGTGCTTGTTTTCGACCAGCGAGATCCGCACATGGCCGTCGCCATGCTCACCGAAGCCGATCCCCGGCGAAACGGCGACTTCGGCTTCACTCAATAACAGCTTGGAAAACTCCTCCGATCCCAAATGCTGAAAGGCCGGCGGGACCGGCGCCCAGGCAAACATGGTGCCGCGCGGACTTGGTACATCCCAACCCGCCTCGTTGAGGCCTTTGATCAAAACATCGCGGCGGCTGCGATACAACGCCCGCATATCGTCGATACAATCCTGCGGTCCATTCAATGCCGCCGTCGCTGCTGCTTGGATCGGTGTGAAAGCGCCGTAATCCAAATAGGACTTCACCCGTGCCAAGGCAGCAATCAGCCGTTTGTTGCCGCTGGCAAAACCGATCCGCCAACCGGGCATCGAATAGGTTTTGCTCATGGATGTAAATTCAACAGCAATGTCCCGTGCCCCTGGAACTTGCAGGATGGATGGCGGCGGCTGAACGTCGAAGTAAAGTTCCGCATAAGCAAGATCGGAAAGAATGTAGATGCCATGATGGCGGCAGAACGAAACTACCTCGGCATAAAAATCCAAATCTGCAAACTCGGCCGTCGGGTTATTCGGGTAATTCAGCACCAGCGCCGTGGGTGGCGGCACGCTATGAGTGACCGCTTGCTCAAGCGCTTCCATGAAGGCCGGCCCCGGTGTCACGGGAATACTGCGCACGGCTGAACCGGCGATGATGAAACCAAATTGATGAATGGGATAACTCGGGTTCGGCACCAATATAACATCACCTGGTGATGAAATCGCCGAAGCGAGGTTCGCCAGCCCTTCCTTCGAGCCGAGCGTTACGATCGTTTCTGTTTCCGGATTGATATCGACATTAAACCGGCGACCGTAATAGGCGGCAATGGCGCGCCGCAGACCGGGAATACCTTTGGATGACGAATAACGATGGGTACGCGGATCTTGTACAACCTCAACAAGCTTATCGACAATATGTTGCGGGGTCGGACTGTCGGGATTGCCCATCCCTAAATCAATAATGTCTTTCCCCGCGGCGCGGGCACGCGCTTTCATCGCGTTTACTTCCGCAAACACGTAAGGCGGCAACCGTCTTATGCGATGAAATTCCTGTTCCATTCTTTTCCGCTTTTCCTGGCCTTTTTGCCCATCAATTGTGGCCGAAAAATGAGCAAATGCCAGAAGGCTCTACCGGAAACAAGTCATTTTCCCACTCAACGCGGCCCGGCATTGGCCTCCTGGTAAAAAAAGGGCGAAAATCAGCCAATTTTCTACTAGTAGTTGATGTAAATATCGGCCCGACGGTTACCAGCTTCACCGGACGGCATGACCTCGTAATAAATCGGCTGGCTATCGCCGACGGCCTGTGTCTGAACGGATTGGCCCGGCACGCCGAGGCGGCGTAACGCACGCGCCACTCTATTCGCCCGGGTTTGCGACAACTTAAGATTCACATTGCGGTGCCGTGCCGGGTTCATATCCCGGGTCCGGCTGCTGGCATGACCGACAACGACCAACGGACGGCCGCCGCTTTCGCGTTGAATCTGGGCGACATCGCTCAAAATCTGTCGATCGCGCACTGATAACCGTGAAGAACCATTCGGAAACAGAATCGTCGCAACTTTCACCATGCCCTGCCCTAATGCGGGTTGGCGAGCCATCACGGCACCGGCCGGATAACCGGGCGTTGCTCGTTGCGTCAATTGCGCCAAAGACCGGCTCGGCAAAACTTGTTGCTGCATGGGTTGCGCCATCATCGCTTGTGAACGGGAATTTCTGTCCATTTCCATGCCTTTTGAGGAAACGACAACGGTTGCGAACGGATCATACGATAATGACGGTGCCGGTTGGGTGGGCTGCACCATACGGGGTGCCGGCATCGTTGCTAATTGTTGTGACGGTTCGCGCAGCTTCGGTGCGGGCGGCAAGGCAGGAGACGGTTCCGGCGCGCGCATTTGCGGCGGTGGGCGCAACCGCACCGGCGGCAGTGATTTTTGCGCTGTGGATGGCGGATTCATTTTCGCCGGGGCCCGTGAAACGGGAGGTGCCGGGGACGCGACCGGCGGCGGCGGTGTCGAGGCGACCTGTGCCGGCGCGGGTGCAGGCTTGGCCGGTTCCGGATCCTTCGTCAGGACGTTTTTCGCTTCACCCTGCCGGGAAATCTGTTTGGCATATTTGCGGCCTTCCGTATCGGCCCGAAGTCCGCTCGGCACTTTGCTGAGGTTTGGAAACGGCTTATCGGCACCCGGAGCCGGTTTGCCGCGATCCGCTTTCAACTGGTTATCTTTTGTATCGGTTTTACGTGCGGTTTGGCCTTCCTTATCGTCACCGGTAAAGAATTCCTCGGTACTTTTATACCATTCAACCGGATTGATAGCGTCAGGAACCGACGAACACCCGCTCAAGACGGCCGTCAAACCAAAAACCAGCCCAAACGCGGCATGTTGGCCTTTGATCAACCGATTTTGTGGAATTAGCTTGGATGTCGCCATCGTTAAAAAGTCTCCCTTACCGGCACATATAACGCTGATACACGAGTCGCAGCTTCGTATCTAGTCTGGCGTAATATTATTAACACTCTGCAAACGAGCTTTCGATTTTCAACGCTCAAGCCACTTTTAGGACAATGTGTTATAATGGCCCATCAAAAGCCGGTCGATAGGTGAAATGATGGGCTTCTACCGCTTAAATCCCCACATCTCATGAGGCTGCCGATCAATAATAATCCTGCCTTAATGGTAGAATGATAATGGATGTTTTCATGAGCAATCAACCGGACTCCGACAATATCAACGCTAAAAAAATCCTGCCTGCCGACCCTATGGGTATGGGCCGGGCGGTTTTTTCAGCGACAACCAAGCTTATGTCGAACCCGGCAAAGCTCATGCAGGCACAACTCGCCTTATGGCAGGACTACCAAGACCTCTTGCGCTCGACAGCGCAACGGTTGCGGGGTGAGGACGCCTCCCCTGTCATCGAGCCCGAAAAAGGAGACCGGCGGTTTAAGCATGAAGATTGGGACGAAAGCGAAGCCTTTAATTTTATCAAACAATCTTATTTGCTGACATCACGCTGGCTGCAAAACACGGTTAAAGACATCGACGGCCTTGACGAACAAACGGCCAAAAAAGCAGATTTCTTTACCCGGCAATTCGTTAATGCCATATCGCCGACAAATTTTGTGCTGACCAACCCGGAAGTCTTACGCAAAACGTTCGAGACTAAGGGTGAAAATTTAATGAGCGGCTTGCAAAACCTGCTGTCGGATTTTGAAAACGGTGACGGCCGGCTTAATATCAAAATGACCGATCCCGATGCTTTTGAAATCGGCCGCAATATTGCGACCACACCCGGGAAAGTCGTTTACCGCAATGACCTTTTTGAACTTCTGCAGTACGAGCCCGCGACGGACAAAGTTTCCGCCACGCCATTGCTGCTGATCACACCGTGGATCAACAAATACTATGTGCTCGATATGCAGCCGAAGAACTCCTTGATCAAGTGGCTGGTCGATCAAGGTCACACCGTATTCGTGACATCATGGATCAATCCGGATGAAGAACTCGCCCATAAGTCGTTTTCCCATTACATGACAGAAGGCGCACTTGAAGCGATTGATGCGGTCATAGCCGCTACCGGCGAAAAGAAAGTCAACGTCACCGGTTATTGCATCGGCGGCACCCTGCTCGCCTCGACGCTCGCCTACATGGCTGCAAAAAAAATCAACACCGTTCGCTCGGCGACGTTTCTGACGACATTGGTTGATTTCACCGACGTCGGCGACATGCGTGTCTTTATCGATGAAAAACAAGTCGAACAGCTTGAAGAAAAAATGAACGAACGCGGTTATCTCGAAGGCCACGAAATGGCTGGCACGTTTAACATGCTGCGCGAGAACGATTTGATTTGGTCGTTTGTGATTAACAATTACCTTCTCGGCAACGAACCGCTGCCGTTCGATTTATTGTATTGGAATTCAGATTCGACACGCCTGCCTGCAGCCATGCACAGTTTTTATTTGCGTGAAATGTATATCGCTAACAAATTAATCGAACCGGGTGCCGTCGAATTGGCCGGCGTGCCGATCGACCTCACGAAGATTAATGTACCGACCTACATTCTCTCCACACTCGAGGATCACATCGCACCGTGGAAATCAACATTTGCGGCGACGCAAATTTACCAAGGGCCGGTGAAGTTTGTACTGGCGGCATCGGGACATATCGCCGGTGTAGTCAACCCGCCCGCATCGCAAAAGTACAGCCATTGGACCAATAACAAAAAAGTTGCCGATCCGGAAACCTGGTTCGAGGGAGCCAAGGAGCATGCCGGGTCCTGGTGGACCGATTGGGACAAATGGCTGAAACAAAAAGCGCCAAAGCAAAACGGCAAGCCAAAACAGGTCAAGGCCCGTGTGCCCGGCAGCGGCAAACTCAAAGCACTCGAAGACGCACCGGGAACGTATGTAAAAATGAAGGCTTAAGCGCCCTTCTCACCTTTCATATAATCCTCGCCCAGCTCGACATAATGGCCCGGGATGCGTTTCATCATCGCCATTTCCTTTTCGCCGATTTCGCGGATCGGTTTGGCGGGCACGCCGGCCCACATCTCGCCCTTCTTAACCCGCTTACCCGACGTCAGCAGCGCGCACGCTGCAACCATACCGCCGGATTCCACATAGGCGCCATCCAACACTTTCGCGCCGATTCCGACGAAAGAATTGTCTTCGAGGGTGCAGGCGTGAATGCACGCCATGTGACCAACCGTAACGTCGTCGCCGATGATCGTTTCGCCGCCTTCCTGCGATGAGCAATGCACGATGGTACCGTCCTGAATGTTCGTGTTTTTACCGATGCGGATCTTGTTCACGTCGCCGCGAACCACACAGCTGAACCAGATATTGCAGTTATCGCCCAGCACCACGTCGCCCATCACGGCGGCATTGTGGGCAATGAATACATTTTTCCCAATCGTTGGCATGATTCCTTTATACGGTAAGATAAGTCCGAGCATATATTTCCTCCGCTCTTAGTTTAGCCATCTTGTAACCAATAACGCATCACCGCGCTCACCGTGCGCGGCCGTTCCAAAGGCGCCAGATGACCGCAGTCTTCAACAACGACGAGATGGGCATTCGGAATTCGATCCGCCATTTTCTCATGAACCCTCAAGGGTGTTAAGGCGTCTTCTCGCCCACATAATATCAATGTCTGACAGGCAATGTTGGCAAGATCACCACTGCTGTCCGGCCGTGTCATGATCGCATGTTGTTGGCGAAGATAGGCGTCCTTTCCAACGCTCTCGGCCATGTTGAATACCGTTTCAGTCAAATCTTCATCCTCAAGCCTGCTTTCATGGATCAACATCGGCAGCAAACGTGACGTCACCCCCTTAAAGGCGCCTTTCTTCGACAATTCGATTAAACCCCGGCGGTAAGCCGATTGCTCGGGTGTATCCGGATAAAACGAGGTATCGATCAACGCCAGCTTTGCAACTCGTTCGGGAGCCTGGCGCATTACTTCCTTCGCAACATAGCCGCCCATCGAGAGGCCGGCTAAGGCAAACAGGTCAGGTGCTTCGGCCAAAGCCTGCTCCGCCATGGCTGCCACCGTATCACCCCGCGTTAAATCGGCGACGGTAATATCGGCAATATCCCCGAGTGTCTCGACTTGATGACGCCATAAGGCCTCGTTGCACAGCAAGCCTGGCATTAAAATCAACGGTTGTTTTTCGGACATAAAAATTTTGTGACCTGAATTTAAACCTGAGCGCCATCAACGGCTTGGGGACCTTAAGCTATCCTATCAGACGGGCCAAGGGGATGGGTTGTTGACAATAGCCCGGAACTCCCTAATATCCCGGTACTTTTTCATTAACGGCACCGGACCTGTGAGTTAGTCACTGCTATTTAGACCCGGGCGATAACCATTATTTCATGACCTTTTCCGATCTAGGGCTTAACGACGAGCTGCTGCGTGCTGTCGCCGATGCTGGATACGAACAGCCCACCCCCATCCAAGAACAAGCCATCCCACAGGTCCTCATGGGCCGTGATATCTTGGGGTGCGCGCAAACGGGCACCGGGAAAACCGCCTCATTCACGCTGCCGATGATCGAAATCCTGGCGGCAGGTCGCGCCAAGGCCCGCATGCCGCGCTCGCTGATCCTCGAACCGACCCGCGAACTCGCCGCGCAAGTTGCTGAAAATTTCGATATCTACGGCAAATATCATCGCCTTAGCAAAGCGCTTTTGATCGGCGGCACATCAATGGACGATCAAATCCGCATCATCGACAGAGGCGTAGACGTGTTGATTGCAACCCCCGGGCGTTTGCTGGACCTATTCGACCGGGGCATGCTGTTGCTGACCGACGTTAAAACACTAGTTATCGATGAAGCCGATCGCATGCTGGATATGGGATTCATTCCCGATGTCGAAAAGATTGTCGGGTTTCTCTCGCCGATCCGCCAAACATTGTTCTTTTCGGCAACCATGCCGCCCGAAATTAAAAAGCTCGCTGATAAATTTTTGATCAATCCGAAAGAGATCACGGTCGCCCCGCCCTCGACACCGGCGGCGACGGTCACGCAAGGGTTGATCATGGTCAACACCAAAAACGAGCGGACACCGAGCGGCATTCAAAAGTTAAAACGCGAAGCCCTGCGCGAAATCATGAAACGCGAGAATGTCAAAAACGCCTTAATCTTCTGCAACCGAAAACGCGATGTGAGTATCGTTTGCCGGTCCTTAAACAGTCACGGTTTCGATGCCGATCAGCTGCACGGCGATATGTCACAGCATGTCCGCACCGAAACGCTCGCGCGGTTCAAAAACAACGAGATTTCATTATTGGTTTGCAGCGATGTCGCCGCGCGTGGACTCGACGTCGAGAGCATGAGCCATGTGTTTAATTTCGACGTGCCGACCCATGCGGAAGATTACATTCACCGTATTGGCCGGACAGGCCGCGCCGGACGCGAAGGCCGGGCGTTTATGATCGCCACAGAAGAAGATACGAAATACATCGACCTGATTAACAAACTGATGGGGAAACCTATTCCGAATATCGACCTCGGCCCCTTAACGAGTGCACCGAATACCCAAAGCGATGATGCCGGCGATCTCGGGAATGGTGAAAACGAACAACGCGGCGGAAAACCTAGACGGGGCCGCAAACGGCAACAGCGTTCAAAACAAAATAACGACCGCGACAACAAGTCAAACAGCCGGCGGGAAAACGATCGTGGCGACCAGAAGCCGCAACGCAAATCACCCTTAAAACAGCGCGATGACACACCGGACGAACCCGTTGTTGGTCTTGGTGAACATATGCCGGCGTTTTTACAAGAGCCGCCGAAAGCAAAAGCGGCGAAAGCTAAGCGCAAACCCTCGAAGCGTGCTCCGCGCAAGAAGAAGCAAAGCGCCGATAAAGCTTAACGACGCCCTGATTCCCAATAAAAAAATTAAATGTAATAAGCTTTGAGCGGCGGGAAACCGTTAAAGCCGACAGATGAATAAGAAACAGTATAAGCGCCGGTACTTAATATTTGGATTCGATCACCGGTTTGCAATGACTCCGGTAGCGTAAAGCCGGCATTCTCATACAGCACATCGATTCCGTCGCACGTTGGCCCGGCTATAACGACAGGGCCTTCGGGTTCGCCATCGTGTTCGGTACGGATCGGATATTTAATCGACTCGTCGAGTGTTTCTGTCATGCCCGAAAACATCCCCACATCGAGATAAACCCAACGAACCGGATCATCGTAGGATTTTTTGGATACCAGCACGACTTCCGTTTGAATCAAACCGGCTTCGGCGGCAATCATACGGCCCGGCTCGACGATGACATGCGGAATGTTATTGGCGAAGGCATCCGTCAACGCTTTGGAAATTGTATCGGCATATTCGGCAAATTCGGGAATTTCGTCACGGTATTGCGCCGGAAACCCGCCACCGAGATTGATCATCTTCAACTCAATCCCGGCATCACGTAAATCCGTAAAGACCATAGCCGCCTTCATGATCGCGACTTCCCATTGCTTAGCATCGCGTTGCTGCGAACCCACATGAAAGGAAACCCCATATGGTTCCAGTTTCAACTCACGGGATTTAATCAATAAATCTTTTGCCATGCCGATATCGCAACCGAATTTTTTCGACAGCGGCCACTCCGCCCCTTTATCGGATGCTTGCAAACGGCAATAAACTTTCGAACCCGGTGCATGCCGGGCAAGCTTTTCAAGCTCCTCTAAACTATCGAAAGCAAAAAGACGAACGCCGCATTGAAACGCGCGCTCAATTTCGCTCGCCTTTTTAATTGTGCTGCCGTAAGAAATTTTTTCAGGCGCAACACCGAGATCGATGCAAGAATCAATTTCGTAAGTACTGGCCGCATCAAAGTACGAACCGATACCGTTCAATGTTTCGATAATTTCCGGTGCCGGGTTGGCTTTCACGGCATAATAAATATCTGCCAATGGCAATGCAGACTTCAAGCGTTCGTAATTCGCTTGAACAACATCCAAGTCCAATACCAAGCAAGGTGTCAGCGGATTTTTTTCCGCCAGGAAACGATCAATTTTTGGAGTCATCGCCACCCTCTCCCAATGAGAAGCAGCGCTACTTACTGGATTTAAATCAGCCCAGCAAGAGGTGATGATGGGTCGGCATACATTTTTTTTGCCATGCGGCCTGCCCGATAGGCTAAGCGCCCGGATTCTATGGCTAATTTCATGGCCTGGGCCATCTTGACCGGGTCCTTGGCCTCGGCGATGGCGGTATTCATCAGCACGCCATCACACCCGAGTTCCATAGCAATCGTAGCATCCGATGCCGTGCCGACGCCGGCATCAACCAATACGGGCACTTTCGATTGCTCTTTGATCAAGCGAATATTAATAGGATTTTGAATACCCAAGCCTGAACCGATGGGTGCTGCCAGCGGCATGATCGCGACACAACCTAAATCTTCAAGACGCTGTGCCATGATGGGGTCGTCGCTACAATAGACCATCACTTTAAAATCTTCTTTGATAAGGGCTTCGGCGCACTCGAGCGTTTCGATCATGCGCGGATATAACGTTTTTTGATCCCCGAGAACTTCCAATTTTACAAGCTCCCAACCGCCCGCTTCGCGGGCCAAGCGCAATGTTCGCAAGGCATCGTCGGCCGTAAAACAACCTGCCGTGTTTGGTAAATACGTGTATTTCTTAGGATCGATGAAATCGGTCAGCATAGGTTCCTTGGGATCGCTGATATTAACCCGGCGCACAGCAACCGTAACGATTTCAGCACCGCTCGCTTCGACGGCGCGCGCATTCATTTCATAATCCTTGTATTTGCCCGTTCCGACGATCAATCGGGAATGAAACGTATGACCGGCGATTTCCCACGTATCGTCATCGGACGGCACAGCGACATCATCCGGCGCACCGCCGCCGATAAAATGAACGATTTCAATCCGGTCACCGTCATTTAACGAGGTCACCTGATAACGGGATTTCGGCACAACTTCGAGATTGCGCTCAACCGCAACCTTTCTTGGATCCATGCCGATTTGCTCAAGCATCTCATCGACCGTTAAGGGGATGCCAAAATCACGCTGTTCGCCGTTAATCGTTAACCGCATATATTAAAAGTGCCCTATCCATTGAATGCTCTTCCTAAACCATGTTTGGGGATGCCTGGCAAGGAATTCAAGGGCAGACCTCAGAAGCCTGTATTCCTGATACCTAGGTGCATGCTATATGTTGTAGCCAATGATTCTAACCTAAATATCTTGGTCATATGTCATCTAAAGTCCTTATCCTAAACGGCCCCAACCTCAATATGCTGGGAACCCGCGAGCCCGAAATCTACGGCGCCGAAACGCTGGCAGATATCGAGCAAGCTTGTCAAAAAACGGCGAAATCCCTCGATTTGGATGTCGATTTCAGGCAAAGCAATACCGAAGGTGAGCTTGTCGATTGGATACAACAAGCCGGCACAGAAGGCTTTGCTGGGATTATTATTAATGCGGGGGCCTACACACACACCTCCGTGGCGTTATTGGATGCTTTATTGGCATGTGATTTACCCGTCATCGAGGTTCACTTATCGAATATTTTCCAACGTGAAGAGTTTCGGCATCATTCATTTATTTCAAAAGCGGCACAGGGTGTTATCTGTGGTTTCGGCGGCAACGGATATAAGCTATCACTAGAGGGCATGGCCGGACTTTTGCAGGCTTCAAAATAATTTGGCTTCCCGGTAAAGAGGAAACGGCGAGCAATGAGCGACACGAATAAAAAACATGAAATTGATGAAGACCTAGTCCGCCGACTAGCGGATTTGCTGGATGAAGTCGGTCTCACGGAAATTGAATACGGTGAATCCGACTGGCATATTCGGGTGGCCAAAGGGGCCCGCGCCGTGATGAGTTCGGCCCCCGCGGGAGCCTCCCCGGCCGCATCCGGCACGGCTGCTCCGGGTGACACGGGCGGCAGTGAATCATATGCCGACCACCCGGGGCTTTTAAAATCACCTATGGTCGGTGTCGTTTATTTAGCTGAAAAACCCGATGAACCCCCCTTGGTTAAAGTCGGCGATACGGTAAAGGAAGGCCAAACTGTTCTCCTCGTGGAAGCCATGAAAGTTTTCAATCCCATCGCGGCTCCCCGGGCTGGTACCGTTACGCAAGTTTTCGCGACCAACGAAGCGCCTGTTGAATTCGGCGAACCGTTGTTGATCATCGAGTAAGACAAATCAATCTGGTCCGGCAAATAAATGTTTGAAAAAGTCCTCATCGCAAACCGGGGTGAAATCGCATTGCGCATCCAGCGCGCTTGCCGCGAAATGGGAATCCGAACCGTTGCGATTCATTCCTCTGCTGATTCCGATGCTATGCATGTCCGGCTTGCCAACGAAGCCATTTGTATCGGCCCGCCCGCGGCGAAAGACAGCTACCTGAACGAGCATGCGATTTTAACGGCTGCCGCCGTTAGTAATGTCGATGCGATCCATCCGGGTTATGGCTTTTTATCCGAAAACGCGGCATTCGCCGCAAAAGTAGAGGAACACGGATTTACGTTTATCGGCCCTTCTGCAGACCATATTCGTGTCATGGGCGATAAAGTCGCCGCCCGAAAGATGGTTTCCGAAGCCGGCATCCCCTGTGTTCCCGGCTCCGACGGGGCAATCGATGATGTCGATGAAGCCAAGAAAATCGCCGATGATATCGGATATCCGGTTCTTATCAAAGCATCCGCCGGCGGCGGTGGTCGCGGTATGAAGGTCGCGCAAACACCGGACGATTTTACCGAAGCCATGCAGCTTGCCAGCAGTGAGGCTCAAGCGGCATTCGGTAACGGCGAAGTTTATTTGGAAAAGTATCTAGCGAAGCCCCGCCACATTGAAATTCAAATTCTTGCCGATCAGCACGGCTCGGTCGTCCACCTGGGTGAACGGGACTGCTCCCTGCAGCGGCGTCACCAAAAACTTTTGGAAGAAGCGCCCTCGCCTGCCTTGAATGCTGAACAGCGCAATGAAATCGGAACCATTGCAACCGATGCTGTCAAAAAAATCGGTTATCACAATGTCGGCACGATGGAATTCCTTTATGAAGACGGCAATTTTTATTTCATCGAAATGAACACCCGTTTACAGGTCGAACATCCGGTGACGGAAATGATCTGCGGTCTCGATCTCGTTCGCGAGATGGTCCGTGTCGCCGCCGGCGCGCCGTTGGGTTTCACGCAAGAAGACATCAAATTTTCAGGCCATGCCATCGAATGCCGCATTAATGCTGAAAATCCGCAAACCTTTGCGCCATCGCCGGGAACCGTCGGTATTTACCATGCCCCGGGCGGACTGGGCGTTCGGGTCGATTCTGGGCTTTATACGGGTTACAAAGTACCGCCCCATTACGACAGCATGATTGCGAAGTTAATCGTGCACGGCACCAATCGAAACGAGTGCCTTATGCGGCTACGCCGTTCCTTACGCGAATTCGTCGTCGACGGTCTTGAAACGACCATACCGCTGCATCAGCGCCTGATGATGGAGACGGACTTCATCAACGGCGATTACGATATTCATTGGCTCGAGCACTTTGTTGAAAATAATAAGGATTAAGTGACTGGGCAGATAGAGGGCTGACGATGAGCCGGCCGATACCGAAACCTAAGTATTTAACACCTGAGCTGGTTTTGCGCGCTTATACGGCGGGCATTTTTCCAATGTCTGAAAGTCGCGATGATTCGAATATTTTTTGGGTCGATCCAAAATTGCGCGGCATTATTCCCCTCAATGCCTTTCATGTTTCCCGACGTTTACAAAAAACGATCCGGCAAAACATATTCGAAGTCCGCTGTAATACCGCTTTCAATGACGTCATATTGGAATGCGCGGCCAGCAGCAAAGGGCGCAATGACACATGGATCAATGATGAAATTATTGGGGCATATTCGGAATTGCACGAGCTGGGCTTTGTTCATTCGATTGAATGCTGGCAGGATGATAAACTTGCCGGCGGACTTTATGGCATCGCCCTTGGTGGCGGATTCTTCGGCGAAAGCATGTTTTCGCGCGTACGTGATGCCAGCAAAGTCGCTCTCGTCAATTTAGTTGCCCGGTTAAAGTTGGGGGGATTTGTCCTGCTCGATACACAGTTTGTGACCGATCATCTTAAACAATTCGGCGCTATCGAAATCCCAGCCCGGGATTACATGACGCTTCTCGCTGAAGCCCTCGACATGCAAGCGACGTTTTACGGCGAGCCGGACGGTGTTGAGGGATTTGACGGAAAAATCGGCGAAACGTTGGAAGCGCTGTTTCGGCAATCCAAAACCCAGACATCGTAAACCGGATGCTCCATCGGCGAGAGCGCGGGACTTGATGCGAACATCCAGCCCCTGAACAGACTTGCCGCCGGTTCACCCCGGCGGGCCTCCCAGATATCCAAGAATGCGGCACTTTCCGGCGTTTCTTCAGGCGGGCGCTTATCGCAGGTCCTCGCAATGATTTCCAGCGTACCAAAACGCACCACACGCCCAATTGGGGCACTAATCGTAGAGACGCGTGCGGTCACCTTATCAAGCCCCTGCAACATGGCGACCTCGTATAGTTCGGCGCCGGCGTTTTGTATCCACAAGCACGCGAACAAAGCACTGACCGCGATTTTTCGCACGTTTTTACTTTTTCTTTCCTTGGCCGCCACCGGCGAGGAAAATGATTTCGCCAACTTGGTCTTCAAGCGATTTGAAATCCATGGTTTTTGAAATTTTACCGTTCGGCGGAATGATTTTCTTTGATGTTCCCGGAAGAAGACGAATGTACTTATTTCCAACCAATCCTTCGCTGGCGATGGTCGCAACCGTATCATCCGGTAGCTGAACATCGGGACGAATTGACATTTTCACCTCAGCATCAAATGTCTGTCCGTTGAGCCGGTTATCGGTAACAGAACCCACTTTAATGCCGTTGATGCGAACATCGCTGCCGTTGCTCAAACCACCGATTTTGTAAAAAACGGCATTTAATTCGTACCCTTTCACGCCGCTGACTTGAGCCGACTGCAAAGCGAAAAACAGGAATACGACCGCGACCGTTAAAACAACGCCGCCGAGTAACGTTTCAATGGCATTCCGACGCATGGTTATTTTCCTTCTTTTTGCTGTTTGGATTCCAATTTCTTTAAGTTCGCCTTGCCTTGCGAAATGATCAAATCAAGAAGTTCGCTGAGAATAACCGCATCTTGGGCGAAATTAATAAAATCGCCGTTTTTCAAGTTAGTTTCATCCCCGCCCGGCTCGAAAATGACAAATTTTGAACCAAACAACCCATCGGTATGGATTGCAACGGAGGTATCTTTCGGCAATTTCACATTGCCATTGATCCGAAACGTAATAACCGCCCGAAAGTTTTTGTCGAGTTTTTGGCTTTCTACGATACCGATTTTAATCCCCCCCATACGGACCGCATCGCCGGGAAACAAACCATCCACCTTATTGAAAGCTGCCGTTAAGCGATAACCCTCAGTGGCCTGGGCCGCCATGGATTTGCCGCCGTAAAAATATGCCATCAAGAGTAAGAACCCCGTGATGACACCGATACCAACAAAAATTTCCTTGTTTCCGGTCGTCCTCATACTCTACTCATTCTCGCCTTTAAGCTGAAAGGTTTAACGGCCGGTTGCCTTATTCCGGGCGCCAGGCTTCATAATCGCCCCGCGACGGCGCATGAGACCCGCCTTTATAGTCGTGTCCTTGCGGCCGATATGCCTCGGGCGAGCCGGTTAAGTTGGGCTGATGTTCTTTCTGCCAGTCGCGTGATTGTGCCGCTTTTTCCGTTAGCGGCGCATCGCTCATATGATGCAGCCAGGCATGCCATTCCGGCGGCACTTTCGAGGCTTCGGCGCGGCCGCGGTATAAAACCCACCTTTTTTCCCGGCCATGACGTTTATCAGACGGCGCGTGATAATAGCGATTTTCAAACTCATCGACTCCGACGAGCTCGCCCCGCAGCCAGGTGTATAAAATTGTCCCTAAGTGCATATGACCTCGCAAATCCCGGCCCATGACGCCATCGGTGCCATGGGCGCCAACAAATCTCCCTATTCATTACTGGAAAGATCGCGCCGAGGGAACGGATTTCCGAATGATCTGTTTTCCAGTCTCCCAAGAAGCAAACACAAAGGGCCAAACGTTTGATAACTCCGGCCAATGAAACCACCGACCATAATCGGCCTTTTGGGTCAATATCATCGTAAAGAGCATGAGAATCCGAAAACGATTCTACCAAATCCTGACAATTACGGTTCTAGGTTCACCAAATCACTTATTAAAAAATAACTTTAGAGTAACCATGCAACATATTGTTTTATAATTACTTTTTTAGAATACTGCTCATTCACTGACGTATGCGCATCGTTCACAAACTACATTAATTGTGACCTAAAATTTCAAGCAAAAACTATATCAAGTAATTTTTTCTGATTTGTGACACAAAATCTGGTTGACGCTCAGCCAGGTTTTAGAGACAACTAGATCTTACGCTTCTAAACATTCAAAAGCACAAAATCTTGTGTGAATGGGCACAAAAAGCAGGGGAGCGCTAGCCCTTGGGGGGATCAGGGGGCTCAACAAAAGCTGGTCTGGGCACAATTTTTCTACAGGGTCTTTAGGGGAACTCAATGAGGATTCAACGACGCTTCA
>Ga0181593_10002370_pt1 | contig 17322 bp, 17 predicted proteins | sample 071ome_19_FD_133756 | JGI IMG/M metagenome (GOLD analysis project Ga0181593, IMG submission 133756) | Coastal salt marsh microbial communities from the Groves Creek Marsh, Skidaway Island, Georgia - 071413AT metaG (megahit assembly) | ecosystem: Environmental > Aquatic > Marine > Intertidal...
CGGTCAGGTGGTCAACAACCTGGCGGTATCAATGGGCAGCGACCTGCAGGCCGGGGTGCCATTCTACGGCCGTGCGCCGAAGACGGAAGGCGTTGGCAAGATCAAGGCCGCGATGCTGTTGCAGTATGGCGCCGACGACAAGCGCGTGAACGCCACCTACCCGGATTACGAAAAGGCCCTGAAGGCCAACAACGTCGATTTCCAGGCGCACTTCTATCCAGGCGCAGCCCACGGCTTTCACAATAACTCAACCCCGCGCTACAACCCCGCACAGGCGAAGATCGCGTGGGATCGCACCCTCGCGTTTTTCAAGAAACACCTGTCGTAACCGCGCAAGCAATCACGACGCCTTTCAACGGCGGCCCTTCGGCGCCGCCGTTTTCATTTTCGGTCAGTAAGGCCCCCAGGCGCGCTGCATGGCCGGCCGCGCGGCGATGGCATCGTGCCAACGCGTGAGATCGGGATAATCACCCAGGCCGATATCCCGGACACCGTGGGTGTGGACATCGGCAAAGATGGCGATATCGGCAACAGAATAGGCATCGGCCATGTATTCGTTTTCGCCGAGGTGGCGGTCCAGCATACCCAGCATATCGCGCAGCACGTCGGTGTAATGCGCCTTGGCCGGGGGCACGTCCTCGGGTTTGCGGATGGTCCACAGGCCGAACTGCTGTGCCAGGGTGGTGAAGGTGGCCGAACCGTAGAACAGCCATTGATCGACCTTGAGGCGCGCCACCGGGTCGGAAGGATAAAGGCCGTTGCCCGCCTTTTCGCCGAGGTACTTGAGAATGGCGCCGGATTCGCAAAGCGAGATTTCCACGCCGCCCGGTCCGTCGTGATCGACCAGGGCCGGAATCTTGTGGCCCGGACTGATCTTCAGGTACTCCGGCGCAAACTGTTCCTTGGCACGGATATTAATGGGCTTGAGCGTGTGCGCAAGCCCGCTTTCCTCCATGCCGTGACGCGCCTTGTAGCCGTTGTCGGTCGTCCAGAAATACAGATCGATCATCGAGTCCTCCCCCTGTTGGTTATTCGCGACCCGCCAGCCGCCGGCGAAAAGCGCGGTCGCGCTTGAGGTACCATTCGCGGCTCATGGCCTCTTCCTTGTGGGCATAGCGTTCGGCATAAAGCAGCGCCCATTGCCGTCCCCGGGTCGACCGCGCCCCGGTGCCTGAATTATGCGCCTGCAACCGGCGCTCCAGGTCGGTCGTCCAGCCCACATAGGTGCGCCAGCCGCCCTTGCCGTCACTGCCCAGCACATAAACGAAACACGCCAAGATGCGTCTCCGGCCGCCCGGTGGAACCGGGCGCACAAATGGAACCGGCGCCGGACGGGGCCGGGCACCGGAAAACATCACGAGTATATCGGGGAAAATGGCGCGCCCGGAAGGACTCGAACCTCCAGCCTCCTGATTCGTAGTCAGGTGCTCTATCCAATTGAGCTACGGGCGCCCTTGCAAGGGGCCGGAGGCTACTCAAAAGCGTCCGCCTTGGCAAGCCAAACGGTACGCCCCCACACGGCCGACCAGGGCACCGTTCGAAGGGGCCGCGGGGGGGCCACACCCGAAATCGGAGCTCCCGCCCGGACAGGGGCTGCGGGGATTGTGAGAATCCGGCAGATTAGGTAGAATTGTTTGAAATTTAAGGGGTTGTGAAAACTTCCGAAACCCCATAGAAAATTAGTTTGGTGGTTTCGGGGATTGCAACTTTTTGATTGGGGGTGGTCTTTACCCATGGCCCGAATGAATATTCCTGCCGCTTTTGCGGCGATGCTTTTGTTGGGTGGATGCTCGTATGTGTCCGACGCCCTGTTCCCGTCGCTTTCAGACGAGGAACCGCAGGCCCGTCGCGCACCGGCGCCCTCGCCTGTTGCCACTGCAACACCGCCACAGCTCGGCACGTCGACCTTCCAGCCGCCCGCCGTAACGCCCGGCAGCGCCACCGGCACCGCCGTCGGTGCCAAGGTTGGCCAGATGCGGTCCGAATTGACCCGTCTGCAGGCGGCCATCAACCAGCATAATGCGGCCCTGCAAAAGCTGCGGGTGCAAACCGTTTCCCACTCCCAGCGCTATCACGGCACGGTGGCGGCGATCAATTCACGCCTCCAGGTCGGCACCACGCCGGGCAATCCCGTACTGGTGTCCCAGTGGTCCACCGCCCAGACCCAGCTTGACGGCGTCAGCCGCGACATCGCCGAGATGAATTCGCTGGCCAACCAGGTTGCCAACGATTCCTCCACCTCCAGCTACCTGCTGGAAACCACCCGCGCCACCTATGGCCTTGCCGGTGCGGTGGATGCGGATCATCGCCAGCTTTCCATTCTGGAAGACGAGGTCAACCGCACCACGGTGCTGATTGACCGTCTGCTCAATGAACTGAGCGAAGACATCAATCGCCAGTCGATCTATGTCGGCAATGAACGCAAGAACCTGACCACACTGTCCATCGCCATCAAGAACGGCGAACTGCTGGGCTCATCCCTTGCCAACCGCGCCTTCGATGTACAGCCCTACCAGGCCCGCGCCAACCGCGGCCCGGTTCCTGCCGCCGCCCAGACCGGCCAGCGCCGGCCGCTGGTGGTGATCCGTTTCGACCGGCCCAATGTCGAGTTCGAACAGGCGCTGTATATCGCAATCAACCGCGCCCTTGCGCGCCGCCCGCAGGCAGGTTTCGACCTTGTCGCGGTGGCCCCGTCGGCCGGTAACGCCGCCCAGTCGGCAGCCGCCGCCAATGCCGCGCGGCGCAACGCGGAGAACGTGCTGCGCTCGCTCACCTCCATGGGCCTGCCGGCCAGCCGGGTAACGCTGTCCGCCGGCACCTCAAATGATGCCCGCACCAACGAGGTTCACATCTACGTGCGCTAGGCCGGGCCTCATATCCAGCATTCAGGGCCGTCCCCCAGGGGGCGGCCCTTTGCTTTTGGGCTTTTGGCGGGCTTTGACAGGCCCGGGGCAACGGGCGAAAATAGCGCCCTTCAACCCCCGCCGGGAGAAACGACATGGCCGACAAGACGCAGCATTGCTGGGACGATGTAATCTCGTCCGAGGAACGCGAAATTTACGACACCTTCTTCCCGCGCACCCCCAGGGGCATCGGTTCACGCCCGGCGCTGATCGCCATCGACCTTTACAAGAAAGTCTATGCCGGCGGCCCCGGCCCGGTAGCGGAAATCAACCGCAAGTTCCGCGGCGCCTGCGGCGACAACGCCTGGAACGCCATCCCGCCCACGGAAAAGCTGTTCGCCGCCGCCCGCGCGGCGGGTTGCCCGGTGATCTACACCACCGGCAACCCCAACCTGCGCGTCAGCGCCACCAACCGCCAGCGCACCCGCCTTGAGGATTCCGGCGACGGCTACGCCATCAAGGAAGAGTTTGCACCGCAACCGAACGATCTTGTTCTCAAGAAAGAACGCGCCTCTGGCTTCTTCGGCACGCCGATGGTCGCGCATCTCAACAAGTTCGGGGTCGACAGCCTGATCCTCTGCGGGGAAAGTACGTCGGGCTGCCTGCGCGCCTCCGTCGTTGATGCATTTTCCTACGGCTATCATGTGACGGTGGCGGAAGAATGCTGCTTCGACCGTTCCATGCTCAGCCACAAGGTCGCGCTTTTCGACCTGCATCACAAATACGCCGACGTCTGTCACGCCGACGACATCATCGCCCAGCTTAACGCCCTCGCGGTACGCCAGGCGGCGGAATAAACCAAGGGAGAAAAAAATGGCAAGCCAGCGGCTTCCGGTATTCCAGAAATTCATCGACGATGTGCGTGCCGCCTGGGCACGCGAACCCGACACCGAATCGCGCATGAAGGCGGCGACGGAACTCCTGCGCGGTCTGGTCGGCGACGAAACCCTGCTGACCCATTCCCGCGACTGGCCTTCGACCGAAGGTCACAAGAACCTGATGCTTTACGAAGATCCCGATTACAGTTTCGTCGTCAACGCCGTGGTACGCACGCCCGGTCGCTTCGGTTCGGTCCATGACCATGCCCATTGCTGGACCGCCTATGGCGTACTCGACGGCGTCGAAAAGCTGGAACGCTTCGAACGGCTGGATGATCGTTCACGCGAAGGCTATGCCGACGTGCGCATGACCGGCGTGACCGAAGGCAAGCACGGCACCGTGGACCTGGTGGCCCCGTTCGACATTCACGCCGAACAGGGCGGACCACAGCGTTCGGTGGCGGTGATCCTGCGTTCCGAAAGGGTTGCGGGCAAGGTTCTGCAGGGCCGTTACAATCCCGAAACCAAGGCCTATCACCAGGGTGAGGGCCCGACCCAGGTTCCGTTCGAACTGACCTGAGCTAGACCGCGATATTGTCGATCAGCCGCGTGCGCCCAAGATGCGCCGCGGCGAGAAGGCGCGCGCCCCGCCCCGGATCATAGGCGGCCAGCGGCTGCAATGTTTCGGGATCGACACAGGCAACGTAATCGACGGCACGAAATCCCGCTTCGATGAGCTTGCCGGTAGCGTCGGCCAGCACCGCTTTGATCCCGGCCCCGGCGCCGGAGGCAATATGGGTGGCGCTTTCCGTCAGCACCCGGTGCAGCACCGGCGCAATGGCCCGTTCTTCCGCCGAGAGATAGGCATTGCGCGATGAAAGCGCGAGCCCGTCGTCTTCGCGCAGGATCGGCACGGCAACGACCTGCACCCCAAGGTCGAGATCGCGCACCAGACGCCGAATCACGCAAAGCTGCTGGTAATCCTTTTCACCGAACAGCGCCGAATCGGGGCGGGCCTGGGTAAACAGCTTGGTCACCACCGTGGCGACGCCGTCGAAATGTCCGGGGCGGAAAGCGCCGCACAGGCCTTCGGTCAGGCCCGCGACATGAACCGAGGTCGCGAAACCTTCGGGATACATTTCCGCCGCTTCCGGGGTGAACATAAGATCGCCGCCGCGCTGGCTGATGAAAGCCATGTCGCGGGATTCATCGCGCGGATAGGCCGCGAAATCCTCATTGGGGCCGAACTGGGTCGGGTTGACGAAAACCGAAACAACCACCCTGTCGGCAACGCGGCGCGCGGCATCAATCAGCGTACCGTGACCTTCATGCAGCGCCCCCATGGTCGGCACCAGGGCGATGCTATGGCCCTGCGCGCGCCAGTCCGCGACGCGCAGGCGAAGGGCGCCGACGGTGCGAACGGTGGCAAGGCCGCTGGTAGCACGTTCACTCATGACAACAGTTGATCGCGTTCAGCCCTTGATCAGCTTGGGGGTCGGGCCGCGCTTGGCGCCGAAGCAGTGTTCTTCGCCGGGGAAGGCGCGGGCGCGCACTTCGTCGGCATAGGCCTTGATCGCTTCTTCCATGTCGGGGGCCAGCTCGGCATAGCGCTTGACGAACTTCGGCGTGAAATCGCCGAACAGGCCAAGAATATCGTCGCTCACCAACACCTGGCCGTCGCAAGCAGGCGAGGCGCCGATCCCGATGGTCGGCACCGGCACCGCGGTCGTGATGGCGCGGGCTACCGGCTCCCACGTACCTTCGATGACCAGGGCAAAGGCCCCGGCACCGGCAACCGCCTTGGCATCCTCGGTAACACGCTGGGCCGCGGCTTCATCCTTGCCCTGGACGGCAAAACCGCCCATGACCCGGACCGACTGCGGCTTGAGACCGACATGCCCCATCACCGGCACGCCACGGCCGGTCAGGTAGGCGATGGTTTCCGCCATCTCGACGCCGCCTTCCAGCTTGACCGCATCACAGCCGGTCTCGGCCAGGATGCGCGCCGCCGTGCGGTAAGCCACCGCCGGGCTTTCCTGATAGGAACCGAAGGGCAGGTCCACCACCACGCAGGCGCGTTCCGCACCGCGCATCACCGCCCGTCCGTGGTTGACCATCATGTCGACGGTGACACCCAGGGTCGTCTCCATGCCGTAGAGAACCATGCCGAGGGAATCGCCCACCAGCATGATATCCACATGGGCATCCATCAGGCGCGCCATCGGCGTGGTATAGGCGGTCAGGCACACGATCGGCGTCGAGCCCTTGCGGGCGGCGATCATGGGCACGGTAATGGCGGTCTTGTGCTTGGCCATGGCAGGCCTCCGGTCCTTGCGGGAAGCGCCGGGCGCTTCTTGACGGGGCCGATTAGTATCCCTTTTTACCAATCGGCAAAATCATTTTCTGGCCGCAGTTGAGGTTCACTCTCCACTTTCAACCCGTAATATGCTTGTATTCAAACACTAATTTCGCCGAGGGAGCGCCGTTCATGGGCCCAGCTACTTTCCGCAAGCCCCCGGAAACCAACGCCTTTGGGCGGTTCCGGCGCGGCTCCGCCCTCGCCCTTTTCCTAGCCCTCGTCCTCGCCGGTTGCGCCGGCACCCCGGACAGCGGCCCCGCCACGCCGGGCACAGCGGTATCCGACGAATCGGGCTTCAAAACCAATGCCGGTCACAAGGCCACCAAGGCGCAGCGCGAAATGGTGGCGGCGGCCAACCCGCTGGCCGCCCGCGCCGGGCTCGACATCCTGCACGCCGGCGGCAGTGCCGTAGACGCGGCCGTGGCCATGCAGGCGGTCCTGACCCTGGTGGAACCGCAGTCGTCCGGTATCGGCGGTGGCGGCTTCCTGCTTTCCTTCGACGGCAAGACCGGTGAAATCGGCGCCTATGAAGGCCGCGAAACCGCGCCCGCCGCCAGCACCGAAAATGACTTCACCGGCCCCGACGGTCAGGCCCTGCCGCGTGACAGCTACAGGGTCGGCGGCATCTCCGCCGCCGTGCCGGGGGCGCTGCGCATGCTGGAAATGGCCCACCGCAAGCATGGCAAGCTGACCTGGCCGGTCCTTTTTCAACCCGCCATCGATCTTGCCCGCAAGGGCTTCGCGGTTTCACCGCGTCTTCACCAGTCGATCAGCGATGACCGCTATCTTTCCACCTACCCGGCGGCGCGGCGCTATTTCTTCGACGATGCAGGCCAACCGCTGGCGGTGGGCACGCTGCTGAAGAACCCGGCGCTGGCCGATACCCTGGAAGCGGTGGCGCGGGGCGGCGCCGACGCGTTTTATGACGGCGCCATTGCCCGCGATATCGCCGCCGCGGTGCATGGCGATGCCAAGCGGGCGGGCAAGATGACGGCGGCCGACCTCAAGGCCTACAAGGCCAAAAAACGCGGCCAGCTCTGCGGCCCTTACCGGCGCTGGCTGATCTGCGGCCAGCCGCCGCCCACCGCCGGCGGGGTGACGACGCTGATGACCCTGGCCATGCTGGAACGCTTCAACTTGGCGGCGCTGGCACCCAACTCGGCCGAGGCCGTACACCTGTTTTCGGAAGCCACGCGGCTCGCCAATGCCGACCGCCTGCGCTACGTCGCCGATCCCGATTTCGTCACCGTACCGACCAACGACATGCTGGGCATACGCTACCTCGCGCGGCGTTCGGCGCTGATAGATGAACGCACGGCCATGCGCCATGCGGCTCCCGGCCGTATCGCCATCCCCGGCCAGCGCAGGGATCTTTCGATCTCCGGCGAAGATGATGAATCGCCGTCGACCACACACTTCAACGTGGTCGACCGCGACGGCAATGCGGTGGCGATGACATCGTCAGTCGGCCATGCCTTCGGCTCGCGCCTGTTCGTACGCGGCTTTATCCTGAACAATCACGCGACCGACTTTACCGCGGTGCCACGCACCGCATCGGGCCGGGCCAAGGCCAACCGTCTGCAGGGGAACAAGCGCCCGCGCTCCGCCCAGTCACCGATATTCGTATTCGACGGTTCGGGACGGCTGGTGCTGGCGCTCGGTTCGCCCGGCGGCACGCGCATCATCGCCTTCGTCGTCAAGACCCTGATCGGCGTGCTGGACTGGAAGATGGATATTCAGGCCGCGATCTCGCTGCCCAACCGCACCGTGCGCGGCGACTGGGTCGAGCTTGAACGGGGTACCGAACTGGAAAACATCGCCGATGAACTGAAGGCGATGGGTCACAAGGTCCGTTTCCGCAAGCTGACCAGCGGGTTGCAGGGTATCGCGCTCAACAAGGGGGCGCTGACCGGCGGCGCCGATCCCCGGCGCGAGGGCGTTGCCCTGGGCAACTGACCCCGGGCCGTTCGTGAATTCCTAGACCCGCGCGGCGACGATGAACAGGCGGCGGAACGGCAGCAGCGTCGTACCGTCGGCCCGCACGGGATAGGCATCCCGCATGGAGGCGGCATAGCGGCGCAGAAAATCGCGTTGCTCATCGCCCTCCAGCGCCGCCAGCACCGGCGCCGCGCCGGAGCCCTTGCTCCATTCAACCACCGGGTCCTTGCCTTCCAGCACGTGAAGATATTCGCTTTCCCAGATATCAAGGGTGGCCGCACGCGGCGCCAGCAGGTCGTAATAGGCTTCCGGTGAAAGGGGCCCCGGCTGCACGCGGCCTAGGGCGCGATCGGCCCAGCGTGGATCGCCCGCCAGCGACGTCAGTTCACGGATGCGCGGGCTTTCTTCGACGCGGGGCATCTGCACCGCCAGCACGCCACCGGGGCGCAGGGCATCGAACAGCGCCGGCACCAGGGTTTCATGGTCGCGCAGCCAGTGCAGCGCGGCATTGGAATAGATCAGTTCCGGCGGCGGCGCCGGGCTGAACCCGGCAATATCGCCGCGGGCAAAGGACAGTTCGGGAAAGGTCTGGCGTGCGGCGGACAACATTTCATCCGACGAATCGACCCCGGTTACCTTGGCCCGGGGAAAGCGCGCCGCCAGCAGGGCCGTGGTCTGACCCGCACCGCAACCAAGATCATAAACGGTGCGCGGCGCTTCCATCGCCACCCGCGACAGCAGGTCCACCGCCGGACGCAGGCGCGGTCCATCGAACTTGAGATACTGGGCCGGATTCCAGGTCATGTGTCTTTGCTTCCCTTGGCTGTATCAAAGGCATGGGCGGGCGGGCGCGCCGCCAACAATGCCGGGCACATTATGAAGTGACCGTGCCCGTGGAGTGCGGACCGCCCGGCAGGCTAAGCGCGAAGACCGTGCCCCCGGCGCCGGTTTGCTTCATCTCTATGTCACCGCCATGCGCCCGCATCAACTCGCCCGCGATGGCGAGGCCCAACCCCGTACCGCCTGCCCGCGCCGAACCGGCAAAGGGCTTGAACAGATTTTCGACCGCGCGCGGCGGCAGGCCGGGGCCGTTGTCGGTAACCTCGATCACCACGGGATCCACCCCCGCCAGGCTGATCTTGATTTTCTTCGCACCCGCCTCGACCGCGTTGCGGACAAGGTTGGCGAAAACGCGGAACAGTTCCTCGCGGTCGGCCTCAATCTCAAGATCGCGGGGAACCGCAATTTCCAGCACGGCGCCACAATCGGCAAGCTGCCCCACCTCGTCGAGCATCCCGGCAAGATGGAAGCGCGTCAGGTTCAGATCCCGGCTTTCTTCGACATATTTCAGGGTCTGGGTACAAAGCGAAGCGGCGCGGTCGATCGCGGCTTCCAGTGTCGGCAGGGCGCGGCGCGTATCGGGATCGGCGCTGGATACAAGCCGTTCAGATACCAGCCGTGCCGTGGCCAGCATATTGCGCAGATCGTGGTTGATCTTGGCCACTGCCTCACCCAGCGCGGCAAGATGCTGACGCTGGGCCAGCGCCGCGCGCAGGCGCGTATGCATGGTCGCCAGTTCCCGTTCGGCAATACCGATTTCATCGCCGCGCTCACCCCGGATAACCGTCCGCGCGGAAAGATCCGGATTATCGCGAAAGGCGATCATGGCCCCGGTGATACGCCGCATCGGTAGCACGATCAGGGCATGCAGGGACACGTAGACGAGCGCCGCGGTAAAGATGGAAATGACGATACTGAGAAGCAGGATGCGCTGGGAAAAGGCGTACATGGCTTCGCGCAGCGGCGTTTCATCCAGCACCACCGCTACCAGTTGCCCACCCCGGGGCGAACGCCCCTTGACCTGCAGCACCCGGTTTTCACCCCGCGCCAGCGCGGCGAAGGCGTCACCGATCAGAGGGACGACGCCCATCCGCGTCAGGTCCACCATGGCATCGATCTTGGGCGGCATTTTCGACGACAGCATCAGGCTTTTGGCGTTGTCCTTGTAAAGGATGACGCCATAGGCGCCGACATGGTGCAGAAGTTCCTTTTCCAGGTCCTCGCTGACCATGTTGTCGGCCATCGCCTCCAGCGCCAGGGTCGCAAGATGAGCGCTGGCGATCCGTTCCGCCAGCCACGATTCGCGAAACCGCGCGATGGACGGCGCATAGATCAGCACTTCGGCCACCATCACGAAAAAAATCGTAAGCACAAGCAGTCGCGCAGAGAGCGAGCGGATAAGCGGTGGCATCTGGGTGTTTTGCGGCTTCATCGCAGCAGCAGTCTATCCCATGCCGATGCATCCGGCCACTTGGCGCGCAGGCACAAAAAACCGGCGCCGTTGGGCGGGGAAGCCCCGAAACAGCGCCGGTCAGGAGCGGCGGGAGAAGGAACCCGCCATCAAGGGATCACTCCAGGTTGCTACTTGGCCGCACAGGGGTTCTTGGCCGCACAGGGGTTCTTTGCAGCGCAAGGGCCACAAGCCGCGACCTGGACCGGGGCACTGCCATCGGCGGCAGATACGGCAGCAGGCAGGGCCATGGCCGTGGCGGCGGCGGTAATGGCGAGGGCCGTCAGGGATTGCTTCAACATGTTCATCCTCCTTGGTCGATATGGGGGCGATGATTTCGCCTTGAATCCATCAGACCTCTTTTCGGGGCACGCGGTCCAATGAACTTGCTTCACGGTTACGTGAAGGATCAGCCGAAGCGCGACAGAAAGCGCACGACGCGCCGGGTGCGTTCGGAAAACAGGCCCGGCGTGTACCAGCTGCCAGCGGCGCGCTTGGTAATTTCGGAAAGCGTCGGATAGGGCGCGATCACCGAAGTCAGGTCCTTGATCCTGAGCCGCCCCTGCACCGCCAGCACCCAGGGCAGGATCAGCTCACCCGCCCGTGCCCCTGCAATCCCCGCCCCCAGCACCCGGCCCTTCGGCCCCACCACGGCCTTCAGCAGGCCTTCGGTGGCCCGCTCGGCGCGGGCGCGGTCAATATCCTTGAAGGCGCTACGCAGCACTGTGTGGGGCAGGCCCTTTTCGCGGGCCTGGGCCTCGGTCAGGCCGACATTGGCCAGTTCCGGATCAGCGTAAGTGACCCACGGCACCGCCGTATGATCCGCCTTGGCGGGCAGACGGAACAACGCGTTGCGAATGACGATCCCGGCGTGATAACCGGCGACATGGGTGAACTGGTAGCCACCGGCGACATCGCCGATGGCAAAGACCTTCTTGTTGCTGGTGCGCAGGCGGTCGTCCACCTCGATCCCCCGGCGTGAATAGGTGATCCCGGCGTCGTCCAGCCCCAGGCCATCGACATTGGCGGCACGGCCTACCGCCATCAGCAGGTGCGTGCCCTTGATAATTTCGCTGTTGCCATCGGACGTGACGTTGACGGCGACCCCCGGCCCGTCGGGCGCGACGGCGGAAACGCTCGCGCCTTCCCTGACGTCGATGCCTTCGGCCACGATGCGCTGGCGCACGACATCCACCAGTTCGGGATCGTCCTTGCCGAGAATTTTCAGCCCCTCGACCATGGTGACCCGGCAGCCCAGCCGCCGGTGCGCCTGGGCCATTTCCAGCCCGATGGGACCGCCGCCGATAACAACCAGATGCGCCGGGCGTTCGGTCAGGTTGAAGATGCTTTCATTGGTCAGCACGTTGACGTCATCCAGGCCGGGGATCGGCGGCACGAAAGGCCGCGATCCGGTGGCAACAACGAAGCGGCGCGCACGGATACACGTATCGCCCGCCACGACCGTATCGCGCCCGGTGAACTGGCCCGCCGCCTGGATGACTTGCACACCGAGACCTTCGAAGCGTTCGACCGAATCATGCGGCGCGATACCGGCGATAACGTCATGGACATGGGCGTTAACGGCGGCAAAATCGATCACAGGTTCAGCGGCGCCGATGCCGAAAGCAGCACCTTCGCGATGCGTGGCCGCGACATGCGCTGCCGCGATCAGTGCCTTTGACGGCACACAACCGGTGTTGAGGCAATCGCCCCCCATCGCGCCCTTTTCGACCAGCGCCACCGATGCTCCCATTTGTGCAGCACCCGCCGCCACCGACAGCCCGCCGGAACCGGCGCCGATGATGCACAGGTCAACCTTGATATCGCTACTCATCAGCTATCCTTTCCCGGACCGGCGTTGTTGCCGCCCCTGAGCTTCTTGTAGATGACGGGCACCAGCGCCAGCACCGCCAACCCCAGGATCGGCAGCAGGATTTCGGGCTTGAAGATGATTCCGAGATCGGGCGTGCCACCCTCATCGAAGACCGCGCCAAGGCCGTTGCCGACAGACGCGTAGATGACACTGCCGGGAATGATGCCGAACAGGGTGCCGATCACATAAGTGCGCAACGGCACGTTCAGGAATGCGGGGACTAGGTTGACCAGCCAAAACGGGAACAGTGGCACGAGGCGCAGAAACAGAAGATAGCTCATCGCATTTTCGCGAAAGCCCGCCTCCATACGGCGCACCATGTTACCGGCGCGCTTGCGCAGAACATCGCCAAGCGCCGTGCGCGCCGCCAGAAAAATACCCGTCGCCCCGAGGGTGGCGCCGATCACGACATAAATACTGCCGAACACGGTGCCGAACAGGAATCCCCCCATCAAGGTCAGCAGCGCGCTGCCGGGCAGGCTGGCCGCCGTGATGATGGCATAGAGGACGATGAAGCCGGTTGCCGCCGCGACACCATTGGCGGCGACGAAGTCGATCAACGCCTGGCGGTTGCGGCCCAGGGCTTCGAAAGACAGGTAGCGGTCAAGGCCGAGCAGGAAAAACGCGGCCAGCGCCGCAATAATGACGATCAGCGGCGCGAAGCGGCGCCAGGGGCCCGGTTTGCCCGCTGTCATGGTGTCCTGCCCCTTCCCGGTGGTGGTCACGGCTGCGGGGGTGGCCCCCGTGGTGGTTGAGCGCGTCATGTTACTCCAATCGCGGCTGATGGGACGCCTTGGCCCCGGATGTGGCGAAAATCGCCCGAAACCGCCACTTCGGTCCAATCAAGCCCGTTCAACTGTCGGTGAGAAGGGGTGAGTTAACCCCCAAAAATCAACCGTTTCCGGCTTATTTTCCCATACGCGCCCGAAGCCTGCCCGAAACATTGACTTCCGCCGCCCAAGCCCGTATACAGCGGGCCACCGACAACAACGCCTTCCCTACGGAGCGCGCCGTGAAACGTACCTATCAGCCCTCCAAACTCGTCCGCAAGCGCCGGCACGGCTTCCGTTCGCGCATGGCGACAGTTGCCGGCCGCAAAGTCCTGGCCAATCGCCGCAGGAAGGGCCGCAAGCGCCTTTCGGCCTAACCGGGCCATTCTCGAAACATGACCAGTGCGCCCCACCGCCTCAAGCGGCGCCGTGAATTTCTGCGCGTGCAGGCTTCGGGCCGCAAGGCCGCGATGCCCGGCCTGGTGCTGCAAGCGGCCGCACGCGACGATGATGCACTTGGCGTCGGCTTCACCGTCAGCAAGCGCGTCGGCAATGCGGTGACCCGCAACCGGGTGCGTCGGCGGCTTCGGGCGGCGGCGGCGGAAATTCTGCCCCAGGGGGCAGCCACGGGGTGCGATTACGCGATCATCGGTCGTGCGGGAAGCGTCGATAGGCCCTATGATGCGCTGCGCCGCGATCTGGTGGCGGCACTCAAGCGACTTAAGCTGTGGACGGCGACCTCCGGTGAGGCCGCGCGGCAGGAAAGCCTATGAAGTTCGATTACCTTGAACCGTTTCGTCTTTTCGCCAAAGCCCTTGCATTTACCGGGCGTTGGGCCGCCTGGGCGCTGATCTGGGGCTATCGCCTCCTGCTGCGTCCGCTGTTCCCCACCACCTGCCGGTTCGAGCCGAGCTGTTCCGAATACGCCCTGGTCGCCGTCGGCCGCTTCGGCGTGCTGCGTGGCGGCTGGCTCACACTGCGCCGTCTTCTGCGCTGCAATCCCTGGGGTCCCTGGGGTCACGACCCGGTGCCCGATTGCACGTCCCACTCACATTCCATCCGCATCGATTACCGTCGGGAGCACCCATGAACGACCAAAAGAACCTCATCCTCGCCATCGTGGCGTCGGTCCTGATCATGGTGGGCTTCCAGTACTTCTACGAGAAGCCGAAGATCGAGCAGGCCAAGCAGCAGCAGTCCCAGCAAGCCAGGGTCGCGCCGCCCGGCACAGCAGCGGCCCCCGGCACACCGGGCGCTTCCGCTCCCGCCGTCGCCGTTCCCGGCAGTGGCCCCGAAGTTCTGCCGCCGAGCGTGCCCGCAGCCCCCGGCGCACCTGCCGGGACTGCCCACGTCGCCCCGCCCGCCGGGGCACGCGCCGTGATCGCGGGCCCACGGGTTCGCCTCGACGGCAAGAGCCTACACGGCTCCATCGCGCTGACCGGCGGCGCCATCGACGACATCACGCTCAAGAACTACCGCGAAACGGCCAAGCCCTCGTCGGACAACATCCGCATTTTTGCCCCCGCCGGCGGTCCCGGCGCCTATTACGCCCAGTTCGGCTGGACGCCGGCCGATCCCCAGGTAAAGGTGCCCGATGCCAGCACCGTGTGGCGCGCCTCGGCCAGCGCCCTGGCGCCGGGCAAGCCGGTGACCCTGACCTGGAACAATGGCGCGGGCCTGACCTTTACGCGGATGATCTCGGTGGACGACAACTACATGTTCACCGTGACCCAGCAGGTCCGCAACAACGGCACGGCACCGGTCACCCTGGTCCCCTACGCGCTGATCAACCGCACCGGCACGCCCAAGACCACCGGCTTCTATATCCTTCACGAAGGCCCGCTCGGCGTGTTCGACGGCAAGCTGAAAGAGGTCAAGTACGACGACCTGGCGGAAGAGAAGCAGATCGCCATGAAATCCACCGGCGGCTGGCTTGGCATTACGGATAAATACTGGCTGGCTGCGGTGATTCCGGCGGCAACGTCACCGGTCAACGCACGCTTCGTGCACTGGAAACAGGGCCAGGTGGACAAGTACCAGGCAGATTACACCGGCCCCGCCGTCGCCGTGGCGCCCGGCGCCAGCGCCGAAAGCAAGAACTACCTGTTCTCCGGCGCCAAGGAAGTTCGCCTCCTCGACGATTATTCGGAAACCCTGGGTATCACCAACTTCGACCTGGCCATCGACTTCGGCTGGTTCTACTTCCTGACAAAGCCGTTCTTCTACCTGCTCGACATCCTGTCGAAGTTCCTCGGCAACTTCGGCCTGTCCATTCTTGCCGTCACGGTGCTGGTCAAGATTCTGTTCTTCCCGCTGGCCAACAAGTCCTACAAATCCATGAGCCAGATGAAGAAACTTCAGCCCAAGATGGTCGAGCTGAAGGAAAAGTTCGGCGACGACAAGCAGCGCATGAACCAGGAAGTGATGGCCATGTACAAGCGCGAGAAGGTCAACCCGGCCTCATCGTGCCTGCCGATCCTGATCCAGATTCCGGTGTTCTTTGCGCTTTACAAGGTTCTGTTCGTTTCCATCGAAATGCGCCACGCGCCCTTCTATGGCTGGATTCACGACCTGTCGGCCCCGGACCCGACGTCGTTCATCAACCTGTTCGGGCTGCTGCCCTTCGGCGTGCCGGACTTCATTCCGCAGTTCATCTCCATCGGTGCCTGGCCTATCGTGATGGGCGCGCTGATGTTCCTTCAGATGAAGCTGAACCCGCCGCCGCCGGACCCGGTGCAGGCGCGCATCTTCATGCTGATGCCGATTTTCTTTACCTTCATCATGGCGCCGTTCCCGGCAGGTCTTGTGATCTACTGGTCGTGGAACAACCTGCTCTCGATCAGCCAGCAGTACTACATCATGAAGCGCATGGATAAGGCGGATCGCGCCAAAAAAGGCGGCGCCTGAGGGCCGTGAACGCGGACAGCGCCAACGGCGTCCCCAATGAAGCGGCAGAAGCGGCCGCCGCCACCGAAGCCGCACGCAAGTTGTTCGCCGGCCCCTGCGACTTCGTCGCCGGCTCTACTCATGTCGACAGCCTGCCCGAACCCACCCTGATCGAGGTCGCCTTCGCCGGGCGCTCGAACGTCGGCAAGTCGAGCCTGGTCAATGCCCTTACCGGGCGCAAGACCCTGGCCCGCACCTCGCAGACGCCGGGACGGACCCAGCAGATCAATTTCTTCGACCTCGGCCACCGGCTGATGCTGGTGGACTTGCCGGGCTACGGTTATTCCCGCGCCGGCAAGGGCAAGGCCAAGTCGTGGAACCGGCTGATCGATCTTTACCTCAAGGGCCGCGCCCGGCTGCGGCGCGTGCTAGTGCTGGTCGACGTGCGCCGGGGTATCGGCCCGGGCGACCGCGAAGCGATGGACAAGCTGGACGCCGCCGCTGTGAGCTACCAGATCATCCTGACCAAGGCGGACAAGGCCGGCGGCAAGGCCACGGAAGTCGCCCAGGCCGCCGCCGAAGCGATCCGGGCGCGCCCCGCCGCCCATCCCGACATCATCGTCACCTCCGCTCGCGACGGCATCGGAATCGAGGAGCTTCGAACCCTTCTTGCCGCGCTGGCCCCACCGGAACAATTGGGCTAAAGTCCCCGCGCCATGACCGAAAAGAAAAATACTCCGCACCCGAGCTGGCTGGAAAAGGCCCGCACGCTCTCCGAAGCGTTGCCGTACATGAAGCGCTATGCCGGGGAAAGCTTCGTCATCAAGTACGGCGGCCACGCCATGGGCGAGGACGACCTGGCGCGCGCCTTCGCGTCCGATGTGACCCTGATCAAGCAGGTCGGCATCAACCCGGTGGTCGTCCACGGCGGCGGGCCGCAGATCGGCGCCATGCTGGAACGCCTCAAGATCAAAAGCTCCTTCGTTGACGGGTTGCGCGTTACCGACCGCGAAACCGTGGAGATCGTGGAGATGGTGCTTTCAGGCTCCATCAACAAGCAGATCGTCACCATGATCAACGAAGTCGGCGGCAGCGCCATCGGCCTGTCGGGCAAGGATGGCGGGCTGATCCGTGCGGAAAAACTGCGCCGCACGCGGCGCGTCACCGACAGCAACATCGAAAAGATTCTCGATCTCGGCTTTGTCGGCGAACCGACGCGGATCAATCCGCACCTGCTGGAAAGCTTCGAGGAATCCGACATCATCCCCGTGATCGCCCCAATCGGGGTCGGCGCCAAGGGCGAGACCTACAACATCAATGCCGACACCGCCGCCGGCGCCATTGCCGTCGCCGCCGGCGCGACGCGGCTCTTGCTGCTGACGGACGTGCCCGGCGTGATGGACAAGGATGGCAACGTGATCAAGGAATTGACTACGCGCGACGTCCGCCGCCTGATCGACGACGGTACCATTCACGGCGGCATGA
>Ga0181593_10002372_pt1 | contig 17316 bp, 14 predicted proteins | sample 071ome_19_FD_133756 | JGI IMG/M metagenome (GOLD analysis project Ga0181593, IMG submission 133756) | Coastal salt marsh microbial communities from the Groves Creek Marsh, Skidaway Island, Georgia - 071413AT metaG (megahit assembly) | ecosystem: Environmental > Aquatic > Marine > Intertidal...
AAACGCTTTGGCATTGAAGTGCATACCGAATTCAACATGACAGAATTGTCAGTACCCACCTGGGGCGGGCCCAACCCGACGGCCCGCGGCAGTTGCGGCAAAGCTCGCCCGGGTGTGAAACTGAAACTGGTGAACGATCAGGGCCAGAACGCGGGCGATGATGAGATCGGGGAAATGTGGGTAAAACCGGATGACCCCTGGACCATCAGCCATGGCTATCTCAACAACCCGAAGGCCACTGCTGACAGCCGGCATGAAGGCTGGTTTATGACCGGCGATTTGTTCACCAGGGATGCCGATGGCAATTACTATTTTGTCGATCGCAAGAAAGACGCTCTGCGGCGCAAGGGAGAGAACATCTCATCCTTCGAAGTCGAGGAGGAATTACTCGCCTTTCCGGGCATCAGCGCCGCAGCCGTGGTCGCCGCACCGGGTGATGGCGGCGAGGATGAGATTCTGGCTATTCTGGAAACCGGCAATGGCAAGCCTGCAGATATCACTGCCCTGACTGACTTTCTGACATCACGCCTGGCCCACTATATGGTCCCCCGGTATTTCCGTTTTGTTTCCACCTTGCCCAGAACGCCCACCCAGAAAATTGAGAAGCATGTCCTTCGCGCCGAAGGGCTGACCACTGATACCATTGACCGGGAAGCTCTCGGTCTGGTTATCAAGGCCGATAAACTGCTCAAGCGCTGACAGGAATCCCTATGACTCAACATCACCACCAGGGCCCCCTTTCCGATATCCGTGTGCTGGAATTTGCCGGCCTCGGCCCTGCCCCTTTCTGCGGCATGCTGCTGGCGGATCTGGGGGCTGACGTAGTGCGTATTGATCGCGCCTCAGGTGCCGATTATAAACCCGAGGATGTGGAATCCCGCGGCCGCTCGTCCATCGTGTTGGACCTGAAAAAGGCAACTGACAAGAACACAGCACAACAACTGGCTGCCAGGGCCGACATTCTGATCGAGGGCTTTCGTCCCCGGGTCATGGAAAGACTTGGCCTGGGCCCTGATGTGCTTCTGGCGACTAATCCTGCATTAGTGTATGGCCGCATAACCGGCTGGGGGCAAACGGGTCCGCTCGCCAGCAAGGCCGGTCATGACATCAATTACCTGGGTATTACCGGTGCACTGCATGCCATGGGCACCGCTGAAAAACCCGCCATTCCCCTCAATCTGGTGGCAGATTTCGGCGGTGGCGCCATGTACCTGATGATGGGGATGCTGGCGGCCCTGCATCATGCCCGGCGAACCGGCCAGGGACAGGTGGTGGATGCGGCCATGACCGATGGCGTCATTTCCATGATGAACATGATTTATGGGGATTTGCATACGGGCAAATGGCAGGACCAGCGTCAGAGCAATGTAATAGATGGCGGCACACCTTTCTACAATGTCTATGCCTGCGCTGATGACAAATGGATCAGTCTGGCCTGTATCGAGCCGGCCTTTTACCAGGCCTTTATCCAGGCGGCCCCGCTTGATGAAAAATTGTATGAACAGCAGTGGGACAAAGCCCACTGGCCCGCCCTTCAGGAAGCCCTGGCAAAGATGTTCAGAACCCGGACACGTGATGAGTGGATCAGGCATTTTGAAGGTGTTGATGCCTGTATCGCCCCCGTCCTCAGTCTGACCGAAGCGCGCGAACATCCGCTCAATAGCACGCGCGGCAGTTTCCAGGAAATCGATGGCATACCCCAGACTGCTGCCCAGCCACGGCTATCCTCAACACCGGCGGGCACACCCTTTGGCGTGCATCGCAAGGATGCCGACCGCAATGACATTCTTGAGCGCTGGCTGACCTGAATCACCGCAACCATCACTGGGGAAAATATGCCCTGGACGATGCCAAAAGCCTTCCTGCAGCACCCAATTTCACAGCAAATATGCTAGGCTTACGGCACTGGATTCCAAGCCAAAACACCATAATAAACCTGTAAAGAAGAGCTGCCTTTCCCATGAAATTATCTGTTTCCGGTTTCGACGAGGACCGCCTAGCACACCTGAAAAATGTTGTTGAACAGGACATTGCTGCCGACAAATATTTTGGCGCTGTCATTGCCGTTGCCCGTCATGGTGAACTGGGCATGCTGGAAGCCATCGGCTGGGGCGATCCCGAACACAAGATCCCACTGCAGACCGACTCGGTGTTTTCGCTTTTTTCCCTGACCAAGGCTTTTACCAATACCCTGGTCTACCGGGCCATTGAACTTGGCCAGTTTGCCCTGACCACCCGGGTCAGCGACATCATTCCCGAGTTCAAGGGGGGTGTCAGGGAAACCATCAATTTCCATCACCTGTTGACCCACTCCTCCGGATTGCCACCGGTCTGGACCCCAAAACCCGGCATGACCATCGACAAACTGGATGAAATCATCGAAGCCATCTGCCAGAACATCCGTTCCCTGGAAGCGCCCGGAGAACGGGTTCACTACTCACCCCTGGTACATCATGCCCTGATGGGCGAAGCCGTGCGCCGCTGTGACCCGCAGGGACGCAGCTACCGGCAGCTGCTGCAGGATGAGGTGCTCACTCCACTGGGCATGAAGGATACCTCCATCGGTGTGAGAGCTGATCTGAAGGATCGTCATATCTTTCCAGACTTCCGGGGCAAGCCACCCCAGGAACACCTGTCCAGCAATCTTCCCGGCCATCCCCAGGGCGCCTTTGCTGATGAGCATGCCGAAATGCCCTGGGTGGGCGGCGTCTCCACCGTGCCCGACCTGTTCCGTTTCGCTGAAATGTATCGCCAGGGCGGCACTCTGGAAGACCAGCGTATTGTCTCTCCTGCCATGATCGAACTGGCCACCACCAACTGGACTGGCGACAAGCCCAATGAACTGTACAAGGGCATCGCCATCAACCACGGCTGGGAAGCCTACCCGGCCTATATCGGCCTTGGCTTTGGCCTGCGCGGCGACAGCGTCTGCCCCACCCTTTATGGCGGCACGCTCTCCAGCCCCGGTAGCTTTGGCAACTATGGTGCCGGCAGCACCCTGTTCTGGGTCGACCCCGACTGGGGGATCACCTTTGTGGCACTCACTGCGGGTGTTATGGGCCCGGCGGTGAATATCGAGCGCTTCCAGCGCCTGAATGACATCGTCATGTCCGCAGCCCTGTAAGCCGGCCAGCTGTTTGGAGACCACAGTGAACAACAAGACTTTTGATTTCATAATCGTCGGCGCAGGTACGGCGGGTACCGTCCTGGCCAACCGGTTAAGTGCTGATCCCGAAACCCGGGTCTGCCTGATAGAAGCCGGCCCTGGTGACAACACGCCCCTGGTTCATGTGCCCTCCTTCGTGGGCACCCTGATGTTCCACAAGACCTATGGCTGGAATTACAAGACAACCCCCCAGCATGCCCTGGGGGGACGTCAGGTGCTGCTGCCACGCGGCAAGATTCTGGGCGGCTGCTCCTCCACTAATGGCATGGCCTATTTCCGCGGCCATCCAAAGGACTTTGATGAGTGGGCGCAGATGGGCAATCCCGGTTGGAGCTACAGGGAGGTACTGCCCTATTTTGTGCGCAGTGAAAACAACGTGGATTACCGCCACTCTCCCTATCACGGCACCGAAGGAGAAATGCATATCTCCCATGTGCGCCAGTACAACCCGATGATCAAGCCCTTTCTGGAAGCCACTCAGAGCCTGGGCTTTCCGCGTTGTAATGATTTCAATGGCTGTATGGACCCGCTGGGTTTTGATGTCCGTCAGAATGCCATTCACAAGGGCAGACGTGTTTCCGGGGTCACCGCCTTCCTGAAGCCGGTGATGGACCGACCCAACCTGACCATCATCACCGAATGTTTTGTTAACCGGGTGATTCTTGAAGATCACCGGGCCAGCGGTATCGATCTGGTGCGTGGCGGGGTCCGCCAGAACTTCATTGCCCGTCGGGAAGTCATTCTCTGCGGCGGAGCCTATGGCTCACCTGCTCTGCTCCAGCATTCCGGCATTGGCAATGCCAGCGAACTGAGTGAATTGGGTATTACCCCGGAAGTGAACCTGCCCGGTGTTGGTGAAAACCTGCATGACCATCCGTCATCGGTTGTGCAGCGGCTGTGCAGCAATTCAGAATCCTACGGCATCTCCTGGAAGGCCCTGCCCCGCAATGCGCTGAGCTTGTTCCAGTACCTGTTTTTGCGCCAGGGGCAGCTGGCTGGCAATCTGTTCGAAGTCACCGGTTTTGTCCGCACCCGCGAAGATCTGGATCGCCCGGATATCCAGCTGGTATTCATGCCCGCCAACCGTCCCAAACCCGGCTTTCCGTTCCCTGTCGGCCATGGCTATGGCATCAACTCCATTTTGTTGCGGCCCAAAAGCCGGGGCACGGTAAAACTGGCCACCATGGATCCCCATGAAGCGCCGCTGATTGACACCAATTTCATGGGCGACGAGGCGGACCTGGAACCGCTGGTCACCGGTATGCGCCTGTCACGCCAGATTCTGGAGACTCCCGCCATGGGCAAATACCAGGGCAACGAAATCCTGCCCGGCGTGAACATCAACAGCGATGATGAGCTGAAAGATTTCATCCGCGGCAATATGACCTCTGTCCATCACCCCGGCGGCACCTGCCGCATGGGCAGCGATGATATGGCTGTTGTCGATGCTGAACTGAAAGTGCGAGGTGTCGATGGCCTGCGCGTGGTGGACGCCTCCGTTTTCCCCCGGATGGTCAGCGGCAACTCCAATGCGCCGGTCGTCATGGTCGCCGAAAAAGCTGCCGATATGATTCTGGGAAAACAGGCTCCGGCAGCGATTGATCCGGAGCGCTAGCTAGAGGTAAAGAGGCAAGAACAGGATGTTTTTTTGAGTTTTCCTGTCAACTGTTTGTTTCAATATTGTTGAATTTTTCTTTGCGGCGGATATTGGCCCTGCGGGCCTGCTTCCGCCCTACGGCCAATCCAGAATTTATTGTAGGGCGGAAGAAGGGCGAAGCCCGATATCCGCCAACTCATTTATTCCATCTTTATTCAAAATAACGGCCAGAAAACCGGGGACAGTGACTTTTTCAAAGTCACTGTCCCTTCTCAACCTACTCACCCTAATCTCTTGCATCCGGTGCGGATGCATCCTGCGAGCGCAGTAGCGATTGCAAAATTGAATAAAAATAGGAAACAAAAAAAAGCGGGCTTGAAGCCCGCTTTTTTTGTGTTGAGATACTGTTAGCCTAAATTGGCAGATACAAAATCCCAATTGACCAGATTCCAGAACGCTTCCATATAGTTCGGACGGGCGTTGCGGTAGTCGATGTAGTAGGCATGCTCCCAGACATCCACGGTCAACAGCGGCGTCACACCATCGTCTGTCAACGGAGTCGCAGCATTGGAGGTGTTTACCAGACCCAGGCTGCCATCGGCTTTTTTCACCAGCCAGGTCCAGCCAGAGCCGAAATTGTTCACAGCACTGTCGGTGAACTTGGCTTTGAAATCAGCGAAGGAACCAAACGCGGCATTGATCGCATCTGCCACGGCACCGGTAGGCTCACCGCCACCATTAGGGCTCAGACAATTCCAGTAAAAGGTATGGTTCCACACCTGGGCAGCGTTATTGAATACACCACCGTGGGAGCTCTTGACGATCTCTTCCAGGGAAAGATCAGCTTCCGGTGTACCATCAATCAGGCCATTGAGTTTGACCACGTAGGTGTTGTGGTGTTTGCCATAATGGAATTCCAGGGTTTCTTTGGAAATATGCGGTTCCAGGGCGTCCTGGGCATAAGGTAAAGGAGGCAGTTCGATAGCCATGTTCTACTCCATATCTGTTGGTTTCGCAGGAAACCAGTCAGGGGTGATTGATATAAAAACTGAGAAGCTCAGAGGGGCTACATTCTACAGAATTTTAGCCCCGTAAACAGGTGGATATTTCAGGAGACGGGAATACCCTTACCAGCTGTAAGCGAATTCCAGCTCAAACTGATGCATCCTGAGTTCAATGGTCTGAGTCGGGTCAAAATTATTCTGGCCAGTCACCTTCTTGCTAGGCGCATACATCAGGTTCATGCTGTATTCTTCACCACTGTCGAGTTTATGGGTGAACCCCGTGGTGAAATGCTGTTCGATAACACCGGGCGCCAGCATGTTAAACAGTATCTGATCACGCTCAATGGGCTGACTGCCACGGCTGTAGCCCACACGGAAGGTCCAGTCAGGTGCAGCAGGTGTCTGCCACTGGTAACCGATCTTGTGTGTGGTCATGTCATCCCAGCCAAAACCGGCTCCGCGATCGCCACCCAGGCATGAGGACAGATCCGTGCCCCCGGCGGTCGGGCAGGCAAAGAGGTTCTGAATCGGGTTGCCGACAGAGTCCACTTCACTGTAGGAGGTATGCTCAATATCGTAATGCAGGGAAGAAGTGTCGGTGAGTTTATAGCTGAAACCGGCACGCACGGCAGAAGGGATATCGAAAGCGCCCTGCTCGGCAAACAGGTTGCTGTATTTATCCAGATTGCTCATCTTCATCCGGCTTTGCAGACTCAGGGCTACGTTGAATCGGTCACTCACTTCGTAAATCACACCCAGCTTGATACCGGCACCGAATGAGTAGTCAGTACCATTATTTGTCAGGTTGGTTGGAAAAACCGTTCCGCCAGAAGCAGCGAATTCCTCAGTGTAGCCAGTGAAATTGGCCAGACCCTTGGCCTTGAAAGACTGGCCTACCAGCACAACAGAACCACCCATCGCCAGGGGCCCTTGCTTGTGTGAATAGGAGAAATCGGCAAAGGCCTGCATCAGGTTCACCCCGGCAGAGCCACCACCAAAGGCCCCTGGCAGGGTCATGACGGGAGCCGGTCCCGGACCATCGGGATCCAGGGTAGCAGAACCACTGTTGTAATTGGTATTCATGCCGCCACGGCCATAAAAAGAAACGGCATAGGCAGTAGTGTCTGAACGTTTCCAGGAGCGGGCCACATAGGGAATCGGGAAATATTTACTGCCACTGCTCACGTCACCGGGTGCTATCGTGAATGCGCCGCCCTGACCATTGGCCAGGCTGTCACTGGCACTAAAGGCCCTTCTGGGGCTGAACAGGGCAATACCCAGTTCGAAATGATCACCCAGCAATACGGAAGACGCGGGGTTCATGGAAACCGCAATGGCTTCCTGGGGCATTGCCGTGCCTGCACCTGCCATGCCTTTATTCTTGACACCCAGTCCATGGGAATAATATCCATTGGTCGCCAAGGCGCTGCTTGCTGTCAGCAAGGCCATGCCGGCGGCCATGATTTTGATATGGAACGAGTGTTTCATGCGATGAATACCGGTGAAAAGGTGCGAAGTCTATTGTCTGACAGCCTGAGTGTCAATTGTCACCTATTACTGACCGTAAAAAACCCCCACTAAATTCAGGGGGTTTCATATCATGGATGCCGTGCTCAGCCTTTTGGTTTACCATTATCGGCGTTACATGATCCCCTTAAAATAATAATCAAGGAAATTGACATGCGCTTTTCCCGTCTTGCCTCAATCACCTTCACCCTGGCGGCCAGCTTGCTGGCGAATCAGACAGCCCTGTCACAGGACGCTTTTTCTGCTGACAGTATGAGCCGCTACCCGACGGCAAACTGGCCGACCCACGGTGGCGACCTGTTTAACCGCCAGTTTTCCCCGCTCACCCAGATCAACAGGGACAATGTGGCCAATCTCAAGGGGGTCTGGCATGTCACCCTGGAAGGCTCCGGGACCGGACCAGCCAGCTCCGGGGAGGCCACACCGGTGGTACATGATGGTATTGCCTACGTGATAACCGGTGACAATGACGTGTTTGCCATCAGCATCGAGACAGGGGACTTCCTCTGGGTATACGAAGCCAACCTCAATCCCCTGATCAGCACGGTGTGCTGTGGCTGGACCAGTCGCGGTGTTGGCCTTGGGGATGGCAAGGTTTTCGTCGGCCAGCTGGACGGCAAGCTAAAAGCCCTGGATATGGCCACGGGTGAGGAAGTGTGGTCGGTCCAGGCTGAAAAATGGGAAGAAGGCTATACCATTACCGGCGCGCCGCTGTATTACGAAGGGCTCGTTGTCACAGGATTTTCCGGTGGTGAGCGTGGCATTCGTGGACGCATTCGCGCCTTTGATGCCACTGACGGATCTGAAGTGTGGACCTTCAACACCATTCCGGGACCAGGCGAATATGGTCATGACACCTGGCCGCAGGACAACTCTGCCTGGATGGATGGCGGTGCCCCTGTCTGGCAGACACCCGCTGTTGATCCGGAACTTGGGCTGCTTTACTTCTCAACCGGCAATGCTGGCCCTGACTTCAACGGGTCACGTCGTGAAGGCGACAATCTCTTCACTGCATCCATCCTGGCACTGGATGCCATGACCGGTGAGTACCGCTGGCATTTCCAGGAAGTGCATCATGACATCTGGGATTATGATGCACCTAACCCTGTCATCCTGTTCGATATCGTGCTTGATGGCATCAACCGCAAGGGACTGGTTCAGGCAGGTAAAACCGGTTTTCTTTATATCCTGGACCGCATCACCGGACAGCCACTGATCGGCATCAATGAGCAGGAGGTTCCCCAGGACAGTCGCCAGAAGACTGCGGCCACCCAGCCCTTCCCGGAAGGGGACTCCTTCGTACCGCAGTCATTACGCATACCACCTGAAGGGTATCGCCTGATCAACCAGGGTAAAATTTTCACCCCGTTCTGGACTGAAGAGCCTGTCATTATCGCTCCAGGTGTGGCGGGTGGGGCCAACTGGCCGGCCAGTGCCATCGACCCGGATTCCGGGCGGATGTTCATTTGCGCCTCAGACAAACCCTTTGTATTCCAGGCCGCTGAAATCAGTAATGAGCGACCGGAACCTGGCTCCAACTACACTGGCGGTAATTTTGGCGGTGAACCCCTGCCAAACATGGGTGTGCTGGTGGCCATGGACCTGCATACCAATACCGTAGACTGGCAGTATTACTGGAATGACCCCTGCTTCAGTGGCATCACTGCCACTGGCAGCGGCCTGTTGTTTGTCGGCAAGAATGATGGCCGTCTGACTGCCGTGGACATGGACAACGGCATGCAACTCTGGGAATTCCAGACCGGTTCCGGCATGAATGCCCCGGTCAGCATCTTCGAATACCAGGGCACACAGTACGTTCTGGCATATGCGGCGGGCAATACCCTGGCGCCCTCACCTCATGGTGACAGCGTCTGGCTATTCTCGCTGGATGGCACACTGGAACCTGTGGCAGCACCTTCTGCAGGTGGCATGAGCAGCACCGCCGGTGCGGATGATGCCATTGATGTTGCCGATGGCGAACCTGATCTTGCGGCAGGAGCCTCGGTTTTCCAGAGCGCCTGTGTTGCCTGTCATGGTGATGACGGCATGGGCGGTCATGGCGGCGGCATCTCCCTGATCAATGCCAGCAGCTTTGACCTGGTCACCCAGGTGGTCGCCCAGGGACGCAATGACAAGATGCCAGCGTTCGGTGCTATTTTCACACCGGAACAGCTCAGGGATGTGGCGGGTTATGTGTCAGAACAAATAGCGGAATAGAAAAACAAGACAATAAAAAAGGCAGTGACTGATCAGTTCACTGCCTTTTTTATGTCTGATTACACGCTGTTATCTGGTAAGCCAGGCTACCAGCATGCGTATCTGGGCATCATCCAGTTTGTCGGTAAAGGCTGGCATCCGGCCATTGCGCCCAAAGCGGATGGTTTCACGGATAGTCTGCAAATCACCACCATAGAGCCAGTCATCATCCGTGAGGTTGGGTGCGCCCAACAGTGGATTGCCCTTGCCTTCCGGGCCATGACAGGCAGCGCAAACCTGACCGAACTGCACCTGGCCTGGATGACCTTCAGCTTCCGGGGTGCCAAGAGCCAGCACATAGTTGGCGACATTGGTCACGCCTTCCTGACCCAGCAGGGCTTCCCAGCTGGCCATAACGGCAGTCCTGCCATTGCGGATAGTCTGTTCCACATTCTGGGCTGAGCCGCCCCACTGCCAGATATCATCTGTCAGATTCGGAAACAGATTGGCCTGGCCCTGAGCCTGGTAGCCATGGCAGGCAGTGCAGTTTTGCTCGAACAGGTTGCCTGCAACATCCATGAGTCTTTCATCCGATTGTATGTCTGCAATCGGCATGGCGGCTATGGCGGTTTTGGATTCGGCATACATTTCGTTGAAATGTTGATAACTCTCTTCCAACCGATGACCCTGAGACCATTGCAAGGCACCCTTGAAGGAGCCAAGGCCGGGATAAAACATCAGGTAAAAAACTGAAAAGACCATCATGGAAAAAATCAGCCAGAACCACCACAGCGGTGCCGGGTTGGTGCCTTCCTGCAGGTTTTCATCCCAGGTAGTGTGTTCAACTTCAGCAGGATCCGGCGGTGCCGCGGTATACACACTCACGACAAGCCAAACCAGGGCGATAAAACCGATCAGGGTGATCAGGATGATCCAGCCACTCCAGAATTCATTGGGCATGTCAGCCATGAGATACACCAGCCTCCTCTTTCAGCGCCGGACCACTCAACAGGTCAGACTCATATTCTTCATCGTGCAGCGGGATTTCAGCTGACGCATCAATTTCATCATCTGGAGTCACCATGAACACCCAGATAACCAATCCCACCATAAACAGCATGACCAGCATGTCGCCGGCAAAAATAAACCAGGTCATCGATATTCCTCCGCCAGGCCTGTGCCCAGTATCTGCAGATAGATAATCAGGACATCCATCTGGCTCAGGCCTTCCAGTTCACCCGGTGCAGCGGCGATCTGTTCTTCAGTATAGGGATGCCCCAGTTTCTGCAACGCCTGCATCTTCAGCTGGATATCACCCATATCCTCGGCACTCCACTCTTCCAGCCAGGGATAGGCCGGCATGATGGAGTTGTTGACCACGTTGCGCGGATTGATCAGATGCGCCCGGTGCCAGTCATCGGAATACTTGCCGCCGACTCTGTGCAGGTCCGGACCTGTACGCTTGGATCCCCACAGGAAGGGACGATCATAGACAAACTCATCAGCGCGGGAATAAGGCCCGTATCGTTCAACTTCGGCCAGCAACGGACGAATCTGCTGTGAATGACAGACATGACAGCCTTCCTTGATGTAGACATCGCGACCGGTCAGTTCAACAGCCGTATACAGATGACTGTTTTCAGTCGCCTTGCGCAGGGAGTCCTGGAAGATACTGGGCAGTACCTGAACCAGACCGCCAATGGCCGAAACGAACAGGATGCCGAAAATCAGCAGGCCCATGTTTTTCTCGAGCTTGCGATGCAGGGTTACGCCATGGAACTTCATGCTGTCACCTCCCCGCCCATAACGGCATTGGGATTGTGGGCAGTCCCCTTGATCTCATCAATGACATCCGGTGGCACAACGGTAACCGTATGCAGGCCGTACATGGTCCGCAACAGGTTGTAGGCCATCAGGATGGTGCCTGTCAGGAAGATCAGGCCGGCTATCAGGCGCAGCGCGTAGTAAGGCACCATGCTGGCCATCACATCGGTAAAGCTATAGCTCAACTCACCCAGATCATCCATGCTGAGCCACAACAATCCCTGGGAAACACCGGCGCCCCACATGGCGATGACATACAGGATGGTACCGGTCAGTGCCAGCCAGAAATGGATATTGGCCAGACGTACACTGTGCAATGGTTTGCCCATCATCCGGGGTACCATGAAGTAGAACGTGCCGTAGGTAATCATGGCATTCCAGCCCAGTGCACCGGAATGCACGTGGCCAATGGTCCAGTCAGTGAAATGACTGATGATGTTGACACTGCGGATAGCCATCATCGGGCCTTCAAACGTGGCCAGCCCATAAAAGGCCAATGCCAGGACGATGAATTTCAGCGCAGGATCCACGGTCAGTTTGCGCCAGGCCTTGCTCACCGTCATGATGCCGTTGATCATGGTGGCCCATGAGGGTGCCAGCAGAATCAGGCTCATGACCATACCCAGGGACTGAACCCACTCGGGAATGGAGTTGTAATGCAAATGGTGGGGGCCAGCCCAGATATAGGTATAGGTGAAGGCCCAGAAGGAAACCACCGACAAACGGTAGCTCCAGATCGGCTGGTTGGCCTGCTTGGGCAGGAAGTAATAGACCATACCCAGGAAACCGCCTGTCAGCAGGAAGCCCACGGCGTTATGCCCGTACCACCACTGGATGATGGCATCCTGGGCGCCGGCATAAATCGAATAGGATTTGTCAATTGTGACGGGAATTGCCAGGTTGTTGAAGATATGCAGCATGGCTATGACAATGATCAGGCCGCCATAGAACCAGTTGGACACATAGATGTTCTTGATCCGGCGATTGGCGATGGTGCCGAAGAACACCACCGCAAAGCAGACCCACAGAATGGTAATGGCAATATCGAAAGGCCATTCAAGTTCGGCGTATTCCTTCGTCGAGGTCCAGCCTGCCAGCAGGGAGAGCCCGCCAAACAGAACCACAACCTGCCAGCCATAGCAGGTAATCCAGGCCAGGCGCGGCATGAACAACGGGACGTTGCTGGTGCGCTGAACACTGTAAAAGGCTGTCGCCATCAGGGCTGATACGCCAAAGCCGAAAATAATGCCATTGGTGTGCAGGGGCCTGATACGGCCAAAACTCAGCCAGTACTGACCAAAGTCCAGACCCGGCCAGAGCAGCTCTGCCGCCAGGTAAACACCAACCAGCATGCCGACCACAGCCCACAAGATGGAAAACTGGACCAGCCGCTTGACCACTCCGTCATGATAAACTTCCCGCGTTTCCAGATTCATTACCTCTGATCAACTCCTGTTTGGAAAAATGGATTTTTGTTTTTGCCCCTGGGCTTAAACGACGACGTTCGGACCGATGCCGTAAGTCCACAACGCTGCAGACAATCCCAGCAAACTTACGAAAGCCACCAGCAGCCATCCCACCAGGGAAGAAGACATCAACATGCCCCGCTCCGGTGGAATTTTCATGACCACGGGCAGGCCCCGATACAGCAGGGTAATCGCCCAAAGCAAAGAAGGGATCAGCACCAGCACATTAAAAAAGATGTGCGGGTACAAATGGGCAGCACTGGCAATACATATAGGTGTCAGTACCACGGTGAAAAAGGCAAACAGGGATTCGGTGCTCACGTTTTCCCCACCGTAGGTATGGGCCATCCATCGGGCAATGAGCACTGTGGAGATATAACCCAGTATCAATGCATCAGCATAAAAAAAACTGATGATCACCCTGGCTGTGGCGTCGAAGTAGAGGGGATCACCACCTCCCAGGCGCCAGCCAAACAGGGTCGACCCTATCCAGGCAAATACCGGTGGAAGTAGAATCAGGAAAAAAGTGAGCCGTTGAACGGCACCGATAACCTCAGAGTTGCCAGAGGCGATTTTTTCAAATACAGAGCTTGGGGAGTTCAGGACAGAAAACAGCAAAAGATCACCTTCAATGTCAACGTTTCCGATTGTTTTTGCAGTATAACAAAGGGCGTTAATAAGCAGTTGATAAATATCAACCGGTTCCGAACTGTCTGTGTTTTTCCCCAGGTCTTTCCCCAGGCAATATTGCCAATAAACAATCGGAACAACATTAACCTGTCAGATGGTACCTTTGCCCTCAGTCAGGAACAGGCAGGCCCGCCCAGGAAAATGCATCCTCCATGATTGCGGCTGCAGTCTCCGGTTTGTCTTCTCCGGGCAGGTTGTTGTTTACCTCATAACCGGCCTGGGCCAGGCTGTAGGACAGGTTACGGTAAGACTGCCTGTAACCTGCCAACTCCTGTGCAGGAATCTCCACATGCTGTCCCGGCGTTGCCGGAATAAATTCATCACGACGGTAGATGGCCCCGAAGCTCATCAGGCCCCAGGCGCCATTGCGTTTTTCCACTTTGTACAGCATCAGGCAATGGGCAGACAACGTCATATCCACGCCCTTGATGTTTTCAGGAATATCGATAATGCCGCTCAGGGTAGCCACTGCCCTGTCTCCATTAAGGCTGACCAGCACAGGCCCCAGCCGGTGCTTGGCCTTCATGCCACGCTCATACATGCCCCTGGAGGCAATCACAAAATCCTTGCCGTTACCCTGGAACCAGCTGATATCCACCCAGGCATCCTCATGGAAACAGTCGGCCATCCGGTTCCAGAAACACAGGTCACGGCTTTCCCGCTCCCTGAGCACCAGCTGGGTGATAGCGGTTATATCGACGGCTTCTTCAAGAGACATGGGCGTAGTCATATCAGGGTCCTGCAGGTTTTAGTTGAAATAAGGCAAAAAATAACGCTGTTCATCATCAAGTGATGCCAGGTATTCCCGTGTCGCACGATTACCCACGGGAGCAATATAAGCCTGTCCATGACCACTGTAATCCATGTAAGGCATGTCCTGGTAAACAGCACGCCTTGGAGAAAATGCCGGGCTTACCGGTTTGACAGTACTCCGGGTCATCGCCTGGACCAGGGGCAGCTGCAACGCCACGCCTGCCCCTAGAACACCTTTTAACATCTGCCGGCGAGTAGATGAAAAGCTCCCTTTTCTTTGGACTAACGGACGATAGGCTCGCTTGATCATCAGCGTTGCTCCCTGACACGGTATTCAGGATAGCCGGTATCCGCCATGGGCAGTTCAGCGGCGTCATACCAGAAGCCATGCACCTGCGGCGTCATCCTGAAGGGCAGATAGACCCTGGCCACTTCCTCCATGGCCATGGCATCGACAATCAGCAGTTCCGTGCGCATGTCTGCATAGTTGCTCGCGGTGCCGATCAGGTAACCATCGCCTTCCGGCGCATTGGCCGAACGTGGAATGAACGATAGTTCCTGCAGATTATGGGTGTCCCCAGCAAAGAACTTGCGCCATTGACCATTCGACAGGTCGTAACGGAAAAAGGTGTTCACTGCCCTGACCCCGCTGCCGCCCCGAGCCTCGTCAAAGGGCTGGGATGGGTCATGCATGGTGGAATAAATGTATTTGTAAGGTTGCGTCAAATAACGGTGGTCAATCTTGGCCAGGTCAACAACATCCGTCGGGTCGAGAATCTCCACCGTATAGGTATTACTGCGGGAACCCAGGTCGAAAGTCAGGCGACGGATCGTGTGTTGCGCCGCCACCGGATTGAAGCGGCTGCCATCCACTGAAGGTACGAAGGGGAAGAAATTGCCATCAGAAATCGGCGCTTCAATAATCACCTTGTTGCCTTCCGTGCGCCCATTGATGGTATGCATGACCACCGACGTCGGCCCCTTGAACCAGCGCACATCCGAGCCATCACCATTGCGGGAGGTGATGCCGTAGTAGGTCGGCATACCGGGGTCCCATTTCCAGTGCACTTCCCCTGCCCTGAGCTGCTCCATGCTGGTGGTATAGCCCCAGACCGGGAAGATGATATGTTCCTGGGTGACCACAATATCGTGCATGGCATTGACGTAGGGCACCTTGATGCGGATTTCATTTTTCAGCTTGCCGCTGGCATCAAACACATAGGCCCAGACATCATCGGTGCACAGGCCCGTGGCTTCATAGCCGTAACAGATCAGATCACCATTAACCGGATCAATTTTGGGGTGGGCAGAAAAGGTCTGTGCCTTGAACTGCCCATCAAAATCCCAGGCGCCGATGGTCTCCAGGGTATTGGGGTCAATTTCGATGGGGTGAGCATCCTCTTTCATGGCAAACAGTTTGCCGGCGTGGGCCAACGGCGCCGTATTGGCTACCGTTCCCAGGTAGGGCCGGTCAGTATCCTGGACACCGGGATCGTGGGTGAACGGATTGCGGTATTTACCGTATAGCTGTTTCCTGGCCTTCAGGTTGTTCAGGAAGCGCGGGGTTTTCACCCAGCGGCCACGAAAATCCACCGTACCGTTATTAATCCGGAACATGGAGATATAGCCGTCTGTGGACAGCGGAAAATCATCGGCAAACTTTGGTGGATAAAACCATTCTCCCCCAACCCGATAGAAAGCACCATTCAGGTCCGCCGGGATAGTACCCTCGACTTCACAGTCGAATACATCCGCCTCGAAACGGATTGGCGAAAAGAAGCCCTTTGGGGCGGGGCCATTGGTGAAATCAACCATAACTACTCCTGCTGGTATTCGTGATACCCGAAAATTATCACAGGCATCACGATTACGTATACAAAGCACCTTGTTTATTGTCAAAAAACCCCGAAAAAGCCAATTCCGAATTGAAAAAAGTCGTCAAAAATAGTTTACTTGAGCCCCGTAAAACTGCTTATTTTTCAAGGGCCATCCCCTATGCTCATCGGTATCCCCAAAGAGATCCATGAAGGCGAAAAACGCGTCGCCATCACCCCTGAAACCGCCGAAAAAATGCGCTCCCTGGGCTATGACATAGCCATGGAACGCGGCGCTGGCCAGGCTGCCAGTTTCAGCGATGAGGCCTATCTGGAGGCGGGTGTCCAACTGTTGGAAACAGAACGGGAAGTCTGGGAAAAAGCGGATATCGTCCTGAAAGTCAGGCCCCCTGAAACACATCCGCAATTATGCGTGGACGAAGCCGAACTTCTCCACAAGCACCAGACATTGATCAGCTTCATTCAACCCGGCATCAACACCGACCTGATGGCAAACCTGGCCAGGCGAGGCGGCACGGTTTTGGCCATGGACAGTGTGCCCCGTATTTCCAGGGCCCAGAAAATGGATGCCCTGAGTTCAATGGCTAATATCGCCGGCTATCGTGCTGTTGTTGAGGCAGCCCAGCATTTTGGCCGCTTCTTCACCGGCCAGATTACTGCAGCTGGCAAAGTCCCCCCTGCCAAGGTCCTGGTGATTGGTGCCGGTGTCGCCGGCCTTGCTGCCATCGGTGCTGCCAAAAGCATGGGCGCGATCGTGCGTGCCTTTGACACCCGCCCGGAAGTGAAGGAACAGGTGGAAAGTATGGATGCCGAATTCCTGCTGCTTGACTTCGAGGAAGATGGCAGCGGTGAAGGTGGCTATGCCAAAGTGATGAGCGAAGAGTTCATCAGGAAAGAAATGGAACTGTTTGCCCAACAGGCCATGGAAGTGGACATTGTCATTACCACTGCCCTCATTCCCGGCAAGCCCGCACCAGAGTTGTGGACAGAAGCCATGGTGGAAACCATGAAGGACGGCAGTGTTGTTGTTGACCTGGCGGCGGAAATGGGCGGCAACTGTAAACTGACAGAGGCCAACAAGGTAGTGGTCAAGCATGGTGTCACCCTGATTGGCTATACCGACCTGCCTTCGCGCCTTGCCACCCAGTCCAGCCAGTTATACTCCACCAACCTGTACCACTTGTTGTCTGATATGACGAAAGAGAAAGACGGTCAACTGTTGGTAGACATGGACGACGAGGTTATTCGCGGAGCCACG
>Ga0181593_10002375_pt1 | contig 17300 bp, 9 predicted proteins | sample 071ome_19_FD_133756 | JGI IMG/M metagenome (GOLD analysis project Ga0181593, IMG submission 133756) | Coastal salt marsh microbial communities from the Groves Creek Marsh, Skidaway Island, Georgia - 071413AT metaG (megahit assembly) | ecosystem: Environmental > Aquatic > Marine > Intertidal zone...
AATCCCTGTGCTATCAGATTCCGGCACTGGTGCGCCCCGGCTGTGCTGTGGTCATATCGCCGCTGATTGCCTTGATGAAGGATCAGGTGTCTGCCCTGCATGAACTCGGTGTCAGGGCGGCCTTCCTCAACTCGACACTGGATGCTGAACAGGTGCAGTTGATCGAGACGCAGTGGCAGCAGGGCGAGCTTGATCTTTTATACATGGCGCCGGAACGACTCAAGCAGGAACGGACACTGGCCCTGCTTCAATCTTCTGCTATCGCTTTGTTTGCCATCGATGAGGCTCACTGTGTCTCGCAATGGGGGCATGATTTTCGTGCGGATTACCTGGCACTGGGCATGCTGCATGAGCATTTCCCTGAGGTGCCGCGTATCGCACTTACCGCCACAGCAGATGTGCGCACCCGTGAGGAGATCATTAGCCGCCTGCAGCTTGAGGATGCCAGCCATTTTATCGCCGGGTTTGATCGTCCCAATATCCAGTACCGCATTGCCCTGAAACAGGATGCCCGTCAGCAGATCCTGCGCTTGCTGCAGGAGGAGCATCCTGGAGACGCGGGGATTATCTACTGCATGTCACGTAAGAAAACCGAGGAGACGGCTGCCTGGCTGAATGAAAAGGGATTCACGGCGCTGGCCTACCATGCCGGTTTAAGCAATGCACAACGTGAGGAAAACCAGTCACGCTTCCTGCGCGAGGATGGCATCGTGATGGTGGCGACCATCGCCTTTGGCATGGGCATCGACAAACCCGATGTACGGTTTATCGCCCACCTGGATATGCCCAAGACCATAGAAGGCTACTACCAGGAAACGGGTCGGGCAGGGCGTGACGGACAGCCAGCAACTGCTCTGTTACTTTACGGCTTGCAGGATGTGCTGAAGCTGCGGCAAATCCTGGCCCAGTCACCGGGTAGTGAAGAGCATAAGCGTGTGGAGCGGCATCGACAGGATGCCATGCTGGGCCTGTGTGAACTGACCACATGTCGGCGCCAGGCGCTGCTGCGGTATTTTGGTGAAACCCTGGAAGAACCCTGCGGCAACTGCGACACCTGTCTTGCGCCTGTGGATACCTGGGATGCCACCGAGCCGGCTCGTATGGCGCTTAGTGTGGTCTACCGTACCGGCCAGCGTTTCGGCGTTAATCATCTCATTGAAGTTCTGCGCGGGAGCAGCGCTGACAAGGTGATACAGTTTGGTCACCACAATCTCAATGTCTACGGTATGGGAGCCGATCTTGCTGTTCACGACTGGCGCTCGATATTTCGTCAGCTGGTGGCGCGTAACTTTCTCAGTATTGATGTCAGCGGTTATGGCGGCCTGCGTCTGACGGATCAGTGTCGTGCATTGCTGCGAGGGGAGGCCACCCTGGCCTTGCGCCGGGATCTGCGCAATACCTCTGTCAAAAAAGGGAAAACACCTCGGTCAAAAGGCAGTGGAGTGCCGGACGATATCAATCCGCAGCTTTGGGACGCCCTGCGTGCACTTCGCCAGCGCCTGGCTGAAGAACATGCAGTACCTGCCTACATGATTTTTCACAATAGCACCCTGGAAGATCTATGCCGTGAGCAACCCGTGACCCTTTCACAGTTTGGCGACATCAACGGCGTGGGAGAAACCAAGCGGGAGCGCTACGGGCCGAACTTTATAGAAGTCCTGCAACAGTTCGCCTGATAAATTGGGGTCAGATCACTATTTCTATATAAAGATGATCTGACCCCATTTTTTATTCAAAGCTGAAGATATCCTCTTCTTCCGGACGCTCCATGCCTTCTTCCCAGTATTTCTCCCAGATGTGCGCCCAGGGACGGCCGTACATGTCGGGTATTTCGTACTGGATCACATCACCGGGGTTGAGCGGTGTTGCTGAGCCCTCAACAGGAAAGATCGATTGCACACATTCGACGAAGGTCTGGGGATCGCCTTCCTCGAAACCGCTCAGCCGGGTGAGATTGCGGATGATGCGCACCGGTTCCACCAGTGCTTCGGGGTCGTAAAGAATGGCTTCCTGGTTGAGTCCCAGGAAGTTGCCATTGGCGTCACGATTAGGGGTGTAGATTTCGATGGTCTGCATCTGGTTTGAAATTTCAAACGAGGCGTGGCTTGACCAGCCCTGGACATTCGAGGTCCAGGTGATCAGGGCATCACCATCCCAGAAGCCGATGGTCTCACCGTACCAGCGTGGGACGTCTGCCCCGAGTCTAGGCACGGCGCCGTCCATGTTGAATTCCCGACCAATGTGGATATTGGTGATGAAGTTTCGTGCAACGCCTCCCAGGATCTGCACCATGTTCGGTGTCACCATGATGGATTGCTCCCACAGGGCGGATTCATGCCAGCGACGCATGAAACCCTCTGGCCAGCAGAATTGCGAGGGCCATTGCGGGGCATTGGTGTGGCCATGGTGATAGGCCTCCTGCACGAAACGTTCCTGGTATTCCGGGGTCAGCAGCGACAGGATGGTAGGTACCTGCACATGTCGCATCCGGATCCAGTACTGGTTGGTTGCCTGTGCAGGATGCTGGTAGCGCCCGGTCCATTCGCCCGGCACGGTAGCGTACGTATGCTTTCTGGGCCCACCGCGTCGGGTGGTTTCTTCCAGCAGCGCTTCGTAATGGGCCTGAGCTGTTTTGAAGGGATAGGGGCTGACAATGGATTCGCGCGGATAGTCACGGTCGCAGTATCCCCAGGGGGCCGACGTGGGCGGGTTGTCGCCAATCAGATTTTCCGGGCCACGGAAGTCCTCCAGCGCGGCAGAACTGTTGCAGCGAAAATAGCGGGGATCGCTCCACAACTCGCGGTCCTTGTAAAAATCGGTGGTGGTAAACAGGTCTATGGCAAGGGGCTCAATACCGGAAGGTGTGGCGCCGTTTCGCGCCGAGCCGACAAAGCCGGTTTCCGGGTCGCGCCGTGGATCAAACGGAATCTGTGTCCGGTAAGCCGGATTACCAAGGCCCTGGCGCATCGTTGCACCGGTCATATGGTACTCGTTGAGGTCAGCCTCCAGCGGCCAGGCCCGACCCACGCTGTCGAAATCAATATCTGCGACGGTCTGGGCAAAAACCGGAGTCATCGGAATTGTGATTGATACGGATAACGCCAGTTGCAGAATATTCTTGTTCATGGTTGTTTTACCTTGTTGTGAGTATGCCTTTACCAGCTGTACATTGTCCTGTGTGTTCCAAGGGAGCTTGTGTCTCATCTTGCCCGGACGAGGTCTAGGCTACTGCTAACAGGAAGTGAAATCAAAGGGGATGGAAGCGTGGCAGGGCTGGCAACCGGGCGACTACCTGCGTTGAAAATGCAATGTGCCCCCTTTGGAGACTTTGCCCTTTTTCATGCCAGCTATTGATATTCCATGAGTATATACACTAGCCTTTGAATCCTTGGTCAGGCTGACTGTCCCGATAGCAGGAAAGATTTGAAGAGGCGGCCTTTTACCAGAAAGAATGCCATTGTTACCGCCAGTTCCGGGATACATGATGGCGGTTTGGGGGAAGATTGTTGAAGACAAGGCTATATGCACTGCCCGCAGTGCTGTCCATGTTTTTTGGTTTGGGCTCTGCGGCTCCGGTTACTCGCGCTGCAGCGGCCAGTGGGGGCGATATCCTGGCTGACTGGACCAGGGACAGCCACGCGCAGCAGACCTTCCTTGATCAGTACTGCATCGAATGCCACAACGCCTCCGATTGGGCTGGTGGCGTGGCCTTTGACCTGATGTCGCTGGCAGAGCTGGATCATGATGGGGCGGTCTGGGAAGAGGTGATTCGCAAGTTGCGTGCGGGGTTGATGCCGCCAGAGGGTAATCCCCGTCCGTCCCGGGAGGTGCTTGATGGCATGGTTGACTGGCTGGGCACAGGTCTGGACCTGGCCTGGCAGGAATCACCAAACCCGGGGGCAGAACCGGTTTCACGTCTGAATCGTGCCGAGTACATTAATGCAGTACGGGACTTGCTGGCTGTCGACGCGCAGGAGTTTGTTCTTGCGCTGCCAGCTGATGCCACTGCTGCTGGTTTTGACAACATTGCCGAGGCCCTCAGCATGTCCCCGACCCTGCTGGAAGGCTACCTCTCGGTGGCCCGACAGATCAGCCGGCAGGCTGTCGGAGATTCCACTACAGCCCCCACCCAGGTCGAATACCTTGTACCCGACAGGGCGTCCCAGCAGACCTATGTCGAAGGCCTTCCACCGGGCACGCGCGGGGGATTACTGGTTGAGCACTATTTTCCCGTTGATGCCGAATATGAATTCAATGTGGCGGCCAATATTCCGGAATACGGCCGGGGCAATGATCAGGGACGGATGATCTGGTGCGCCGGGCCGGCGCTCGAGATCCTGTTCAATGGCGTACCTTTGCCGGTCGAAAACCCCAGGCGTTTTCGGGTCCAGGTACCTGCCGGAACCCATGCCATAGGATTGGCGCTTGTTGATGAGAAGCGCTGTGTTGGTGCCGCAGAACTCTATCTGGCCGACACCAATGCATCGAGCGGGTTTGTCCAGGGGCTGGAGATCGATGGACCTTACAACGTCACCGGACCCGGGGATACGCCCAGCAGGCGAACCATCTTTACCTGTCAGCCGTCCCGTGCAGAAGAGGAAGAATCCTGTGCCCGCGGGATACTGGCCAGGCTCGCTGCATTGGCCTACCGACGCCCGATTGACGTCAGCAGCAGCGAAGTGGATACCTTGATGCGCTTCTTTGCGTTGAGTCGTACTGCCGAGGGCGGAAATTTCGAGCGTGGCATACAGGGCGCGCTGACCTGGCTGCTCGTGGACCCGAGGTTCCTGTATCGATTCGAGGAAGAGCCACGGGGCATTACTGATGGAGAGGTTTACCCTGTCAGTGACCTGGAACTTGCTTCCAGGCTGTCGTTTTTCCTCTGGAGCAGCATCCCGGATGAACATTTGCTGAACCTGGCCGCAGCAGGCCGGTTACGCGACGATGGTGTGCTGCAACAGGAAGTTCGACGAATGCTGGCGGATTCCCGTGCCGGGGCCCTGGTGGAAAATTTTACCGGTCAGTGGCTGAAGCTGCGTGAACTGGATGATGCCAAACCGCAGGACCCGGCATTCGATACCGCCCTGCGCGAGGCCATGCGGCAGGAAACCCTGCTCTTTTTCCAAAGCGTTGTTCGCGAGGATACAAGCCTTTTAAACCTGCTGGATGCCGATTACACCTACCTGAACGAACGTCTCGCAGCACATTACGGTATTCCCGATGTGTGGGGTGGCTACATGCGGCGGGTGGATCTGCCTGAAGACAGTCCGCGCCGGGGGCTGCTGGGTCAGGCGAGCATACTCACTGCCACATCAGTGCCGGATCGAACCTCGCCGGTTATTCGTGGTGCCTGGGTGGTGGAGAACATCCTCGGGGCGCATGTGCCAAGCCCGCCGCCCGGCGTCGAGACAAATCTGGATCCCAAGGCAGCGCCGGGCGAACAGGTGTCCATCGATACACTACGGCAAAGGCTGGAGCTGCACCGCTCGGATCCTGTTTGCGCTGCCTGCCACAAGATCATGGATCCCATCGGTTTTGCGCTGGAGAATTTCGATCTGGTGGGTCGCTGGCGCACTCTCGACAATGGTTTACCGATCAACACCCGAGCCGTCATGGTTGACGGTACCCCGGTGGATGGTCCGGCGTCCCTGCGAGATGCCCTGCTGGCCCGGCCGGAGGCTTTCATGACATCCCTTGCCGGGCGCCTGCTTACCTACGCCCTGGGAAGGGAACTTGAGTTTTACGACGAGCCCGCGGTGCGCCGTATTATCCAGCAGGCGCAGGCTGACGGATTTGGCTGGACGGCGCTGGTGCAGGCCATTGTGATGAGCGAACCATTCCAGCAGCGTATCAAGCTGCCGGCGCCGGCTCTTGCTGCGGCCGGGACGGCTTCCCGTGAGTAATCGTTCTGGACAGTCCAGGGCACGGATACAGAACACATCGTGGCAAGACGTGTACGAGAGAACAACCGGAGAGAGAACATGCATTTCCTGACCAGGAAACATTTGTCCCGCAGGAAACTGCTCAGGGCGGCGGGCGTGTCACTGGGCCTGCCGCTGCTGGAGTCCATGATACCCGCAGGCATGTTGCGTGCCGCGGAGTCCGCTACGCCCGCGTCGAGACTGGCCTGTATCTATATACCCCATGGCGCCATCCAGGATCGCTGGGTGCCGTCGGAGACAGGAACCAACTGGACCATCACGCCAAGCCTGAAATCCCTTGAGCCGTTCCGTGATCACATCAATGTTGTCAGTGGCCTGGCTTTACCGGTGGCCAATGAAGGGGATCCTTCAGCCGGTGGCCATCACAGGCGTGCCTTTCAGTGCTGGCTCACTGGCGTAGCTCCCGGGACGGGCCCATCGCCCACATCAATGGACCAGTTGGCAGCGGATTACATCGGTCAGGATACCCGGCTGCCCTCTCTGGAACTTGCCCTGGAAGAACGCGCGTCCATTTCATATCGCACCCCCAGTAGCCCGATGCCCATGCAGGTTAATCCACGCGTGGTTTTCGAGCGCCTGTTTGGCGATGGCAGTACACCTGCCCAGCAGGCAGCGCGCCGCGAACAGTCGGCCACGATACTGGATGAGGTCAGGGAGGAACTGCTTTCCCTGCAGCGTTCCCTGCCGGCAACCGACAGGATCCGGATGGAGCAGTATATGAATGATGTGCGGGAAGTGGAGCGCCGGCTGAGCCTGGAGATGGACAGCGTACCCGGGGACCTGCCTCTGCCGGATCGTCCTGCTGGCATACCGGCGAATTTCGAAGAACATGCAATGGTGATGTTTGACTTGCTGGCGCTCGCCTGGCAGGCCGACATGACGCGCGTGTCCACCATGCTTCTGGCGGCGGAACTGAGCAATCGGGCATTTCCGGAAAGTGGGGTGAATGATGGTTTTCACAACTGCTCCCACCATATGTACATCGCGGAAAACATGAATCGTCATGCAACACTTAACGAATACCACCTGCGCCATTCTCTGGGCTATTTCGTGGCGAGATTGGCAGCAACGCCTGATGGTGACGGATCCCTGCTGGATCATTCCCTTGTTCTGTACGGTAGCGGGCTGGGCAACTCGCAGGACCATAATCACAGTGAACTGCCCATCGTGGTCGCTGGTGGTGCCTCCGGCAGGGTGCGTGGCGGCAAGCATGTCCGCGTGGCAAGCGAAACGCCGGTATCGAATCTGCTGGTGAGCCTGCTGGACAAGGTAGGTGTCCCCGTTGACCGCTTCGGGGAAAGCAGCGGCACAGTGGACATCTAGACGCGGAGGAATATCTGGCATGAGATCCCGCAAAACACAGCATTACCGCCGTTCGTCAGGATGGCCCGATATCGTGCTTGTGGGCCTTTTGGCGCTGTTCAGCGGAACGCTGCTCGCCCAGCCACTGGTCATACCGGCGCCGGGACAAGCACAGGGATCACCGCTGGCGGAAGCTGCAAGGCAGGGGGATGTCGACACAGTGCGGGCACTCCTGCAGCAGGGGTTTGATCCCAACGCCTCGAGTGTTGACGGTACACCGGCACTGCACTGGGCTGCGCGCGTCAACCATCAGGAGTTGGCCCTTTTACTGCTCAATGCGGGGGCCGATGTGAATGCTGCGAGTCGTTATGGTCTGACACCAATACATCTTGCCGTGCAGAACCATCATGTCGGCATGGTAAGGCAATTACTGGAAGCCGGGGCAGACACGGAAGCTGCCGATGGCAGTGGTGAGCTGCCGCTGCACCTGGCAATACGATCAGGTGACGCACCCGTGCTTGAGCTGTTGCTGTCTCATGGGGCGCAGGTCGACGCCCGTGACCGATCTTACGGGCAGACCGCCCTCATGTTTGCCGTGCGGGAGGAAAAACCCTTGCTGGCCAGGCGTCTGCTCGAGGCTGGCGCGGACGTCAATGCGCAGAGTTTTGCTGGCGAGGAGCATCGCAGGGTCCTGCCCAGTGAAGTGCCGGTAGGGACGTCGCAGGGCGTGGGAATAAACAGATCGGGACTACCCGACCGGGGTATGCGCTACCCGATCATCGGCATGAAAACCCCGCTTTTATTTGCCACCCGGCAGGGCAATCTCGAGCTTGTACAGATGCTGGTGGCTGCAGGTGCCGATATCGAGCTTGCAGATGCCAATGGCATTACGCCGCTGATCAATGCCATTCTCAATCACAGTGTGGTTAACGTGAATCGTTCCGGAAAAAGCGATCACCTGGCGATTGCAAAATTCCTGGTGGCTGCGGGAGCGAACGTGAATGCCGTTGACTGGTACGGACAGACGCCGCTGTGGGTTGCTGTCGATATCCGCAATCTGGAATTCCAGGTCACGGCAAGCTCCAACCGGGTGGACAGGGAGGCTGCCTTTGGCCTGATTACAGACCTGCTGGCTGCGGGTGCTGATCCCAATGCCCGGATCCGGGAATTTCCGCCGGAACGACGGTTCATTGCCGGCACCGGATTCAACGGCTGGGTCGACATGACGGGTCAGACCCCATTCCTGCGCGCGGCCATTGCCGGTGACCTGAACGTGCTGCACTTGCTGCTGGAGCATGGAGCAGACCCCAATATCGCCACCATGGGTGGAACAACGCCTCTGATGGTGGCAGCCGGTGTTTCCTGGGCTGTGGCAGAGACTTACGATGAAGGTCCGGAGGCGCTGCTGGAAACCGTGAAGCTGACCCATGCTCTTGGCAATGATATCAATGCCAAAAATGATATGGGTCTGCGTGCCATTCATGGTGCCGCCAACCGGGGGTCCAATCACATCATTGAATACCTGGCTGAAAACGGTGCACGGCTTGAGGTGGCTGACAATGAAGGGCGTACTCCCATCCGCTGGGCTGAAGGTGAGTTGACGGGGGCCCGTGCTCCAACCAGAAAACCCGACACCATAGCCTTGCTGCAGAAACTGCTGAAGACCCGATAGGCCCGGTCACGCCAAACCTGGCTATACACCCTTTGCTTCTTTTCTCTGTTTGGCGTTTACTTGTCCTCCTGATTCGGGGATGTTGGGGGATGTCATGAAGAACAAAAATACCTTTTCATTTGGGCAGATTAACCGCCGCCGTTTTATTCAGGCCGGGATGACCGCTACAGCGGGGCTGGCCTTGCCTGGCCTGGCGCAGGATATGCGCCTGACTACCATTGGTGCTACTGCCCAGACGCAGTACGGCAAAGTGCGTGGATTACTGAAAGACGGTGTTCACCAGTTCTGGGGGGTGCCCTACGGGGCATCTACTGCCGGGGCCAATCGGTTCATGCCGCCAAAGCCGCCTGCCGCCTGGTCAGGTGTGAGGGATCATTTCCAGATTGCCCATAATGCGCCAATCCAGCCGGGCGCCGAGGAGCCGGCACCGGTGGTGACAGCCCTCAATCGCCTGAGCCCGGAAGGGGAAGACTGCCTCAACGTGAATATCTTTACACCCGGCGCAGACAATGCCGCGCGCCCGGTCATGGTGTGGCTGCATGGTGGCGGGTTTTCTGCCGGGGCGGGCAATTACCTGCTTTATGACGGCACCAACCTGGCCAAGAAGGAAGATGTGGTCGTGGTTTCGGTGAACCATCGTTTGAACATTTTCGGTTTTCTGCACCTGGCTGATATCGGCGGAGATAAATGGTCACAGTCCACCAATGTGGGTATGCAGGATATTGTCGCGACTCTGGCGTGGATCAGGGACAATATTGCCAACTTTGGCGGCGATCCGGACCGGGTGACTGTCTTTGGGCAGTCAGGCGGCGGACGCAAAACCACCACGCTTATGGCCATGCCTTCTGCTGAGGGCCTGTTTCATCGCTGCATTTCACAAAGCGGTGTGCAAATCACCGGGGTGAGCGCCGATGTCGCCAGTGAAGGCGCCGAGCGTTTTCTTGGCAAGCTGGGTATCAATACCAACCAGCTTGATCGCCTGCAAGCGCTGAGTGTCAAACAGATTCAGGATGCCTACTACAGTGAGCCGGCCATTCGTGATCTTGGCACCGGGCCTGTGGTGGATGGCAATATCCTGCCACGAGACCAGTGGGATCCAACCGCGCCTTCCTTCTCGGCGAATGTGCCATTGCTGCTTGGATCAACAGAAACAGAAAACGGCTGGGTAGGCCCACCGCCCTATGACTTGTCCGATGCGGATATGCAGGATCGTTTTACTACGCGTCTGGCCAATAACGATGCAACCAAAGGCCGTGAACTTGTGAACCTGTACAGGACACTCCATCCGACCATGCGCAACCAGATGCTGTGGCTGACGGCAGAATCCGATAAAACCCGCCGTTGGGATGCCCAGCTGGCAGGCAGGCTGAAATATGAACAGGGCAGCGCACCAGCCTATCTGTATTTCTTCGACTGGTATTCGCCGGTGCACAACAATCGCATGGGGTCCTATCACACACTGGACATTCCCTTCGTGTTTTACAACATGGATATCGGGGCGTCCATGACAGGCTCGGCACAGGAACGCTACGAACTTGGCCATGTGATGAGTGCGGCCTGGGCTGCCTTTGCCCGCACGGGTAATCCGGACCATGCCGATATGCCGCACTGGCCTGCCTTCAATCCGGATCAGCTTCCCACCATGATGTTCGGCGATACCGTTCGTGTGCAGAATGATCCCAACAAGGAAGCAAGGCTGGCCCTGGCTGCATTGCGGTAGTGGATTGACCTGAGAGCAACAAGCGTAAAAGGACTAGAACGATGAATACATTACATTCACTGACGGTTTTTGTTGTGCTGGCTATTGCCGCCTTTTCCCAGGGTCATGCCGCTGATGGCATGACGACGCAAAGCACGCTGCTGGACCGTATCCAGATTGAAGACATGATGATCGAGTACTATTGGGCTTTTTCAACCGAGGAAGGGCACGATATCAGAAAGTACTGGGCCGAGGACGGCGAGTTCAATGTGGGTGATCATACGGTGAAAGGCTGGGCCGCCATTGAGGCTGAATACGGGGCGCCCGACCCCACTGATGGCGATCGTCCCAAATTTGTCATGCTGCTGGGCAATCCCATGATTCGCGTGAATGGCAATACGGCTGTCATGGACGCCATCTTTACCGGCATGACCAGTGTTGATCCAGCCAAAGCGCCCATCCCGAGCGAACAGGGCACCGACCATGTCGAGTTCGAAAAAATCAACGGGCAATGGAAAATCAGGAAACGCGTGCTTGGTACTTACGGTTATGTGCCACGTGAATCCTTGATGGGACAATAATCTTCGACATCACCCATTTAATGTAATAAGGGGATCCGGTTTAACATCCCCTCTTGAATTTCCTGTACATGAGGATGCTATATGTCTTGCAGTAAACGATTTCCGACGGCCGTTGCCGTCATGTTCACTACCCTTGTTGCCCTGCCGATTGCCGCGCAGCAGATCGCCGATCCGGGTTTCACCAGTGTTGGTCGTGGCGCGCCGGTTGCTGGTGCACTGCCGGAACTGGAGTTTTCATTCGGTCCGGTGAGTGATCCCGAGCGGGCGCGTCGCATGCGCGAACAGTTCGACAATTTTCCGTTTGTGGGGCCCATGGCGCTGGGGGCAAATCCGACCATCGGTGCCGCCTTCAACGGCGACACGCCAGATGGCGTCGAACAGCTGGAAACCGATATTTTTACCTCATCGGATTTCTATGCAGACGTAGATCTGTGGACCGATCCTCGCTATTTCCGTTGCAACAGTCCTCTCGGTCTGGAGTCGCAGCGTGGTGCCATCGGCGGCTCCATGATGGGTGATGATCCGCCCCGCACGGCGGCCTGGGGACATTGTGACCGGGACTATCCCCGGGAAGGTATTGTCAGTCCTTATGGTTTCGACACAGCACAGGCTCACTATGAAGCCCTGCTTGCCGAAACTGAAAAACGTGGTGGGCCAACCAAACACACCTGGGAAACCCTGCCGCATGGCATGAACGGTCGCTTCGGTCCTGCCCAGACTTTTGATAACTGGTATTCGATGATGATCGCCATCCAGTTTCCCACCGTGTTGTCCGTGCTAACACAGGAGTATCAGAAACGTTTTGTCCAGGACGCCTTCCATCAGGCGAACACCAATGCCGCCCAGTGGCCGTCGCAGTATTGCTGGCCTGAAGGATTCATGCGTCGCTGGTATTCAGCGGCAGTGCAGGCGCCATGGTCCGTGCTGGTGACTCCTACCCTGGTACAGTTCATGGGGGGTATTGCCGATAACTTCGTGACCAATATTCACGTGGGGCGTGAATTTGAGATGGATGGCGACGTGCCACGCCTTGGTGCGGATGTACCACGCTGGTATGGCAACACCATCGGCTTCTGGGACGGTGATGCACTGATCACCTGGACGTCCAACATCCAGGGCTGGGCAGGGCATGGTGTTTTCGAGTTCTCCAGCAAGATGCAGACGATAGAGATTTACACCCCGATGCGTGATGACAAAGGTGAAGTGACTGCCATTAATCATGAATCCATCCTCTATGATCCGGAAGCCTTTGTGGAACCAATACGTATCGTGCGCAACTATGCACATGTCAGCGATTTTGATGAAGGTGATCCCACCCTGTTTGTGGAATGCCTGCAGACCATCTTCCCCATTGATGGTTACGCTACACCGGTAGCACCAGGCGCCGTGATCGAGTATGAAGTGCCTGATATGTATGGCCGCCCCTGGGCCCAGATCTGGGAGAAGTACTTCGAAGAGGGCATGACACCGCCGGATAGTGGCAACGATATCTTCGATTTCACTAACTAAAGTTGAATCAAACTACAGTTGAATTAAATAAGGGGGCACAAGCCCCCTTTTTACTGATACGTCGCTAACGGGATATCAGGCCAGCGCCTGCTTCACATGCTCCGGTGACAAGGGCAGGCGACGGATACGCACGCCGGTGGCGTTGAACACCGCATTGGCTACCGCAGCGGGTACCGTCACATGGCTGGGTTCGCCGGCGCCGCCGGGGGGGAGGTCCGGGCGATTCAGCGTGACGATCTCGATGCTCTCTGGTGCATCGCGAATATCCAGTATCGGATAGCTGAGCCAGTCAACACTGCGCACCATCTCTTCATCAAAGCGGACTTCCTCAAACAAGGTGCGGCTTAAGCCCTGAACAATGTTGCCTTCAATGGTTGTACGCAGGCTCTTCGGATTGATGATCAGGCCGCAATCATGGGCCACATAAAATCGTTTTGCCCAGATGCGCCCGGTTGCACGTTCCACTTCCACATCGCAGACAGTGGCCACATAACCGCCAAAGGCCGTGGCCAGGGATACGCCGCGGCCGGTGAGGAGGTTGCCATCCCGTTTGCCCTGAGGGGCTGGAGTGGACTCCCAGCCTGACAGTTCTGCCACGGCTTCAAGCACAGCGCGTTCCCGTTCATTGTCCAGATAGCGCAGACGCAGGGCGATGGGGTCCTGCCCGGTGGTGGCTGCCACTTCATCAATAAAACTTTCATGAGCGAAATGCACCTGGGGCTCCTGGGGAGCACGCATATGCGAGGTGCGAAGCGGTGAGGCCCTTTCCTGCAGTGGCGCTATGGTCTCCCAGTAGGCGACGGTGTTGGGGAAGGCATAGGATTCTGTTGGCGCACCGAAGTTGTAGCGCCCTTCACGCTCATGGCCGGTGAGTTGGCCCACCAGCGTGTCCTTGGGTTCGGAAGCGTTGAACCACACATCCCAGCCGGACATGCCCTTGGCATGGAAGTACCAGGCGCGAACACTGTTGTCGTTATCGATCCCGGCCCGACAGTTGATCACGCAGGGTGGTGCCTTGGGATCCCAGGCATGACCTTCGTGGCGCATCCACTGCATGCGTACCGGCTGGCCCAGGGCCTGGGATAACAGCGCAGCTTCATAGGCCGCTTCATCGGCATCGCTGCGCCCGTAGGATCCCGGGCCCGGTTTCCAGATCACCCTGACCTGTTCCGGTGTCATGCCGAGAATTTTGGCGATGCCGTTGCGGGTGTCATGGGGTTTCTGGGTGTCGGACCAGATTTCCGCGTATTCGTCTTTGACATCTGCCACGCCCAGTGATGGTCCCATACGGGCATGGGACTGAAAGGGTACAAAGTAGCTGGCCTCCAATTGCCTGGCGGCATTGTCGATCGCACGTAAGGTCGGCGCTGTCTCATAGGGCTGGCCACCAAAACCGCCTGTGGCACTGTCACCGGTGGCCTGACTGTTCACAATATGGGTTTCCAGTTGGTCCATGGCCGGGAAGGGGGCATCAGCCTGGCTCCAGGTCACCTTGAGTGCGCGGGAGGCCTGAATGGCAGCCCATTCGGACTCGGCTACCACAGCAATAAAATCGCCCAGACGAACGGCGCGTGCAGTGGCAATACCGGCGATGGAGCTTTCATCAATACTGGTTGGCACCTGGTTGGCCACTGGCGGACGCACTGCACGGGCATGCAGCATGCCGGGCAGTTTTACATGGTGGCAGTACTCGGTGGTTGCCAGGATCTTGCCAGGAATGTCCTTGCGGGGCACCCCGGTACCAACGACGGAATACTCGGCGGCATTTTTCGGTTGTGCCTGACCGAACACATTCAGACCGTTGCCATAGTTGCCGTTCCAGTCCAGCTCGGTATCCAGGCCATCGGCAATGAGTTCTGCATATGTGATGCGTGCAGCAGGATTACTGCTGACAGACACCACGCCATCATTTACACGCAGGTTTCCGGCAGGTTCCCCAAGTACAGCGGCAGCCCGTTCAATGAAGACCCGGCGTGCCTCGGCGGCGGCATTGCGCAGGGCATTGGCCCCCTGGCGGCATCCGCTGGAGCCGCTGGCGCCTCCCTGGTTCGGTGTACGGTGGGTGTCCCCCATGACGATGGACACCTTTTCAACATCGACATCCAGTTCCTCGGCAACCACCTGGGCAATGGCGGTATCCACGCCCTGGCCCATGTCCATCTTGCCGAAATAGGCGGTGACCAGCCCGTTGGTGTCAAACGACAACCAGGTATCCAGTGCAGAGGGCCCGATAGGGCGTGGTGAGGCAACCAGGGTCTGGGCCTGGCTGGCATTCATGGTCAGGATATTCAGGCCGCCGCTTGTGCCCAAGGCAAAAACAACAGCGCCTTTGTTGAGGAAAGCGCGGCGGGCTGGGGAGACCGGTTTTTCATGCTTGCCCATGTCACACCTCCGCCTGTTCATAATCGGTTGTTTGCGTGCCCGCCACCGGTTGCCCGAGGGCCATGGCATCGGAAGCCCGTCTTACGGCACGCTTGATGGCCATGTGGGTGCCGCAGCGGCATTTAAGACCGGTGAGCATATTGCGGATGTCTTCATCGCTGCGCCGCGGGTCCTGCTCAAGAGCGGCAACCGCGGTCATGATCCAGCCATTGCTGCAGTAACCGCATTGGGCAGCTTCTTCCTCAATAAAGGCAGCCTGAACCGGGTGGGGGCCGGCTTCGGTAGCCAGGCCATCAAGGGTGCGTATTTCGCCAGCCACCGCGGCGGATATGGGCAGGATGCAGGAACGCACGGCATTGCCGTCAAGGATCACTGTGCAGGCCCCGCACTGGGAAAGTCCGCAGCCAAACTTCGGCCCTTTCTGGCCCAGCTCATTGCGCAAGGCATACAGCAGCGGCATGTCGGCGTCGGCGTCCACCGTTTGCGATTCTCCGTTGATTACCAGGTTGTATAGCGGCATGGTTCGGCCCTCTTGGAAAGACGTTGCTTACCGCCGTAATCTAGCTTTTCCCGGCAAGAGAAGCAAAGGGATCAGCATAATCCACCCACCTTCACTACTACAGGCATTCATATTGAAGGCAGTTTCCTGTTATAAAGGTCAAATGAGCGCCGTCTGGCCCCTTTGATATGGGGTATTACCGGGACAAGGCCATGACCATACATCGCACCTTACCTTCCCTGTGTCATCGTTTACTGGTGTTGTCGCTGGGATTTATCCCGGCGCCGGGCTTTGGTCAGACTACATTGCTTTGGGGAGACACCCATCTGCATACCTCTCATTCCACCGACGCCTATGCCAGTGGCAATCTGATCGCGGATCCAGACGTCGCCTACCGGTATGCCCGGGGCTTGCCTGTGATTCACCCCTCCCTGGGGACTCGTGTGCAGTTGGGTCGGCCACTGGACTTTCTGGTGGTTGCCGACCACTCAGACTATCTGGGCCTGCAGGTATACCTGCAAAAGGATGATCCCCGGCTGACGGATAATCCCCGGGGCAAACGCTTGCAGGAAATGGTCAGGGAAGATCCTGGCAGCATCTTCCGGCTGATCTTTGGCACCAATCCCGAGTTTTCATCCAGCCAGCTGCAGGAGACCTACCTGCCGATCCGCGAGGAGCCCTGGCTGGACGAGATAGCTGCCGCTGAAAGATTTAATGAGCCCGGTGTCTTTACCGCCTTTGCAGGCTGGGAGTGGTCGGCGCAGCCCAACAGCCGCAATCTTCACCGTGTCGTCTTCAGCCCGGCCGGTGCTGACGAGCTCAGGCAGTTTTTTCCAATCAGCAATCTGGATACGCAGCGGCCCGAGGATTTCTGGCAGTGGCTGGAACAAACCTCGGACGCCACCGGAGCTGATTTCATCGCCATTCCTCACAACCCCAATATGTCTGCCGGATTGATGTTTGATCGCGTGGACAGTGATGGCCGCCCTTTAACGGCAGAATATGCCAGAACTCGTGCGCGCTGGGAGCCGGTGGCGGAAATGAGCCAGGTAAAGGGCACCTCGGAAGTGCATCCAGAGCTGTCCCCCAACGATGAGTTTGCTGAATTTGAAATATACCGTCGCCTGTTCATGGCCCGTGCTCCGGAAGCCAACGGGGGAGACTATATGCGCTCGGCTTTACTGCGTGGCCTGGAAATCGAGCAGCAGGTAGGCGAAAACCCGTTCAAGCTGGGCATGATAGGCAGCTCTGATATCCATACCGGGCTGAGCACGCTGGAAGAGGATAACTTTCTGGGCGCCGTGGCCCGGGACACCTTGCCTGTAAGCCGCGAGGCAGCACCCCGCAAGCGTCCTCCCAACCAGGGTGCGTCTCCCCTGAGTGCCTGGGAACTGTCAGCTTCCGGCCTGGCCGGTGTATGGGCAACGGAAAATACCCGTGAGGCCATTGCTGCGGCATTTTCCCGCAAGGAAGTGTATGCCACGTCCGGACCGCGCATTCAATTGAGGGTCTTTGGCGGATTCAACTATAACCGGGAAGATGCTGCAGGCAGTGACATTGCGGCCATCGGATATGCAAAGGGTATTCCCATGGGCGGTGACCTGACCGCAGCGCCGGATGACAGCGCGCCGACCCTGTTGATTCATGCCGTAAAAGATCCCGAAGGTGCCAATCTGGATCGGGTACAGGTGAGTAAAGGGTGGGTCGATAGTCG
>Ga0181593_10002376_pt1 | contig 17300 bp, 14 predicted proteins | sample 071ome_19_FD_133756 | JGI IMG/M metagenome (GOLD analysis project Ga0181593, IMG submission 133756) | Coastal salt marsh microbial communities from the Groves Creek Marsh, Skidaway Island, Georgia - 071413AT metaG (megahit assembly) | ecosystem: Environmental > Aquatic > Marine > Intertidal...
ATTCTATCTAGTCTCATCCCTTTACTCGGTGCAAACATTCTCTTGTTAGCCATTGGCCGACAACATCGAACTTATTTGCAAAAGAATTTTAATTTCAAGGCGATCGCACTCACAGAAATACTCGCCTATGCTCTAGCTCTCATTTTAGCCATCGTTTTAGCCACTGAAGGATATGGTGTGTATAGCCTTATCTATTCTACCTTACTGGCTTCTCTAATTTCTAATGTTAGTTATCTATTCTTGCGCATCAAAAAAGAACCCATAACTCTAGAATTCAGTTGGCAAGAGGTAAAACCCTTCATCGATTTGGGTAAATTTCAAATGGGAAGCCGATTGCTGGATTTCGTTTCAAAAGAGACCGACATTTTCATTATTGGTAAAATGCTGGGTTTGGAGGTGCTGGGTTTGTACAGCTTAACAAAACAGTTGGTCCTTAGACTCTATAATTTGATTAATCCCATCTTTACTAATGTACTAAGCCCATGGTTATCATCCCTTCAAAACGAACCACAAAAACAAAAAGAGTCTTATTTAAGTATAACTCGATACTTAGCCTATTTTAATTTTCCAATTTATCTAGTCATAGCCATTGGGTCATATGAAATTTTGAACTTAGTGTATGGTTCCGAATATACCTCAGGTGCCCTACTACTTTTCACTCTTGCTATATATTACAGCCTTAATACCGTAACCAATCCAGTTGGCAGTTTGCAAATAGCTACAGGAAGAACCGATTTAGGCTTCTATTGGACCTTATTCCGCGCATCCATAACCCCACTCATGATTTACATGGGCATTTTATTTGGAGGACTTCAAGGGGTAGCTTGGATTCTTCTTGCATTATCTGTTGGTCTCATTTATCCATTATGGGTATTCCAAATTAAAAAGATGCTATCTGTCAACTTCTTCGAATTCATCAAAGAATTCATACGACCTCTAGCTTCGTTTATAATTCTTTCAACCAGTATTCATTTCTTTCTGAAACCATCACTGCCTCAACCTAGTTACCTACTAACGAGTTTAGTAATAATTACAGCTCTTTGTATACAAATGGGTCTCATGAGGTGGTACGATCCGCTCTTTTATCCAAATGCTTGGCGTATTCTAACAAAACGAATAAACCCTTCATCAAACAGTCATGAACATTGAAGTATGCGCCAATAGTTTTCACTCCGCAAGCATAGCACAAGAATTAGGTGCTTTTCGGGTTGAACTCTGCCAAGATCTTCGTTTAGATGGCCTTACTCCAAGTAGAGAGCTCCTCGAACATGTGACCCAGAATCTTGAGATTCCAGTACATGTACTTATACGTCCTCGCCCGGGTGATTTTCATTACACTACAGCTGAATTAAAACTCATAGAGAAAGAGATAGAATTCGCCAAATCGTTTCCAATATCGGGCATTGTAGTGGGGCATCTTAGTACAACTTTTCAAACTGATTCTCTCCTTCTAAAAGAATGGCGGGATCAATGCGCCAATCTCGAACTTACTTTTCATAGGGCCTTCGATCATGTTTCCGACCCGTTTTCTGCCCTTGATAAGCTTGTGGATGCAGGCTTCGACAGGATTCTAAGTTCAGGACAAGCCTCAAATGCACTGCAGGGAATTAACCAACTTCAAAGCTGGCAATCCTACCTTGATAATAAGCTCGAAATTATGCCAGGGGGAGGGATTCACCACAAAAATGCACCTCATTTCTTAGAAAAAGGTTTCAAAACAATCCATCTGTCGGCCAAACAAATGGATACCCCAGCCCATGTGGAACCAATCATTGATCCCACCATATTAGAGCGCGTGCTTTCCATAGCACAATCGCAGCTATGATAGGGTTCGGATGACATCTTTATTTTGCATTTAGCTGGTAATTGACCATTTTGTTAATGGTTAGTCTTAAGCCTAACAATTTAAATGGCTTTACCTATGCAACTTGATCGCATCTTTGGTCTTTTCTTCAACGACCGCCTCAAGAATAGGCTTGAGTCTTGGGTCATTGTAATTGCTTCGGTTGGTTTTTTCATCCACTTACTGCTTATCTACCTTTCAACCTATCTAGGTTGGATTCATATCCCAGGCTTTGAAGAATATTTGAGAAACCCAATCTCTGCCGTTTATACCCCTTTCTCGTTCATACTAGTGTACGAGGTGTATCTTCTCATCTACTACCTACCCCGTTCTTTTTCGATTTCTATCGGAAAACAATTCGAAATTATTTCACTCATACTCATACGGCGAGTATTCAAAGATATTTCGAACATAAACATAGAGGAGCATGTACTCTTTTCGTCCGAAAATCTCCCATTACTCTATGATATTCTGGGAATCCTAGCGCTATTCTTCCTCATCTTCCTCTACCGTTATTTCTTATTGAAACGTAAGGTCCATCAACCTTCAGAATCTCTTGCCCAATTCAAAAACTATAAAAAGATACTATGCCTTTTACTATTGCCCGTTTTTATTGGCCTAGCAAGCTATAGCTTTCTTCAATGGGTGGGGGACATTTATTCCATTGCCGTGGAGGGGCAGCAAAAACTCGTCGACTTTAACACCGTATTTTATCACGAATTCTATGATGTACTCATCATTGTCGATGTACTTATCCTGATGGCATCTCTTAAGTTTACCGACCGTTACAGCCTCATCATTCGCAACACGGGCTTTGTTATCACCACTGTTTTGCTTCGAGTATCCTTCAATTATGTTGGCTTAGAAAACATCTTGCTCATTATTGGAGCTACATTGTTTGGAGTAACCATATTGGCTATTCAGATACTCTACGACAAAATAGATTTGGGAGACAGCACCAAGGAAAGCTACGGGTACATGTAATCCAGTTGAAATTTGAAGCGTTACTCCAATACAATTTCGGCAAAGACCGGCAAATGATCTGAAGGATACCCTATCTCGTTTCGATCTCCTAGAATGGCATGTTGTTCCACCACCAAATCATCACTCGTCCAAATATAATCTATACGTCTACCTGGTTCTATTTCCGTAAATCCCGTCCAAGTGGAAGTTGGGCCATAATGTCCTAAGCGAGCATGTAAAAAAGCATCTTTTAAGCTTCTACCATCTTCTAGTTTCGTTTGAGCCAAAACCGCATAGGGCTCCTCTTGATCTGTAGTATTTAAATCGCCCATTACAATTATGGGTAAACCCTTGGCCAAAACAGCGGCTTTCTCGGTTATAAGTTTTGCACTTTCTTTACGGGCCTGTTCACCCCGATGATCAAAATGTGTGTTCAACACCGCGAATGTAGCATCGGATTCCCTATGCCTAAGCTGTGCCCAAGTCACAATTCTTGGCAATGCCGCATCCCAAGACTGACTACCCGCCTCATCGGGCTGCTCTGACAACCAAAAAGTGCCCGAATCCAGAACCTCAAAGAGGTCTTCACGAAAAATAATGGCACTATACTCACCCGATCCATCCGCATTTCGACCCACTCCAATCCACGTGTAGGAGGGGAGCAACACTTCCAAATACTCTAATTGATGCCGAAGCGCTTCTTGCACTCCCACAATCTCTGCTCCATATACGCGTATCAATGCAGCCACACGTTCCTTCCGATTTGGCCACGCATGTACGCCGTCTCCCGGGTTATCGTACCGAATATTGTAGGTCATGACTCGGACCAAAGAGGACTCCACACTCGTGGTTTCTTCCGCGTTTTTTTCCTCGGGTTGAACCAATATCGACCCCAAGCCTCCAATCATGACTGCTATAATGGCATACGTGATTGTTGAAAATTTTTTAAACATCATAGGTCCTATTAATAAATGTTATGATTCGAGATCGTAGAGATATTCCCAATCAAGGGAACATAATAGATAATTAGGAACTTATGCGTTGTTTAGCAACTGAAATTGTACTTTAATCAATTTTCTTCTTCGATCAGACTTGGCTTTCTTTTTTATGATAAAGTCTGCCGCAAGAGCTTTATTTATCCCTTTAATCAGCTGATTTCGTTTGGTTGTAATCTGGGTTTTATGACCTATTCCATTAAAGAGCTTTTCGTCTAATTCATCTAAATCTATGGTATCTAGTTGCTCTTCTGACATTTCATTGATAATGGTAATAAGTTTAATCTCTAGCGGATCATAGAAGTATATTCGCTTGCCTTGTTTTGTAATGAACGCATGATTTCCATTAATAACGAATAGCGGGTCGGTCGTAATGATATTTTCTGTGGCATCGGCAGAATCATGTTGTTTTCTGGTCCAGTATAGATAAGCACCAACCGAGAAAAGCAATAAAAATAAGATGGATAACACATATATGGGTTTGATATTCTTATCTGGTTTAATGACCAAAAAAGTTTGGTTGGTGAAAAAATCATCCACACTATGTTTTTCTATGTCAAAATTAATGAGGTCCTTAAAAGATGTGGATGAGGGCGCGCTTATAACGGCCAAGGTATCAGGATTACTTCCTTGCATTACACCATATATCTGCTCATTCGAATTCCACATAGTGAGGGTATGGGTTTCTAGGTCATAAAAATAATTCCCCATTATATTCAGCTTATTGCCAATAGCTTGTTTATTTGAAATCACATTGGAATTGTGTGCTCCAGACACCTTAAAGTTTTGAGTACTATATTCTTGATAAAGTACCCAACTCTCGATAGGTTCGCCTCCATGAACTCTATTAGCAGTATATACATTCAATGTATTTTGAAAGGTCCTAAACAGATAAAAGCGATTATCTAACAAGTTCCAATAAAGGGCTCGATTTTGTTCGTTGGATTTAGGCCTATTATCTACTATATGTTCATCCCATTCTCTGTTTTGATTTTTATTAAACACCAAAAGTCTGTTTTTTGCAAAAAATTCCCCAGTACCCCCAAAAAATAAAAGCCTATTTAAACCATCTAAGTATCCCGCAGCTCCATAAAATGATCTTAATCGATAAGACCGATCAATCCTACTTAACTCTTTAGTGTCTACGTCATAATTGAAGACCCTGCCTAATCCTGCATCCAAGAATAACAACTTCCTTGAATTGGAATCAAAATAAGTCATGGTATCGTCTAAATACCTGCGGTTTAAGGTATCTATTGGGCTTAATACACCATTCTTCTTAAGATACAACACCCCATCAGACATGTCATAGATGTATAATTGATGTTGATCAATATCTACTCCTAATCTATAACGAAGTCCATTTGCTATATTCCGCTCATAATTTACTTGAGACAGGTGATCATACCCTGTCTTATCATTCTGAACGCTTAGCCCTATCAGAAGAAGCATAAAATAAACCATAACTACGCACTTAATTAGATATCCCTTTTATTAAAATAAAATACTTACTTAATACAACTAACTAATTACTCAATGATTACACAAATGATGTAAGTATCGCTTAGGTAGTTCTCCCCATAGGAATGAGAGAAGTTATTTGAAATTTAAGGAGTGTTTTACCAAGCGGTGACCATAACCACCTCTACAAACAAAAAAACCTTCTTTGATTAAGAAGGTTTTCAAAAGTACGAGAGGGGGGACTCGAACCCCCACACCGGTTAAGATACTAGATCCTAAATCTAGCGCGTCTACCAATTCCGCCACTCTCGCAAATCGCTGGTTCAACCGTGCGATTTAAAATGACTATCAAAAATTTGACAGACTTTAAATTACGCTTTTATCCACATATTGTCCAATACTAGCTAAGCTAAAATTCAATCCGAAAAAAACAGGGGCCTCTTAGTTTCAATGCATCAATTAATTTAGTGTATAAGACTTGAAAAGGGGCCACATAATCCACAGTTTATAGGACAATTCTAGAATACTGGTTATGGAAAAAGCTCCCAACCGTAGTAAAAAATCAAACACACCACCTGCTCGATCGAAACAGGAGAAAATGAAGAGGATTGAGTACAAAGGAAAGCATATCCGTGCATCAAGGACCGGAGGTGTAGCTGCTAGGGCAACCGTATCGGATAAAAAATTAGGAATAGGTGCTACTGTAAATACGAAACATGGGTTACAGCTTCATAAAAGATTTTGGAATGGGGCTCGTGTAGGTTTTCAAAAGGGTCGATTTCAATTCATCGGAAGATATGGAAAGGGGCCTTTTATAATTAATCAGTCCAAGAAAGGATTTAGCGCTTCTTACTCGAATTCGTTTGGTTCATATAATTTTTTTAAGCCTCAATACTCCAGTTTTCGAATGGGAGGACTCCATTTTAGGGGGCAAACGGCTCAAATGCTTCAAGCCGTGATTATGCTGTTTGTGGGTACCTTTAATCTCATTCTTTTTTCACTCAGAGCAATCTATGTTTTAGCGTGGGTTGTCTATCAAATAGTGGTATTTTTTGTGAAATTTGCGTGGGCTTCATTTCAATTTTTAAAAGAACTTGTTTTGGGATTCATTCAAGGATTTAAAGAAACACCTAAATAAAGCATTATGTACTACAATCTGAGAATGGTGTACATCACCACACCTACCAAAACAGTGGCAAAAGAGTTGGGTCGTCTACTGCTGGAAAACCGCCTAGCCGCCTGTGTAAATATTCTCGATGGAATGGAGTCTATGTATTGGTGGAAAGGTGAACTGGTTGAAGAACAAGAATGTGTGCTACTGGTAAAAACGCATTATTCTCGAATGAAAAAACTCACTACCCTCGTAAATGAACATCATCCATATGAGTGCCCTTGTATTATTTCGTATACCATTACGGAAGATGAGGGGAATGCGGACTATCGGGACTGGCTATATAATGAGTCGCTTGCAAAAAACTAGCGGCTCTCTTTACGGCGCAACATCATATCGGTCTCATATTCTTTACCTTCTCTGAATAACCTGACCGACATCATGTCGCCTTCTTCATATTCCCTCATAAGTGCCCAAGCATGCATTTCACTGGCTACTCGTTCTTCTCCTATTCGTAGGATAATATCACCAGGAAGTACTCCCGATTCGTAAGCAGGACCATTTTTATTTACGCTCATTACAAATAAACCCGGCACGGGAGGCAGTCCATACTGATAGACCAGTTGCCTCGTCATAGGCGTAAATTCCATACCCGCATCAAAGGATAGTTGAACTTCGCCCGAATCTTTTAACTGCTCAATAATTTTTTGGACACGCTCGCTCGGTATGGCAAATCCCAAACCCACAAAACCACTGCTGGTGCCGCCGGTAAAAATAAAGGTGTTAACCCCAATTACCTGTCCATTTGAGTTAACCAATGGACCGCCCGAGTTACCTCTATTAATGGCGGCATCGGTTTGAATCATATCAATGTACACTCTTGGTTCCTGAGGATCGGGTCGAAAATCTCGTTTAGTTGCACTGATAACCCCCACCGTCACCGTTGGCTGGCCATCGGCAAATAGCCCAAAAGGGTTTCCCATGGCTACGGCCCACTCCCCAACCATCAAATCATTGGTAGGAGCGAACTCTACATAGGGAAAATTCGTAGTGTCCGATGTGATTTTGAGTAGTGCTAAATCCGCTAATTCATCAGATCCCAATATTTCGGCTTCATAACTAGAGCCGTTTGGCAGGGTTACCATAATGGTCTTGGCATTGGGATTGGCCACATGCTCGTTAGTGACGATAAGTCCATCATCACTTATGATAAAGCCCGAGCCCATACTTTGTACTTCGCGCTGAACAGGCCGCTCAAAAAAGAAGGAAAAGAAAGGATCTCGACTGGTAGCGTATCCGGTTTGAAGCTCCGTAACCGTAATACTTACAATGGCTGGACTCGCCTTTTGTACCGCTCGCGTAATAGCGTTTGATCGTGACCGATCAATCGACTGGTCTCGAGTTCTACCTTCTACTACATTTGCCCCATAATCCGAACCTTCTGGATACACTTCTCTCATTGGGCTATTTAGATCCTCTTCAGCAAGATCTCCAGGTAAAAGTTGTTCGCTAGATGCACCATCCACATTGGAAGATGGCTCACCCGTGGATTGATCGGAACTACCCGAATTCACCCCCCCACAGCCAACACCCATCACCCCACCCAACATCACGGCGCACAGAACAAGAATCTTCACCCCAACACCCGTGGCCTTCGAACTAGCATCCTTCGACCCAACACCCGAAGCCTTACCACCAGCACCTTCCGTACCAACCACTCGATCCATCGCTTCACGCCCATTCTCCAACACCACCTGCTTAGCTTCCTCCAAACCAGCCTTCACCCAGCCAGCCGCAGCCTTAGCATGACCACCTCCATTAATCTTCCTCGCCCACATGTTCACATCCAAATCGGTGCGAGAACGCAAGCTCACTTTAACCCGATCTTCGTCTTCTCGAAAAAGAATACATCCCATCACCCCCTCCAAGCTCAGCGGATAGCTAACAAATCCTTCCGTATCACTGGGCCCCGTGCCCGTAGCTTCAAACATTTCGCGGGTTACCGTGATGCTGGCTATCCGCCCATCGAAATGAGTTTCTATGGTATTGAGTGCGCGACCTAAAAGGGCCATTTGACCATGGCTTTTGTTGGCATAGAGTGCATCAATAATTTCGTTTGGACGAAATCCCCCTCGATCCAGCAAGTCGGAAGCCGCCGCCAAGGTGGCCGGAGTTACACTATCGAACTGAAACGATCCGGTATCGGTAACCATACCCGTATAGAGTGCTTTACACGCATTGGGCACCAATTGATCCGGGTTATGGGCGTGATACAACCCATAGACCAGTTCGCAAGTAGAGGATGCAGCAGGCACCGAAACCGACTCGGTGAAAACATCACTTGGGAAAGGATGATGATCCATCATATACAATGGTTTGCCCAGGGACTCGGCATGTTCGGCCACCAATCCAAATCGAGAGAGCTGATTCCCATCTACAAAAATAAAAGCATCGACCTTGGATAGCGCATCGACGGGGGGAACTTCAACCCGATAAAATTTCATGAGCCATCTCAAATTATCCGATATGCGATCTTGGTTGTAGGCGACTACCTCTACACCATTTTGTTGCAGCCAGAGACAGAGGGCAATTTGAGAACCCAAACAATCCCCATCGGGGCGAATGTGAGAAAATACGGCTACTTTTTTGTGGGATAATACCTGAGATATAAAGGCCTGGTACATGGTGGAAATGATAGAATTGAATTAGGCTGTTGTTCAGTTTTATACAACGCGTAAGACTAATATATTAGTATTCTATCCCACATTCTATTTAATAACGATGCACGCATTAATTATTGGAGGAGGAATCCCTCCCAAAAAAGAGCTTTTAGAACAGGAAATGGCCAAAGCCCAGTTGCATATTGGCGCCGATAGTGGTGGTCATGTGTATTTGGGGTATGGGCATCGGCCCGATATTGTCATTGGGGATTTGGACAGCTTTGTGTACACTCGACACGAAGGGGTGCAGGTGCTTGAGGTAGCCGATCAGGATTCCAACGATTTAGAAAAATGCTTGGATTATGCCTGTAAACAAGGGGCTAGAAGCGTAACGGTGTTGGGGGCAACGGGCAAGCGTTTCGATCATACCATTAAAAATCTTTCGGTGATGCGGCGATATTTTTCGATTTTTGAAGATATTCGATTCAAGGATAATCATGGAGAGCTCTTTCTAACCGAATCACCCTATTCTCCTGGTCTACCGGTTGGTACAGGTATTTCTTTTTTGCCCGTAGAAGGACCCGTTACGAATTTCAGTTCAACCGGAGTTAAATATCCATTGACCCAAGGAACCTTGGCGATGGGTGTGCAGGATGGAACCTCCAATGAAATTACCTCCAAAGATGCGGTCGTTCATTTTGATGGCATTCTTGGGGTTTATATTATTGGGTAATCAAATGGCATGGCCAAGATAGTCTTTCGACACTAAAACATTTAAAAACCAAGTGAAATCGATTCTTATGTATCACCAGCATCGCGCAAAATTGTATCGCCTTTTTTCTGAAACCAACAAAAGCCTCATCTTTTTATCGGGTGCAAAGGTCATGTATCGGTACAATACAGATTATGAGTTTGCTTTCCGGCAAGAGTCGAACTTTTGGTATGTCACTGGAGTGAATGAGCCCGATTGTGCCACCCTATTAGACATCGACGCCAATGAATTTCATTTATTTGTACCCAAAAGAGATGCTCAATATGCCGTATGGCATGGCTACGTGAAAAGTTTAGATCAATATCATAAGGAATATGCCCCGGATCATATCCACTATTTAGATGATCTTGAACAGGTAATAAAAGAGTGTAATCCTTCGACTGTGTTCTGCCAAAATATCGATGATGCCACCTTAATTAAGGAAATGTCGCCAAGTACAACCACCGATCATGAGGCACTCGTTGATGCGCTCACGGACGCTCGGGTTATTAAGACTCCAGCCGAACTGGATTGCATGCGTAAAGCCAGCGACATTAATTCGAAGGCTTATGAAGCCGTGATACGTCAATGGAAACCAGGCATGTTTGAATATGAAGCCAAGGCGATATTCACTCAAGTTCAGCTTGCACATGGTCTCCAACAGGATGCCTACAACGGGATCTATGCTTCGGGTCCTAATGCGGCTATTCTCCACTATGTATCCAATACCAGCCAGACCAAAGATGGGGATTTGTTCCTCATCGATGCCGGATTTGAATACCAAGGATATGCTTCTGACTTTAGTCGAACCTTCCCGGTAAATGGTCGATTTTCGCCAGATCAAGCCGCCGTTTATGACGCGGTATTAGAAGCTCAAAATCAAGTCATTAATGCGATTCGACCTGGGGTTAAAATGGAAGATTTGCACATGATGGCTGCCCGCACCATGATGCAAGGATTGTTGGATCTTGGGGTTGTCAAGGGCGCTGTGGACGATTTAATGGAAGCCAATATTTTTGCCCTATTTTTCCCGCATGGACTGGGACATTTTCTTGGGCTAGACACCCATGATGTGGGCGGTTATCCTAAGGGGGTAGAGCGCTACGATCGTCCCGGTATTTTTTATCTAAGGGCACGACGCGAACTTGAAGCCGGAATGGTGGTAACTATTGAACCCGGGATCTATTTTGTGCCTGCTGTCTTAGAGCCTGCCCTGCAGGATAGCGAGAAAAATCAGTTCTTAAACGCCGATAAAGTCACCTCCCTACTTTCATTTGGGGGAGTGCGGATCGAAGATGACATCGTAGTCACCGAAAATGGGCATGAAAACCTCACTCATATCGTAAAAGACCGCCAGGGCATTGAAGACCTTATGAATTCATAGCTTAAGCCTTCAAATCGTCCGTCTTTTTTGTACCTTTGTTCTATGTCTAATTCCTACCGAGCACTTACACGAAAATATCGCCCACAGAGCTTTGATGATATTGTTTCTCAAGAGCATGTAAGCAATACCTTATTAAATGCCGTTGAGCAAGATCGTATTGCTCATGCCTATATGTTTTGTGGCCCCAGAGGCGTGGGAAAAACCACCATGGCCCGAGTATTGGCCCGAGTAATCAATGGAATTGACGATGGCGTCGATGGCGAAGCGTTAAACCAAACACTCAACATTATCGAAATTGATGCCGCATCCAACAATAAAGTGGAAGATGTTCATCATTTGCGTGAGAGTGTTCGCATACCTCCTCAAAATGGCCGATATAAAATATTTATCGTCGATGAGGTTCATATGCTATCAAAAGCCGCTTTCAATGCGCTTTTAAAAACGCTGGAAGAACCCCCCGAGCATGCCATTTTTATTTTCGCAACCACCGAGCCTCACAAGGTATTGCCTACTATTTTATCGAGGGTTCAGCGCTTCGATTTTAAGCGTATCGCGGTAGATGAAATCGTAACTCGGTTAGAAAAAATTACTCGGGATGAAGGAATAGCCATAGACCATGAATCACTTCATGTAATCGCAAAAAAAGCCGATGGTGCCTTGCGAGATGCTCTGGGTTTACTGGACCAAGCGATCGCTTTTTGTGGAGACAATATTCAGCACGATGAATTGCTTAAAGCTCTTAATGTCGTAGGCTCTGATCGACTATTTGAGTTTATGGGATTCGTTACGGGACGCAATCCATCGGGCGGTCTTGAGCTTATTCATACCCTGTTACAAGAAGGCTATGATATTCAGGAATTTTTGGTAGGTCTCGTGGAACATCTCCGCAACCTGTATGTTGCAAAGCAAAGCAACAAAATGGCATTAATTGAAGCTTCTGCCGAAACCAAGAACAGATATCTAAAGGAAGCGCAGGTATTAGATGCTACGGATATTATGCGCTATCTGTACTTGGTTAGCGAGCATCAAATAAAAATTAAAGAAGTAAGTCAGCCCCGAATATCCTTCGAATTGATGTTTCTAAAAATGGTTCATTTAGAACCATTAGACGGGTTGAAAAAATTGATAGCCAAAGTGCAAGAAGGTGGGGCTATTCAGAGTGATGAAAACACGCAGAAGTCAGTGGCTGCAGTAGAACCTGCCGAGATTCTTGAAACCCCAAAGGCCACCGAACAGCCCATGACCACCGAGGTTTCACAGAACTCAGAAGCGACACAAGCTTCCGAAGCAGCCGAAGAGCCTATGACCACCGAGACGACACAGGAAGCTGAACCCACCGAGAACCCGGAAACAGAATCGTCATCAGAACCAGAAGCCGAACCAGATACTTCGCAAACCAAGCCCGAAGAACCCGAACCTGAACCCGAACTAGATACTCCTGTCCAAAAAGATAAACCCAGCTTTTTAGATCGAATCGACTTGGGTTCTCCATCCTTAGGAACGCCTGACCAATCTCCAAAAAAGGATGCATCCATTTCAACTGAAGCCCCAAGCAATGATCAGGACTTAGAGGAAGGCAGTTCGGTTCAACCCGAAGAAAAAAGTCCTGAAAAAGAGACGGGTAGCAATGATCAAAAGCAACTTAGCTTCGATGCCATCGAGGCCGTTTGGGAAGATTTCGTTCGAGGACTCTCTGGTAAGATTCCTAAAATATTAGAGCTTCAGGTCGAGCGTGTACGGCCGGTAGACCTGGTGGGAGACCTGCTGAAATTAGAGTGTGATAATCCTTTATCCAAGCAAATGTTGGATCAACAATCCCGAGAGTTATGTTTACACCTAAAGGATAAAATAGGGTTTATGCTGCGTTTTCAGATCGAAGTAATTACCGAAAAAAGCGCGCCCAAAAAAGAAAAAAATCCCTACGAGTTTTTTAAAGAGCTGGTCAAAAAAGACCCCATTTTAAAAGATATTGTAGACAAATTAGGCGCAGAGCTCGAATACTAAATGCGAAAACTATTCACCAATAACGAGACGTTATGAATAATTTTAATATGGCCGACATGTTCGGAAAAATGCAAGAAATGCAAGAAAAGGTCAAGGAAAGCCAAGCCAAATTGGAGCATATTCAAGTTCATGCCGAGGTAGGCGGTGGTATGGTTAAAGTGACGGCCAATGGACATCGGAAGGTGTTGAAAATCGAGGTGGATGAAAGCCTTGTGGGCGAAAATGATCGTGAAATGTTAGAGGATTTGGTGGTTGCTGGGGTTAATAGAGCGTTGGAAAAAGCCGAAGAAGCAGCACAAGAGGAAATGCAAAGTGCCTACAAAGGCATGATGCCAGGTGGGGGAATTCCAGGCTTCGATCTCTCTAAATTCGGTTTATAATTCGCAACTATTTGCCACTACTTGCCCCTTCACATGCGTCATAACCACTCCTCACCAGTCATAACTAGCCATAATTAAGTAAGCCTGTGCCACTAATTTCAGAATATCTAGAACGTGCGATTGAGCAATTGTCCAAGTTACCAGGGACTGGCCGTAAATCAGCTCAAAGAATGGCCATTCATTTGCTTAAACAAAACGATCAGTACGTTCAAAATTTAGCCAATGCCCTTCTTGATTTATCGACCAAAGTGAGTCGATGCTCCATTTGTGGAAGCATCAGTGATTCCGACCCCTGCTCTATTTGTACCTCCCCTAAACGGGAATCCAAAACCCTTTGTGTGGTGGAAGAATTCAATGATGTCTATTTAATAGAACGCACCAATGAATTCCAAGGAAGATATCATGTGCTTGGGGGAATCATTTCACCCATGGATAATGTGGGTCCCGACCAGCTTCGAATAAAAGAGTTATTAGTGCGCGTGCGAGAAGAATCGATTGAAGAAGTGATCCTTGCTCTAAATCCCGATGCAGAAGGTGAAGCAACTTCGTATTATATTCATAAATTGTTACAACCTTATGAAGTAGCAGTTACTCGGATTGCTTATGGCATCCCTATGGGTACTGAACTCGAATACATTGATGAAGTTACCTTAAGCAGAGCCTTTAATTCAAGAACGGCGCTCTAAAGGTCATCTACGTTTACCTATTATTTTTATTAACCAAATAAATCCTGATGAAAAAAATCTTGCTATCATTCTTATATGCTTTTGCGATCACTAGCCTACCTATTTTTGCGCAATCCAATGATGCGACCAATACTCAGGCTCCAACCGTACAATCGGCCTATACCGCCGGTTACTGGCAACAAGAGGTCGATTATACCATGAATATTGTTGTGGATGCTCCAGCGCATCAATTCCAAGGAGAACAACGTCTGGTATACACCAATAACTCTCCGGACGTGATTGATCGGGTATTTTATCATTTGTATTTCAATGCTTTTCAACCTGGAAGCATGATGGATGTCCGCTCCAGAACCATTGAAGATCCCGACAACAGAGTACGTGACCGAATTTTTTATCTAAGTGAAGACGAAATCGGATATCACAAAATAGAACGCCTCACACAGGACGGCGTCGCTCTTGATTTTCAGGTTGAAGGTACCATTTTAGTCGCTCCATTAGCCAAGCCCTTATTACCTGGTGAACAAACGGTATTAGAAATGGATTTCACCAGTCAGGTTCCGCTACAAATTCGACGAAGCGGATGGAATAATGCCGAAGGGGTGGAATTCTCAATGAGTCAGTGGTATCCAAAATTGTCCGAATATGACGTTCGAGGATGGAACCCTAACCCATATATTGGTCGCGAATTTCATGGGGTATTTGGGCGTTTCGACGTTAAAATCACGATAGATAAAGACTATGTACTTGGAGGAACAGGAATCCTTCAAAATCCGAATGAAGTAGGACATGGCTATGAAGAGGAAGGGGTGAGTGTGAATCCTGAGGGGGAAGCCCTGACCTGGCATTTTGTAGCAGAAGATGTTTTGGATTTTTTCTGGGGGGCTGATCCCGATTTCAAACATGTTAAAACACAGGTTCCAGATGGTCCTATGCTGCACTTTCTCTATCAAGATCCCGTGGTGGCTGTGAACAAAACAGATGCCGAGAATGAAAGCTACAGAGAACATTGGGAGGCCCTACCCGAGCTAACGGTGAAAGCCTTTCAATATGCCAACAAGCACTTTGGAAAGTATCCCTACCCACAATTCACCACTCTTCAGGGCGGTGATGGCGGTATGGAGTATCCTATGGGAACTTTAATCACAGGGGCAAGAAGTTTTCGAAGCCTCGTAGGGGTTACCGTTCACGAAATGTATCATAGTTGGTATCAAAAAGTTTTGGCGACCAACGAAGCCTTGTACGAATGGATGGATGAAGGCTTCACTAGCTTTGCAAGTTCAGAAACCATGCAACACCTTTTCGAATCTACCGGGAACCCTCATAATGGTTCAATGAATGGATATATCCGACTGGTTGAATCGGGTAAAGAGGAACCTATGGCCACCCATGCCGATCACTATCATACTAACTTTGCTTATGGACGTGCCGCTTACTCAAAAGGCGCCGTTTATTTAAATCAGCTACGTTATATCATGGGTGAAGAGGCTTTTCGTTCGGGTATGTTACGCTATCACAAAGAATGGCAGCTTAAACACCCCACCGACCTGGATTTTATACGTCTGATGGAAAAAGAGTCTGGTATGATCTTAGATTGGTTTCATGAGTATTTCGTTCATACTACCAAAACTATTGACTATGGTATTGCTTCGTTTGAAAGTGCTCCAGTAGATGCCAATCAAACGCTTATTCAAATCGATCGTATTGGGCTTATGCCCATGCCACTCGATGTTTGGGTGGAGTATCAGGATGGCCGTACCGAGGAGTTTTATATCCCTATGCGCATAATGAGAGGTGAAAAGCCGGCAGAACATGAAGGGGCTCGAACTATTTTGGAAGATTGGCCATGGGTTGAGCTTTCCTATACCTTCACAATTCCTACCCCAAAATCGGGCATTAAATCCGTCTCCATCGATCCTAGTGATCGCCTTGCCGATGTGAACGATACCAACAACTATGTTATGTTTTTAGTCCCTCAAGACTAAATAAAAAGATTTCCTTGGTCCTGATTGCGCCGCTGAGCCTGCTCTATTTTTGGCGCTTCAGGTCGAGGGCTTTGATCAATCATTTCAGGTAAGAAACGTTTATCATACATTCTACGGGCAATACCATGTAAAGCTTTTTCGCCTCGTGGAGTTATGCGGAGATAGCCACTTTCGTCTTCAACCAGAAAACCAAAGCCCCGTAAGTCATTAACAATTAAGTAGGAGAGTTTATCTACTACTTTAGAGTTTCTCTCAATGTATTCGCGATGAGGCGGCTCGTCCTCACTCATAAACACCAAACCCAAAACAGTTAATTCTGCTTCGGTTAGTGGGTACCCTTCGCTTCCCTTGGTAACCAACTCGTCCCAAACTTTTTGAGCGTAATACAACCCAAACCAATACTTGCCCTCTTTGAGTAATTCATGCGATAATGCACAGCAAAAATACTCTCCTGGTGCTGCCCGCCTAGGTTCTCCGCGACTTCTGTACATACTCACCATAGTTGCCAGATCGAGCTCTGCTATGTTGGTGGGATAGGTAAAGTGAAAATTGCTTCTTTTCTGCATAGGCTTGAAATATTTAACCTAAAATACCTTTCGGCGAGGCCTGTGTCAATCGTAAGTTTTTGTCGCTTGATATAGGAGTTTTTTTATACATTATTACCGGTGTAAAATAAAATATGCAGCGGTATGGTAATGGGTTTGATATCTAAGAATATGGTAGGTAATATTGTTGTGAATGGCCGCTTAGCCATATTCACACTTTTATTTATTTCTAGCTTATTTTTCTCCACAAAGGTGGTGGGGTAAGGGAATTTGCTTAGCATGGATACGGTCATCAGTTTTTCTACCGACACTAGCCAAGGTATTCTGTATGGCTTCAATAACAGAAGCCTAGAGCTCTTTGCCATTCAAAATGAGCACGTACAGGTGTTAGATGCCATTCGGTTTCGGTACAATATGGAGTATTCGGTGTACTATGAGCAAAATAAAGATCGAATGCCGAGGGAATCTAAATTAATCCATTTCTATAGAGATCCTAAAACCCATGAGAAGAGCATGCTGTTTTGGGATGCTGGGC
>Ga0181593_10002387_pt1 | contig 17258 bp, 13 predicted proteins | sample 071ome_19_FD_133756 | JGI IMG/M metagenome (GOLD analysis project Ga0181593, IMG submission 133756) | Coastal salt marsh microbial communities from the Groves Creek Marsh, Skidaway Island, Georgia - 071413AT metaG (megahit assembly) | ecosystem: Environmental > Aquatic > Marine > Intertidal...
CACCCGCTCGCGCGCCGGCGTCAGGCGAAAGCCGTCGGGAATCGCCGCGCCGGAACGGGCATAGGCAATGATCGGATCCGGTGGACGCAAGGCCGAGGGCACGCTGAGCGCCATGCGCAGGACCGAGCCCGGCGGCGTGATCGTATAGGACGCGACCCATTGCACGAACTCCAGAACCACGGCCGGTAGACGCGGCACCTCTAGCCGGCGGAACACGGGCCGCAGCTTGCTCTCCTCGACACTCCCCTCGCCCTCGCCGATGACCACGCCGGTAACCCGGCGCCCGGACAGCGGCACTTCGACAACATCGCCCGGCGCCAGGTCCAAGCCTTCATCTATATAGTCGTAGGCGCCGGCCAGGGGCAGCGGCAGCAACACCCCGACTCGGCGCGCTGGACCGAACAATCCCCCCACCAGCGCCGAGTCGTCACCGTCCATCTTGGGCAATCCGTTCCATCACGATTTTCCCAACCCGCATTCCGTGAGTGTGTGTCGCCACAGGGCTACCCGCAACCGGACATTCGGAAATCCAACGAACCAGCGGGAGCCGGCCTAGCCAGCCCAGGGAGCCTGGGTTAGACTCGGGGCTGATTCGGGCGCATGGCGCGCCCTTGAGCCAACGGGACCGCACATGAAGTTCTTCATCGATACCGCCGATGTCGCCGAGATCAAGGACATGGCCTCCACCGGCCTGGTCGACGGGGTCACCACGAATCCTTCACTGATCGCAAAATCCGGCCGAAACATCATCGACGTCATCGCCGAGATCTGCGAGCTGGTCGACGGGCCCGTCAGCGCCGAGGTCGCGGCGACGAATTTCGACACGATGATCGCCGAAGGCCGCAGGCTGGCCAAGATCGCCGACAACGTCACCGTCAAGGTGCCGCTCACCGTGGATGGGTTGAAGACCTGCAAAACCCTGTCGGACGAGGGCACGGGGGTGAATGTCACGCTCTGTTTCTCGGCGGCCCAGGCCTTGCTCGCCGCCAAGGCCGGCGCGACCTTCATCTCGCCCTTCGTCGGCCGGCTCGACGATGTCGGCGGCGTCGGCATGGATCTGATCGCCGATATCGTCCAGATCTACGGCAATTACGATTTCCCGACCGAGGTGCTGGTCGCCTCGGTGCGCGGCCCGCAACACGTGCTCGAGGCCGCCAAGCTCGGCGCCGATGTCGCGACCTTGCCGCCCGCGGTTATCCGCGCGATGTATAATCACCCGCTGACAGATAAGGGCCTTCAGGCCTTCCTGGACGATTGGGCCAAGACCGGCCAGTCGATCCTCGATTCGAAAGGCGGCGCGGCGTGACCAAGAAGGGACCCGTCACCAAGCCAGGCCGTCGAGGAGCGGCCGCGGCGAATGACGTCCCTTCCAAGGCGCTGACCGAGGACGCGGTCCTCGACTATCTCCGTCGCAATCCGGATCTGCTGACGGAAAACCCGGCGCTACTGGAATCGCTCAGCCCGTCCGCGCGCTTCGACGGCAATGTCGTTGATATGCAGCATTTGATGCTGAACCGTCTGCGCGATGAGAATGCCCGCCTACGCGACGCCCATGCCGCTATCGTCGGCACCGCCCGCGACAATCGGTCGGCGCAGTTGCAGGTCCACGAGGCGGTGCTGCAGATTCTCGCCGCGCGCAGCTTCGAGAAGCTTATTCACACGGTGACCGCCGATCTCCCGCTGGTTCTGGAGGTCGACGCCGTGACGATCTGTCTCGAGGTCGGCGACGTACAGATCCCGCGCGCTTATGCCTCGGGCCTGCGCTCGATCCCGGAGGACGCGATAGAGCGGATTCTGGGACCGGGAAGACAGATCGCGCTCGCCTCGGATATCACGGCGGACAAGAAGATCTTCGACGCGGCCACCGGATTGGTCCGCAGTCAGGCGCTGGCGCGTCTGGATCTCGGCCCCCAAGCACCCACGGCCCTGCTCGCGATCGGAAGTCGGGATGTCGACACCTTTCACCAGGGACAGGGAACCGAGCTTATCGGCTTCCTCGCCAAGGCGTTGGAAACCACCATACGGCAATGGCTGAACCTGCCGAACTGAACCCGCCTCCCCCCATGGCCGCCGCGGATCTCGCGCGGGCGGTGGAAGATTGGCGCGGCTGGCTCGCCGGCGAGAGACGCATGGCGGATCATACTCAAACAGCCTATGACCGCGACATCCGGGCCTTCCTCCGCTTCCTCGCCGATCATCTGGGCGCGCCGGCCGGGCTCGCCGATCTGGCGACACTCAAGACAATGGACTTCCGGGCCTATCTGGCGCGGCGACGGACCAGCGGTCTCTCGGCGACCTCGACGGCTCGGGCGCTGTCGACGATCCGTACCTTCTTTCGCTATCTCGAACGCCGACACGGTGTTACCAATCCGGCGATCCACATGGTCCGCACCCCGAAGCTGCCGCAATCATTGCCCAAGGCGATCGGGGTCGAGGACGCGACCCGCGCCCTCGACATGGCCGAGGTGATCGCCGAGGAACCGTGGATCGCGGCCCGCGACGCGGCGGTACTTTGTCTGCTCTATGGCTGCGGCCTGCGGATCGGCGAGGCCCTGGCCCTTAACCGCGCCGACGCGCCCAAGTCGGACGCCATGACAATCCTCGGCAAGGGCGGCAAGCAGCGTATGGTCCCGGTGCTGCCGATCGTGCGCAAGGCGGTCGACGACTATCTCGCGCTTTGCCCTTATTCCGGCGCTCCCAAGGACCCGCTCTTCCTCGGCGCGCGGGGCAAGCGGCTGCAACCGGCGGTCCTGCAACGCGCCATGCGGCTGATCCGGGGCGCGTTGGGTCTGCCGGACAGCGCGACACCGCACGCGCTCCGCCACTCATTCGCGACACATCTGCTATCCGGCGGGGGTGACCTTAGGGCGATCCAGGAATTGCTGGGCCACGCCTCGCTGTCGACGACCCAGCGCTATACCAAGGTGGATACCGAACAGCTGCTCGCCGTGCATCGGAGCGCACATCCGAGGGATCGGCGTTAGGATCGCGAAAACGTGGGGCTGTTTTTTCCTTGAGGCTCGACTCGACAACAAAACAAAGAAGGATCCGTGGCTTGTGGAGGATCGTTAAAAAATCTCTCAACATCCCAGAGTAACTTTTTGATTTTAATTAATGAAATTCGCTTTCTTAAAGTAATCTATTAACGTCACCTGCCCACATATGGCGCCCTCATACACGAAACCGCAATATATAGAAGAATTTACCATCCGTCGACGGAAGCCACGGATTTTGTTCGATTATCGAGATGAATTTTAACTCTAATCGCCGGAACCAAGAATAATATTTATTGCCAGGCCCATAAGTGAAAATCCTTAGATTCCCGTCAAAGAATGAGATGCGTGGCTTTGTCCCGCCTGACAAACTTCACGATCGACGCCTCCCGCCCCGTATCCCCGGCAGGGGTCGGACTCGAATGTCGCCAAGGCCGTTGCCCTGATGAAGATCAGGGCTTTCGTCGCTGTTCCAAACGCCGAGAATGCCGGAGCAACATGGAGGCGATTGAACCTCCATCGTCCCCTCAGATGTGGATCGGCCGTCCATCCACCGCCAGCGCTGCTTCCTTGACCGCCTCGTTATAGGTCGGGTGGCCGTGACAGGTGCGGGCGATGTCCTCGGCGGTGGCGCCGAAGGCCATGGCGGTGGCGCATTCGTGGATCAGGTTGCCGGCCTCGGGCCCCATGATATGCACGCCGAGCACCCGGTCGGTTTCCGCGTCGGCGAGGATCTTCACGGTGCCGTCGGACTCGCCCGTGGTGCGGGCCCGGCTGTTGGCGGTGAAGGGGAAGGCACCCTTGCGGTATTTGACGCCGGCCTCCTTCAGGTCCTCCTCGGTCTTGCCGATCGAGGCGACCTCGGGATGGGTGTAGACGATACCGGGCACCAGGCCGTAATCCACATGCCCCGATTGTCCGGCCATGATCTCCACCGCCGCGACCCCGTCCTCCTCGGCCTTATGGGCCAGCATCGGGCCGGGGATGCAGTCGCCTATGGCGAAGATACCGGGCACATTCGTCTCGAAATCCGCGTCGACGGTAATGAAGCCGCGCTGGTCCATGGCCACGCCGAGCTTGTCGAGGCCCAGGCCGGCGGTCACCGGGCGGCGACCGATGGAGACGAGAACCACATCCGCGTCCAGGGTCTCGGTCTCGCCGGATTTAACCGATTCGACCGACAGCTTGACGCTGGAACGCCCGGTTTTGGCGCCGGTCACCTTGGTCGACAGCTTGAAGCTCATGCCTTGCTTGCGCAGCACCGCCATGAAACGCTTGCCGATCTCGCGGTCCATGGTCGGCACGATCCGGTCGAGGAACTCCACCACCGTGACCTCGGCGCCCAGCCGGGCCCAGACCGAGCCCATCTCCAAACCGATATAGCCGCCACCGACCACCACCAGATGCTTGGGCACCTTGGCGAGGGAGAGCGCGCCGGTGGAGGTGACGATTCGCTTCTCGTCAATCTCAACGCCGGGAAGCGGCGTCGATTCAGAACCCGTGGCGATCAGCACCCGCTCGGTCTTCAGCGTCGTCGCCTTGCCGTCCTCGGGGGTGACCACCACCTCGCTCGCCGATTTGATCGAGGCCGCGCCCTGGACCCAGTCGACCTTGTTCTTCTTGAACAGGAACTCGATCCCCTTGGTCAGGTCATCGACCACCTTGTCCTTGTTGGCCAGCATCTTCTTGAGGTTGAGCGAGACCTTGCCGACCTCGACCCCGATATCGGCGAGATGCCCGGTCGCCTCGGCGTATTTCTCGGAAGCCGAGAGCATCGCCTTGGACGGGATACAGCCAACATTCAGGCAGGTCCCACCGAGGGTCGCGCGCTTCTCGACGCAAGCGACCTTCATCCCAAGTTGCGCCGTCCGGATCGCCGCCACATAGCCCCCCGGCCCGGCGCCGATCACGACAAGATCGTAAGTGTCACTCATGGATGGTCTCCGGTCTTGCTTTCAAGGCGCGCCAATAGGCTCACATATCAATCAGCAGCCGTCTCGGGTCCTCGATTGCTTCCTTCACGCGGACCAGGAAGGTTACCGCCTCGCGACCGTCGACGATGCGGTGGTCGTAGGATAGCGCCAAATACATCATCGGGCGAATCTCGACCTTGCCGCCGATGGCCATCGGGCGTTCCTGGATCTTGTGCATGCCCAGGATGCCCGACTGCGGCGGGTTCAGGATCGGCGAGGACATCAGCGAGCCGTAGACACCGCCATTGGAGATGGTGAAGGTTCCGCCGCTCATCTCGGCCAGGGTCAGCTTGCCGTCCCGGGCGCGGCGGCCGAAGTCGTTAATCGTCTTCTCGATCTCGGCGAAGCCCAGGGCGTCGGCGTCTCGCAGCACCGGCACCACCAGGCCTTGAGGCGTGCCGACCGCGACACCGATGTCATAGTGGTTCTTGTAGATGATGTCGTCGCCGTGGATCTCGGCGTTGACCGCCGGAAGTTCCTTCAACGCGTTCACGCAGGCCTTGACGAAGAACGACATGAAGCCGAGCCGCACCCCGTGCTTCTTCTCGAAGGCATCACGATATTCCGAGCGCAAGGCCATCACCGGGCCCATATCGGCCTCGTTATAGGTGGTCAACATGGCCGCGGTGTTCTGAGCTTCTTTCAGGCGGCGGGCGATGGCGCGGCGCAGGCGGCTCATCGGTACCCGTTCCTCACGCGGATCCTCGGGGCGCGGCGGCAAGGGCGCGTCCGGCGCCGGCGCCGCGAGGGCGTTTGGCTGGGCGGCGGCGGGCGCGAAGGCCTTGGCGGTGCCCGCTTCGATCGCCGCTTGGACATCGGGCTTGGTGATCCGCCCGTCCTTGCCGGTGGGTTTGATCTTGTGGGGATCGAGATTGTTGTCCCCGATCAACTTGCGCACCGCCGGCGACAGGGTTTTCACCTCGTCGATATAGACACCCGGCGTCGTGGCAACGGGAATCGCCTCGAGTTTGGCGGCGGGCGCCTCGGCCCTGACGGGCGCGGGCACCGGCGCGGAGGCGGGTGTTTCGGCTTTGGTTTCGGCGGGTTTGGGCGCCGGGGCCGAACCGGCGGCGCCCTCGGCGATGGTGCAGAGCAACGCGTCGACCTCGACATTGCTGCCGGCGGGCGCCAGGATTTCGGCGATCGCGCCGGCAACCGGAGCATTCACCTCCAAGGTGACCTTGTCGGTCTCCAGTTCCACCAGCGGCTCGTCCATGGCGACGGCCTCTCCCGGCGCCTTACGCCAATTCGCCACGGTGGCCTCGCTTACCGATTCGCCAAGCGTCGGTACCCTTACCTCGGTCGTCATCACGTTCCCCGTAATCTCGCCGGACCCGAACCGGGTTCGGCCTATTCCGCCGCCTGGCGACGCGTGGCCTTGCGGCGGGCGACACCGGTCTTCTGAATGGTCAGCGCGTCGTTCACCAAGGCTTCCTGCTCGCGGACATGCCGGCGATGACTACCGGTCGCCGGCGAAGCCGCCTCGGGCCGCCCCGCGTATACCGGACGCTTGCAGGCGCCATCAAGCTCGATCAGGACATCCTCGATCTTGCGGTCCAGATAGGTCCAGGCGCCCATGTTCCAAGGCTCTTCCTGACACCAGACCACCTCGGCCTGGGGAAAGCGCGCCAATTCCTGGGTCAACGCCGCGCGCGGGAACGGATAAAGCTGTTCCAGGCGCAGGAAGAAGATGTCCTTGATCCCGCGCTTCTCGCGCTCCTCGTAGAGATCGTAATAGACCTTGCCGCTGCACAGCACCACGCGACGGACATCCGCGTCGTCGCAGAGCACCTCGTTGTCGTACATGACCCGATGGAAAGTGGTACCCGGCCCCATCTCGTCCAGGCTCGACACCGCGAGCTTGTGCCGCAGCAGCGATTTCGGCGTCATGATCACCAGGGGCTTGCGGAAATCGCGGCGCAACGGACGGCGCAGCACGTGGAAGTAGCTGGCCGGGGTGGAGCAGTTCACCACCTGCATGTTGTCCTCGCCGCAGAGCTGAAGGTACCGCTCCAGGCGGGCGGAGGAATGTTCCGGCCCCTGGCCCTCATAGCCATGCGGCAACAGCATCACCAGGCCGGACATTCTGAGCCACTTATGCTCGCCGGAACTGATGAATTGATCGACGATCACCTGAGCGCCGTTGGCGAAGTCACCGAATTGCGCCTCCCACAGGATCAGCGCGTTAGGCTCCGCTTGGCTAAAGCCGTACTCGAAACCCAGCACCGACGCCTCTGATAGCGGGCTGTCGATCACCTCGAAATGCTCTTGATCCGGCCTCAAGTGATTGAGCGGGGTGTAGCGTTCCTCGGTCTCCTGGTCGACCCAGACGGAATGGCGATGCGAGAAGGTGCCGCGGCCGGAATCCTGGCCACTGAGGCGCACGCCATTACCCTCGATCAGCAAGGACCCATAGGCTAATGCCTCGGCGGTGGCCCAATCAAAACCCTCGCCGGTTTCGAACATTCTTTGCTTCTGGTTGAGCACGCGCCGCAGCTTGCTGTTGACGTTCAGCCCCTCCGGCACCGTGTAAAGGGTCCTGCCGATCTCCCTCAGGGTGTCGATTTCCACCGAGGTCTGGCCACGCCGGGCATCGCCATGGGCTGCCTTGAAGCCCGACCACTTGCCGTCCAGCCAATCCGCCTTGTTCGGTTTGTAGCTGACCCCGGCTTCGAACTCCTGGTTCAAGTGGGCGTTCTGTTCCTCGACAAGCCTGTCTCCACCGCCGGGCTCGATCAGCCCCTCGGCCTCGAGGCGGCGCGCGTAGATCTCGCGGGTAGAGGGGTGCGAGGCGATTTTCTTGTACATCGCCGGCTGGGTGAACATCGGCTCGTCACCCTCGTTATGACCGAGCCGGCGATAGCCGATGATGTCGAAGACCACGTCGACGCCGAACTCCTGACGAAACTCGGTCACGATCCTCGCGGCGTGAATCACCGCCTCGGCGTCGTCGGCGTTCACATGGAAGATCGGCGCCATGACCATCTTGGCGACATCGGTCGAATAGGGCGACGAGCGCGAGAAGGACGGAGAGGTCGTGAAACCGATCTGATTGTTGATGATCACATGGATCGTTCCACCGGTGCGGTACCCTCGCAACTCCGAGAAATCGAAGGTCTCGGCCACGATCCCCTGGCCGGCGAAGGCCGCGTCACCGTGCATCAACAGCCCCAGCACCTTCTTGCGGTCGGTATCCCCGCGCTGGGCCTGCTTGGCCCTGACGCGCCCGACCACGACAGGGTTCACCACCTCCAGATGCGAGGGGTTCGCGTTCAAGGTCAAATGCACTTCCTTGTCGTCGAAGGTTCGATCCGCCGAGACGCCCATGTGGTATTTCACGTCGCCGGACCCGCCGACCTCTTCCGGGTTCGCGGGGTTGCCGAGAAACTCCGAGATAATCGCCCGGAACGGCTTGTCCATGAAGTTGGACAGGACATTCAGGCGACCACGATGGGCCATGCCGACAACGACTTCCTCGATACCAAGCTGGCTACCGCGTTTGAGGATCTGCTCTAGGGCCGGGATAACCGACTCGCAACCATCCAGGCCGAAGCGCTTGGTGCCGACATATTTGGTGGCCAAGAATTTCTCGAAACACTCGGCTGCGGTCAGCCGTTCCAGAATGGTCTTCTTGCCGAGCGCGGTGAAGTCGGTCTGGTTGTGAATCTGCTCGATCCGGCGCTGGATCCAGAGCTTCTGAGCCGGATCCTGCATGTGCATGTACTCGACACCGATGCTGCCGCAATAGGTCTCCTCAAGCGCTTGCATGATCTCGTGCAAGTTCGCGACTTCCAGACCGAGGACATTGTCGATGAAGATCGGGCGGTCCCAATCCTCGGGGCCAAAACCGTAATGGCTCGGATCAAGCTCGGGATGTGGTTCCGGCGCGGCCAATTGCAACGGGTCGAGTTTGGCCTTCAGATGCCCACGAATGCGGTAGGCGCGGATAAGCATGATGGCGCGCAGGGAATCCAGCGTCGCCCGGCGGACATCTTCCTCCGACGCACCGGCGGGGTGCGTCTTGCCTCCCTTTGCCGGCGCCTCTTCCTCGGTTTCACCGATGATGCGCGTGGAGGTTTTCGCCCAGCTCGCGCTCCGCCCCTCGGTCGCGCCCGCTCCATCCGCGAGAGCCGCGAAGCAATCGCGCCAACTCTCATCGACGCTTGCTGGATTTTCGAGATACCGATCATAAAGCTCGGCGATGTATGGCGCGTTCGCGCCATTCAAAAAACTCGGGTCGTTAAGCAGAGCCGTCATCCCTCACCTGCTTTCGCCATTGTCGCGTCCTGGCGCCCCACGCGCCCACGACCGGTCACCTCGCTAGCCCTTCAGCAAATCAACCATGGTGGAACCCAGGGCGGCGGGAGAACTCGCCACCCGGATACCCGCGGAGCGCATCGCCTCCATCTTGTCGTCGGCGCCGCCCTTGCCACCGGCGATGATCGCGCCGGCATGCCCCATGCGCCTGCCCGGCGGCGCGGTAACACCGGCGATGAACCCGACCACCGGCTTCTTAACCTTGTTTTCCTTAAGGAAAGCCGCCGCGTCTTCCTCGGCCGAGCCGCCGATTTCGCCAATCATCACGATGGACTCGGTTTCGTCGTCGGCCAGGAACATCTCCAGGCAATCGATGAAGTTGGTGCCGTTCACCGGATCACCACCGATACCGATGCAGGTTGACTGACCAAGCCCCGCCTCGGTGGTCTGCGCCACCGCTTCATAGGTCAGGGTCCCCGATCGCGACACGATACCCACCGAGCCGCGCTTATGGATATGACCGGGCATGATACCGATCTTGCACTCGCCGGGCGTAATCACACCCGGACAGTTCGGACCGATCAGGCGCGTGCCCGAGCCTTGCAGCCGTCGCTTGACTGTCACCATGTCCATCACCGGGATACCTTCGGTGATGCAGATCACCAGCGGGATCTCGGCCTCGATCGCCTCGAGAATGGAGTCGGCGGCGAAGGGCGGCGGCACATAGATCACCGAGGCATTCGCGCCGGTCGCCTCGACGGCCTGCCCGACGGTATCGAACACCGGCAGGCCAAGATGCTCTTGTCCGCCCTTGCCCGGCGTGACGCCGCCGACCATGCGAGTGCCGTATTCGATCGCCTGCTCGGAATGAAAGGTGCCCTGGCTTCCGGTAAAGCCCTGGCAGATGACCTTGGTGTCTTTTCCGACGAGCACGGCCATCACGCGGCCTCCTTCACGGCCTTGACGATCTTGTCGGCGGCATCCCCGAGATTATCGGCGGAGACGATCGGCAGACCGCTATCGGCCATGATCTTCTTGCCGAGTTCGACATTGGTGCCCTCGAGCCGCACCACCAGAGGGACATGCAAACTAACCTCCCGGGCCGCCGCCACGACACCCTCGGCGATCACGTCGCAACGCATGATGCCGCCGAAAATGTTCACCAGGATGCCCTCGACATTCGGGTCCGAGAGGATAATCTTGAACGCCGCCGTCACCCGTTCCTTGGTCGCGCCGCCGCCCACATCAAGGAAGTTCGCCGGCTCTCCACCATGCAATTTGATGATATCCATGGTCGCCATCGCCAGACCGGCGCCGTTGACCATGCAGCCTATGCTGCCGTCCAGCTTGACGTAGTTGAGTTCGTGCTTGGCCGCCTCGAGTTCCGCCGGGTCTTCCTCGTCCTCGTCACGCAGTTCGGCGACATCGGGGTGGCGATAGAGCGCGTTGTCGTCAAAATTCATCTTGGCGTCCAACGCCAGGACCTCGCCGGCGCCAGTCACCACCAGCGGATTGATCTCCACCATCGAGGCATCGAGGTCGACGACCACCCGATACATGGCCTGAAGAAACTTCACCGCCGAGCCGACCTGCTTGCCTTCGAGGCCCAGGCCGAACGCAATGCTTCTGGCGTGATGCGGACGCAATCCGGTGACCGGATCGATCGGCACGGTAAGGATCTTCTCGGGCGTCGCCTCCGCGACCTCCTCGATTTCCATGCCGCCCTCGGTCGAGGCGATGACCGTGACCATGCTGGTGGCCCGATCAACCAGGAAGGACAGATACAGCTCCCGAGCGATGTCGCAGCCAGCCTCGATATAGAGGCGCTTGACCTCCTTGCCGGCCGGCCCGGTCTGCTTGGTGACAAGCACGCCGCCCAGCATCTCCTCGGCATTGGCGCGGACGCCATCGACGGTTTTCACGAGACGGACGCCGCCCTTGCCGTCCTCGTTGCCCTTGAAGCGCCCGGCGCCCCGGCCACCGGCGTGGATCTGGGATTTAACGACGAAGACCGTCCCGCCCAGCCGATCGGCGACCGACGCGGCTTCCTTCGGCGTATAGGCGACACCACCATCCGGAACAGCGACGCCAAACTTGGCCAGAAGTTGCTTGGCCTGATACTCGTGAATGTTCATTCGAGCTCGTTCTCGCTGATCGCGGAAGCCGAGCGATCATCGCCTGCGATGGAACCTTGGTGATCGCCGACAACGATGCGTTGCTTCACCCGCGTCTTTGTTTGTTCCAAGTATGGCGCGATTCTTCACGATACTTTAGGCGGCGCGCCGTTTCCGCGCAACCGGCGCGCCGCCGAATTCGACCACGATCTCGCGATCTCGGTTAGAGTTTCGCCGCGACGTCGTTCAACTCACGGACCGCCGCCACGGAATGATCGAACATCGCCTGCTCCTCGGCGTTCATCTCGATCTCGACCACCCGCTCGATACCGCCCGCGCCGATGACCGCCGGAACGCCGACATAAAGACCGTCCAGGCCGTACTGACCCTCGACATAGGCGGCGCAAGGCAGCACGCGCTTTTGATCCAGCAGATACGCCTCGGCCATCTCGATCGCCGAGGATGCCGGCGCGTAGAACGCGGATCCGGTCTTGAGAAGGCCGACGATCTCGGCGCCGCCGTCACGGGTGCGTTGAACGATCTGATCGATCTTCTCCTGAGTGCTCCAGCCCATCTTGATCAGATCCGGCACGGGAATACCGGCAACCGCCGAGTAGCGCACCAACGGCACCATGGTGTCGCCATGGCCGCCGAGCACGAAGGCGGTGACGTCACCGACAGAGACATTGAACTCCTCGGCGAGGAAGTAACGGAACCGCGCGCTGTCCAGCACGCCGGCCATGCCGACCACCCGATTGGTGGGCAGACCGCAAGCTTTTTGCAGAACGCCGACCATCACGTCCAGCGGGTTAGTGATGCAGATCACGAAAGCGTCCGGGCAGTTGTTCTTGATGCCCTCGCCGACGGCGCCCATCACCTTGAAGTTAGTGCCGATCAGGTCGTCGCGGCTCATGCCCGGCTTGCGGGCGATACCGGCGGTGACGATCACCACGTCGGCGCCCTTGAGGGCGGCGTAGTCGTTCGCGCCGGTCACGCTGGCGTCGAAACGCTCAACCGGAGAAGCCTCGGCGATATCCAGCGCCTTGCCTTGGGGCATGCCCTCGACAACGTCGAAAAGCACCACATCGCCCAGTTGCTTGAGTCCAGCAAGCAGCGCGAGCGTGCCGCCGATATTGCCAGCGCCGATCAGCGCGATTTTGTTGCGGGCCATGCCTGTCTCCAGTTTCAAATTTTCCTGTCGAAACGAATCCGGACCGAGCCAGATGGCCACGACGTCCAGTCGCGGCGCGGTTTAGCGCGATTCCACGGCGGCGGCAAGATCACCCACCACCGAACCGTGTCACTTGTTCGTTTTCAGGACTAGAAACGCGGCGCCGAGCGTTCGACGCGATGCAACCCATCCAGGCCGGGCTTAATCTCGGACAGCAGGAAATCCGCCCGTCGGTCCGGGCTTCCTCCCCGATTAGGGAACGCGTTTTCCCACTCGTAGACTTTGACCGTGAGGCCACTCAACACCTCGGCCAAGGAGGCGTGATGGGTGGTGATCAGTTTACGGACCTGATTGAAGGTGCCGATGGTGACCTTGTCCCAATCGATGACGATGTTCTTGTCGAACTGATTGAAGCGCCGGGTCACGTTTTTCGACAGGAAGGTCAGGGCCTGCTCGATGCCCTTGAAATTCTGCTGCATCCGGGAATCGTTGCGCAACATCGGGCTACCCGACACCTCGCGCATCCATTCGACCATCATGTCGAGTTTCGGCACCACGTATACAAAATAGCTGCGGTAGTAGGACAGCGACATGAAGGTGTCGCCGAAATCCTCCAAAAGATTTGGAAGCTCGTCGAGGGTCGTGTCCAACGCGCCGGCCATCCCCTCGAGGCGCGACCGCACCGCGCGCTGGTCCGGATTGGAGATCAAATCCATCAGGGCTTGGGTGTCGTTCACGTCCAGGTGCTTCCCGCCATAGATATAGCGGATAATTGGCCTGGTGAGGTTCCGCATAAAGGGAAACAACTCCCGCCGCTTGGCGTTGGAGAGCGACAACCCCACGCCGGTGTCCACCTTGACACCGGCCTCGCGAAACCCACGCCGCAGTGAATAACAATCGAAGCTTTTCAACGCCTCCAGCTTCTTGAGAATCGCGATATCGGACATCAGGCTGTCCTGGTCGCCATGGAAGAAATTCGGGATCTCGTCGACACTGATTTGAGCTCTACCCATGCCGGACTCGCGATAGAGCTCGACCTGGGTTTCCAAGCGGACATTCTTGATCAGCCGGGCCTTGCGAAGGCCGGAATCCTGGACCGGAACCGTGCCCAGAGGCAGAGTATGGATCGAATCGCGATCGTAATCGGTCACCAACTCGTCCGCGGCACCGGTATCCGCGTGGCGATGTGCGTTAATCGTATCTAGCACGAACCCATTCGGCGCTTGGTTTTGGAGGTTTATGCGCGCCGCCCCACTATTAATCGAGATTTAAACAGCATTTTAAGCGAGATTCAACCATTTTGTGTTTTTTCCCACGCTTTCAAGCCCTGTTCAGTCACCCTAGGCCGCCTCGGTGACCTCCGATCGCGCCGCCTCGATATAGTCCTGGGACTGAATCTCCATCAGGCGGGAAATCGTTCGATCGAACTCAAACCCCCAGTCATCACCGGAATAGAGTCCTCTCGGCGGCGCGTCCGCGGAGAGCATGAGATGGATGTGATTGTCATAGAACGTGTCGATCATCGTCATGAAGCGCCGCGCCGAGTCACGGCGTTCGCTATTCATCACCGGCACGTCGGATATCAGGATCGATCTGTAGCGTTTGGCGATCTCGAGGAAATCACCCGGTCCCAATGGCGCTTCACAAAGATCAGCGAAGCCGAACCGCGCAACCGCCCCCTCGGCCCTTGGCACCACGATCTCCCGTCCACGAAACGCCAACCGCTCCGACTTGCCCGGTCGACCATCCGTCAGATCCTCGAAGGCAAGATCCAAGGCTCGATCCGCCGCCTCGCCGGTGGGCGTGTGATACACGCTCATGCCCTTGAGACGGTCCAAGCGATAGTCCCGACCATCGGCGAGATGCAACACTTCAAGGCGTTTCTGAAGAATCGCGATGAAGGGCAGGAATCGGTCCCGCTGTAGCCCGTCCTTATATAGATCGTTCGGGTGCCGGTTCGAGGTCGCGACCACGACGACGCCCAACTCGAACATCGCCTGGAACAGGCGCGATACGATCATCGCGTCGGCGATGTCCCGGACCTCGAACTCATCGAAACACAGCAACCAGTTTCGGTCGGCCAGCTTGGCCGCCGTCGGACGAATCGGCTCGGCCGCCTCCGAAACCTTGTTGGATTGCCGCCACTCGTGGATAAGTTCGTGGGCCTCCTGCATGAACTCGTGGAAATGCACGCGTCGTTTGCGTTCGACCGACACGCCATCGAAGAACAGATCCATCAGCATGGATTTTCCGCGTCCCACCGCGCCGTGGATATAGAGCCCCCTGGGTGCCTCCGCCGGGGCGCGCTTGGAGAACCCGAACCGCTCGGCCCAGCCCGTCTTCGCGGAAGCCGGACGATAGCCGTCGAGACGATCGTGCATCTCCTGCAGCTTTTCCGCGGCCTGGCGCTGCGCGGAATCCGCATTCACCTCGCCCAAGGCAAGCAAGGCCTCGTAGCGATCAAGAGGACCGTCCTTGGCGCTCATAACCTAAAATCCACCAAACTAACGACCGCCGGTCACATCCACGATCGCGCCGGCGCAATAACTCGCCCCGTCGCTCAGCAGCCAGACGATTACATCAGCGACTTCCTCGGGCTGCCCCACCCGACGAATCGGAATATTGGGAACCGCGTTCATCGCCCGATCCGGCAAACCGGCCGAGGCATGGATCTCGGTATCGATCATGCCCGGTGAGACGGCATTCACCAGAATTCCCTCCGAGGCGACCTCGCGCGCCAGGCCCAGGGTGAAGGAGTCAACCGCGCCCTTCGAGGCGGCGTAATGGACGAACTCATTGGCGCCGCCGAGACGGGAAGCCGCCGAGCCGAGATTGACGATACGACCGCCCGCCCCGCCATTCTTGGTGGACATCCGTCGCACCGCCTCGCGGCTGCACAGCATCAGCCCGATAACGTTAAGGCCGATCACGCCGCGCATCGCGTCCGCCGACATATCCTCCACACGGGTGCCCATGCCGGTGGTCCCGGCGCTGTTGACGAGGCCCTTGACGGGACCCAGTTCCGCCTCGGCGGTCTCGAAGAGCCGCAGGATATCCGCCTCCTCGTTCATGTCGCCCTGAACGGTTATGGCCTTTTGGCCGGTTTCGCGGACCTTCAAGGCGACACGATCGGCGGCCTGGGCGTCCCGCGCGTAGTTGACCGCGACATCCCAGCCTTCAGCGGCCGCCTTGATCGCCGTCGCGGCGCCAATTCCCCGGCTCCCACCGGTCACGATCAACAAACCCTTGCTCACGCGCTTCTCCTCGGATCAATTCCGCCATCGCGGCGGATGGAAGGTTTATGGTGCCTTGGCGGCCAAGATAACACGGGCATCGACGACAAGCTTCTCGGCCACCGCCGTCGCCGGCGCCGACTTGGCCTGCGCCGCCATCACGCGGGTGGTCCGCGCGCTGTCCATCATCGGACGCCCCATCATGACTTGGCCGGTGAAGTCGATATGCCCGATACGAAAACCACGGCCCGGAAAGGCCTTGTTGATAGCGGCGACCTCGCGTCCCGCCTCGGCGTAGAGCCGCGCACGCAAGGACGCCCGCGCCGCCTCGCGCTCCACCAGGGTGGGGGTGTAGTCGATCGCCTGAATATGAAACGCGCGGCCCGACCGGCTAACGTTCTTCACCGTCGCGCCGAGGGAAGAGAGCACCTTGTCGGGAAGACGCGCCTCGGCCAGCATCCGCCACCGCTCGTATCCGGCTTCGTCGCGCAGTTTGTTGAACTGGGTGAGCCGCCATTCGCCCTTGGGCGAGATCGCCCGAAGATCGCCCTCCACCTCCGCCCGCGCCTGTCCGAACTGTCCGGCGCCGATCGCCAGATCCACCGCGATCACGACTCGCGCGGTCTTGGTTTCGACCCATTCCTCGGCCGACAATTCCAGCACAATCTCGTCGTGGCGGGGTTGAACTTGCGCCTCCGCCCGCGCCGCGCCGAACAGGACAAACGCGCCGAGCATCACGGCATTGAGAATTCCGCCGGGCGTCAAAAAAGTTACAGGCCGCATGAAACGGTCTCCAGATTGGTTAACGATGGCGGCCAGGGAAACCTAAAGTCTGGGCGAAAGGATGGCAATCCGAAGGCGAAAAGGTACACTCAAGCGTTTTTTCGCCACGCCCGAGAACGGCGTGGGGGGCGTTTTTTCGCCACGCCCGAGAGCAGCATGGGGAGGCCTCATGGCAAGTCGGACCTTTTTCTGCGTTGACGCGCATACCTGCGGCAATCCGGTGCGGGTCGTGGCCGGCGGCGCGCCGTCCCTGCCCGGCGCCAGTGCCATTGAAAGGCGCGCATATTTTCAAGAGAATCTGGACTGGATCCGAACCGGTCTGATGTATGAGCCGCGCGGCCACGACATGATGTCCGGCTCGATCCTGATGCCGCCGACACGCGATGACTGCGACGCCGGAATTCTTTTCATCGAGACTTCCGGCTGCCTGCCGATGTGCGGACATGGCACCATCGGCACCGTCACCGTCGCGATAGAGCGCGGCCTCGCTCAACCGGCGACGCCGGGTCGCCTGATTCTGGACGCGCCGGCCGGTCGCATCGTCGCCGAATACGGCATGGACGGCGAGCATGTGGACTGGGTGAAGTTGACCAATGTCGCCTCGTTCCTGCATTCCCGCGACCTGGAGGTTACCTCGCCGCATCTGGGAAGCCTGAAGGTCGACGTGGCCTATGGCGGCAACTTCTACGCCATTGTCGAGCCACAGGAGAATTTCCCCGACATGGCGGATTACA
>Ga0181593_10002389_pt1 | contig 17250 bp, 18 predicted proteins | sample 071ome_19_FD_133756 | JGI IMG/M metagenome (GOLD analysis project Ga0181593, IMG submission 133756) | Coastal salt marsh microbial communities from the Groves Creek Marsh, Skidaway Island, Georgia - 071413AT metaG (megahit assembly) | ecosystem: Environmental > Aquatic > Marine > Intertidal...
TCCCTACTCCCTACCCTTTGGTTCTCCCCTCTCCCTACCCCCTACCCTTTAGTTCCTTCACCCTACCCCTCTATGGGCGCTGACTCCCTACCCCTACCCTTTGGTTCTCCCTCTCAGACCTCATGGGCGCTGACCCCCCTACCCCTACCCTTTGGTTCTCCCCTCTCCCTACTCCCTACCCTTTGGTTCTCCCTTCTCCCTACCCCCTACCCTTTGGTTCTCCCCTCTCCCTACCCCTTACCCTTTGGTTCTCCCCTCTCCCTACCCTCTACCCTTTGGTTCTCCCTCTCAGCCCCTGACCGCAGATTTCACCCTACCCCCTACCCTTTGGTTCCCACCAACCCCATCCCCAACTCACCCCCCCTACCCTCTATCCTTTGGTTCTCCACCTCCTCAGAACCGCGCCAAAAAACGGGCAACCCCCCCCACCCCCCTTGAAATGCCATATTGAAAACGCATTGAAAATGGCAACCTAATTTCCTAACCCCCTTTCAACCCTAGTTTAGTTCTCTCAGAGGGGGGGTCATATATAGGAGTCAAATATAGGGGGGGAGTCCCTATGGGAGTCCCTCTATATTATTTGGGGTCGTAATTTTTGGAGTCACCCTTCTAAGGGGGGTATAGTTCTCTCAGAGGGGGGGTCATATATGAGGTCGATTTGTGTATAATTTTTGGGGGTTTACGGGGCTCATATATTATTTGGGGTATTTTTTTCCTGTCTTTTTTTCAAACGGGGGTTGACAGAGATGCGGGGTGTTATTATGTTTTAAGTACGCTTAGACGAAAGGAGAGAGAGATGTCAGCGCGTATATTATATTGGGGGGGCAGAGAGAACGAGGATTTGCATCAATTTCACAACTTGGATACGCATGAGGTGGTTGTGTACTCGAAGACTTGGGAGAGTTTGGGAGAGGGTTTAGCGGGTGGAGATTGTTTATTGGAGGGTCTTGGGTTTTATTTTACACGTTTCAATTTGAGATCGGTCTTTAAGGGTTGTTATGTGCAGCCGAGTTTGACGAAGGGGGAGAGAGAGCTTGCGAAGTATGTTTCGCACACACCGAGAATAGGTCTGAACAAGACTTATTATTGGGGGGCTTCGGGGGCATTATGTCGGATGTTGAACGTGCGTAGATGGGATTGTTTCATAGAGGGAGAGGGTGTTTATTACACGAGGGAGGTGATATGTGACCCAACGCGAGGTTTGGATAAGGGGAAGATTTTTGAGGGTGCGCGTGGGGGTTGGGGAGAGTGTCCGAATTTCGTTGGTTTGAAGCATGACAGCAACAAGATATTTTTTGGTTTGGACGGGGGGGGTAAATATTACTGTGCAGACGGTAGCGAAGGGGATTTGGTGCTTTTAGGTTAAGATTTTGAGAGTCCTAGACAGAGGGCTCAGAGGGAGAAGAGGGATGAACGCGACCAAGACAGTTGAGATTGGAAATAAGAAGATGGCTAAGATCTTCATGTCAGAGAAAGATGTTGAGACACATTTCCGTAAGTTATTGGAAGACGCTACGGGTTCTCAGTTCTTAACGCTCAAGAAGCTTACAGGGGAGAATGGGGGAGCTTGGGCTACTGATGGTGTGATTGAGTGGACAGCGCCTTGTTCGACCTCAGTTAAGGTCTTGCTTGAGACTAAGTTTGGGACGGACTTGAAGAACCCTCAGACAAGAAGCTCTGTATTGGCTCAAGCTCTGTACTACTGCAAGAAGTTTGAGAATCGTGGAGAGGACACACCGAGCGTAATTTTTGTGGGTGACGACAAGCTTTGTTTCGCGCTTGAGTTTGGCAAGGTGCAGGAGTTCATGGGTGCTCAGATTGATTGGTCGAGAGCGCCTAGCTCTCCCGACAAGGCGTTGACAGATGCTATTTCTGAGAAGGGAATTTCAGCTCATTATGAGTCAACGCTTGGTGTAGATGGGGAGAGCTTAAAGAAGCTCTGTGAGGAGTTGACGAAGGGTTGTGTTTATAAGGTGAAGCCTACCAAGCACAACATTTCAGCGATGTTTCAGTATTGGGTCGATCACATTATCCCACAGGGGAAATACTCTCCTGTGGAGATGACGGACATATTCTTTGGGTGTGTGCTCTACACGGAGGAGCAGAAGATTGCTCGAACTCTTAGTGGGAAAAAGGTCTTGATTGGTGGTCGAGAGTACGAGCTGAACGTGGGGGCTATGGACGCTTGGTTTGAGCGTCGTCAGCGTGGGTTAAAGCCTTCAGAGATTGAGGAGCTTGTGTCGATGCGAGATCGTATCATTGAAGATGATACGCGCAGACGACAGGGTGCTTTCTATACGCCTACGTTATGGGTAGATGAGGCTCACTCAGAGATGGAGAAGGTGTTGGGTTCATCATGGAGAGATGATTGTATTGTGTGGGATTGTTGTGCGGGTACGGGGAACTTAACTCGTGACTACAAGTTTAAGAACTTGATTATTTCCACAGCGGAGTCTCCTGATGTTCAAGCACTCAAGCGAGAGGGATACAACAAGAGTTTTCAGTATGATTTCTTAAACCCCGACTCTGAGAGCCCTTTCTTTGGGGAGGAAGATGGAGACAACGTATTGCCATTGGCTGTGAAGAAGCTGTTAAGAGAGGGAGCGAAGGCAGGGAAGCGATTAGTCTTTCTGATTAACCCCCCTTATGCTACGGCTAACAATGCGGGGGCAAAGGGTACTGCAAAAGCGGGAGTGGCACAGACTATTGCTAATGGAGAGATGAAGAAAGCGAAGCTAGGTGCTTGCTCTCAACAGCTTTATGCTCAGTTCTTATTTCAATGTGAGCAGGTAGCTTCTGAGTACGGTTTCAAGAAAAAGAGCGTGGGGGTTTTCTCGCCTATCCTTTACATGGTGAGTGGGTCATTCGCTAAGTTCCGACCCTTTTGGTATGAGCGTTATTCTTATCAGTCGGGGTTCATGTTCCAAGCCTCTCATTTCGCTGATGTTAAGGGGTCTTGGGCGATTAGCTTCACTCTATGGAGCGAGGGTAAGACAGACATCAAGCAGGGCTTGCCTGTCACTCTGAAAGACATGGAAGATGAGAGTGTTATTTCCCTAAGCGAGAAGCTTCTCTATACTTCTGATGGGCGAGAGGCTTCCTCTTGGGTAAGAGAGCTTGTTAAGGGGCTTAAAACCTTTGACGCGCCTCAGATGAAATCGGGATTATCTATAGGGCAAGATGGGAGAGGAAAACAAACCGCGAACTCTCTCTTCTATTTCAGCAACAATGGAAATAGTCTACAAGACTCTCAGACTCTTGCCTACTTCACTTCGAGTTGTGGGAGTAGAGCAAATGGGACATCAGTCTTAGCAGGTGAGGGTTGGCGTAGAGCCATCGCCCTTTACTCTGCTCGCAAGCTCTCAAAAGACACTTGGGTCACGCATAATGACGAGTACCTAGCCCCTCAGACTGAGCTAGAGGGGTATGACCAATGGGTTGACGACTGCCATATCTACGCGCTTCTTGAGAACAAGAACAATATGAGTGCTATGAGAGATGTGGAGTACAAGGGGAAGAAGCATAATATCCACAATCATTTCTTTTGGCTCACACGAGCAGAGGCTCTGAAGCTCTACGATGACAACCGAGCTAATGGGCTTTATCGTGACGCTAAGATGAACCCTATCCCTTATGAGGTAGAGGAAGAAATGGGAGAGGACATTACTCCCCAATGGCGCAAAGAAGGCGACCCTTATTTCTCTCATGTGCTTCCGACTCTTAACCTCTCACCTTTAGCGAAAGAGATCATGGGGGACTTGAACAAGCTCTTTATCAAGTCTCTCACTCTGAGGGCTTCTACAGGCTCAGTAGAGGAGAAGGGTAAGCAGATTGATCTTCACTTGGGCGCGTGGGATAGTGGGATTTATCAGCACAAGAAGTTATGGGCTACAGACGCGAATCTGAAGGCTGATTGGGACTCTTTGAAGGCGAAGCATAGAGAGTTAGCGAAGAGCCTTGAGCATGGTGTTTACACCTATGGGTTCTTGAAGAAGTAAGAGTCTTGGGTAGAATGGGGAGGTGAGAGCCCTACTAACTGCTCTCAGAGAGAGGTTATGAAATGAGAGTAGTTAATCTGTTGATAGCGAGGCAACGGAGTGGTGGTGGGGTTCCTGTAGTAGATTGTCATATTGTGGAGTACGGGCTTCTTCAGAATCGTGTTGATTGGCTTTCCGATGAGGAGAAAGTCCAAGATCAGATTTACGAGGTAAGCTATGACATACAGGAACTTAGTGACGCGCTCTATTATGAAGATGAGCTATATACCACCGAGGGGGGTCGGGCGTACTTGAAGGGGTTCGCGTATGCTCTTACTCAAGAGCAAGACGGCTATGGGTATCTCTATGGAGATTATTTCTATGGCAGAGATTTCTATTTCTTAGATTTAGTGCATTGGGACAGAAAGCCCCCTGTAGAGCTGACCTCAGAGTTTAGTCTCGTTTCGTTTATTTCCGTTTGGAAATTAGCCGAGGGTTTTGAGCTGTCGATGAGTAGTGAAATGCCTTACAAGGAGATGGGTACTCGCAAGGTGGAGACACTTAAAGAGGGGCTAGGGATTAGGGGAGACATTTGTTTCTTTAATGTCGAGCGCGTGGGGAAAGAAGAATTAGAGGAGAGGGTGAGAGTTCTTAAAGAGGAGTTAAAGGCTCGCTTTGGTTCTTATCCTGTTCTTGTTTATGGGGGGGGCAACGAGGCAGAGTTAAGAGAGGCTCTTACAGGGACAGCTCTTTACGGAGAGCTTTTTAACGAGGGGAGAGATTAAATGAAGAAGACTCTTGAGATCGAGCTTGTGCCGAGCAGTTCATGGGGTGACAATTTGAGGAAGGAGTTGAGCGCGTCTAAGTGGAGGAAATTAAGTATATCTTGTTCGGACAGGGCAGGGGGTAGGTGTGAGGTATGTGGGACGAAGCCTAGAAATAGGCGACCTGACTGCCATGAGATTTGGGAATATGATGATGTTAAGAAGGTGCAGAGGTTAGTGGGATTAGTTGCGCTGTGTACGACTTGTCATAAGGCGAAGCATTTGGGGAGGACACTTTCGGTGGAGAGTGCAGAGGTGAGGGATCGAGTTTTAATGAAGTTGATGAAGATGAATGAAATGAGCGTAGACGAGCTTGAGGCGTACATCATAGAGGTCTTTAAGAAGTATGAGGAGAGGTCGAGGCACAAGTGGACTGTGGACACGAGTTGGTTGGAGCGCGGGTAAGAAAATTGGGGTCTATTTCTAATATAAAGGGGGGGATATTTGGATTTGCTTTAGGGAGATGAGATGTTTTTTGAATATGAAAAAGAGAAGAAAGAGAGCCTTGAGGAGTATGAGGTTGTAAGGGGGAGTGAGATTTTCATCCCCCCTCATCGGTGGTTAGAGATGGTAGGGGGCTTTAGTCGAGAGGAGATTACCGATTATTTATCAGCGAAGATTGAGAATTTGCCGTACCCTTTCACCAAGTACACGCCCCAAGAGGTGAGTACGGATTGGCGGGAGGTTCAATCTGATTACATGGTTCCGATTGAGGGTGCTTGGGGTTTGCCACGGTGCGAGTTGGAAGGAGAGCATACTTACAGAGGGCGTTATCTTTATTTCGCTCCAAATAACAAAGGGCTCAAGGTATCTAATCAATATAGTGAGCCGATGCGTTTAGAGGTTGACCATAAGCAGTTTCCAAGCGCGATGAGACAATGGACTCGATCAGACCTCAAGTCCAAAAAGAGGGCTTTTCTTAGACCTTTGTGGACGTTATACGACCCTTCAAAGGGGGTGGACAGCAAGCTTCTCGTAAACGCTATCGGTATGTCGGGTTATATTCCTGCTCAGTTCAAGCCTACTTTAGCGAAGGCGATGTATAATTTCTTTGGGGCGAAGCGGGTATTGGATTTCTCTATGGGGTGGGGGGACAGGCTTGTTGGTTTCTTAGCTTCTGACGCTGAATCTTATGTCGGGCTAGACCCTAACACGAAGCTCCATGAGCCATACGAACAGATCACCGATTATTGTGACACGGGTAAGGCGACTAGATTTATTTGTTCTCCTGCCGAGGATGCAGACTTAACAGGGGTTGAGGTTGATTTCGTCTTTACGAGCCCCCCTTATTTCGACACCGAGAAATATAGTCAAGAAGACACACAGAGTTGGAAGCGATACCCTACAACCGAGAAGTGGCTTCGGGGATTCTTATTTCCCACATTGAAGAAATGTTGGGATGCGTTAGAGGGGGGAGGGAGAATATGCGTGAATATTTCTGATAAAGTCAGAGGTGATGTGCGTGTCTGTCAGCCTATGCTAGAATATATGGGATCACTACGGGCAACTTATGAGGGGGTGATTGGTTATCGTATGTCTAAAAGACCAGGCAACCATCATTCCTTAAATGATGAATTGTCCAAGACAGATGTCTTCTGCGAGCCAATTTTCATTTGGTCTAAGGGAGAAGCCCCCGAACCTAAGTGGAATCAAGACACCTTCTTTGGAGTTTAAGATATGGACTTATTTTCTTACCGAAAGATAGTAGTGAGTGTTATTTCTGAAGATGACTTCGGGGGTCTTTTATGCCAATGGAAAATATGATCTTCAATGAGGACTGCTTAGACACCATGAGCCGTATGGAAGATAACTCAATAGACCTAGTGGTGACTAGCCCCCCTTATGATAATCTGAGAACCTACGATAATGATGTCGATCAATCATGGGGTGAAGCTACTTGGAAACCCATTATTTCTGAAATCTCTAGGGTTATCAAGGAAGGTGGGGTTATTGTTTGGGTTGTCAATGACGCTACGATAGACGGCTCCGAAACAGGGTCTAGTTTTAAACAGGCTCTTTATTTCATGGAGTGTGGGTTAAAGCTATATGACACCATGATATATCAAAAGTCGGGTTGCGCCTCGCCAAGTAAGAAAAGATATTTCCCTTCTTTCGAGTATATGTTCGTTTTATCTAAAGGCTACCCCTCAACCTTTAACCCCATTGAGGATAGAGAAAACAGGTGGAGAGAGAGGTGGGGTAAAAAGAGAAATAGGAGAAAAAAAGACGGCACTTTTGGGAGCCCTTATGACTCAAAAAAAGCCCCTCTTTTTGGTATGCGCTATAACATTTGGAAATATCGTCAAGGGTTTCAAGTTGGTCAAGGAGTAAAGTATGAACACCCTGCTACATTTCCCGAAAACTTAGCCCACGACCACATTATTTCTTGGTCTAACGAAGGGGACTTAGTTTATGACCCATTCTTAGGGAGTGGGACTACGGCTAAAATGGCTAAGACGACCCGTAGGAAATATCTAGGGTCTGAGATTAACGAAGATTACTTTAAGATTGCTCAAAAGAGATTAAGCCAAACACAGGAGTACTTTTTCTGAATAGGAGAGCGATTGATGTTATGGACTTAATGGGCATTTCATCAGAGAAGGGATGTTAGTGGCGGAGTGTCTCTCTGAATCTTATTTCGTATTTTTAAAGAAACTTGTTGACAATATCTTCACTTTCCCTAATATAGACACATCACCATTTTGTGGCTTAATGGAGAGTCGAAATGACAGAGAAGAGAACACGCAGGGATTACAGAACATTATTTCTTGATCTAGATGAGTTATTGGAAAAGTTTGAGGGGGGTTGCACAATAACGGAGCTCGCTAAGGAGTTCGGATTAAGTTATGGGACAGTCCGAAACAAGCTCGCTCTGAAGGGAGTGACTAATTTCAAGCGCCGATATAATTTGCCCTCAAAAGAGGTCTTAGCCGAGGAGCTAAAAAAAGAAGGTGGTATGAAGGCACTCCACAAGAAGTACAATATGTCTTATGCCACATTTCGCACTCAAATATTAAAGATGGGCTTAGAACCCAAAGGAGAGCTGAGAAGCCCAATCGAGAAGAAGGCGAAGGAGAGTACGTCTAAGATATTAGAATTATACGGAGAGGGTTTTTCTAGTCGAGAGATTTCAAAGAAGGTTGGCTTAAGCCACCAAGGGGTACTCAACCGCCTACGCGACGAAGGTGTAGAAATAAGAAATAGGGGCTTTTCTTTAAGCAAGTGTCCTGAAAAAGAGGAGCTCGCTGAAATGCTCGGAAAAAATGCGACCCTTACTGACCTCTGTACTCGATTTGATGTGTCAGAGGCTTCTATGAGGAAGTACCTTAAAAAATATGACTTGGGTTCTCCACGTCACCCCACAGAGAAGACATACCCGATAGAGGAAGTTTGGGCTGAATACCAAGCGGGCGCGATTCTTACTGAGCTTGCTGAGAAGTATGGAGGCTGCGCTATGACGATACGCAGACACCTAAAGAAAGCGGGTTATGAGCTTAGGAGACAAGGGGCTAGAGGGGCTCGAAAGGCTGAGCGCAAAGATTAATTTCTTTATGTCCAACTCTTTCTAATCAAAGAAAGAGTTGGACATGAAGATTAGAGTCTATCCCATACAAGGCGACCCTCACACCAAGGAGGTATCTAGCTTGAAAGAGATAGAACACCTCTTAGGTGGGTCTTTTCTTGGGGGGTTCTTTGATTTAGAGACCAACGTCTTAATCAAAGTGGGTGCTGAAGGTTTGAACCCCCACTACCCTCAGTTTAAGGGCGTTGTAATACTTGCTCCCACGAATTGGGACAGTCTTAAATAGCTCTTTTATCCACCAAGCTCACGAAAGAGGAGATGCCGTATGTCGAACCTAAGTCCCGCAGATAAGAAGCTATACAGTCAGCTTTATTTGAAGCTCATGCAACTAAAACCTACAGATAGAAAACAAAGCGAGTCAATTCAGAAATGGATCAGACACCACCCGCCCATCAAAGCTACTTCATTAGATTTGGATCAACTTAAGCGGCTTTTTAACGAGATTTCTCCTAGTGGGACTTCCCCTAGCGGGACTTCCCCTAGCGGGACTTCTCCTAGCGGGACTTCTCCTAGTGGGACTTCTCCTAGTGGGACTTCTCCTAGCGGAGCTTCTCCTTCTTTTCTTGAGAAGAGAAATGCTATTCTGTCAAACAACCCTTCAGACTTTGCAAAGGGCTTTATAGACAGTCTCACTCAGAGAGCGTCGAGAGGAAAAGGGTTTACCCCAAAGCAGACTGCGCTTTTAGACAAACTTTATGGAGAGGCTACGGGTGTGAAGCCAACTCTTACACAGGAGTCCAAAGAGCTTATAGATCGGATAGAGGCTGCGAAGAAGAAGGGTGGTCGAGTAAAGCCTTTCCTTGACAGTCTTAAGAAGCAAGTCGAATCGGGCAGGACTCTTTCTCAGAAGCAGATAGATGCGTTAGGTAGAATAGAGGGTAAGGGAGAAGCCCATGAGACGACTACTCGCTTCCTCAGTCTTTCAGACAATGCGAAGAGGAAGAGTCTCTTAGATAGGCGCTGCATTCAAGCAATCGGTCTGAGTGACTACCTGAGAGGAGAAGCAGAAATGATTGCCTCAAAGGGTCGGACAGATATGGTGAGCAGAGAGACCTTAGCGAGTCTCGTGGAAGAACTCCTACGGACAGCAGATAAACACCCGATCCTCTCAAAGATGAGTAAGCGTCAGCTCATAAGAGAGATAGGAAGGCTATTCTGAAATGCCTGCGTTGTCCCCCGAAGAAAAGAAGGAAATATTCGACAAATGGCACAGTCTTATCAACATGAGTCAGAAGGCTCTTGATGATTGGGCTGTTAATGAAGATCGCCTTTTAGCCTCAATCAACAGACAAGAGGCTAAAGATGAGGGGGGGATACAGTCGGGTTATGATTCATTTCACCGAATCAAGCGCAGGAAAAAGAAGCCCTTTAAAGATTGGTCTGCGGAAGACTTTGAAAATGCCAAGCAAGAGAATGGCTTTAACTCCCGTATGTTAGGGGGGAAGCCTGGTGATCCTGTAGGCGACACGAGAATGTCGAAGTGGGAAATAAGTCTTAGGAATTGGGGACACGACCCTTCTCTCAAGAGCAGCCCTCAGTATTCTAAGTGGAAGTCTTGGCGAGATAAGCATTTCAGCAAGAAGGCTTCAGAGAGAGTCGCTAGAAGATTTGCGGAGAGAGTCGCTCAAAGAACCCACAATCGTAGTCGAGGGCGGTGGTCTAAGTAGACCGCTCGGAAAAACCTGCTCTTTCCGCGCCTCTCGCCTCTTTTTATATCGTTCTTCTGACTTCCTTGTATACTTGAGGTAATACAAGGAGGTCAGCCATGTTCATCATTCAAAAGACTAAGAAAGTTAAACAGCCTAAGCCCTCTTACCAAGAGGCTCAGATTCAGCTCCCGTTGCCTGAGCCGATAGAAAAGCCTACGGCTGTAGTTAAAAAAGAGCCGAAAAGGGTGATTGAAATAGAGCTTTGATATTAGCTTTATCTGTCGCACCGAAGCATACATACTTTGAGGAGATACCCATGTTTAAGTATTCGGGTTATGAGTCTGATTTTGAAGTAAGAGATCAGCACGTTGAAGATGCCATCAGAGCCTTCATGTCTCTATTTCAAGACCTTTCAAACAGGGATTTAGGTCTTGATAGTCTAAGTGGTGGAGAGGCGACAAAGAGAGCTCGCCATATTGTCGAGCGGGCGGATAATTTCAATTATGTCTTAGAGTTTTTTGGGGAGAAGAACAGAACCCCTCTTAGAAATAAGATGGCAGACTTTCTAACAGGCAAGGCATCGGTGAGGGACTCAGAGCAAATGGAGACCCTTGAGAATATAGCCTCTAACTTTTACTCTGAAGAGGCATTGGGGTATGCCCAAGAAGGCATGAAACAAGACCTTCAAGAAGTGATGCGATTCTTGCCCCCTAAGCTCACGATTGAAATAGACCCTACAGGAAAGGTGTCTAAGATCACAGACCTCTTTGCGAACAGGAAAGAGGACATTGAGTATAAGATTAAGAAGATGAGAAACCTTATTTCGCAATACAATGATATTGTGGAGACGGTTGATCGTGACATGACCTCTAGTGACCTTAAGACGCGCTTACTCGCTACGATTACGGCGATCATCATGGAAACAGGAATCCGACCTGGCGGTGGGAGCTCTTGGGCAAAAGACGAGTCGGGAGACTACATCAAGTCTTACTCTGAGGACATTGAAGGTTGGGGTGAGCTGTCTATCAAAAAAGATCGCGTTGTGTTCAACACCGGTGGCGAGAAGTTCAAGATAAAGACCTTTGGTGCGACCTCTCTCAAGGGGGGACACCTTGATCTTTTTGGGTCTTTCGCGACTCTAAAGTTCAAAGGGAAATCCTCTACGACTAATTTCGCAACGATCACAAACAAGAAAGCAATCCAAGTCCTCTCTCAAATCGCTTCTTGCGCGAAGCTAAAAGCAGGGGGGCTCACTTTCAGCCAAGATTTCTTATTTCAAACCTCAGATGGTCCTATCACCTCCGACCACCTCTCGACATATTTCGAGAAGAGATTTAGGGACGTGAAGCCCAATGAGTTTAGAAAGCTCCGAGCAACTACGGCTGTTTTAGAATCATTACAAGAGCAGAAGGAAATTCTAAGGGCTAAAATCCTTCGCGCTGTTGAACAACAGTCAGAGGAAGTTGAGAAGGTGGCTAGAGATGCCGTGATTGAGACACTAGAGAACGCAGTAGAAGAAGCGGCGATGTCTCTTAATCATTTCTCAGGTTCCGACATCACCATCAGCAACTATATTAACCCTCTTGTCATTCTGAACTACATTCAGAATGGTGAAGTGTCCAAAGACATTAAAGATGCGGTGATGTATGACCCCACTACGATCACATTTGACCCCCGTGTTTTTATTCAGAAGGCTCTAGGTAGAAAGTCGGCTTCTTACTCTTATAGAAGTAGGAAGTCTTCATTTCGTAGATTTGCGTCACTCGGAGATCTTCTAGAAGATCTCGAAAGTGAGCGCGTGGGTAGTCTTGGAGATGTCTTAGAGGATATTTCAGACCTGTTTTAATAAGGTCTACATTTCGAGAGCTTGTTAGTAGGGATAACCCACCTCCTCATCGGGAAGGACACCCCCCACTCTGAAGCTACGATCTTCCCTCTCTTGAAATATAAGACACTCCCCTTTATTTCAAGAGAAGCTCCCCCGACAGGGTAGTCCCAACAAACTACCTCGCCTGCCTCGAAATACCTGTGCTTTGGGGCGCTTCTTGAGGTGTCCTCGACTTCAAATGTGATGAATCCCACATCTTCCGTCTCAGGGGATTGGGGACCTTGAATCACGCTGAAAATATCCTCAAAGGGGACACGGGCTATTTTATCAGAGAGCAAGACGTGCGCCTTGCCCCCCTCCAAAATATCTATCACCCTGCCTTCTTTTAGGCTCTTAGTTAAGATTCTTTGCCCGACTCGGAACATCAGTAATTCTTGTTAGATCTTCTCTTTTGGGGGTACTGATTGTGGTGGTACTGAGGAGCCTCATCATAGAAAACCAAATAGCGAGTATTTTGGTTCATCTTCTGAGGACGCTTTGGCTTAGAATTACGATGAGGGTGGACATCGAGCTCCCATTGATGCCTCTGCTTTTGCACCGCCTTCTCTGAAATATTGTGAGGAGAACGCTCTGATAAAGCGCGGTCATTCATCCCTGAGTCGTACAAAGTGACAACCTGTACGTCAATGCCACATTCCTTCGCCATATTGAAATATGGCTCTGCTTCCCACTTACGAGAGAAGTTGTTGTGTACGCAGATCATCTCGATTTCCTCATCTGAGATGAGTTCTTTTGTCTCTGAAATACACCACTCATGGGCTTCTTTTATCCGAGTATGGTCAAACTCATACTCTCCATCCTCTGAAATGAAAAAGTCGTCTGCACAAATCATCACCCTAAAATCAGAGTCTCCTACAAGAGATTCGGCAAGCCACGTTTTACCCGACCCCGAAAGACCTCTGATTAACACCAAGCTTCGACTCTTACTCATTTATTTCTCCTAATTCTTGCCCATAGTTCTTTTAGTTTCATGTCTAAAAACATCAGGACAACTTCAAGTGTTAAAGCAAACCATAAAAAGATAGACGGCTCGACCACTACAGAGAAAGTCGTAGCCTTTGAAAGCTGCTCCTCTGTGAGCTCTTCTTCGGGGATATGAAATATAACGTCCCCGCTAGGTAAGATTATGATCGCTACGCATTTGTTAGACAAGTCGTCCATCTGAAAAGTGACCTTCTTTTTAGAGAAGCCCTCTTTTTCTACCGACCAATCTCAACGAAAACAACTATATTTCAATTAGCGGTACATTTTCTGAATCAGATACTCTGAGAAGTAATTAGAAGCCTTGATAAAATCTGATTCCGTAATCTCCAACCCTTTAGGTGAAATAGCTCGTAAAGCATCTCCCTTACTACTATCCCCCCAAAGAGCACAAGCTACCTCGAAACAATCCGCCCCCTTTATCTTCTCAGGAAGAGATAAAGACACAGACTTAGAGTGACCCCTGTACGAAATGACTGCTAACCCCTCATTTCCATCAGGGTCAGAGAACAGATGATCCGTCTCCAAATAGCTAGACTTCCTAAGAATCAAGCCGAGCCTCGTCATCGTCACAAAAGACTCCTCGTTCAAGCGAAGCTCCCTCTCCATTTCAAGACCCCCCCGATCCCAAATCTCCCCCTTCTTGTCCCTCAGAGATAAGAGCAACTCTCCCGAAAGCTTGTCCACAACTCCCGTCATGTCAGACATACGATCCGTAGGCATACTGCCCATGATTGAATCCGAAAGACTCTCAAAACCCGCGATTGAACGATATGTGTCGTCTCTTATCAGAGTGTGCAAACCATTCTTATACGAAGACTTCACAGCGCTCCAAAAATCCCCGTAGCCCAAGACTTCTTTCGCTGACCCACCCCCATACGAAAAAGGATTCTCCCCCATCGCTCTCAATAAGCCCCCTAAATCATTTAGGGTCAAAGAAGAAATAAGAACCACCTCGTCTTCCCCTAAAACAGGAATACCCTCGTCCTCGTAAGGGTGATCATTTTCTTTGTCTGACTTGTATAACGAAGTGTACTTTTCACCCCGACAAACATAAGCCCCAAACTCCACCCCAACAGTAAGTGTTGGGGGAGATGAAAGATCAATCGTAGATGCAGACAACTGCGCTGTTGGTGAGTAAATGACAATCAACCCGTTTCTCCTCTGTATGCTGAAGGTTGTCCTGCACATATAACCTATTGATAGCTCTTTTATCTGAAGGAAAAGATAGCTGAAGAAAAAAATCTCTAAGAGAGAAAGAGAGTTCCTAAGCGCGAGATACAAGCCAATCTCCCAACAAGAGTAAAAAACATTCTGAAAAAGCAGATGAACCCTGACTACACAGAGCAACGAGGGGAAGATAAAAATTTCTCTCCTTACGAGGGGCAAAAAGAAAGCCCCATCGCTCGCAGAAGTCAAATCATCAAAAAAATCTTATCTTCTGCATATGGTAAAGGACTCTCTCCTTATGATTTCTCTCCTGTCTTAGGACTCCCTTCTCAGGAAGAGGCAAAAGTTGTCTTTCCCGCGATCAGAGCTCTCGTGTCTTGTCTTGCTACCCACATCGCATTTCGAGAGGGACGTGCAGACAAAAAAGAGTTCTTAACACTAGCAAAGAGGATATGCTCCGCTAAGTACGTCGCTTACGGCATGGAGGATCGCTTTGATTTAGGTTTGTCTGCTCTATACTCACTAGATTTACAGGCAGATTCTAAAAAGCTCGCTAAGGTGACTGCTCGATATGCAGGCAGCGGAACTAAGCGCGTTCTCCTTTTAGGTCAACTCTTTGAGAGTGTCCTCTCTACCCCTAAAGAAGCGAAGGAACTGACTTCTGCTAAAGGGACTTTTAATTCTAAGGGGAAGACTTACATCAAAAATCTCACCAAGGCTGCTAAGGAGACTCTCTCTATTCAGGCTATTTCTACTGTTCAGGGAGGGAAAGCAAGCTTAGGGACTCAACTCAATACGCTATTAACGCAAGAGAACAAGACCGCAAGCGAAACAGTCGATTTAGCAAGTAAGGTCGAGGAGCTGAAATTAGTCCTTTCAAATAAGGAAATTACCATCAGGGAGCGTGTTGAGGAGTTCTCAAATAAGCTTTCAGAAATGAATCTCACTCCTGAGGAGGAGAGTTCGATACAAGCAGTCCTTGTCGCACAAGGAGTAGACTTCATTTCCCCTAAGCAATCTGAGATTGCTAAGAAGCTCCTCTTAAATTCAGAACAAGAAGAAGCGATGGAAACGAAGGGGCTTGTGAAGATTTCAGCGGGCGCAGGCGCAGGAAAAACGAGAGTCTTGACTGCTAAAGTTATTAAGACGATTGAAGAAGATAATGATGTCGGGCTCTACAATATTATCGCCACTTCCTTCACTAAAGACAGCTCGAACGACCTTAGGGCAAAGGTCGAAGCTTCAATGGGAAGCAAGACAGACCTCTCGACTACTTTCATTGGTCGCACTACGCACTCCATCGCAACGGAGCTGATCAATAAGTTTAACCCCGCTGCGGCATCAAAGACCGTTTTAGACACGAACAGCTACCAAGGTAAGAAGTTCGTCCTTAGCTGCTTTGATGGGATTAAGCCAGGTAATTTCGCCACCTACGTTCTTAAACCCGTTGAAGCCAAATACCTGCTGAGTGAAGAGGTAGAGGAAATGGAGGATGCGAAGCAAGTACTCCTCTCCTTCGTTAACTCGATGCTCTCCTCTGCACAGTACGGGAAATATAGAGACGCTGAGTACGATGTTGCAACTTTTGATTTGTTAAGAAAAAAAATCACAAACGGAGAGTCAATCCAAGAAGGTGAGATTGCTGGTGTCTTAGATGGTCTAGAGAGATACGATGAAGCTGTCGCTACGGGGGGTGGTACTCCATCGAAAAACCGTTATGTGAAGAACCTTGAAAAAATATTGAGCGGCGATATTTCAGAGTTGGGTGACGAGGATGAGGGTATGGGTACAGTCGTCGCTCTTAAGGCTATGGTCAAGAACTACAATGACTCTCTAATGGGCAAAAAGGCTTCTTCTAATTGGTGGGAGCTCGGTCTTGACCTGGGCAACGAGAAGCTGCCCAAGAAGGTTAAGAGACTCCTAAGTCAGAGGAAGCTCTCTCTGTTTATCACAAAGGCTAAGTCTAATGTTCTCTCCCCCGAAGAGTGCTTCAACAACGTAGTCTCAAATGCAGGGCTGACTAATAAAAAGCTCTCTGAGGCTTTGAAGGGAAAGAAAAATGAGAAGGCTATTTCTCAGATTATCCTTTCCTGCGCGTACAAGGCTTACCAAGTTAAGCTAGGGGAGACGGGTCAAAGAGATCACGATGACACGATCATCGAAACAGTCCGACTTCTCAAAAACGATAAAGTGAGAAAGAGACTCCAAGATCAATACAAGCACGTCATTGTAGATGAGGCACAGGACTTGAACTCCGCTCAACACATGATGTTTGGTCTGATCGCGGGGACTTACAAGACAAGTAAGGGGGCTGACGGGAAGCCTGTTAGAAATGAAAAGGCTAAAAAGGCTGACGGAGAGTACTCTCTGATTGGAGACGTGAAGCAGAGCATTTATGGCTTCCGTGGAGCGACTCCTGAGCAGTTTAATCATGGCACTTCAAAGGAAGCCACTACGAAAGATCTGACTCTTAATTATCGCTCAGGGAGTTCAATCGTTAATAGGATGAACGCCTTTGCAAATACATTCTTGGGGAATACAGAGACGGGCGCTTTCTGTACTCCCAACTACGACAAGAGTAAGGGTCAGATTAAGAAGGTAGAAAAGGACACCGCAGAAGATGCAGTTGCTGAGTTCTCAACGAACATCGAGGAGGCGCTCAAAGACCCTTATGGAAATGATCGCTTCTCAGACTTTGGTGTCGCTGCTCGTACCAATGCGGAGCTCATCCCTTATGCGTTCTCTCTCTTGGAGAAGGGTATTCCTTTCCGTTGTGGGGTGAACCCTTTTAAGATGAGAGTCACGAGTGACATCATCAATATTATGAAGGTTCTTTCCAAGAACGAGAGAAGCCGCAGTTGGGGGATGGCTTACGCATCCAAAGTGTTTGGGTACGACTTCGAGAAGGTCGGCATTGAAATAACTGATGTGGCAAATGCGATTGGGGATTTCCTCAAAGAGGGAAGCACTTCACAAGATAATTGGTTCAACAGCATCTTGTCGATGCTCTCCAACCCTGAGGATGACTCCGCATTTCTAGAAGCCGCCGATGTTGCAGAGAAATATTACGATAATTGCCTCTCTAAGATTATTGCTCTAGAGGGAGAGGATGCCGCCGTGATATTCAACACGATTCTTGGATATGCGGGGGACTCCCCTTTAATGGCGAGCGGAGAGA
>Ga0181593_10002391_pt1 | contig 17245 bp, 18 predicted proteins | sample 071ome_19_FD_133756 | JGI IMG/M metagenome (GOLD analysis project Ga0181593, IMG submission 133756) | Coastal salt marsh microbial communities from the Groves Creek Marsh, Skidaway Island, Georgia - 071413AT metaG (megahit assembly) | ecosystem: Environmental > Aquatic > Marine > Intertidal...
CGTGCCGAACCGGATGACGAGCGTGCTGATTTTCTCCATCTCACGCTCGAACGTATCGCCACCCAGGGACTGCGCGACCACCTTGGAGGTGGATTCTTCCGCTACACGATCGATCCCCAGTGGCAGATCCCGCATTTCGAGAAGATGCTCTACGACAACGCACAGCTCGCGCGGGTCTTCCTCGTGGCAGCCGAACAGTTCGGCAACGCCACCTATCTCGATGTCGCGTTCGACACCCTCGACTTCGTCCTAGATGAGCTCTCGCTCGGCGACGGAAGCTTCGCGTCGAGCCTCTCGGCGGTCGATGACCACGGTGTCGAAGGCGGTTACTACCTCTGGCAGGACGATGAGCTGGACGAGCTCCTCGACGAACGCGAGCGTCTGGTCGCGAACGCGTACCTCGGGTTCGGTGGTCCACCCCTCCTGGACGAGGGGCACCTGCCCATCCCTATGGATGATGAGCAGGGCGTTGCGAAGAGACTCGGCATGGATCAAGACGAGCTGACCAGGCACCTGGCCACGGTTCGCGAAAAGCTTCAATCCGCACGCGGACGTCGCGTTCTGCCGCGAGACGACAAGGCGCTTGCAGCCTGGAACGGCCTGCTTCTCGAGGCCTTCGCCCTGGCCGCGCGAAGTCCTGCAGGTGAGCGCTTTCGCACGGCAGGCCTTGCCCTGCGCAACTGGATGGCTGATCAGGTGTGGCATGGCGATCGCTTGTCACGGCTGGTTCGTGGAGATGAGCGGCGTGCAGGAGAGCTCGAAGATTACGCCCATGTCGCCTCGGGCCTGCTGGCGTGGTCACGTACCAGCGGGAAGGCGGAAGACGTCGCTCTTGCGGCTGCGGTCGCCGACGCGGGCTACAACAGGTTTTTCACTCCAGGCGGGTGGCGCTCAAGCGAGCGCTCTTTCCTGGCGATCGAATTGCGCGAACCAGCGATTGCCGATGGGGCCCTGGTATCCCCATCGGCACGACTCGGCGAGGTCGCACTGGAGCTGCACGAGCTCGACGACCTGGCAGCGTGGCGGGAGAGGGGGCTCAGCGCCCTCAATGTTGGTGATGACGTTCTGATTGCGACGCCGTTCTGGCACGCGACCCATATCACGCTGATGGCGCGGCTGCGCAGGGCAAGCCAGTGAAGGAATCAGGCCATGCCGTTACGCCAAATGCGGTCGCTACCTTTGGACCCTGATTGCTATGAGAACCCGCCAGGGTGACGCAGGCCCGAGCAGTCGGGGCGTCAGGGCGCCGCCGACTTGCCCTTCCGCGGTCGGCTGAAAACCAGCTTGTGGTTGGTTAGATTCTCCTGCGTACCGACCCAGGCATAGGCCAGCAGGCATGGCTCGTGATCGCCAGTGGTGATGCGGTGCATCTGCTCCGGTGGATTGAGGATCAGGGAGCCCGGGTTGTAGACACCGTTGTCGTTTTCGGACATCGCGCCACTCAGGCAGAAGTACGATTCAGTGATACCCGAATGGCTGTGAGTCGGGTAGGTGGTGCCTGGAGCAAACAGCACCAGTCCGAGGATCAGGTCGTCTGCGATGACCGGTCCCCTGGGCCCCAGCAGTTCCGCGAATGCATAGCGGGAGCTGAGTCTGGCGGGCATCACGTCGTAGCCGTACTCCCACTGGAGCGCGTGGACGACATGCTCGACGGCACGCGTGATGGCGTCGGTCGACTGCCCCATGCCCTGGTCCAGGGCGCGGCGCAAATGGGTGCAGACTGGGAGCACGTCCGGCTTGGGGAAGCGCATGGCCGGGTCGCGATCCAGCACGCGTGACAGGCGATGCCGCACCTCCTTCTGATGCGAACGGATCCTGCTGCTTCCACCGGCCGAGCTGAAACGATACAGCAGGTAGAACTCGCGCAGCAGGTAACGCCAGTCGGGATGTTCTCCCAGTCTGGAGTCCTCTGGCATCGCGTCTGCTTGTTGAGCCATCGGCCCGGCCTCCATCCTGCCTTGGTACACCCTGTGATCGCAGGCAGGTTCGCTGGATTGGAGCCCAGCATCATCCTGGCAGGGCGTGCGTCCGGACGGAGAGTATGGCCGATTTGTGAGGGCTATTTCTCGTCGCTGGACTGCGGTGTCTGCGAGCGCCACTTGTCATAGCACTCCAGGCCACAGAAGTGGCGCACGTAGTCGTCCGCCTCTTCGCTCCTGGCCTCGGTCGCTGGGATCTCCTTCATGCAGATGTCGCACGAAACCAGCGTCTCTTCCTGCTTGTCATGTTCTTTTTGGTTCATCGTGGGTCACCCGTTGAAGACCTGAACCCGGTCCAGGTTGGTGGCGATCTGGCGCTCGATGGACTTGAGATGCAGAAACGCGAACGTCTTGGCAATGTCGAGTGACTCGAAGCTGTAGACGCCGTCCAGGGTTCGCCCCTGGGTCAGGAGCTGATTGTAGAGTGCGATCGCATCGCGCTCACGCAGGATCACGTTTTTGAGCGCGCTGTCGTAGCCGCGCTTGCCTGGCTTGATGCTACGCATGGTGGCCTGCAAGCCCTCGATGGTCACGTTGAACATGGCGGGTCGATCGTTCATTCATGTGCTCCTAGTAGATCTCGGGCACGAAGTTCTGTACCGAAAGCGGCGGGCGGACGTAGTCTTCACCACGCTTCTCCGGCGATCGTTTAGGCAGCCTGATCTTGGTCGGTGCGGAGCCCTTGTGAGGCACAACGGTAAGCAGGTGGGCGATGCAGTTGAGCCGTGCTCTTTTCTTCACATCGGAATTGACCACGTACCACCGTGATTGCTCGATGTCCGTGTGCACGAGCATACGGTCCTTGGCCTGCGAGTACTGCTGCCACTTGTTCCGGGATTCGAGGTCCATCGGCGAGAGTTTCCAGCGTTTCGTCGGGTCTTCCACGCGTCCCAGGAAGCGTTCTTCCTGGACCTCGTCCGACACCGAGAACCAGTACTTGATCAGGGTGATCCCGGAGCGCACGAGCATGCGTTCGAATTCAGGTGCCGTACGCAGGAAGTCCCAATAGTCTTCGTCACTGCAGAAGCCCATGACGCGCTCGACGCCGGCCCGGTTGTACCAGGAGCGATCGAACAGGACCATTTCACCAGCGGCAGGCAGCTCGGCTGCATACCGTTGGAAGTACCACTGGGTCTTCTGCCGTTCCGTGGGTGTGCCGAGCGCAACCACCCTGCAGACACGCGGGTTCAGAGGCTCGGTGATGCGCTTGATGACGCCTCCCTTGCCCGCAGCATCGCGCCCCTCGAAGATGACGACCACCTTGCTGCCTTCGCGCTTGATGTGCTCCTGGAGCTTGATCAGCTCGATATGCAGGCGTCTCAACTCCTTCTCATAGAAGCTGTTGCGTTTCTTCTTGCTCGCCTTGGGGTCTGCGAGGGGACTTGGAATCGTGCTGTCGGAAACCTCGAGCCCCGATCCCATCTTTTTGTTTTTGGCTGATTTGCTGCCCATGCCGGTCATCCTCCTTGACTCTCAATGCCATGTTAGTCGCTTTTGGCAAAGCGTCGAGTCAACAGGGGGCTGCGAAGAACCGCTCCAGGTGCATGGATCGCAAGCTTATTGGCAAATGTCATATTCCCTTGGGCGGTGAGGTCCAGATGTTCACCAGGCTGTCGTACAACGGTGTGCTGCCGAAGTGCTCGGTCAGGCTCAAGCGTCGATCAGCTGTCTGATGCATAAATCAGCACGGAAGGTATCCTTTACGTCATCTCTGATGCCGGGATGAGCGCCATGAAACCACCCGAGGTGTCCGCAGGCTCGATTCACGAGGACTACGTCGCCCTGTTTCGTCGCCTCGACGAGAACTTGAGGGTCGCGTCGGGGGAGTTCGATGCCGCGCCAATGGTCTCTCTGGTCTTCGAACAGCTGGCTCGTGGGGCACGGCCAAACGATCTGTTTGATTGGCAAGCGGAGACCCCCGGTTCGGAACTGGCCCCTTATTACCGGGTGTTGCTGGATTCCTATCTCGATCATCTGGTGTACGCGGAAGTTGACCCGGGCGACGTGCAGGTGGTGAATCAGCTCCTGCAGGACATCCTGGACGGCGCCGAGCCAGACCGGGTTCTGGGGTATCGGCGGGCCGAACCGGGTGCGGCGTGTGTCATCTCCAGGCCCAGGCTGGTCGTCTACGCATTCAAGATCCTGCAGGAAATCGCGGCGCTCGAATCGTCAAGCGCTGGCAGCGGTGGGGATGGCCGTGACAATACCGAGCAGTTTCAGTTTGCGCTTGATCGCGTGGCCAATCGGTACGGCCTTAGTCCGGTCGCACTGGCGGAGGCCTGCTGTGACGCATCGATCCTAGCCGATGCCCATAAACTGTTCGCGCAACAGACTGGCCTCAGCGATGAGATGCAGGCGGTCGCCGCGCAGGAAACGAAGCGACAGGCCAGACTCTCCGAAAGCGAACTGATTCGCGAGTTTGCGCAGGCATGGCGCGCTGGGAACCGGCGAGGAAACTAGTCCCCAGACTCTGCGTTTTCCTTAGCTGGAAGGTACTGTGCCCCGGAGTCCACGGTGGCCTTGCGGTGCGTCTGTATCGCCGTGCTTATTCGCGTCGATGAGTAATCCGCAGTCCGTGCCTTCGTGCTGCCGTATCAGCGGAAGTTTTTCTCAAGGATCAGGCTGCCCTTGGTCGCACCGCCAGATACCCAGCGTCCAATCGGCGTCTTCTCCCAGCCGCTCTCGTACTTCTTGGCCGTGATCCACCATACGTACCAATCATCGCTATCGGACTCCTTGATCGGGGTGGCGAACTTGAATTCTTCCCACTTGTAGTTCCAGGTTTCCCGCGTCCCGCTCAGGGTAACCGTTCCCGACAGGCTGAAGTCGATGTCCTTGATGGTATCTCGACTGACCTCTTTTTCCCGGCTGACAACCTCTGGGGTCGTGAGCACGATGGGACCGTGCTTGTCGAAGCCATATTTCGGGTTGGCGAGAATCTTCTTGGCCACAGCGATGCGTTCGGCGTCGTCGCTGACCGGCTCCGGCAGCTTGTAGCCACCGAGAACTTCGGCGCGATCGGCCAGGTACTTTTCACGAAGGCCGGTGATTTCCTCGATGCGGGCCGTGGTGGCGGCGGTTGGCTCTTTGCCGAATGCCCGTTGATAGGCCGCCACGGATTCGGTCAGGGCCAGCTGCCGATCCAGACGTGCGAGGATGTCGCCTTCGGCGCCCTCGGCGAGGTAGGCGTTCATGCGGGCGTGGTCGTCGTCAGGGTCCAGGTTCCGGAAGTAGTTCAGCTCCAGGTCCTGTGAGTCGTATCGTTGTTTCAGCATGGCCTGGGTGTTGTTGACGGCGGCATTGACGTTCGATTGCAAGCCGTTGACGGATCTCTGCAGGCGGCCCAGGTCCTGGCTGTCATAGGGTGCACCCTGCTGCACCGTACCCCGCGAGTCCGGCAGGTAGGCGAGGGGCGTGATGGCCTGGATTTCGCGTCCGGCGCTTTGTGCAGTCTGTTGCGCCTGTGCAAGCCCCCCTACCCATACCTTGGCCTCCTGTTCGGTGAAGGGCGGAAGGAGTTCGCCAGGCGGATTGACCTGCCGCAGGGATGCCTCCAAGGCGGACAGTCTCGCCTGGGGATCACCCAGTTGCTGCAACTGATCTCGCGCCCGCTGCTGTTCCGATTTCACTGCGGTGGACAACGCAGCGAAGGCGTCGGATGCGGCGCGCACGTCGGGGTCATCCCCGAATTCCGAGTACCGGCCCAGCGCGTCGGCGTATTGCTGCAGCGATCGTTCGTATTTGCCAACGACTTCATCGCTTTGCATCGGCGAGGGGCCGGTGGTTTGTATGCTTTCGGTGGTGTTCTGAATGTCACGGGCGAGTTTCTTGACCCGCACCCGTTGCCCCGAGACCAGTTGCGCCTTCCGGGGCGAAGAGGGTGCTGTCGTTGGTTTGGCGGCAGGGGCCGCAGGGGCCGCAGGGGCAGCTGAACGGGTGTTACTGCTGGGTGCCGGCTCCGGGGAAGCTGCCTCACTGTGGCTGCCGGTCTGCAGACCGGCAAACTCCGCCTCCAGGGCCGCCAGCGCTTGCCTGGTATCGGTCAGCAACTGGTCAGACGATTCCGGCACCCGGGCGAGGGAGCTGCGGTAGTTCTCGATGCGATCGAGCCACTGCTTCTTCTTGAACTCGTCCTGCACATCCTCCGCACCGCTGGTAATGAGCGCCTGCCGCGACCTCTCGATGTTCTTGGCCAGCTGAGAGACCTTGCGCTGCCACACTGCGGGGAGTTCGTCGGCATGTGCTGTCCGGACGATGGTGAAGGTGGATCCGTTACCACTCCAGGCATGTGATACCAATACCAGCAACACCGCCGCGAGGGTTGTCATCGGTCGCATCGTTTTACTCCCTGAAATGCAGGTCGAAATCAGCTTAGCATCGGGCGCAGCTCAGATCTTTCTGATTGTCGCGGTAAGCGAGCCTGGCGGATGTGTTGGGGGCGAAAGGAGGCCGTGCCAGCTAAGGGTTGGTAAGCAGCACATCTCGCAAGCCAGGAACGCCAGCCTCGAGACCACCCGGATCCAGGTTGGGGGGGGTCTCCTCGCGAGATGGCATGTCCAGATTCCTGACTAGCCTTCTGAGGCGTTGACTGCCTTCAGGTCGATGACGTAATCCGACATCTGTACCACGCGATTGGCGAGCACCTTGACGAAGGCGTTGAGGAACCGAGCCTGGGTCGTGCCCTCGGTGGTGCGCAGTGCGCCGTCGTTGAGCTCCAGCACCGCCACGTCGGTTTTCGCCGTGACGGTCGCCGAGCGTTCGACCTCGGCCAGGTAGGCCAGCTCACCGAGGCACTCGCCGGGGCCGATGCCGTCGACGAGTTCACGCCCGCCCTTGGAGACGGTCGCGTGACCCGAGACGATGATGAACACCGAGTTGCCGCGGTCGCCCTCCTTGATGATGGTTTCACCGGTGCTGTAAGTGCGCCACTCACCGGCGCGTAGCAACTCCCAGATCTCCGCGGTGGAGAACTCGGCGAAGAACTCGTAGTTCTTCAGCTCGGCGAACTTCTCCGAGAAGTCGACCTCCTGCTTGATCGATTCCAGGTCCTCGAACAGCACGCTCAGTTCCGCCGCGGCCTCGAGTCCCCGTCGATACCGCTTGCTGGTCTCCTTGCTGAGCATCCTGCGCATGATGTAATCGAGCTCGGGTGGGCAGCCGAGACGCTGGTCACTGGGTGGGGGCGGATCGAGGTAACAGATGTTCCAGACCACCTTGTCCATCGACTTGGCGACAAACGGATGGCGGCCCGTGATGAGCTGGTAGAAGACGATGCCCAGCGCGAAGATGTCGGCCTGCTGGGTAACCGGTTCCTCGCGCGTCTGCTCGGGCGCCATGTAGAGCGGCGTGCCCATGACGCCGGCGTCCTGCTCCTCCTCGTTCTCTCCGGCGAGTACCAGGGCGATGCTGAAATCGGCCACCTTCAGGACGCCGTCCTTGGTGAAAAGGATATTGTTCGGCTTGATATCGCGATGCACGATGCCCTTGGAATGAGCGTAGTCGAGGGCGTTGGCGAGACGGTAGACGATCTTGACGGCGTCCTTGATGTCCAGGAGTTTCTCGGGCTTGGTGTACTCGGCGAGGGTGGTGACGTCGGGCAGGAACTCCATGGCGATGTAGCAGGTGCCGTCCTCGACCCCGGCATCGAAGATCTTCATGATGTTCGGGTGATTCAGTGAGCCGGCCGCATGCGCCTCGTTGAAGAACAGCTTGCGCATCTGCTGCCCCTCGGGCGTGTCGTCGATCAGCCCCGGGTTGGCCACCTTGATCGCGACCTTGAGCTGGGAGAACGGGTCGTTGGCCGAATAGACCGTGCCCATGCTGCCTTTCCCGAGCAGGTCCATCAGCTCGTAGCGGCCGATGCGTGTGGGTGTCGAGTCGGGGACGGCGCTCTTGATGGCCTGGAACGAGCTGATGATCTGGGTTGCGTCGTAATCGTCGTCGTCATGTTGCATCGAGTCAGTCTCCAGCGTGGCACCGGGGCGCTGTCCCGCATCGTCAGGGGAAGCGTTTCAGACGCCTACTCTACAACCACGGAGCGGATTGTCACCTGATAACCTGATTCCGGAACCGATGGAGTGAGCCGCTGGGAGGCGGCAGCCCGCAGTAGGAAAAGAGAGGGGGGATGGATGAACGCCGCTGATGACACCCCTTGAAGATGCTGCAGACCGTCTCTCGGATGCAAGAAAAGCCTCTGTAAAACATATAGAAATTAGACATTTCGGTGCACACCATGCAATCCCTGGCGTGTGGCGAGGGAGCGAGTGAGAGACTAGTATCGGGCGCAGACGTGCGCGAGGAACGATTCTTGTCCGAGTCTCAACAAGAGCTGCCTGAGGACTTCGCTAGCGATGACCTGCAAGCCGAGAATGCCCACCTGAGACAAACCGTCCAGGCGATGCGGGACCGGCTGGACAGCGAGCATTTCGGGCGCAACGAGGCCGTGCAGAGCGCGGTAGCCGAGCACCTGCTCCAGATCCGTCAGCTCGAGGAGACCGTCGCCACGCTTCGCGGCACCATGGAACAGCAGCAACTCGACGCCGAGCAACGTTCCCAGGAGACGGGGTCGCTGCATCTCGACGAGATGAAACAGCTGCAGAACACCGCCGTGAGCCTGCGCGAGGAGTTGCAGAACCTCGAGAATGCGTGGCAGCAGCGCCTGGCGGAGGAGCAGCATCAGCACCGACAGGAACTCAAGCAACTGCAGGAGACGATCGCCTCGCTCAGACTGCAGCTGGAATCCACGGAGAGGGATACGTGAGCAGCCCGAAAAAGAACACCTTGTCGAGGAAACTGCACGAGGCCGAGGTGCTGCTGGAGGTCTCCCGGCGCCTGGCGGCGATCGATTCCCTCGACGACATCCTCGAGGCCCTCGTCGAGATGGCCACGGTAGAGCTCAATGCCGAGCGTGGTTCGCTGTTCCTCAACGATCCCGCGACCGACGAGCTCTACTCGGTCATCGCCAAGGGCAATTTCCGTCGCAGGATCCGCATTTCGAACAGTGAAGGCATTGCCGGCCACGTGTTTCGCCACGAAGAGGCCGTCAACGTCGATGACGCCTACGAAGATCCCCGTTTCAAGCGCGAGGTCGACCAGCAGACCGGATTTACCACGCGCAACATCCTCTGCGTACCGATCCGCACGGTAAAGCAGGAGGTGATCGGTGTCGCCCAGATCCTGAACAAGAGGGAGGGTGGCTTCTCTGCGGAGGATCGGGAGCTTCTCGAGGCGATTACCACCCAGGCCTCGATCATCCTGCAGAGTGCCGAGTACATCGAGAGGATGCAGCTCTCACGCAAGAAGGAGCTGGAGTTTCTCGACATCGTCGCCGACATCACCTCGGAAATCGAACTGGGCACGCTGCTGCGCAAGGTGATGAGCGAGGCGACCAAGATGCTCCAGGCCGAGCGCTCGACGCTGTTCCTCAACGACGAGAAGAGCGACGAGCTCTGGTCGCTGGTAGGCGAGGGCATCGGTGCCACCGAGATCCGCTTCCCGAACCACCTCGGGATCGCCGGCACGGTCTTCACCACCGGCCAGTCGGTGAACATCCCGCACGCCTATGCCGACCTGCGTTTCAATCCTGCGTTCGACAAGCAGACCGGCTTCTTCACCCGGTCGATCCTCTGCACGCCGGTGGTCAACAAGGACGGGAAGGTGATCGGCGTCACCCAGGTGTTGAACAAGCACGGTGGGCCGTTCACCGACGAGGACGAGTCGCGATTGCGCGCGTTCACGGCGCAGGTCTCCATTTCTCTCGAGAATGCCAAGCTCTTCGATGACGTGCAGAGCATGAAGAACTACAACGAGAGCATGTTGCAGAGCATGACCAACGGCGTCATGACGCTCGACGAGGAGGGGCGCATCGTCACCTGCAACAGCGCCGGACTGCACATCCTCTCGGTCGACGAGGCGGCGCTTCTGAAGCGACCCGTCGAAGAGTTCTTCACCGATGGCAGCGCCTGGCTCGTGGAGCGTATCCGGCGCGTGGAGCAAAACCACGAGACCGAGAGCGTGATGGATGCCGAGCTCGCCAGCGGTGACCGCACCGTGTCGGTCAACGCCACCGTGCAGCCCCTGCTGGGCAAGGACGACACCTCGCTAGGCACGATGATCCTGCTCGAGGACATCACCGGCGAGAAGCGCATGAAGTCGACGATGTCGCGCTACATGGATCCGGGTCTCGCCGACCAGCTGCTCGGTGAAGGTGAGGAGTTCCTGGGCGGACGCAGCACCGTCGCCACGGTGCTGTTCTCGGATATCCGTGGCTTCACCACCCTGACCGAGGAGCTCGGTGCCCAGGGCACCGTCAGCCTGCTCAACGAGTACTTCACGGTGATGGTCGACTGCATCCAGCAGCAGGGTGGCATGCTCGACAAGTTCATCGGCGATGCGATCATGGCGGGCTTCGGCATCCCGGTCACGCGCGAGGACGACGAGGATCGCGCCTTGCGGGCCGCAATCGCGATGCTCAATGCGCTTGGTGAGCTGAACGTTTCCCGCCAGGGCCACGGCCTGCATCCGATCAACATCGGGATCGGCCTGAATACCGACACCGTGGTCTCCGGCAACATCGGCTCACCCAAACGCATGGACTACACCATGATCGGCGACGGCGTGAACCTCGCGTCGCGCCTCGAGTCCGCGTGCAAGCAGTACAGCGCGCACATCCTGATCAGCGACCACACCTACCAGCGCCTGCAAGGGACCTACCGCATCCGTGACATCGACGACGTGGTGGTCAAGGGCAAGACCGAGCCGGTGCGCATTTACGAGGTGCTCGACTACCACTCCAGGGAGAGTTTCCCGCACCTGATGGAGGTCATGGGCCACTTTGGAGAGGGACGCGAGGCGTACCGCAATGGTGACTGGAACGAGGCGATCATGCGCTTTCACACGGCACTGGAGCTCAACCCGGAGGATCGGCTGTCACAGATCTATATCGATCGTTGCGAAACCCTGATCGCACACCCGCCCGAGGACGAGTGGCATGGGGTCTGGGTCATGACCAGCAAGTGAGCATAATTCCATGAGCCAGGTGCCCAGACGTTTCGAGCGCAAGGAGCTGCAACTCCAGGCAAAGCTGATCTTCAGCGGCACTAAACACGCCGTTCGTATCGTCAATATCTCGTCCGGCGGGGCGCGTCTCGGCCTGGATTCCGACATGCAGTTCACCGAAGGGGGCGATGTCCTGCTCGACCTGGATCGTCTCGGATCATTGCAGGCACGCACGGTCTGGCAAAGGGGGCAGCAGCTCGGAATCCGGTTCGCGGGCGATCCCGAGTCCATCGCCGAGGTGGTCATGGGCCTGGCGATGTATGCGGGCAGCAGCGATAAGTAAGCAGGCCCGGGCGGTCAGGTCCGATCGGTCGCTGTCGCGATGCGCCGGCAAAATTTCCGCCCGCCCAGAACATCTGGATGCCTTTCTCGACGATCAGTAGACGGCAGGCATGTTCGGGTGGTTATGGACGTTGCCCCCCCTCCGGTCCAGATGACGATTCAGGGGTGCAAGCCAGGTGAATAGCCATCCTGATGGGCTGCGCAGATCGGACCGTATGTGGTTGCGAAATGGCCTATAACTCCATATGCAATCCAAGGGCGACTGAGGACGTCGTCATCGAAGGGGATTCCCGTGCGCATCATCTTCGTCAACCGTTACTTCCATCCCGACAGCCTCAGGTCGAGCCAGCTGCTCGCCGATCTCGCGTTCGAGCTCGCGGCGCAGAAGCATGACGTGACGGTCGTCACTTCCCGCCGGCGGCATGACGACCCGTCGGCGACTCTCCAGGCCCGTGAATCGATGCTCGACGTCAAGGTGCTCCGCATCGAGGAGGCCACCGGAGGATTTTCCGGGCTGCCCGGTCTCGCCAGCGATGTCCTGGCGTTCCACCGTGCCATCTACCAGACGCTCACCGAGCTCGTGAAAGAGGGTGACATCGTGGTTGCCATGGCGGATCCCCCGATGCTCGGCTCGGTCTGCGAGAGGGCCATCCGCAAGCAGAACGCCCACCTGGTCAACTGGCTCGATGAACTCTATCCGGAGGTGACGCACGCCAGCGAAAAGCCATTGCCGGGTCCCGTCGCCAAGCTCCTGCAGCGTGCACGCAAGCACGCGCTGCAACATTCCTCGGTCACGGTCGTCTCCTCCGAGAACATGGCAAGGCAGCTGAAGGATGCAGGCAGCGTGCGCAAGGTCAGCCCATGGGGCATGGTCGCCGTCGATTCTCCCACGTCACGTTCGGGTGATTCCCTGCGCCAGGCCTGGGGCCTTGGAAATCACTTCGTGATCGGTTACGTCGGAGAACTGCACAAGGTCAATGACCGTGAATCGCTCTTGACCGGGATCGAGCAGACGGCCCACATGGCCGGACAGGGTCTGAGGTGGCTCTTCATCGGCGGAGACGAGCAGATGCAACTCCTGCGTGGCTCGGTGCCGATGCGCGCGATGGACATGGTGCAGTTCCAGGAAGCCCTGCCGATGAACCGCGTGGCCGAGGGCCTGGCGGTTCCCGACCTCCACGTGGTCAGCCTGCTGCCAGCAATGGAGGGCGCGGCCTTTCCAGGCAACCTGCCCGCCGTGCTGGCCTCGGGCAAGCCACTGATCTACCTGGGCGACAAGGACGGGGAACTCGGGACGCTGATCGAGCGCGAAGGTTGCGGCATGGTCGTTCAGGCCGGGGACGGGCACGGCATCGCCGCGGCTATCGCGCAGCTGCATGCCATCCCTGAGTCGCGAGCCGACATGGGGCGTCGCGCACGTGCGCTCTACGAGAAGATGTTTTCCCGCAAGCAGGCGCTCGAAGCGTGGTCGGGTCTGCTCACGGAGGTCGCCGGGGGCTAGCGTGTCTCGGCGGGAACCACGGGCCATGCGTCGAATCGTGCAATACCTGCTTTTTGCAGTGTTGCTTGCTCCGCTTTCGGTCGCATGGGCGCTCTCCGGTGCCGATCTCAAGGATATCTGCGAGCGTCGCGAGGCGACCTTCCAACTCTCGTGCCTGATGTACGTGGGTGGCGTGTCGGATGGTCTGAATCTCGCGCCGGGTTTCTATCGTGGCCAGGATGTAGGCACGAACGAGATCATCTGTTTTCCCGAGGGTGTCAAGCAGGCGGTGCGCAAGAACATCGTCGTGGAGTACCTCGAGGCGCACGAGGAACAACTCGAAACCCCTGCCGAGGTGCTGATCTACATGGCGCTGAGGGAGGCGTGGCCCTGTCCGGAGTAGGTTGCGGAGAGGCGATTTGGATCCCAGGGCACCCTCTGGGGCGGTTCAACCCGGACGGAAAAAACAAGGCCCGGATGAACCGGGCCTGAAACCTTATACCGGCCTGGTGCGTTGCCAGGCCATTTTATTGAACTCAAGCCTTTAGTGGCTCTTCGCTCATCTCCCCCTCATGATGCGGTATGCCCCGGAACAGCGCGATAACTGCCGCGGTCTCGATGACCGTGAGCAGGAATGCGATGACCAGGTTGTGCGTGTTGTGCGCAGCCATCGGGCCCGTAAACAGCCAGGCAAATATCACATTGAATGCAATGAGTGTCGCCAGCAGTGTCGTGAAAGTTGCAGCTAGGTGTGGTTTGTCCTTGATGGTCTCAAGTTTCTTTTTCATTGTCGGTTACCCCCGGATCGAGCTTCTTGTGAGCACGTTGAAGGATATTGACCTAGATCAAAATCAAGGTCCATAGACATTTCTCAATTTGTACCTGAGCGGACCTGTCTGATTAACAGCACTTTACGATGGCGCAGTCCCGGCTTCTGCGCGCAACCGAGTTGTCTAGGGCGCGGGTAATTCAGGCGGTGGGCGCAACGCGATCTGCCGCTCGCGGTGAAAGACGTACAGACCCGATGCGACGATGATCGTCACCCCAACGAAGGTCGTCAGGTCGGGCAGGTCACCGAACACCAGGTAGCCGAGGATCGTCGCGCTGACGATCTCGAGGTACTGGAAGGGTGCGAGGAGGCCGGCCGGAGCGTAGCGGAACGCCTGGACAAGCAGCATGTGGCCTGCGGTCGCGACGCAGCCCATCGCGACCAGCAGCAGCAGCGCCTCCTGGCTAGGCAGGACCGGCGCGAGGTAGGGCATCCCGGTTCCCCAGCCGATGGCCAGGGCCACGCTCATCACGATGCCACCGGCGATTCCGGTCGTGAACTGCATGGTGAGCGCATCGCCGTCACGTGCCAGGCTGCGGCTCATGGCCAGGTAGCCAGCGAAGCAGACCGCCGTGCCCAGGGGCAACAACGCCGCCGGACCGAATGCGGCATAACTCGGGCGGATCACCAGCAACGCGCCTCCAAAGCCGACCAGAATCGCCACGACCCGGCGCCAGCCCACCGATTCCCCGAGGAACAGGGTCGAGAACAGGGTCAGGATCAACGGCTCGACGAAGAAGATGGCAATCGCCTCGGCCATCGGCAGATGCACCAGTGCGGTGAAGAAGAGCAGCGTCGCCAGCGCGATCAGCGTGCCGCGCAGGGCGTGGACCGGGATGCGTGATACGCGGGGCCAGCCGCGGTGCTTCCAGAGCACCAGGGGCAACAGGACCAGCGCCTGGAAGATGAAGCGGAACCAGGCGACCTGGCCGCTTGGCACCGAGGCCGCCGCGAGCTTGGCGAAAGCGTCGAGACCCGGAAGCATCAGCACCGCCACGGCCATGATCAACATGCCCCTGACGACATCTTGCTCGGGGTGCGGTCGCAGGCTGTGTGACACGCCCACGGTCAACCCAGCCCCTGCAACGCCCAGAGCACGCCCATGCCCACGGCCAGGGTCAGCAGCACGTTGCGCGTCAACCAGGCCACGAGCGCGGCGACGATGCCGGCCAGCAGGCGCAGGTTGTCAGGCGACAGGTCCACGACACTCTCCGGTCGCACCAGTGCCGGCACGACGAGTGCGGCCATCACCGCCGCCGGGACGTAGCGCAGCGCACGGTCGAGCCGCGGCGGCACCGACAGCCACTGCCAGGTCTCGATGAACGAGAGCCTGAGTAGCCAGGTCCCGAATCCTGCGCCCAGGATGGTCAGCCACAGGGCCGTTTCGCTCATGAGTCGCGGTCCTGGTCGGTCCGTGGATCGGACATCATCCCGGCGGCGATGCCACTCAGTGCCCCGGCGACGATGCCGAGGTGCAGGGGCATGTCGGCGGCGAGGGTCGCGACCAGACCGCCGGTCACGGCGGCGATGACGTGTGCCCGGTCGCGCAGCGCCGGTACCAGCAGCACCATGAACACCAGTGGAATCGCGAAATCGAGCGACAGACCGGACGGGACGTTGGCACCCATGAACACGCCCACCGCGGTCGAGGTCTGCCAGGTGAGCCATAGCGTGACGCCGCCACCGAGGTAGAACCAGTGGCCATGCACGCGTCCATCGGGGCCGCCGTGCAGGAAGCGCTGGATGCTGGTGGCGTAGTTCTGGTCGACCAGCAGGTAAGCGAGCGGAAATCGCCAACCGCGACCGAGATGCTGGAAGTGAGGCGCGAGCGAGGCGCTGTACATCGCAAAGCGCAGGTTGACGGTCATCACCGTGAGCAGGATCACCGCCGGAATCGCACCGTCAGCGATCAGCTGGAGCATCGCGAGTTGCGAAGCGCCGGCGAAGATCAGCCCCGACGTCACCATCGCCTGGGTGGTGCTCAGGCCGGTGCCGATCGCGGTCAGTCCGGCGATTACGCCGAAGGGTGCGATGCCCGGCAGCATCGGCAGCACCGAGGTGATCCCGGCACCGAAAACTTCGCGTCGTGTGGCCATGGTGAGTGGTAAGCGTGCCTTCGACGGCTGCGAGAGTCGGGCAGGGAATGTTAGGGAAGAAAGAGGGTCGCCGATAGGGTCTGCGGCATCAGATTCGAGCAGGCCTGTTTGTAAGCGAATTCCTACAGACGCTCGCTTCGAAGGTCATTATCATGAATGCGCGTAAGCGACTTAAATAACTGACAAATATCATAATAACCAAAAGGGCGACAATCATGAGCGAAGCGCCTTCACATACCCCGGAACAGGTTGGACTGCTCGTACTCGACGCTGTCGAGACTTACACCAGGAACGTCTTCAAGGACCTCGATCAGCTCACCTCCGACTACCGGACCGCACTCGAGTCGTCTCAACCCGCGCGTGCTCGATCGGCCTATACCATGCTTGGCGAAGTCGGCAGTCTCGCGAGCAATCTCGTCAACCTCATGGAACACTCCCTGAAGAAAGTCGAACCGGAGCAGGTGGTCAGCCAGGTGTGGGGCGACATCGACGTGTTCCTGCGTTACCACGTGCCGGAGCACCACAAGGAAGACGACCTGCCGCCACTGCACACGTTGCTGATGGATATCCTGAACAGCGTCAGCTTCCGGGTTTTCGGCTACGGCCACGTGCTGCTTGACGGTGAGCCGCTGCCCAAGCTTCCAGAAGAGTCCGATCCGCGTGCCCAATCGCGGTTGACCAAGGACCTCTCGTCCCGGGTCCTTGCCGAGTTCCGCGACGACATCTTCGCGACCCGACGCCGGGTGCAGCGCATGGAGCAGCGTGTCACCAAGCCGACGGCTGAAAGTGTTGGCACGGACGAGGACCGCGCTCTGCCGTTGACCCTGCACCCGGCCTGAGCGGGATTCGCCCGGGGCCACGGCGAAGCCACACCGGGCGGGCCATGCTGGCTGCCGCTCGAGGCGGCGTTCGGCAAGCCTGTGCGCAGGATCCTGTACGCAGTATCTAGAGGCACTGGCCGGGCTCATCCCGATTCCGCGACAATGACGGCCCATCCCAATCCCGCGTAGACCGATGCAGAACTCCCTCGGCAGGATCATGCTCCTGTGGGCCATGGTGATCGTCACCCTCTGGCTTGGTCACATGCTCTACCGTGACCTGTTCCTGACCGCCGACACCCCAAGGGCGGTCACGGCGCGTGGTGAACTCGCCGAGTTCGAGGCGCTGAACATCGAGTTGTTCGAGCGAATCTCGCCCTCTGTCGCCTACATCTTCGTCCAGGGGCCAAGCGGAAGGTTGTTCGGCAGGGCAGAGGGTGGGGCAGGTTCCGGTTTCATCTGGGACGGCGCCGGTCACGTGGTGACCAACCATCACGTCATCGAGGGCGCATCGCGCGTTGCGGTGCGTCTCGATTCAGGAGAGGCGATTCCGGCGACGGTCGTCGGCACCGCGCCAGACTACGACCTGGCGGTCCTGCGCCTGCGCGAGCACACCACGGGTCTGCAACCGATCCCGATCGGCACGTCGCGCGACCTCAGGGTCGGCCAGGCGGTGCTGGCGATCGGAAACCCCTACGGCCTCA
>Ga0181593_10002392_pt1 | contig 17242 bp, 15 predicted proteins | sample 071ome_19_FD_133756 | JGI IMG/M metagenome (GOLD analysis project Ga0181593, IMG submission 133756) | Coastal salt marsh microbial communities from the Groves Creek Marsh, Skidaway Island, Georgia - 071413AT metaG (megahit assembly) | ecosystem: Environmental > Aquatic > Marine > Intertidal...
GGCTACAGCAGCGGCGAACACCGCCCCGTCAGCGGGCAAGGCGGATTGCACTGCGGCTAGCATGTCGTTGGCGCTTTCGACTGGCACGACCCGAACGCCTTCTGGCGGGGTCACATCCGCCGGCCCTGTCACAAAAGTCACATCCGCGCCCAGCGCAGCCAACGCCCGCGCAATCGCCGTTCCCTGCGCACCGGACGACCGGTTCGCGATGTATCGCACCGGATCAATCGGTTCATGTGTTGGGCCCGAGGTCACAAGGATATGCTTGCCCTTCAGTGGCCCGCCCGAGAGCTTTGCGGTGATCGCATCCAAAATTTCCGCAGGCTCAGACATGCGCCCCGGCCCGTATTCACCACAGGCCATGTCGCCTTCGTTCGGACCTACCACGGTGACATTGTCAGACTTCAAAGTTGCCAGATTGCGCTGTGTCGCTGGATGCTGCCACATGCGGACATTCATCGCCGGTGCGATCATGACTGGCGTGTCTGTGGCCAGCAAAAGGGTCGAGGCCAGATCATCCGCCCGCCCCTGCGCCATTTTGGCCATCACATCGGCCGTCGCTGGCGCGACAACCACCAAATCAGCGACACGAGACAATTGGATATGACCCATCTCGGCTTCGTCCGTCAGGTCAAAAAGATCGGTATAAACCTTCTCGCCAGCCAAGGCAGACACCGAGAGCGGCGTCACGAATTGCGCGGCTGCTTTGGTCAAAACCGGCGTTACACTGGCCCCCTGCTTGCGTAGCAATCGGATCAGTTCAAGACACTTATAGGCGGCAATGCCGCCCGTGATGATCAGCAGAATGCGTTTTGAAGCCAACATATCGCGCCCTTCTTGAAGCTCCCCCATTCCTATGAGGGCTGCGCAACAAACTCAATGGCGCATTCAACCTAGTGCAACAGAGCCGCCACCTCTTTGCCCTTGTCACTCAGCGCGCGGCGCATCCTTTGCAAAGCCGCATTTTCGATCTGACGGACGCGTTCTTTGGACAGGTTCAGCTCTTCGCCCAGACTTTCCAAGGTCCGTGGCTGGTCAATCAGTTTCCGCTCGCGGATAATCAAACGCTCGCGGCCGTTCAACGTCTGTAACGCCTCGAGCAACCAACCCCGCAATACATCTGTGTCCATGCGATCTTGCGCGTGCACCTCGACGTCCGAGCCTTCGTCTTCAAGGATATCAACCCATTCACGGCCGTCTTCATCCGTGGACTGCGGCGCGTTCAGAGAAAAATCAGACCCCGACAGCCGCCCCTCCATCATCTCGACGTCATGTTCCGGTACGCCCAGTTCCGCGGCGACAAGTGCGCGCAATTCGGACTGCCCCAGATCCTCGCCGCGGGCGGTGGCCTCGCGCTCGATTTTCGCCTGCACACGTTTGAGATTGAAGAACAGCGATTTTTGGCTGCTGGTTGAACCGGTCCGAACCATCGACCAGTTGCGCATCACATATTCCTGAATGCTGGCCTTGATCCACCAAACTGCATAGGTTGAAAACCGCACACCCCGATCCGGATCAAACTTTTCAGCCGCTTTCATCAGACCAAAACTGGCTTCTTGCACAAGGTCATTCATCGGAGCGCCGTAACGTCGGAATTTCGACGCCATCGAGACAGCCAAACGCAGATACGCTGTGGTCAGACGATGCAACGCCTTTTCGTCGCGGTGATCACGCCATGCCAACGCCAAGTCTCGCTCGGTTTCCGCGTCCAACAATTCTGCCGCCATGACCGAGCGGGAAAAGCTTTTTTCCAATGCGCCATCTAGGGCCATGATCTACCTCCTGCTTTGTATTGATAAGAATACGTGCGCGGGATGCAGCTGGATCAAAGATTTACCAATCATAAACCAAATTAGCGCAGGTCTTTTACAGGGAGATCTGCCACCATGATCGCACGCGCCTACACAGTCGCCTTTGAAGGCATCGACGCCCGCCTGGTCGAGGTGCAGTGCGCCGTTACGCCCGGTTTGCCCGCTTTCGGCATCGTCGGTTTGCCGGACAAAGCTGTAAGCGAGGCGCGCGATCGGGTACGCTCGTCTCTGTCGGCAATGAGCGTGGCGTTACCGTCCAAGCGGATCACAGTAAATCTGTCCCCCGCTGATATGCCGAAAGAGGGAAGCCACTTCGACCTGCCAATCGCCATAGCTCTGCTGGCCGCGCTTCATATTATTCCGTCAGACGTGGCCGAACACTGCGTTGCGTTGGGGGAGTTGTCGCTTGATGGAACTTTGATCGGTGTGCTTGGGGCGCTGCCCGCCGCCCTTGCCGCCGCCGAGGATGAGCGGATGCTTTTGTGCCCCGCCGCATCCGGGGCCGAGGCCGCGTGGGTCGGGGCAACTCAGGTGATCGCCGCCCGCTCGCTGCATGACGCGGTTCAACATTTCAATGGAAACGCACCGATTTCTCCGGCCCAACCGGGTGAGGTTTGGGACGCAGGGCAAACCGTGGACCTGCGCGATGTCAAAGGGCAAGAACGGGCTAAACGGGCGTTGGAAATTGCGGCCGCTGGTCGGCACCATCTGTTCATGAGCGGGCCTCCCGGATCAGGGAAATCTATGCTCGCGTCTCGTTTGCCCGGCATTCTACCGCCCCTGTCACCCAGCGAGGCGCTAGAGACTTCAATGATCCACTCATTGTCTGGCCTGCTGGACGAAGGGGGCATTTCGCGCACCCGCCCGTTTCGCGATCCGCATCACACGGCGTCTATGGCGGCCATCATCGGTGGCGGACGCAACGCCAAACCGGGCGAGGTCAGCCTGGCGCACAATGGCGTGCTGTTTCTGGACGAACTGCCCGAGTTTGCCCGCAACACGCTGGAAACCCTGCGCCAGCCCATCGAAAACGGCTCGGTCGTCGTGGCCCGCGCCAATGCCCATGTGCGCTACCCCTGTCGCTTTTTGCTGGTTGCCGCTGCAAACCCTTGTAAATGCGGGCAACTGGCCGATCCGGCGCTGGCCTGTTCGCGGGCGCCGATCTGCGGCGAGGATTACATCGGTCGTATCTCTGGGCCGTTGATGGATAGGTTTGATTTGCGGATCGAGGTACCACCCGTGGGTTTCACAGATCTGGATTTGCCCGCAAGCGGGCCAAGCTCGGAACAGGTGAAACAGTCGGTTACGGCGGCTCGGCACATCCAAAGCAAACGGTTTGAAGACCATCCCGAACTGCACTCGAATGCCGATGCCCACGGTCAGGTCTTAGAAAAGATCGCCGCGCCCGACCAAGACGGAAACGCGTTTTTATCGCGGGTTGCTGAACGCTTTCGCCTTTCGGCACGAGGATATCACAGGATTCTGCGCGTGGCGCGCACGATCGCAGATCTTGAGGGCGAACCAAAGGTGTTGAAACGGCATATCGCCGAGGCGGCCAGTTTCCGTCTGGCAGAGTTGCGCGAACCAGCGTTGGCTTAGATCAGTTTACGTTCGATCGCCTGCCAGATTTTCTCGGCCACATTGGTGCCGTCAAACCGCTCAAGCTCTTGAATACCCGTGGGCGAGGTCACATTGATCTCGGTCAGATAGTCGCCGATCACGTCGATGCCGACAAACACCTGCCCCTTTTCTTTCAACAAGGGACCGATGGCCGCGCAGATTTCCAGATCCCGCTGGGTCAGGCCGATTTTTTCAGGCCGTCCTCCCACGTGCATATTCGAACGGGTTTCCCCCTTCGCCGGCACGCGGTTGATCGCACCGACAGGTTCTCCGTCAACCAGAATTACACGCTTGTCGCCATTTGATACATCGGGCAGAAATTTTTGTACGATCAACGGTTCGCGCGAGAAGCCGGTGAACAGTTCATGCAACGAGCTTAGGTTGCGGTCGTTCTGATCCAGTCGGAAAACACCGGCACCGCCATTGCCATAAAGCGGTTTCAGAATGATGTCGCCATGCTTGGCTTTGAACGCTTTGATCGTGTCCAGATCGCGGGCGATGGTCGTGGGCGGGGTGAGTTCGGGGAAATCTAGTACCAACAGTTTCTCAGGGTAGTTGCGCACCCAGAACGGATCGTTGACCACAAGGGTTTGGCCCTTCAAACGGTCCAGAATATGCGTGGTGGTGATATACCCCATGTCGAACGGCGGGTCTTGGCGCAGCCAGACCACATCCCAATCGGCCAGATCTACGGTTTCTATCGGACCAAGATCAACGTGGTTACCTTTTTCGCGGCGCAGCGTCATACGATGACCGCGCGCAGTCACGCGCCCTTCGTCATAGGCCAGCATGTCCGGACCGTAATAGAACAGTTCGTGTCCGCGTTGCTGTGCTTCAAGCGCGATACGAAAGCTGCTGTCGGCGTCGATATTTACGTCCCCGATCGGGTCCATCTGGAATGCCACTTTCAACGCCATGGTGATCTCCTGTCATAAAGCTATTCGCTAAATGGCGTATCAGATCACAATCTTCAATGGCCGCTATGCGCCACAAAAGGCGTTTTCCCGCAGTTCAACGCGTCCATGTTCATCGACCAAAGCCACATCAAACCGACAGTCTGTCATCAGACCTGTGGACAGACGCGCCAGAAATTCTTCAGCAGCCATCCACAACCGGGCCATTTTTGTTGACGTCACGCGAAGCGCTGCCGAGGCGTGATTGCGGGCTTTCTTCACCTCGACGAAAACAACTGTGTGGCCATCCCGTACGATAAGGTCGATTTCGCCGCGTTTGGCGCGAAATCTTTGGGTCAAAATTTCACAACCCTTTTCGGCGTAAAGCCGTTCAACCGAATCTTCAGCCAAAAGACCCGCGACGTAATTGGTTTTACCACGTAAAGCATTTGAAACAGTCATTTGATCGGCCCTTAGTTCTGATCGGTTTTCCCAATCTCTAAAGCCAATTGATAAATTTTTCGTTTCGGCAATCCCGAAGCTTTTGACACTGCTTCACTGGCGTCACGCAGCGACATGGTTTGCAGCGCGTCCCGAAGTGCGGCTTCTACATCCATATCTTCGCCGTCTTCATCCCCTTTTCGGTCGATCAGGACAACGCACTCGCCCTTCAGGGTTCGTTCGGACAGCGCTTCGGTTAATTCGTTCAGCGTTCCGTTCAAACATTCCTCGAACTTTTTTGTCAGCTCGCGGCACAAGGCCGCCTGGCGGGTCCCGCCCAAAACCGTTGCCGCATCCGCAATCATTTGCGCAACCCGCTTGGGCGATTCGTAGAAAACCAGCGTCGCGGGAATTTCGGAAAGCTCTGACAACGCAGTTTGCCGCGCTTTTTGTGCATTCGGCAGAAATCCGGCGAACATAAAACGGTCTGTAGGAAGGCCCGAGATATTCAATGCGTCGATCACCGCCGAAGGCCCCGGCGCGGCGGTCACCAGATACCCCTCGGAGCGTGCCACGCGCCCGAGGTCAAAACCGGGGTCCGCGATCAGAGGCGTTCCCGCTTCGGATGCATAGGCTACCGACTTGCCTTCGGCCAGATAAGCCAGCAAACGCGGGCGCATCTTGTCGCCGTTGTGATCGTGATAAGCCAAAACAGGCCGGTCCCCCAAGGGCACGCCGTGAATGTCCAGCAGGCGTTTCATGCTGCGGGTATCCTCGGCAGCGATCACATCAGCCGAGGCCAGAATGTCCAAAGCCCGCAAAGTGATGTCCCGTGCCGTGCCAATAGGAGTGGCCACGAAATATAGTCCGGGGGCTAAGGGTTTAACAATATGATTCACCACTGGACCCGCCTTTTCTCATCGCTATTATCGCCCCCAAGTTGCCGCCTGTCGGTCCATGCCATTCTCAAGGAAAGAGTTTCAACCATGTTTGCCCGTTTCCGCATTGCCCGCAAGCTGATTACCGCCGTCACCTTAAGTAGCCTTGGGCTGATCATCGCCGGATGTGAAGATACCACCACCGATGGTCCGAAAATCGACACAAGCGCGCCAGTTCCAGTGGCGCTTTTGCTGCCCAAAGGGTCCGGTGATCCCAACGATGCCCTGCTGTCGGAAAGCCTTGAGAATGCTGCACGCATGGCGATGTCGGATCTCAACGGAGTACAGATTGATTTGCGGGTCTATGATACAGCCGCCAATGCAGACATTGCTGCAGCGCAGGCGCAGTCGGCCGTTGATGGTGGCGCGAAGATTATTCTCGGGCCGCTTTATTCGGGCTCGACCGTGGCCGCCGGGGCCGCCGTTGCGGATGAGGGCGTGAATGTCCTGTCATTCTCGAACAACACTTCGATTGCGGGCGGTAACATCTTCGTGCTGGGGCACACATTTGAAAACACCGCCGACCGTTTGACCCGTTACGCGGCGTTGAACGGGCGAAACATGATTGCGCTGATGCATGCAACCAACGAATCCGGAACTATCGCCGGACAGGCTGTGAACCGTGCCGCGCTTTTGGCAAATGCCAGCGTAATGACCGAGGTCTCCTATCCACTGACCCAAGAGGGGGTAATCAGTGCGGTGCCCCAGGTACGTGACGCGATCGAGGAAACGCAGGCGAACGCAATCTTCCTGACGTCAAACACGGCGGGCGCTCTGCCCTTCTTAAGTCAGCTATTGCCCGAAGCGGGTGTGAAACCGGCCGATATTCAGTATATCGGCCTGACCCGCTGGGACATTCCGGCCCAAACGCTTGAGCTTCCGGGCATTCAGGGCGGCTGGTTCGCCCTGCCCGATCCCGACCGGGCCGCCGCATTTGAAGCCCGTTACGAAATCGCATTCGGAAGCCAACCTCACCGTCTGGGCAGCCTGGCCTATGACGGCATCGCCGCAATCGGCGCGCTGGTTTCTTCGTCTGGCCGAGATGCGTTTACCGCGCAGGCCATCACCCAAGCCAAGGGCTTTGAGGGCGTAGATGGGGTCTTCCGTCTGCGTCCGGATGGCACAAACGAGCGCGGTTTGGCCGTCGCACAGGTCATCGACCAACAGGTGGTTGTGATCGACCCTGCACCGCAACTTTTCTCGGTGGCCGAGGTTAATTGATTTTGGCCAATGCGCTTCCCCATGCCGCGCCATTGCAGGACAATCTGATTTGTCCTGCAAACGAGATATTTGATGAAGCCAGAATCACGGAAACGATCCGCGCGGACATATTTGGCCGTGATCTTTCAGCTACCGAACAACGCAAGGCAGTCACGACGCTTTTGCTCGGTGCCTTAAAGGACGGCTATGAAGTGATCGCCGATCGGTTCGGAGACATGCCCTTTGCATCGCGCAGAACGGCGCGATCCTATGCTTGGCTCACCGATTGTGTGGTGAAAACGGTCTTTGACGTCGCCACAACCTATTTACACCCCCTTGCCACCCCGACCGAGGGCGAACGCATTGCAGTACTTGCCGTTGGGGGCTACGGGCGCGGAGAAATGGCGCCGAAGTCAGACGTCGATCTGCTGTTTCTGACGCCCTATAAGATCACACCTTGGGCCGAGAGCGTCATTGAAGACATGCTCTACATGCTATGGGATTTGCGGCTGAAAGTGGGGCACTCAAGCCGGACCGTGCGCGATTGCATCCGCTTGGGCGGCGAAGACTTCACCATCCGAACGGCCTTGCTGGAACAACGGTATTTGACTGGTGACGAGGGGCTTGCCAGCGAGCTTGAAGACAGATTGTGGAAAGAGCTTTTCCACAACACCGAAAAAGAGTTCATCGAAGCCAAGCTGGAAGAGCGCGATACCCGCCACACAAAGCAAGGCGGCCAGCGTTATGTGGTTGAGCCGAACGTCAAAGAGGGTAAGGGTGGGTTACGCGACCTGCACGCCCTTTTCTGGATCGCCAAGTATATTCATGGCGTGAAAAACACCGATGATCTGGCCAATGCCGGAATTTTTCTACCCGACGAATTCAACAAGTTCATCGAAGCCGAGCGGTTTTTGTGGGCCGTCCGCCATCACCTGCATCTGTTGACCAACCGCCCGTCTGATCAGTTGAGCTTTGACATGCAAGTCGAGGTCGCCGAACGGATGGGGTACACGGACAAATCCGGTCGTCGCGCAGTTGAACATTTCATGCAGGCTTATTTTCGCCATGCGACTGCCGTTGGCGATCTGACCCGCATCTTCCTGACAAAGCTTGAAGCCTCGCAACAAAAGAAAGAACCGCTTCTGGTGGGGCTGTTCAAGCGACGCAAGCGGATCAAACCCGGTTACGTCATTGTCCACAATCGTCTGGCCTTGAAGGACGATACCGAATTTCTGGCGGATAAACTGAACCTTCTGCGCATTTTTGAAGAGGCGTTGCGAACGGGGCTTTTGATCCACCCAGACGCGATGCGTCTGGTGACAGCAAACCTGCATCTTATTGACGACGACATGCGCGCGGACAAGGAAGCGACACGCATTTTCCTTGACCTTCTGCTCAAGCACGGCAACCCCGAACGCGCCCTGCGCCGAATGAACGAGTTGGGGGTTTTGTCGGCCTTTATCCCCGAGTTCGAACCGATCGTGGCGATGATGCAGTTCAATATGTACCACAGCTACACCGTGGACGAGCATACGATTCAGGTGATCTCGAGCCTTGCGGAAATCGAACGGTCCGAGCGCGAAGAAGAGCTGCCGCTGTCGTCGTCGATCATCAAGGGCGGAATCAATCGTAAAGTCCTGTATGTTGCGTTGCTGTTGCACGATATCGGCAAGGGCCGAGACATTGATCACTCGATCCTTGGCGCACAGATCGCGCGTAAAGTTGCACCTCGGTTAGGGTTGAAACCCGCCGAGTGCGACACGGTAGAATGGCTGGTGCGCTATCACCTACTGATGTCCGATGTGGCGCAGAAACGCGATCTGTCGGACATTCGCACGATCCGAGGATTTGCCAATGCGGTAAAATCCAAAGAGCGGCTGGACCTTCTGACCGTTCTGACCGTCTGCGATATTCGCGGTGTTGGGCCGGATACGTGGAACAACTGGAAAGCGGTGCTTCTGCGCAACCTCTATAATGAAACCGCGATTGCGTTGGACGAAGGGGTCGAGGCGGTCAACCGCGGCAACAGATGTAATGAGGCCCGCAAGGCGCTGCGCGACGCTCTTAGTGACTGGTCCGCGAGCGAATTGAAAAAAGAAACTGGCCGTCATTACGACCCCTATTGGCAAGGCCTACAAACGGAAACTCAGGTCACCTTTGCACGCTTGTTAAAGGATTTGAACGACGACGAAATCGCGATTGATCTGCATTTGGACGAAGGCCGCGACGCAACCCGCGCCTGCTTTGCCTTGCAAGATCACCCCGGGATTTTCTCGCGTTTGGCGGGGGCTTTGGCACTGGTCGGCGCAAACGTCGTGGATGCGCGGACCTATACGTCGAAAGATGGATACGCGACGCCAGTCTTCTGGATTCAGGACGGCGACGGGAATCCGTTTGAAGCATCTCGTCTTGATCGATTGAAAAAGACGATCATGAAAACCCTGAGGGGCGAGGTTAAGACAACTGAAGCGCTGAAATCCCGTGACAAGATCAAAAAGCGCGAACGCGCCTTCCGCGTGCCGACCACGATCACTTTCGACAACGAGGGATCGGAAATATACACGATCATCGAGGTCGATACCCGCGACCGGCCCGGATTGTTGTTTGATCTGACCCGTACGATGGCCAACTCCAACGTTTATATCGCCAGCGCGGTGATCGCGACCTATGGCGAGCAGGTCGTGGACAGCTTCTATGTCAAAGACATGTTCGGATTGAAATTCCATTCGCAAAGCAAACAGCGCACATTGGAAAAACGCCTACGCGATGCGATCACCAGTGGCGCCGAAAGGGCACAAGAGTGAAACCGGTGAGGCTGGCCCGCAATGCGATGACAGTAGGGTTCTGGACCCTGCTAAGCCGCATTCTGGGCTTTGCACGTGAGATATTGATCTTGGGTCTGATCGGACCGGGGCCGCTTCTGGATGCCTTTGTCGCTGCGTTTCGGCTGCCCAATATGTTCCGGCGTTTCTTTGCCGAGGGCGCATTTAACGCCGCCTTTGTTCCGATGTTCTCAAAGCGGGTCGAGGCTGGTGACGATCCCGAAAGGTTCGGCTCGGACGCGCTAAACGGTTTGGCGTTTTGCGTGTTGATCCTTGTGGCAATCGGCATGATCTTCATGCCCGCCTTTGTCTGGGCCACCGCTTCGGGGTTTGAAGGCGACGGGCGGTTTGATTTGACGGTGGGCTTTGGGCGGATTGTCTTTCCTTACATCCTGTTCATGTCACTAGCTGCCTTATTTTCCGGCGTTCTTAACGCAAAAGGGCATTTCACGGCCGCTGCAGCTGCACCGGTTTTCTTGAACATCTTTGTAATTGCAGCCCTTGGTTTGGCTTATCTGACCGGCGGATCAGCCGTGCATTGGCTGGTCTGGACCGTTCCTATCGCCGGCGTAGCGCAGCTGGCACTGGTCTGGGTAGCCGCAGTCAAAGCCGGTGTCCGCCTGCGCCCAGGCCGCCCGCGCTGGACACCCGAGATGAAGCATCTGGTCCGCGTGGCAGTCCCTGCGGCAATGGCTAGCGGGGTCATGCAGATCAATCTTTTGGTCGGCCAACAGGCGGCCTCGCAATTTGACAACGCCGTGGGTTGGTTGTTTGCGGCGGATCGTCTGTATCAATTGCCTTTGGGTGTGGTCGGCATTGCCATTGGGATCGTGCTTTTACCCGACCTGTCGCAACGCCTTAAAGCGAACGACAAAGACGGTGCGCGCGTGGCCTTGTCTCGTGCGGGGGAAATGGCATTGGTGCTAACCATCCCGTCCGCTGTTGCTATGGTTGTAATCGCCTTTCCGCTGGTGACAGTCATGTACGAGCGCGGCGCAACAACCCGTTCTGACAGTATCGCCATGGCGCAGGCTGTTGCGATCTATGCCTTGGGCCTGCCTGCCTTTGTGATGCAGAAAATCCTGCAACCCCTCTATTTCTCGCGCGAGGATACCAAAAGCCCTTTTCGCTTTGCGGTCTGGTCGATGGTGGTGAACGCGGTCATCGCCATTGGTGGCATCCCGTTTTTCGGCTGGCTTGCCCCTGCAATCGCGACCAGCGTCGCCGGATGGACGATGGTTTGGCAGTTGATGCAGGGCCGTAAGGCGATGGGCACAGAGGCGACGTTTGATCGTCGGTTCCGCCAGCGGTTACCGCGGATCACTCTGGCTGCCATATTTATGGGAGCATGCCTCTATGGGGCTGCGTATCTCATGTCAGGTTGGCTTGAAACCGAAACGATCCGATACCCTGCTCTGCTAATCCTGCTGGCTGTTTCAGCAGTCAGCTATTTCGGAAGTGGCATGATCGTTGGCGCCTTTAGCAAATCCGAACTTCGCGGCGCCTTCAAGCGCGTTTAATCGTGACGGATACGGTTCCGGATTGCCCGCCATCCACCCGGACTAACAAACAGAGATAGCACAAATCCCGTTGCGAAGCCGCCCACATCTGCGACCCAGTCTGGCTGCGCGCCGAACAATGCGCCAAAGATCAACTGAACAAGCATCAGCATGCCGATCAGCGAAAATGCTCGCATCTGGTTTTCACCCAAGGCAACAAGACGTAACCACAGCAGGAACGTGAACGCCCCGATCAGCCCGTAGACATGTGGAAATGCGCCCACCAAGGGAAAGGATGTATCCAGAACCAGCCAATAGATCAGTGCACCACCGATTCCCGATCCCACGAACACAACCAGAGTGGCCAGCCCCCCGAATGCCTCGCCCACAGATTTGCCCAGCGCCAGCAGGAACACACAGGAAAATAACGCCTGAGTGAAGGATACATGAACAAAACCGTATGAGATAAAACGGATCAGATGTTCCGCCGGATAGCTTTGGTTGCGCGCCATCCAATCCATGATGTCTGCCGAAAACGCATATTTCTGGATAGTTCCCATCCGCCAGCCGATCGCCGAGTCACCGCCAATAATGCCTTGGGCCCCCAGCCAGTGGACGACCTCGATCCCCGCGATGACAAGAAACAGCGCTGTGACGACAGGCGGAAGCGGGTTAACCGGATGTTGGTGTTCTGGGCTGCTCATTCCGTGGCCTTTGCTTGACGGGGCTTTGCCCCATGGGTAAGCGAGGCCGCAGTATAAATCCAGACGGAGTATCGAAAATGACGGATGCGGTCCAAACGCAATCCTCTACCGGAAAATTCGAAAAACGGGTTTTTTCCGGTATCAAGCCTTCGGGCGGCCTGACACTCGGCAATTATCTGGGCGCGATCAAACGCTTCGTAGATATGCAATCACCGGATTTCACCAGCATCTACTGCGTGGTGGATTTGCATGCGATCACCGTTTGGCAAGACCCTGCCGAGCTGAAGACAGCAACTCGCGAAGTGGCCGCGGGCTATATGGCGTCGGGCATTGATCCCAGCCAGTCGATCCTTTTCAACCAATCCCAAGTTAGCCAGCACGCCGAGCTTGGCTGGATCTTCAACTGTGTCGCCCGCGTCGGCTGGATGAACCGGATGACGCAGTTCAAGGACAAAGCCGGATCAAACGCCGAAAAGGTCTCGCTTGGCCTTTACGCTTATCCTTCGCTGATGGCCGCGGACATTCTGCTGTATCATGCCACCCACGTTCCGGTGGGCGAAGACCAGAAGCAGCACGTCGAGCTGACGCGCGATATTGCCAGCAAATTCAACCACGACTTCAAGACCGAGTTCTTTCCGCTGGCCGAGCCTGTGATCGAAGGCCCCGCCATGCGGATCATGAACCTGCGCGATGGCACCAAGAAAATGTCGAAGTCGGGCGAAAGCGATATGGAGCGCATCAACATGACCGATGATGCTGACAAGATCGCCAAGAAGTTCAAAAAGGCCAAGACCGACCCTGAACCGCTGCCGGAAACTCTGGAGGGTCTGAAAGACCGCCCCGAGGCGCGGAACCTTGTGGATATTTATGCTGCCCTTTCCGACAGCACATCAGAATCCGTGATCGCAGAATACGCTGGCGCTGGATGGGGCAAGTTCAAGCCTGCTTTGGCTGATCTGGCGGTGGATAAACTGGCCCCGATCTCGACCGAGATGGCGCGTCTGATGAACGATCCTGCCGAGATTGACCGCATCCTTGCCAAAGGCTCGGAACGGGCGCGGGCGATTGCAGCACCGATCCTTGACCAGACCTATGAGATTGTCGGTCTGCTAAAAAGCTGATCCCGAATGAATGCGTAAAACCGGCGTAACATAAGCACGCCGGTTTTCTTTCGTCTGGTCTCTGGACCTTGGCCGCGACTACCCCTACCGTGCCGTCGAACAGGAGGACACGAGATGGCAACCGGCAAAAACATTCGCACATATTTCGAAGGCCAATGGCACGATGGCGATACTCCGATCATGCGGGCGGCGGACCATGGGATGTGGCTGGGATCGGCCGTGTTTGACGGTGCGCGGTTTGTGAATGGCTATGCGCCCGATCTATACGCCCACTGTGCCCGCGTGAACCGTTCGGCCGAGGCTTTGATGGTGACACCGACGGTTTCCGCCGAAGACATGGTGCAAATCGTCTGGGAGGGTCTTAAAGCCTATCCAAAAGACTCCGCTGTCTATATCCGCCCGATGTATTGGGCGATTGATGGCGATAGTCTAGCGATAGTTCCCAAAGAGAACTCGACCGGATTTGCGATTTGTCTTGAAGAAATCCCGATGGCACCACCAACCGCATCAACAACCCTGACGCGGACCCGTTTCCGCAGGCCGGTTCTGGAAGATGCCGTTGTAAACGCCAAGGCGGCCTGCCTTTACCCAAACAACGCACGCATGTTGACCGAAGCCCGCAGCAAAGGCTTCGGAAACGCCTTGGTGGCCGACGCTATGGGCAATGTTGCAGAAACCGCCACCGCGAATGCCTTTATGGTCAAAGACGGCGAAGTGTTTACCCCCATTGCAAACGGCACATTCTTGGCCGGCATTACCCGAGCCAGACATATCGATAACCTGTCGAAAGACGGCGTAAAGGTGCATCAGACGGTCTTGACCTTTGATGACTTCAAGTCGGCCGACGAGGTTTTCCTGTCTGGCAACATGATGAAGGTCACACCTGTCACCGCGTTTGATGACACGTCTTATCAGGTCGGCCCCATAACGCGCCGTGTGCGCGAGATGTATTGGGACTGGGCCCATTTCGAAGCGAACTGATACACTCTATTGCGCCGGACCCCGCCTTGGGTCATGATCTGGCGAAATAGGAGAACCGACAATGCGCAAGTTTCTTGTCGTGCTGGATGACAGTACTGAATGCCTGAACGCCATGCGTTTCGCAGCCATGCGGGCCGCCGGAACTGGTGCAGGCGTTGAAATCCTTGCGGTGATACCGCCGGACGAATTCAACCATTGGATCGGCGTTGCCGCGGTCATGCGTGAAGAAGCGAGGGAACGAATTCACGCCCATTTTGAAGTTTTCGCAAAATGGATGCGGGACAAACAAAACATCGACCCAGAACTGGTGATCCGTGAAGGCGAAGTTGTCGAAGAGATCCTTCAGCAGATCGAAGACGACAAGGAAGTCGGTGTTCTTGTGCTTGGGGCGGGAACCGGCCGCTCGGGTCCGGGGCCGCTTGTGACCCACATGAGCCGTCATGCCGGATCGCTGTCGGTGCCCGTAACAATCGTACCTGGCAATCTGACAAAAGAGCAGCTGGAAGCCATCACTTAAACTTCGCGTATTGAGCGTCTGCATTTGACCGGCACGGTGATCTTCGCTCTTTTAGAACGGTTCCAATCTTGACAGATGCGGGGCGCGACCGCATATCCAAAGGGTAAACCGAGGGAAAATTATGTTCATCCAAACCGAATCCACGCCAAATCCGGCCACTCTGAAATTCTTGCCCGGTCAAACCGTGCTTGAAATGGGAACTGCCGATTTCCCAAATGCCGATTCTGCGGGTCAGTCGCCTTTGGCAGGCCGTGTCTTCGGCGTGAATGGTGTCACCGGTGTGTTCTTCGGTCAGGATTTCGTAACTGTCACCAAATCCGACTCTGTCGAATGGGACCATATCAAGCCGGGTATTCTGGGCGCGATCATGGAACATTTCCAGTCGGGTGATCCGGTAATGGCTGGCGATGCGGCGAAACCCGCGGGCGGCCATGCCGAGCACGACGGCGAAGACAGCGGAATCGTCACCCAGATCAAAGAGCTTCTGGACACCCGTGTACGTCCGGCAGTGGCTCAGGACGGCGGCGATATCACCTTCCACGGATTTGATCGCGGCGTGGTTTATCTGCACATGCAGGGCGCCTGCGCGGGATGTCCGTCTTCGACCCTGACCTTGAAAATGGGCATCGAAAACCTGCTGCGTCATTACATCCCCGAAGTCACCGAGGTTCGTCCGGTTGCCGTCTGAACCTGTAATTCTGGCGTTTGATACATCGGCGGCGCATTGCGCCGCCGCTTTGCTATCCGGCGACAGGGTTTTGGCGACACGTGTTCAGGAAATGGCGCGCGGTCAGGCCGAAGCTCTGTTTCCTTTGCTCGAAGAAACGCTTTCAGCGGCGTCCGCGACTTGGCAAGATTTGACCCGTATCGGCGTCGGCACTGGACCGGGAAACTTTACAGGCATTCGCATATCCGTCGCAGCGGCGCGGGGGCTGGCCGTATCGCTGGGCATTCCAGCAGCGGGTGTATCTTTACTTGAGGTGCAATTCACTGGCACCCCGATTGCCGCAACGGTCGCCGCCCCACGTGATCAGGTCTATTTGCAAACCTTCACGCCCGATGCCAGCGAACCGAAACTGATGACCTTGGCCGAGGCAGGCAATATCGCCAATCCGCTTGGGATCCCGATGTCGACCGTTCCCGCGGCTGAAGCGCTTGTCACGCGCATCGCGCAAAGTGCGTTGCAGAAGCCTACGTCTACCTCTCCTGCGCCGCTTTATGTTCGCGCAGCCGATGCCGCCCCACCACGAGATCCGGCGCCGGTGATCTTGCCATGACACCTGCCGAAATGGCCCGCATCCATGCCGCAGCTTTCGTCGTGCTGCGCCCATGGACCGAGGTCGAGTTTTCCGATCTATGCGAATCGCCGCTGATTTTTCACGTGGCACCAAACCCCGCGTGCTTTGCTTTGGGGCGGGTTATCGCTGGTGAGGCTGAACTTTTGACCATCGCCACCCATCCCGATACGCAACGGCAGGGACATGCCCGCATTTGTTTAGAGGCATTTTTGGACCACTGCCGTGGTCACCATTGCGAGTCGGTGTTTCTAGAGGTTGAAGAAAACAACCATGCAGCTTTAGCCTTGTATTCCAAGGCAGGCTTCCAAATCACGGGTCAACGCACAGGCTATTACCGGTTGTCATCAGGCGCGCGCAGCGACGCCGTGCTCATGGTAAAGCACTTAAAAGGTTAACCATTTGCCCCATTGGTTGACCAAAGGTCATCCTTTAAAACCGCAAATGGCAACCACTTTCAGGTAAAATTTCAGTTGACCGCAGCGCTGTGAAGGGCAGTATTCCTTATCAGTCACACAAAGACGCAGGCGTCTTCCCGCTCGGCTGCCGCGCGGGACTATAAACTGTCAGGGAGAGACAAATGACTTTGATGAAATCACTTCTTAGCGCAACAGCGGCATTGGCCGTCACCGCCGGTGCTGCACTGGCCGATCCGGCGCTTATTTTTGACCTTGGGGGAAAATTCGACAAATCCTTTAACGAAGCAGCTTGGAACGGTGCCCAGCGTTGGGCTGAAGAAACCGGTGGCAGCTACCGCGAAATCGAACTGTCGTCGGAAGCCCAGCGCGAACAAGCCCTGCGTCGCTTCGCCGAGTCGGGCAACAATCCGATCGTCATGACCGGCTTTGCCTTTGCGTCGGCTCTGGAAACTGTTGCTGCAGATTTCCCTGACACCAAGTTTGCAATCATCGATATGGTTGTCGGCCAGCCCAACGTTCGCTCGGTTGTGTTTAACGAACATGAAGGTTCGTATCTGGTCGGCATGATGGCCGCGATGGCGTCTGAAAGCGATACTGTCGGCTTTATCGGCGGCATGGACATTCCTCTGATCCGTAAGTTTGCCTGCGGATACGTTCAGGGTGTTAAAGCTGTGAACGCAGACGCAACTGTGATTCAGAACATGACCGGCACCACTCCGGCAGCATGGAACGATCCGGTTAAAGGGTCTGAGCTGACCAAAGCCCAGATCGCACAGGGCGCTGACGTGGTTTACGCAGCAGCGGGCGGCACCGGTGTTGGCGTCCTTCAAACCGCAGCCGACGAAGGCATCCTGTCGATCGGTGTGGACAGCAACCAGAACTACCTGCACTCGGGCAAAGTCCTGACCTCGATGATGAAGCGCGTGGACAACGCGGTTTATGAAGCGTTCTCGATGGGTGAAAATCTTGAAACGGGCTTCA
>Ga0181593_10002397_pt1 | contig 17227 bp, 16 predicted proteins | sample 071ome_19_FD_133756 | JGI IMG/M metagenome (GOLD analysis project Ga0181593, IMG submission 133756) | Coastal salt marsh microbial communities from the Groves Creek Marsh, Skidaway Island, Georgia - 071413AT metaG (megahit assembly) | ecosystem: Environmental > Aquatic > Marine > Intertidal...
AACCAGCTGATGATCGCCCAGGCCATCGAACTGCTCGATCTGGGTGCCGGGGACAATGTTCTGGAGCTGTTCTGCGGGCTGGGTAACTTCAGCCTGCCGCTGGCCAGACACTGCGCCTCGGTCACGGCGATAGAGGGGGACTCGGACCTGGTGAGCCGCGCCACGTCCAACGCGCAGCTCAATGGCGTTGAAAACGTACGCTTTATGCAGGCGGATCTGTACCAGCCGTCGGTCCTTGAGGGTATTCCGGATGAGCATTTTGACAGGGTGCTGCTGGATCCGCCCCGCTCGGGCGCCGGGCCCGTGCTGCAGGCGATTTCTGACTCGGGGGCGATGAGAGTAGTCTATGTCTCCTGTAACCCCGAGACGCTGGCAGAAGATGCGCGCTCGCTGGTGCGGCAGCACGGCTTCAGCCTGGCCGCGGCGGGGGTGATGGATATGTTTCCACACACGGCCCATGTCGAATCCATGGCCCTGTTCATGAGGGAATAATGGCGCTTGAAATTGAAAAGAAGTTTTTGCTGGCCAATGAACAGTGGCGCGACTCGATCGAGCGCAGCCTCGCCATGCGGCAGGCTTACCTGGGCGGCGACGGCGTCTCGGTTCGTGTTCGATTCGAGGGTGACCAGGCGCGCTTGAATATCAAGCAAATGGTCATCGGCCCCTCGCGTCTTGAATTCGAGTACACCATTCCGCTGGCCGATGCCCGGCGCTTGATTGATCTGGCCAGCGGCGGGGGCACGGAGAAGATACGGCACTATGTGCGCCATGCGGGCATGCTGTGGGAGATCGACGAGTTCTCTGGTGAGAATGAAGGCCTCATCGTGGCGGAAATCGAGCTGGATGATGAGAACCAGGTTTTCGAGCGCCCGCCCTGGCTGGGTAAGGAGGTCACGGGCGAGGAACGGTATTACAACGTGGCGCTGGCGGTGAACCCCTACCGGAACTGGGGCTCGGGCCAGCCTAAATGACGGGTGCCCCCAAGGGCACCCATGAGACAGACCCATGATACAAACGCATGAACCACTGGGGCCGCTCCTGATCGGGATCGAGGGCCTCGAGCTGGCGAACGGAGAGGCGGCATGCCTGGCACACCCCGCGGTCGGGGGCGTTGTTCTGTTCAGCAGGAACTACCAGGACCCGGATCAGCTGCAGACACTGACCCACGCCATTCGGTCTGAGAGCGGCAGAGATCTGCTGATTACGGTTGATCATGAAGGCGGGCGTGTTCAGCGCTTCAGGCAGGGTTTTACACCGCTGCCCCCGTTGGGCTTGCTGGGCCGGATGTATGGCGACCATCAGGATATGGCTTTGGACATGGCTTACCGGCACGGTCGGGTCATGGCGACCGAATTGCTGGTGCGGGGCGTGGATATGAGTTTTGCGCCGGTCCTGGATCTCGACCGTGGCAGCCGGGTCATTGGTGAGCGTTCCTTTTCCGCTGACCCGGAAGCGGTTGGCAGGCTGGCCGGCCACTACCTGGCCGGAATGCATGATGCAGGCATGAAAACCTGCGGCAAGCATTTTCCGGGTCACGGCTCGGTCGAGGCGGATTCACACACGGATGACGTCGTCGATCCGCGCAGCCTTGAGCGCATCAAAAGCAGTGACCTTCTGCCATTTGCAGCAACCATCGACCAGCTCGATGCCGTCATGATGGCGCACGTGTGTTATCCGGCAACGGATCGCTTGCCGGCCGGCTACTCCCGCCGCTGGATCGGTGACATTTTGCGCGCTGAGATGGGTTTTTCCGGCGTTGTGATTTCCGACGACCTTGTCATGCAGGCGGCGCTGATCGCTGGTAAGCTGGCGGACCGTTTGCGGGCGGCGCTGGAGGCCGGTTGTGACGTGGCGCTGGTGTGCGATCCGGCTGCGGCCAGGGAATTACTGGCCAGCCTGGATGGCGCACCCAGCGACGCAACTGAGCCGCTGCAGCGCCTGCGGGGACGCAGTCAACATACGATGGAAGAAATCGAGACGGTCGGCGAGTGGCGTCACTGGCGGCAGTCAATCAAAGACCTGGAGCATTCACAATGGGCTTGAGCGCTGGAATCCGAGGGCATGACAACCCCCTTTCCCTACTCGAAAAGTCGCGTGTTCTGTACACGCGGGAAGAGGTCATGGAATCCGTTGACCGCATCGCGCACCAGATCAACCAGTTTTATGGTGATGAGTCGATCGTTCTGCTGTCTGTCATGACCGGGGCCATGTTGCCCGCGGCGTGGCTCGCAACCCGGCTGAAGATGCCGGTGCAGATGGACTTTGTGCATGCCACCCGGTACCAGAGCGGGCTCCACGGGGCAGAGCTGGAGTACCGCGTTCCACCCCGGTTTGAACTCGAGGGCCGCAAGGTGCTGGTCGTGGACGATATCTTCGATGAGGGCGACACCCTGGCGGCCATAAAAGGTTCGGTGGAGAAGAGAAAAGCCAAGTCGGTCCACCTCGCGGTGCTGGTGCGCAAGATGCATGACCGCGGCCTCTCCCGGGATTTCGTCGATTTTGTCGGGCTCGACGTGCCCGATGTTTACGTGTTTGGCTGCGGCATGGACGCGTACGAGGAATGGCGTCACCTGGACCAAATCCTGGTGCTGGAAGAGGGCGAATAGGGTGGGGCTGATCGGCGTGATCGGCGGCACCGGCCTGGATCAGTGGGGCGGACTGGAGCGCGAGTTCAGCGGGGAAACCCCTTATGGCAGTACCTCGGCCCCCATCGCCACGTACGAAGTTGGGGAGAGCCAGTTGCTCTTCATCGCCCGCCACGGGCATCAGCACAGTATCCCGCCGCACAAGGTCAATTATCGGGCCAACCTTTACGCGCTGCACCAGGCGGGCGTGGAACAGGTGGTCGCGGTGAATGCCGTGGGGGCGATTACGGAACGTTACGAGCCCGGCATGCTGGCGGTGCCCGATCAGCTGATCGACTATACCTGGGGTCGAGAGCAAAGCTACAGTGATGGCGGCGCTTTCGGATTGCAGCATATCGAGTTCACCACCCCTTTCTCGGAGACATTGCGTGGTGACATTCTCTCGGCCGCGGAGGCACACTCCATTCCGGCATTGGCCGGCGGCTGCGTGGGCGTCGTCCAGGGCCCGCGCCTGGAAACCGATGCAGAGATCAGGCGCCTGAGGCGGGATGGTTGTGACCTGGTGGGCATGACCAGCATGCCTGAAGCCGCGCTGGCGCGTGAGTTAGGTATGAAATACGCCAGCATATGCCTCATCGCCAACTGGGCGGCGGGTATTTCCGAGCTGGAGATCACCATGAAGGCGATTCAGGAGACCATCAGGGACTCGGTGGAGGTAGCACGATCCCTGATTGGGCATCTTTGCCGATAGGCGTTCCTCGTTTTTGTTCAGGGGTCAATGTCGACCTCGATCGTGCCAAAATCCCGGGTCAGATCGTGCGGCCTGCCCGTGACCGGGTCCAATGCTTCGAAATCAACGTTTCGTTCCACGCCGGTCCTGAATACCTCGCGCCCGTCGCGCTTGAGTATGAAATAGAGATCGGGTTTTCGCTCTCCGGGTGAATCAAGAGAAGCGACGTCCGCCACGGAGAAAAACACGCGACCTTCCCCATGCTCATTCAGGCTCGACGTGCCGAGCCTGTCGTCCCGCAATGGGTCTTCGTCAACGACTTCCACGCTCCATTGAGGTCCCGCCAAGGGCGCTCCTTGCAGATTGGTAAAACGCACGATCACATTGAACAAACCGGAAGATTTCTGCTCCATTTTGCCGGGCCTCCTGACCTCTATGACGGAAATTGAAAGGGGTGCTTGCCGCTCAGCGGACGATGCGATAGGTTACTGCGATGACCACGCCGTTTCCACATTTGCTCGCCCCTTTGGACCTCGGGTTCACCACGCTGCGTAACCGCGTTTTGATGGGCTCCATGCACACGGGGCTTGAAGACCGCGCCCGGGATTATCCGCGCCTGGCTGCCTACTTTGCCGAACGCGCGGAGGGGGGCGTCGGTCTGATGGTTACGGGGGGGATGGCGCCCAACTGGCGTGGTTGGCTGGCTCCATTCGCTTCCAGCATGGTTTCAGGTCGACAGTTGCCCCGTCACCGTTTGGTCACTGGCGCGGTGCATGCCGCGGGCGGAAAAATCGCGATGCAGATTCTGCATGCCGGCAGGTATGGTTATCACCCGTTCACCGTCTCCTCCAGTGACACCAAGTCACCCATCAGTCCGTTCAAACCCCGGGCCCTGGGCGCCCGCGGTGTGGAGCGTCATATTGGGAGTTTCGTACGCGCTACCCGCCTGGCGCGCGAGGCGGGTTATGACGGTGTGGAAATCATGGGCTCGGAGGGTTATTTCATTAACCAGTTCACCGCGCCGCACGTGAACAACCGGACCGACCAGTGGGGTGGAAACGCTGAGAAACGGTATCGAATTGCGGAAGAGATCGTCCAACGCTGCCGGGAAGCGGCAGGGCCCGATTTCATCATTATCTACCGGCTGTCCATGCTGGATCTGCTGCCTGGCGGCAACCAGTGGCCAGAGATCGTGGCTCAGGCCCAGGCCATTGAACGCGCCGGGGCGACCATCATCAACACGGGCATCGGTTGGCACGAGGCGAGGATTCCCACCATCGCCACCATGGTGCCGAGGGCGGCTTTCTCATGGGTGACCCGAAATCTGATGGGCGAGGTGGACCTTCCGCTGATTACCAGTAACCGGATCAATACCCCGGAAGTGGCTGAGGAAGTGCTGGCGCAGGGTGATGCCGACATGGTTTCTATGGCGCGTCCGTTGCTGGCTGACGCCGAGTTCGTCAACAAGGCGGCCGCCGGTCAATCGCAGCGGATCAATAGCTGCATCGCCTGCAACCAGGCTTGCCTGGATCATACCTTTAAAAACAAGACCGCCAGCTGCCTGGTTAACCCCCGCGCCTGTCATGAAACTGAACTCAATTATGAACCCGCCACCCAGGTTCGCCGGATTGCCGTGGTTGGCGCCGGGCCCGCCGGGCTGGCCTGCGCGACCGTGGCCGCAGGCCGGGGACATGAGGTGACGCTGTTTGAGCAGGCCGCTGACATTGGTGGCCAGTTCAACATGGCGCGCAAAATACCCGGCAAACACGAGTTCGATGAAACGCTCCGTTATTTTCGGGGTGAGTTGGAGGCCACCGGCGTCCGCCTGAAACTGGGACAGATGGCCGGTGTCGGCGCACTGGATGGGTTTGATGAGGTGGTGCTGGCCACGGGCGTGCGGCCGCGGGAGCCTGCCATCGAGGGCATTGATCATCCAAAGACGCTCAGCTACATCGATGTGCTTGACGGGCACGCCGCTGTGGGCAGGCGCGTGGCCATCATCGGCGCGGGCGGCATTGGCTTCGACATGGTCGAGTTCCTGTCCCATTCGCCCAACGCCGATGACCCCGCCCGAACGCCGGAAGCGTTTGCCCGGGAGTGGGGCATCGACATGACGCTGCAGGCGCGTGGCGGCGTCGATGGCGTGGAGGCGCAGCCCATGTCGCCGGCGAGGGATATCTGCTTGTTGCAGCGCTCAGAAACCAAACCCGGCAAGCACCTGGGTAAAACCACCGGCTGGATCCATCGCCTCAATCTCAAGCGTCATGGCATTCGAGCGCTCAACGGCGTGGAGTACGTAAAAATCGATGACGCGGGGCTGCATATCCGGCATGAGGGCAGGGACGAAATACTGGACGTCGACAACGTCGTCATCTGTGCCGGCCAGTTGGAAAACCGAGACCTGGCCGACGCGCTTGAGGCCCGCGGGCTTGCGCCCCACGTGATCGGCGGGGCACGCGTGGCCGGCGAATTGGACGCGAAGCGGGCGATTCGCGACGGGTCGGAGTTGGCCGCGCGCCTATGAGTGACGCGCTGTTGCGCCTTATTCCTGCTGCAATGGTGTCCCCGTTTCGGCGGGTCTGAGTGACGCCTTGAGCACCAGGAAACCGGCGATGCCGGAGACCAGTGAGCCGCCGATAACCCCGAGTTTCACCGCCGCGGTTTGCAGCATGTCGCCATGTTCAAACGCCAGTGAGCCAATGAACAGACTCATCGTAAAACCAATACCGCAGAGCAGGCTGGCGCCCCAGAGCATGCCGTAGTTCAGGCCGCGAGGCATTTTGGCGAGGCCGGTCACAAGGGCCAGCGCGGTCATGCCAAACACACCGATTTGCTTGCCGAAAAAGAGACCGGCGGCGATGCCAACAGTGATCGCGTTGGTGAAGGCCTCCGCGCCCAGGTCCAGCAATGGCAGACCCGCGTTGGCGAAGGCAAAGACGGGGAGTACGCCGAATGCCACCCAGGGGTGCAGAACGTGCTCGAGATGCCTGGCGGGGGAACTGTCATCATCGGCCCTCAGCGGTATGCAGGCCGCCACGACTACGCCCGCCAATGTCGCGTGTACGCCTGATTTCAGGACGGCCAGCCAGATTACCGTCCCCACGATCATGTAAGCCGCGATCCGGGTCACGCCGAAGCGGTTAAGGGCGACCAGAACCGCGATACCACTCAATGCCACCAGGCCCGCGTTGATGCTGAGGTCGTAGGTGTAGAAGACGGCAATGATGATGATGGCCATCAGATCGTCGATCACCGCGACGGTGGCCAGGAAGATTTTCAGTGAAATGGGTACGCGGCTGCCCATCACTGTCAGAACGGCCAGGGCGAAAGCAATATCCGTTGCGGTCGGTATGGCCCATCCCCCTTTCGCTTCGGGTACGCCATTGGAAATCAGTACATAAATCAGCGCCGGAACCGCGACACCTCCAATGGCGGCCATGGCCGGCATGGTCAACTGGGCCAGGCTGGACAGTTGGCCCTCTACGACCTCTCTTTTCAACTCCAGCCCGACCAGCAAGAAGAAGATGGCCATCAGGCCGTCGTTGATCCACAGCAACAGCGCCTTGTCCACACCAAAACCGCCCACCTTGACGGTGACGGCAATGTCCAGCAATGCCTGGTAGGCGCCGGCAAGAGGCGTGTTGGCCAGCACCAATGCCAGTGCGGCCGCCACGGCCAGCAAAATACCACCGGCGGATTCAAGCTTGAGAAATTCCTGCAGGGTTTCGCGGGCCTTGTTTGAAGCAACTTTGAGCATCTTTCGGTCAGCCTCCGACGCTTATTGAAGAATAGTTAAACACGAAATATACTTCACCCTTAATACCTATTTTTGTCGGTGATATAGGGATTTACATTGAGTCATTGCCAACTGTTCAGTAATCATGGAAATGTGATTCTCGTGCTTGCCGACGATCCCGAAGCCCGGCTGCGCGATGTGGCCCAAAAAGTGGGCATTACTGAGCGAGCCGTGCAGAAGATTGTACGCGACTTGCAAAACGAAGGCTTGTTGACGGTGAGCCGTCATGGGCGTCGAAACCGTTACCGCATCAACACGCGTAAAGCTTTGCGTCATCCGCTGGATTCCCATCGTACCCTGGGCAACCTGCTGAGCGTGATGCGGGACACCCCGGAGCCTGATCAGATGCTTGATCAAGCGCCGGAAGCGTCCAGGCAGGAAGACCGCCCGCCCAGGCTGAGATATCGGCCCATCGACCAGTTGGTCGACGAGGCTGAACCGGGAGCGTTGGGCAGGAGCGGGACCGGCCCGGTGTACGCCGAGGCGGCGGGTCAGGATGACATGCAGGAGCCTCATGACGAGGTCGACACCACCGGGGCCGCGCGAGAAGAGCCGCCAACAAGCCACCGCGCGAGCGAAGCCTTCGAGCCAGAGGCAAGCGCGATGCCCGGGGAGTTTGATGTGCTCGAAGAGGACACGTTCGAAGCGGATGGGCTCAGCGACGAGCCAGACGTTGAGGCAGTGGATGAGCCAGAGGTTGAGGCAGTGGACGAGCCAGAGGTTGAGCCGGACGTTGAGGCAGTTGATGAGCCAGAGGATGAGCCAGAGGATGAGCCAGAGGATGAGCCAGAGGATGAGCCAGAGGATGAGCCAGAGGATGGCGCTGAAAAGAAAAAGTCCGCGCCGGATGACCAGCAGGGCTCCCTGTTCTGAAGCCGAGTCCGGCTTGGTGTTCCAGGCGTATGAATGAACCCATACAGACCATCGTCATCACCGGGGCGGGCAGCGGGCTCGGGGCCGCCATGGCGGGGCGCTTTGCCCGGGCCGGATACGCGGTAGGCATCACAGACATCAAGCCCGAGCGGGCGGAGCAGGTGCTGGCCGGCATTGTCGATGGCGGCGGCTCTGGGTTTTCACTGGGTATGGACGTCACCTCCGAAGCCGACTGGCAAGCCCTGCACGCTCACGTGGAGCGGGAATGGGGGAAGCTCGATGTCCTGGTGAACAATGCCGGTGTCGCTGCTGCGGGCCGCCTGGAGGAAACGCCGCTGGATGACTGGCGCTGGGTACTCGATACGGACCTGTACAGCGTGGTGCTGGGTTGTCACCGATTTCTTCCGATGATGAAATCGCGGGGCAGCGGGCATATCGTCAATGTCGCCTCTATCGCGGGGATGACCCCGGTTCCCGAGGTGAGCGCTTACGCCACCGCCAAGGCTGCGGTGGTCGCGCTGTCGGAGCAGCTACGCGTGGATCTGGCGGGCAGCGGATTGGGCGTCAGCGTGGTTTGCCCCGCCTTTGTGCAAACGGCGCTGTTGGACACCTTCAGGTCCGCCGACGAGCGGCATCGAATCAGAGCGGATCGGTGGATGCAAAAATCAGATGTCAGTGCCGAGGACGTGGCGGAGGCTGTTTACCAGGCGGTGGTCCAGGATCGATTCCTGGTGTTAACCCACGATAAAACCCGGTGGCTCTGGCGCTTTCGGCGCTGGGCGCCCGAACGTTATTTTCGCCATATGGTCAAGGCCGTGGAGCGTCGCCGGAGTAAAGCACGATGAAGACCTGGATGATTTATGGCGCCAACGGTTACACCGGCAAGCTGACGGCTGCCGAGGCCGTGCGCCGGGGGCTGAAACCCGTGCTCGCAGGGCGGGATGAAGCAGCGGTAAAGCAGCTTGCAGATGAGTTGAATCTGCCCTGGCGCGTTTTTCGGCTGGACCAGCCGGGCGACGTCGAAGACGGCCTGGCGGGTATGAACCTGGTATTGCACTGCGCGGGGCCGTTTTCCGCCACCAGCCAACCGATGCTCGATGCTTGCCTGCGGAGGGGCGTCCACTACCTGGATATCACCGGGGAGATCGGCGTGTTCCAGGCGGCCTGGAGGCGATCAGACGAGGCGGCCAGGCAAGATGTCGTGGTTTGCCCCGGTGTCGGCTTTGACGTGGTGCCCACCGACTGCCTCGCGGCCATGCTGATCGAAAAACTGCCCTCGGCAACGTCGTTGGCAATGGCTTTTGAGCCTGGTGGGGGGATGAGCAGGGGTACCGCGAAGACCAGCGTGGAAGGGCTTGGAAAGGGCGGCTGCGTTCGACGTGGCGGTGAGCTGACCCCGGTGCCGCTGGCCTGGAAGACGCGTAAAATTCCGTTCCGGCACGCGGAGAGAGTGGCGGTGACCATTCCCTGGGGCGATGTTTTTACTGCCTGGGTCAGTACGGGGATTCCTGATATCGAGGTTTATCTTTCCATGCCGCCGGGCACCATCCGCAAGCTTCGCCGCATGCGCTGGCTGCGACCGTTATTGGGGACTGGCCCGGTTCAGCGCTTCCTGAAGGCACGTATTGACGCGCGCGCGCCCGGTCCGGACCGTGAACGGCGCTCGAGCACGGATACACAGCTCTGGGCCGAAGTGGTCAGCGGCGACGGCCGCAGGGTCAGTGCGACCATGACAACGCCGAATGGCTATGACCTCACGGTCACTGCCAGCCTGGGGATTGTGGAACATCTGCTGGAGGCGGATGTCGAGGGTGGCTATTACACGCCGTCCCTGCTGGTGGGCGCAGAATTCGTAACTTCGTTGCCGGGCGTCAGCATGCAGTGGAACAATCCGGAACCCGGTTAAGCCCCTTGCCGCGTCCTTGCCGCGGGTTTAAACGACGCGTTCCAGCCTGGCCCGTCCCTGGCTGAGATCGGCCAGGGCCTGCCTGAATGCCTGTAGCTCAGTTTCGGCCAGCCGAAGGCTCATCACCAGGCCCTCGGCGTTGTATTCCGTCTCGGGTTTATCCACCTTGAAGCGGTCGAGCAGCTGGTGCAGGCCTTCAGCCAGAGCGAAATCCGCCTGTAGTCGATAGGTCGAGCGCATGATGATTTCGGACAGCCGAGCGCCATCCAGGCATTTCGACGCCGTGCCACCATAGGCCCGAACCAGGCCTCCAACACCGAGTTTGATGCCGCCAAAGTACCGGGTCACGATGACCATGACCTGGTTCAGATCCCGGCCTTCGATGGCGGTCAGTATGGGGCGGCCCGCGCTGCCGGAAGGTTCGCCATCGTCATTGAACCGATAACGACCGTCGATGCTCCAGGCCCAGCAATTATGGTTGGCCCTTGGGTCCGCTGTGGATTCGTAAAATTCCAGTGCGCCCGCTTCGTCGCAAACGCGGGCAGCGTGAGCGATGAATCGGCTGCGCCGGATGTTTTCCTCGAAGCGGGCCGAATCCGCCAGGGTCTGCATCAATCGTTCAGCTCTGCCGGCAGCGGGTAATCCGGCCACGTGGCCCTGAAAGCGGCTAACTCCTGCGCTGCGGCTACCTCCAACCCCTGGCGGCGCATTTCGAGTATGCGTTCGAGCCAGGGCCCTGGCTGTTCCGTGGCAGCATCCTTCTCGGCGCCTTCCAGGCCGGTCTCATCATCACTCAGAGACTCCGGGGCCGGTGCTGCCGCAGCCAGGGGCGACACGCGCTGCTCTTCCGTTTCCGCAACCTGCGCCTTGGCGCGGGCGAGGGTGGACGGGGCCGCCTCAGTTTTCAACGAACTCCGCTCCCCGGCCGCACGGCTTGCAGGCATCTGGTCCGGTTCGGCTGCTGCTGACGCAGAGGGAATCCTCAGCGGCTCACGCATCGACTCGGTATCCCGCAGCTTGGGGCTGGGCTGCTTGAATACCCGGATCGCTTCATCCTGTTCCGGCATGGGCTGATGAAGATAGATGGCAAATCCCAGGACGATAATGGCCGCTGTCGTCAGCCCATGTATCCAGCCAAAACTCCAGGGTCTCCTGGCGGGTGATTCCAAGGAATGCCGCGCCTTGTTCAGAATAGCCTGATCAATGAGATCGGGCGGCTCCTCTGATGACTGTGCGCGATAGGTGGATTTGAGCGCGTCCAGATCGCTTTCCAGGTTGTCGTCTCGTGGTTCGTTCATGTGACCATGGCCTGTTTCAGCTTGGCGGTAGCGTAGCGGAGCCGGCTTTTTACGGTTTCCCGGCCAACACCGGTCAGCGCGGCGATGTCGTCCAGGCTGAGGTCGCCCTCCAGCCGCAAGACGATGACTTCGCGCTGATCCTCGGGCAGCGATTGCACAGCCTGGTCGAGCAAGGCTTTTCGTTGCGCCTGTTCCAGCTGGCTTTCCTGCTCCGCCGAGGTGGCCAGAAAGCCCGCCTGATCGATCTGGGTAGTTGGCTTCTGCCGGCGATAGAAGTCAACCAGGTGATTGTGCGCGATTCGAAACAACCAGGCTTTGAAGGGCCTGTCAGGCCGGTACCTGCCCCTGGCGCCGATAACTTTTTCCCAGACGCCCTGGTACAGATCGTTGACCCTGGGTTCATCTCCAAGCTGCCGCATGAAATATCGGTAGAGGGGGCCGCGGTAACGAGCATAGAGTTCTTCGAACGCGGTCATTTCACCCGAGCCGTAGCGTTGCATCAATTGTTCGTCGCTGTGGGCCTGCATGCCCGGAGAGTAGCCGAAAGGCGCCTGCCGGCCAAGTCCGGACGCCGGCGGAGCCGCCGGCATCCGGGCTGTCGTCTACTCAATCCTGTTCGAGACGAGCCAGATCCTGCTGCCCGGCCCGAGTTTCGGCGAGGGTCTCGGCAAGGCTGATCAGCTGCATAAATTCTCCGCGATAACCGAAAGCGTCATCACCACGGGCGCCTTTTGCAAGTTCAGCGATATCGTTCCAGTTCCATTGTTCGAGATAGACGCCGCCGCGAAGCTTCTGACCGAAAGCGGCCACGGCCGCGGCGAATCTGAAGTCAACGCTGGCATCCGCGGTTGACGGAAGGACATCGGCCCTCAACAGCGCGGTTTCAATCAGCTGTGACCGCGCTTCCTCAGGCTGCTTGTAACGGATCCTGAGATGGGCCAGTTCCGAGGCATGTGCTGCGGACGAATCCGGCGCTGGCCGGTCCGGGTTTCCGTAGCGCCGCTGAGGCAGCCGCTGAAAGCCCTCGCCCGTGAAGCTGACCTCATACAGCGCCGTGACGGTGTGGCCTGCACCGATTTCACCCGCATCCACGCGGTCGTTCTCAAAGTCTTCCTCGTTCAGCAGTCGGTTTTCATAGCCGATCAGGCGGTATTCAGATACCACCGCCGGATTGAACTCGATCTGTATTTTCACATCACGGGCGATGGTCAGCAGCGTGGCGGACAACTCCTCGGCCAGCACTTTATTCGCTTCAGACATGCGGTCGATGTAGGCGTAGTTGCCATTGCCCTCATCGGCCAGCTGCTCCATCAGATGGTCGTTGTAGTTGCCGCCGCCGAATCCGAGGGTGGTCAGCGCAATTCCGGCCTCACGCTGGCGCTGAACCATGTCAATCAATTCATCGGTACTGGCTACTCCGACATTGAAATCGCCATCGGTGGCGAGAATAACCCGATTGATGCCATCGGGGCGAAAATTCTGTCGCGCCATCTGGTAAGCAAGCCTGATACCGCCGGCGCCGTTGGTGGAGCCCCCGGCTTCAAGACCCTGCAGGGCGGCCAAGATGGTGGCTTTTTCTGCACCCGAAGTGGGCGGCAGCACCACACCGGCAGCGCCCGCGTAGACCACGAGGCTGATGGAGTCGTCAGCGTCCAGCTGCCGGGTCAGCAAGCTCAGCGCGTTGCGCAGCAACGGCAGTTTGTCCGCCGATTGCATGGAGCCGGAGACATCGACCAGGAACACCAGGTTGGACGGCGGGAGCGCTTCTGCCGGCACCTGGTAGCCCTGGATGCCGACGCGCAGCAGATGGGTTTTCGTGTTCCAGGGGGTAGGGGCTATTTCGGTGTGAACCCGGAAGGGCTGCTCCCGGTCCGCGGGGCCGAAATAGGCGTAGTCGAAGTAATTGATGAATTCTTCCACGCGAACCGCGTTTTCGGGTGGCAGCGTGCCCTGGTTCAGCCAGCGGCGCATGTTGCTGTAGGCCCCGGTATCGACATCGATGGAGAAGGTGGATACGGGCTGTTCTGAAACCCGGAACACGCCGTTGTCTCCGGGGTGTTCGTAACGCTCGCGATAGGGTTGTTCCATGGCATGCCTGAGGGCAGGTGCTTCGACGCTGCCGCCGGGCATGGCAGGCCCCGCCCGCGAATGGTCGGCCTGGACGTTCAAAGCATGCTTCACCATGGGTGTCTCAGAGGCTGGCTCTGCTTCCGCTTGCTCGCGCAGTGCCGTTGAGGGGTCGCCAAGATCGTCCGGAAGGCGCGCGGCTTCCCGCTCCTCCTGTTCGGTAACACAGCCCGCCAGCAAAGCGGCAAGGAAGATCAACAAGGCAGCAAGGTATTTCATATCGTTTCTCCTGTGTGGTTGTCTTACACAGGTAAAAACGGCGCTGCCGGGTATTCGGGGTTAAAACGATGATGAGTTTACGGCTTGTCGTCCTGGTCAGGGGGCTGAGCGTGTACTTCCCGTACGGTCGCCTCTAGAGTTCCATCTCGCAGCCGCGCGGTGATCTCTTCACCGGGCGACACTTCAGAGACAGAACTGACACCTTTGCCTTCAGCGCGGGTCAGGATGGCGTAACCCCGATCCAGTGTTGGTAACGGGCTGACCGCGTGCAAGGTGCGCGCCAGGGCGGACAGACGCTGCTGCCGGTCCGGCACCAGCCGGCGCATGTGTCCGGTCAGGTTTTGTGACAAGCGCTCCAGCTGTGCCTGGCGCTGTGGCACCAGCGCGCGACCACAGGCACCGAGTCGGGCCCGGTACTGATCGAGGTTCTTGACGAATTGATCAAGACGAAAGCTCGGGTGCTGGCGGGCCAGGCGATGCGCAAGGTGATCGGTTGACTGGGCCAGGCGTTGCAGCATGCCTGTCATGACGCGGTCCAGGCGCTGCTCATGCAGCCGAAACGTGCGTTTGAGCTGATCCTGGTCGGGCGTTAGCAGTTCCGCAGCGGCTGACGGGGTGGGCGCCCTGAGATCGGCCACAAAATCACTGATGCTGAAATCCGTCTCATGCCCGACCGCGGACACAACGGGAATGGCGGAGGCGAAAATTTCGCGCGCCACCCGCTCATCGTTGAACGCCCAAAGGTCCTCGAGAGAGCCGCCGCCCCGTCCCATAATGATGGCATCGGCCCAGCCGTGGCGATTGGCGCACGTGAGCGCGCGCGCAATGGCGGGTGGCGCCTCCGTGCCCTGTACCGGTACCGGATACAGCCGCACGGCTGCCAGTGGCCAGCGCCGGCGCAGCACGTTCAGGATATCCCTGATGACGGCGCCACCCGGCGAGGTGATGACCGCTATGCGGCGCGGGTATGACGGGAGGCTTTGTTTGGCGGCTTCGTCGAAAAGCCCCTCTTGCTCCAGCTGTTTCTTGAGGGCCTCGAAGGCGGCGCGCAAACGGCCTTCACCGGCTTCTTCCATCGCATCGGCGATCAGCTGAAAACGCCCTTGTGCCTCATACAGGGACAGCCGGCCGCGGACCTGTACCTGCATGCCGTTTTCCAGCCTGAAAGTTAGCCTGCGCGCCTGGCTGACGAACATGGCGCAATCGATGCGCGCTCGCTCGTCTTTGATCGAAAAATACAGGTGTCCCGACGAGGGGCGGCTGAGATTCGAAATTTCACCCTCCACCCACAATCGGGGGAAACCGGCTTCGATATGCAACCTGGCTTCTCGTGTGAGTTCAGAAGGCGTGTAGAGGGAGCGAGGCTCTGACATTCGTCGATGATAAACTGCGTCTCAGCCCAAGTCCCGTTTTTCGGAACACCGATGACGCTAAGAACCTTTTTCCCTGCTTTTCTCATGGCCGCTGTCTCGGTCACCTGGGCCGGCGCCCAGGGAACCTTAAAAGCCGGCGGCCACAAAGTGGTATACAACGCGGTGATCTATACCGTCGACCCGGATCAACCCAAGGTGACCGCCATGGCCTGGGCCGCCGACGGCCGATTGCTGGCGCTGGGCACCGATGATGAGTTGCGTGCGGCATTCCCGACCGCTCCAGCGCGCGATCTTGAGGGGCGGACTGTGATTCCAGGTCTGATTGACGCGCACGCGCATTTGTATGGATTGGCGCAGTCGCTGACCCAGGCGGACCTGATGGGCACCGCCGGCAAGGCCGATATCCTGGAAAAATTGCGTGAACAGGAAGCCGGCCTGGGGCCGGGTGACTGGCTGCTTGGCCGCGGTTGGGACCAGAATGACTGGCTGGAAAAGCAATTGCCGACCAGGGAGGACCTGGACCGGGCTTTTCCCGAGCGTCCCGTCTGGCTCAGGCGGATAGATGGCCACGCGGGCTGGGCGAACAGCGCGGCACTTGAGCGGGTTGAGCGTGACCTGAGTGGCGACTGGCAGCCGGATGCGGGTTTTATCCACCGGGACGTGGACGGAATCGCCAGCGGTGTGCTGATCGACCGCGCCATGGAACTGGTGCAGTCGATGGTGCCGGAACCTTCGCGCCCCGTGATGGCGCGGGCGGTGAGAGAGGCCATTGCCGTGATGACCCGCCACGGATTGACCGGCGTACACGATGCGGGCGTCAGCCGCGATACGCTCGCGCTTTATTTGGAGCTCATTGAGCGGGATGAATTTGATACGCGTGCCTATGTCATGGTGTCGGGGGCGGGTGAGCATCTGGAATGGCTGTGCGCGCGCGGCCCTGTCCACGAACCGACCGGCAAACTGGTTGCGCGGTCGGTCAAGCTGTTCGAAGACGGCGCGCTGGGCAGTCGCGGCGCGGCGCTGCTGGCGGACTACAGCGATGACCCCGGTAACCGGGGGTTGTTGTTTCAAGCTGCAGAGCCCTTGCGCGAAGACATCGAGCGGGTTTTGCGATGCGGGCTGCAGGTGGCGGTTCATGCCATTGGTGATCACGGGAACCGTGCGGTGTTGGATGCGCTGGAGCGGGCGCTGCCGCGTGTTCCGGACAACCCGGGCCGTCACCGCATAGAGCACGCCCAGGTATTGGATGAGCAAGACCTGGCGCGTTTCGGTCAGCTGGGCATTATTGCGGCCGTGCAACCCACGCACGCGACCAGCGACATGTACTGGGCCGGTGCGCGGTTGGGTCCGGGGCGGCTCCAGTATGCATACGCCTGGCGATCGCTGCTGGATTCAGGCGCGCGCCTGGCATTGGGTTCGGATTTTCCTGTCGAGAAAGTCAATCCTATGCTGGGGCTGCATGCGGCCGTTACCCGTCAGGATGCGGACGGGTGGCCCGAGGGCGGCTGGCAGCCGCAGGAACGCATCACCCGTGAAGAGGCGCTGCGCGGGTTTACCCTGGATGCGGCCTGGGCCGGGTTCATGGAGTCGGACGTGGGCTCATTGAGTCCGGGCAAGTATGCGGATTTTGTCGTGCTTGACCGCGATGTGATGACAGTCCCGAAGCAGGAGATGACCGAGGTCCAGGTGCTGGAAACCTGGCTGGGCGGAAAGCCGGTTTTCGTCAAAGGTCCGCGCTGAGCACATTGGCCGCCGGCGATCTGTCTCGGCGCGATACCCATGCTCTCACGGTGACGCTATAATGCAGGATTAGTTTCGACGCCCGGGGTTCCCCGGGCGTCCGCACATAAATTTGGTGTATTCACCATTGAGGAGCTGCGTCACGATGCGAATGATCGGTGAAGCCCTGACCTTCGATGATGTCACCCTGGTTCCTGCCTACTCGGACATTCTGCCCGGGGACGTGGACCTGGAAACCCGGTTGACGCGGGACCTGAGCCTGAAGATTCCCCTGATCTCTGCCGCCATGGATACGGTGACCGAGGCCCGGCTGGCCATTGCCCTGGCCCAGGAGGGCGGCATTGGGATCGTCCACAAGAACATGACGGCGCAAAGGCAGGCCGAGGAAGTCCGAATCGTCAAAAAGTACGAGGCGGGGGTGATCAAGGATCCGGTGACGGTCAGTCCGCAAACCACCATTCGTGAAGTATTGGAAATCACCCATCGGCACAATATTTCTGGCGTTCCGGTGGTTGATGGTGGTGAACTGGTCGGCATCGTAACGGGCAGAGACATGCGGTTTGAGCGCAGGCTCGATGAT
>Ga0181593_10002398_pt1 | contig 17219 bp, 12 predicted proteins | sample 071ome_19_FD_133756 | JGI IMG/M metagenome (GOLD analysis project Ga0181593, IMG submission 133756) | Coastal salt marsh microbial communities from the Groves Creek Marsh, Skidaway Island, Georgia - 071413AT metaG (megahit assembly) | ecosystem: Environmental > Aquatic > Marine > Intertidal...
CTGAGGGCATTCAGCACGCTTAATGACTCCATAGTATCCAGTGCACCAGAGCTTAATATGGCCACTTGTCCTTCGAGCATTTCGTAAAGCGGGAGCACCTTTGCTTCGGTTTGGGTCAGCTCAATAAGGTTGTAGGCACTGTACAAGCCACTTTTGGTTTTGTTCGCTCCGATTGACTGATCCACAAATCGCATTGACAGCTCAAAAAAGGCAATGATTTCATTTGCGGTCAATGTTTGTTTATTGCCCAAATAGCCCGAATAGGCTGAGGTGCGAAAATGCTCTCCCGCAATTCCGAAACGATCTACAATCTTTCTCCGCTCCTCGTTGGTAAACCCTGTTTCGAGCAAGTGAGTTCGAACTTGAAAACCTCGAGATAAGGCGTGAAATAAATCCGCAACCGGCTTATTTACCTCAAAGGACCTTTCTTTTTGTTCCGAGAATAAATTGACGGCAAATGAACAAAACCTTCTGAGGTAGTAAAGTGTAACCATTGAAGTTCCATTGCCAACAAGCGCATTGTTTGCATCGTTCCACTCTGGTCTTTGTGTATTAAGCCATATTCCTGCATCCGGTATGAAATTATAGAACTTCGTTAAGCTGGTTACCAAAATTTTCTCGCATAGGTTAGATCGCACCAACTCCTGTTGGGCATTCCATGCCATTTTACCATCCGCGCCAATGGATGCTACACGTTCTTCAATTTTTTTATCCAGGACGTGATCAAAGTCAATGGTGTCTTTTGGATCCATTAGAATGGCGTCAAATCCACGTATTTTGTATGGTACATTAGAATATACAAACAGATCTTCCCCTAAATATTCTTTCAGCTTTGACGGGTGAAACTTGTGAGAAAGTTCGAGAAGTTTTAGAAGGTAAATGATTTGGTGGTCTCCCCAATAGCCTATGAACGACCATGGATCATTTTCTTCTATACGTTCCCAATCTATGCCATCTCGTGTAATTCGATATGGATTGTATCCATCCAATGTGGAAGCATTAACGAATCGGGCGATCATGCCCTCAATATATTCTGGGAATGAAATCGCTAACGCCTCCCAGTTTTGAAATATGTCTCTCCAATTACCTTCGTAGTTTCTTACAACATTGCCCTGATCATCCACCGTTTTTATATTAAAGTGGTTCCAAGGTCTGCTTGGGTCCCCATGTCGTCGGCTGAATGAGAGTGGCAAGTACTCTAAAAACAAGCGAACCAAATCGACATCGCTATTTGCTTTCACTCGCCTTCGTAAATCCGATACTTGAATAATTTCGGGTAGACCGTTAAAAAAGTTTTCCGAACGCATGGCAACCTGGTGGTTTTGCCCTTGAACATATTCAATCCAATCTCGCCTTTGAATATTGTACTGATCTTCAAACGAACCACCTCGCATGATGTTGAACATAACGTTGGAAAAGTGACGACCTACGGTTAATTCATCACCAGTTAGTTGAATACCATCTGCCTGTCCAACTTTCACTTTCAGCGAGAAACTTCCCTTTTCAATTTCTAAATTTATCGTTGAAGCAATGGATTGTGGAGTGCTTAAAAAACTGCTCAATGAGTCAACGTCCAACGCAGACTGGTCTACGTCACAAACAATCATCCATTGTTTCTCTTCCTGCTTTTCAATGGTCACTCTAGCATTGATAAAGTACGCACCGCGCTCCGCTTTTACCTCGTGTTCTGTTTGAATTTCATGACCGAAACGAAAGTTCTTCAGTTGACTCGATGACAGTAAGTATTTTGTATCTGTTAATCCATGGGCCCAAACCACGCTCGCTTTCAAGGCCTCGCTAGGTTCTGCTTTGTCAACTATCATAGAACTCAGAGTGAATAGTCCGAGTCCTACATACTCGATCAATTCATTTTTCTTGTATGCATCTACTAAGGTGCTCCTTACATCCTGTAATCCACGATCTACTCCAAAGGGCAAAATGTTTTCTAATCCATCGAGCAACTCAATCTCACTAATTGATTCTCCCAAATTTTCAATAGAACAGGTACGTACAAATCCGTATGATTTAGAAGTTGACCATTCGTATGAAAAACGCAGTTGTAAATCAAGGTTCGTTTCCGCAAAGACAATTCGATTGCCAATCATGTTCTTCTGGATGATTCGCTCGACCGAGTAGACTCCATCTAAGTCTTCATTAAATGGTTCCCAAAGGAGTGTCTTATCTTCTTGGAAGACTTTTAAGAGTGTCTTACTGCCTGTACTTCCTGCATTGGCAATGATTTTATCGTCCGTGTAATAAGGAAATATCGCATTATCTGGATTTCCTCTTCCGGCCGTAATTCCGCCATTACTGGCCACATATAACCAATGATCATCCGGCGAAATTATCGTCATAAAGAATGGCTGCATTGCATCGTAATTCTTTATGCTATAAAACTTTTCCCCGGCGCGATCGATGTACGATCCCGTTACTTCTTTAGGTGGCTCCCTCAGCGGCTGACGTCCCAAATATATCTGCTTCCTACTCTCTTCCACGTTATATCTCTAAGCGTCAAAAATTATTGTCTGGATAGCTCGACCGTCTATAACATGTTCGCTAAACTGACCATTAAGTTCTACAACAAAAGAAAGTTCATCTTTTTGTTGGTTTAATACGATCATCACAACGGAACCATCTTTATTCTCAACTGCCGTAGTCATTAAAGTCCCTAATTGCGGCACCTCTAAAACCTGTGCCTCGGGTCGCACATATTTACTAAAATGACTCATCACATAAAACAATGGTGTAAAATATACTTCATCATTAACTGTATCCGCAATTACTGGAGCTACGCACCAATTCTGCGCGAGGTTCGGACCACCTTTTGGGTCGAGCACCATATTCCAGTCGATCCAGCCTTCCACCCAGTTGTTCATGCAACCAATCATGTCACGCGCATAGCGATAAGCAGGGACGTATTTTGGATGATCTTTTTTATCCTCCTCTGGCGCCCAATCAAAGCCCCAATCCGTGGCCTCCTTTGACCAATACCACTCGTCATCGTTCCAATGAGGAACGTCGGCATCTACGCAACCCTCTGTGTGGATAATGTGCTTATTCGGAGCAATGTTGTGGCATCGATTAAGCGACTCCGCCATCCAATCCACCGTGCTTGTATACCAATGAACGGCAGTTCCATAAATGAATGGCTCTAATTCTTTATCTGTCAACAAGACCTCAGACCATTCTTCCAGTTCTGTTCCTCGATTTTGATCATAAACCAAAATGTTCGCATCAATACCCGATGACTTAATCGTCGGTCCCAGGTGGTTTTTTACAAATACTCCCATCTCCATTGGCGTGAAATGCATGCTTTCCCAATTGGCGGCATTACCTAAGGGTTCATTCTCAACCGTATACCCCCAGATATCAATACCCTCGCTGGCATATGCTTGGTGGTAGCGGACAAAGAAGTCAGCCCAAACCGACTGATATTGTGGCAATAATGAGCCACCGTTCCAATCCTTGTTATCCTTCATCCACGGTGGAGCCGTCCACGGTGAGGCCACCAGCTTAAATCCTTCCTTAGACGTCTCTTGAGCCTGTTTAATCATTGGAATTAAATCCGCTCGATCAGGTTCGATGCTAAAGTGCTCAAGCAAGGTATCACCTTCAACTGGAGCGTAGGAATAGTGATCAATTGAAAAATCGCAACTATTCATATGTGTTCGACAAAGTGAATAGTTTGCACCATCTTGGCTGAAGTATTGCTCAATCACCTCATTTCGTTTTGACTCAGAAAGACCAAAAAGCAATTGCGCACTTGACTCGGTAAATGCTCCACCAAAACCTGTGATTTTTTGCTTTGTCAGCGTTCGATCGATACAGAAAGTGTCTGCTGCAGCGGAGGGGTTTGAAGTAAATGTAACAGGCTCTAATTTATCACCAGCACCGGAAGTTTGAACGCTTGTATATGCGTTCATTTTCGACTCTCGACAACCAAAGAGCATTGTCATTAAGCACAATACGAAAAGAACAAAAGCAAACCTCATTTCAATTCGTAAACTCGCACGTAATCAACTATGTACTCAGGGTCTTGAAGGCCATCATCGATACCTTGGGCTCCTCCCCAACCTCCACCAACCGCCAGATTGAGAATAATGTTTTGGAATGAATTGAAGGGCCATTCTTGCTCATTGGCGTTTTTATCATAGGTATAATAGCGCTCACCATCTAATAGCCCATATATTACATCTGGGTACCATTCAATTGCATAAGTGTGGAACTTGGTATCCATCGAATCGAGCTTCATCTCGCTTCCAATCTGATTGCCCTGTTTAAAATAATAGGCCCTAGTATGACAAGTTGCATGATTTAATCCACTACCTGTTTCATCATCTATTTCATATCCAACGCACTCTAGCACATCAATCTCGCCGCAATATGGCCAAGAGAGCTCGTCCTCATATACATCGCCAAGTAACCAACCTGCAGCCCAAGTTCCACGACCAGCTGGCACCTTCGCGCGAAATTCAACTTTACCGTACTTAAAAGAAATATTTGACTGTGTAGACAATCGCGCCGATGTCCAAAGCTGTCCCCACTCATCTCGATGTGCTTGGATGATTAAGTTTCCATTTTCTACACGCGCATTCTCCTGTCGTCCGTCAGTATAATATTGAAGTTCATTGTTTCCCCAACCCCAATTACCTACATTATAAGACCATTTAGATAGATCCGGTTTAGGTCCACTGTCAAACTCATCGGACCAAACTAAATTCCAATCAGTGCCATCCATATTTTGGGTCAATTGCTTCGTGTTTTCTTTATGCGGGAACATCAAGCTAAATCGAATGCTATCCACTCTTCCATTACCGATTGCATGCATTTGCATTTTTCGTTTTCTGGCTGCCATTGGCGATCCGTCTCTTGATCCATATCCTTTGTCGTCTAAGCAAATCGATCCCGTAATGTTATATGTGCGGTCATCGGTGTTATCTATATAATCCTCTAGCCAAACCGAATAATTTGAGTCAGATTTTCCAAAAACCTCGACTTGATATCTTCCCGTAATTGGAGGGATCATTTCAAATTGGGCGATCGACGCATCACCATCTTGACTAGACCAATTCAAATTCTTGACAACAATCGACTCCTCAACAGTGGCTGCTTGTACTTCAGATTCGGATTCAACTGGTTTTGGAGAAGGTTGACAGCTAACAAAAATGACTGTCATGATCAACGCTACCGGAGTATTTTTCAAATACATATTGGTCAGTTTTTATGGACGAGTTGTTGTTCTAATTCCTCGAGCGATTTACCCTTTGTTTCGGGAATCACACGAAGGATAAAAATGAGGCCTATGGTAGCAAATACTCCATAAATCATGAAGGTTGCGGCATTTCCAAGCACTTCAAGTTCCCATGGAAAAATCCATTGAACTAGGAAGCTCACCGCTGAGTTGATTAATCCAACGAATGAGACTGCAACTCCACGAATGTTATTGGGGAAAAGCTCAGAAAACAACACCCACATTACAGGGCCTATAGAAATGGCAAAAGATGCAACAAAACCAAGTATCGCGATAAGAATCATCGTTGCATCCATGTGAATACTCGATGACACAATTTCAGATTTGTGCAGTTCCAAGCTTTCTGCGCCAACTATAGATTGAACTGCTTCTAAAAAAGCTTTTTCATTTGTGTATACCATTCCTAGTTCTGGGGCATTCTCAAGATTGGAATCAGAGCTGACCATAGAGATTGTGTTTTCAGTATACTCATAGGTGGCTGAATGAAATTCATATGCCAAAAGGAACATGCATAATGCAATGCCCGCCACACCGAAACCGAGCAGGGGTTTACGTCCAAGTTTGTCAATAAACAGAATGGCCACGATCGTAAAAACAAGGTTAACAATTCCGACTAGAATCGCTTGCACGAAAGAGGCATCGGTACCGATACCAGATTGCTCAAAGATCATCGGTGCGTAGAAGAAGACCGAATTGATTCCGGTAATTTGTTGCAAAATCGCCACAACGATACCTATCATTAAAACGAGCTTGAGCTCTGGTCTGAGCAGGTCTTTAAATGTGCTCGATTTTTCTTCATTTTCCTCTGAAGATTCTACGATCTGCTGGAATGCTTCTTCCGCTTCTTCTTTTGAACTCAATCGAGTCATAACCGCCATCGCATCGTTGAATCTTCCATTTAAGATTAGCCATCTCGGGCTCTGAGGAACAAAGAATAATCCCAAGTAATACAATACTGCTGGCAATGCCTCTATGCCGAGCATCCACCTCCAATTATGCTCTCCAAGCTTCAGCGCCTTTGTCCATTCAGCTCCAGAGTCACCTAGAGTTAAAATCAAATAGTTAGTAAAAAAAGCGAGTGATATTCCAATAACGATATTCAACTGATTGAAAGAAACCATTCGCCCACGAAGTGATGGAGGCGCCATTTCTGCAATATACATGGGAGCTAATATCAGGGAAGCTCCAACGCCAAATCCACCGATCATCCGGGCAATTACTAGAAACAGAAAATTGGTTGCCAAGGCAGAGCCAACAGCCGAAATCGCATATAGAATGGCCGCATATCTCAGAACAGTTCTTCGACCAATGCGATCGCTCAACGGACCGGCCGTCATCATGGCAAAAGTGGAAGTCAGGGTTAATGACGCCACCGCCCACCCCAACTCTAACTTAGTTAAGTTAAACTCAGGTTCGATGAATTTAACCACACCGGAAATAACAGAGGCATCAAAACCCATTAGCAACCCGCCGAGAGCTACAATGAGCGCAATCATCATTATAATATATCTCTTCGACAGCATTTCAATTGGGTTTAGGTTAGACATAATGTTGGAACAATTAGGCCGACTCTAGCTTGGCAAGCACATCCATTTGATCTAAATGGTAGTCAACCAGATGGTCGACGGGCCCTTGGATAATTCGACCAACCATACAACCAGCCTTTTCTAATTCCGATTTCAAGTTATCTTGGAACAAATAAGCTATGGACCCAACAAATCCAACTTCCACATCACGATATTGTGGGTACGATTTAATATGAATCTCAATAAAGGCTTGAATAGATTTATTTACGATTTGCTGTATATGTTCACTTGATCGATGCTCCACAATGAACGGCATGAAGGAAGATAAATAAACATTTGCATGTGTCGCGTTATAGACCTCTGGTCTAATCTCGCACCATCCCAATCCAAATTCAGTAAGGAACTTTTCGTATAAGTCTGGCGGTAACTTTTTATACAGAAAGTCCTTAATGAATTGTTTGCCAATATCACACCCGCTAGCCTCGTCCCCTAAAATGAATCCTAATGCTGGAACCTCTTCGTCAACTTGATTTCCATCGAAATAACCGGAATTGGACCCAGTACCAAGGATGCAACTTATTAAAGGTTTTCCTTGATAAAGTGAATATGCTGCAGCGACCAGGTCATGATCTACTTTAACTTCGGCTTCGGTAAAAAAACTGCTTAAACCTTGTTCTATCTGCGCCTTTAAAGTGTCGGAAGAGCAGCCAGCGCCATAGAAATAGATTGAGGTAATCGAAGACTTGAGATTCAACATTCGAGCATCAGATTCGAGTGTTTTCTTCACAAATTCAGTACTGTGGAAGTAAGGATTGAAACCGATCGTTTTTAATCTTAATTGTTCGCTCCCTTCCGAATTGAGGATTATCCAATCGCACTTTGTAGAACCGCTTTCCGCAATAATTATCATTTGATGATTGTTTCTATTTCAATTGCATTTTGTTCGTCTCGAATGAAGATCAAGGAATACTCAACATTCGAAGACGGCCCATCTGCGCCATATTTTAGCATCTTTTGGTAAAAAAAAAGCTTACTACCTTCAGTCAAAAAAATGCCATATGAGCTGTGATGAAAATGCACTCGATCCTTAATTAATTATGAAAATCTTTTTGAAACCAAGAACCGCCAACTGCGAAGACATTGGCAAGTGCCAAATAATTCTTAGATGTTTCTTGGGTAATTCCTCCTGTAGGGCAAAAGCTCACTTGGGGAAACACGTGACCAAAGGCTTTAAGGGTAGGAATTCCACCGTTTAGATGTGCTGGAAAAAACTTAAGCACGTCTAGGCCCAATTCTAGAGCCTGAATGACTTCGGTGGGGGTTGAAACTCCCGGTAAGAGTGGCACATTACAACTTCGCGCAGCCGCGGTCACCTTTTCACTTAGGCCCGGGCTGACTATGAAATCAGCCTCTATTTTTGCCAAGTCTTCCACTTGACAGGTATTTATTACGGTCCCGGCTCCGATCTTCATTTGATCTCCGAATTGAGCCTTGAAATGTTTAATCGCAGTAAACGCAAAAGACGTTCTCAAGGTAATCTCTATACATAGAACATTCTGTGCAATTAGAAATTCGCCAAATTCATCAAGGTTATCGCTCTCGCTGAACGTTACCACCGGCAAGAGGTTTTCGTCTCTCAAGACATTCAATATGTTCATTGTATCTCGCATTATATAACGAATGACGCGCCTTCCTCACTTAAGCTGAGCGCAGGCCGCAGTTGATTAAATAGTTCTCTTCCGACGCCGAATGATCCAGCGGAAACCTCGGAACTTGCTTCCCTCATTTCGAAGTCGGACTCAAGACAATTTAAAGTGCCTTTGGCAGCGTTTAATTCAAGCATATCACCTGATCTTACTTTGTGTATTGGACCTCCGTTCAGGGACTCTGGAGACAAATGAATTGCAGCAGGCACTTTTCCAGAAGCTCCAGACATACGACCGTCGGTTACAAGCGCTACCTTGAACCCTTGGTTTTGAAGTATGCTTAAGCAAGGGGTTAACTTATGCAACTCGGGCATACCATTGGCTTGCGGTCCTTGATTCTTCACCACGACAATTACATCGCGATTAAGTTCTTTTCTTTTAAAAGCCTCCACCACTTCACTTTGATTCGTAAAAACCTGAGCAGGCGCATTGATCACATGATGTTCGGCTTTTACAGCAGAAATCTTAATTACCGATCTACCTAAATTGCCCTTCAATATTTTGAGTCCACCCGTCGGACTAAATGGATTTTCTACAGACCTTAGAACATTTTGATCTAGAGAATCTTTAGGTGAACTCCTCCATCGCAGCGCGCCCTTTTCCAGATAAGGTTCTTTAGTATATGCTTCCATACCACTACCCATGATCGTTTTAACATCAGCATGAAGGAACCCGCCATTCAGCAAGGTCTTAACAAGATAACCCATACCTCCGCAAGCCTGGAAGTGATTGATATCCGCTGTTCCATTAGGATAGACACGAACGATAGACGGCACGGCCTCTGAAATGTGATTAAAATCTGTCCAATCAATAATGATTCCGGCGGCGCGCGCAATTGCAATTAAATGCAACGTATGGTTCGTGGATCCTCCTGTGGCAACCAGTCCCACCAAGGCGTTAACGATGGATTCTTCCGTGATCACTTCGAACAATGGGGTATACTCATCGCCTTGATATGTGATCTCTTTCAACCGTTTTACAGCAAAATCATTTAATGCCTCTCTCAATGGAGTTCCGGGTGTAATGAAAGAGGCTCCAGGTAAGTGAAGGCCCAACATTTCCATGAGCATTTGATTGCTATTCGCAGTTCCATAAAATGTGCATGTTCCAGCAGAATGATAAGATGCCGACTCCGCCTTTAATAGCTCTGCCCTGCCGATTTTGCCTTCGGCATAGTCCCTCCTGTGTTTTGCCTTTTCTTCATTAGAAATACCCGATTCCATTGGTCCGCCAGGAACAAAAATGAATGGTAAATGACCAAATCGTAATGAACCGATCAGCATGCCTGGAACAATTTTGTCGCATATTCCAAGACAAAGTCCACCATCGAACATTTGGTGGGACATTCCAATAGCAGTCGACAGCGCAATGACATCACGACTCAAAAGGGAAAGTTCCATACCCGCTTGGCCTTGTGTTACGCCGTCGCACATCGCGGGTACGCCTGAAGCAACCTGTGCAACAACACCATACTTTTCTGCAGAGGCGCGAAGCGACTTTGGATAATTTTCGTAAGTTTTATGCGCACTAAGCATATCGTTATATGCCGTGATGATTCCAAAATTGGGTTTAACCTCTCCGGAAAGCGAAACTTTTTCATGATCAGAACAAGCCGCAAAGGCATGTGCTAAATTCCCGCACGCTAAGTTACTCCTTGCAACTCGAGCATGAGCCTCATTCGTCATTAAATCAATGTAAGCCTTTCTTGTGTCCATCGATCGGAATTTAATCCGATCCGTAATCTTCTTTATTTCTTGATTCATGCTTTACTTAGCCCAGTAAATTTCCACTGGGGTATTTTCTTGATTAATAAAATAGGCAATGGGATAGGGCAATGCAGTCTCTTGATCTGCAGCGGATTGCAGTATGGATTTTTTTTCGTTACCATAGCCATGAATGAAGATTTGCTTTGAGTTTAAAAGCGCAATTGCCGTAAATGTAAACCTTGTGTAAGGAAGGTTTTCTGAATGTGTAATCATTATTTTTTCTTTATTCTTAGAATCAAGAGCCTCATCCAATTCCTTCGAATCCGGAAAAATTGATGCTGTATGACCGTCATTACCAACACCTAGTATGACCACGGTAAATGGCTGCTTTATAGAATCAGTTGTCATCCTTAGCAAAGCAGCATTCTCTTCGACAGTATCTGCTAGCACAAACGGGAAAAATTCAGCTGTTTTCGCCTTATTTTGAAGAAGGAGCTCTTTCACAATAGTTCCATTTTGGTTTGGATCACCATCTGGCAAATATCTTTCATCCACTAGGCTGATCTGCACTTTATCCCATAGTATTTCCGCTTGGCTAAGTTTAAGAAATAGGTTTTTGGGAGTACTACCACCAGAAACTAACAGAGACGCCGATCCTGTCTTTTCAATTTCCAAAGACAGCAATTTCGAAACTTTCTCTGTGAGTTCGTTCTCAATCTGATCGCGTGACGCCATGCTATTTATTTCGGTTTCGAATCGGTGGTTCTACCCAGAATACATCATCATTCATTATCCAGTCACCTGGCCCCCATGACCCAGCTTCATAGAGGACATTTGGAATATCTTCTGACTCCCAATGGTCTAGAATTGATTCAACCCACTTCCAAGAAGCTTTTACCTCATCACGGCGCATGAAAAGCGTCTGATTTCCTCTTACCACATCCATGAGCAAACGTTCATACGCCTCAGGAAAACGATCTTCAAAGTGGTCGGAGAAATCAAGTTCAAGCGCAAAAGGCTTGTATCGATAACCACCTGGTCCTGGAATTTTCACCATCTGCTTCAACTCTATTCTCTCCTCTGGTTGCAACCTTATCGTTAGTCTGTTATTTTCGATAAGCTTCTTTTCCGGGAAAATATTATGCGGGACGTGCTTAAAGTTGATCACAATCTCTGAATAGCGCTGAGCCATTCGTTTACCTGAGCGTAAATATATGGGAACACCACCCCAACGCCAATTATCAATACACGTTTTGAGCGCAACAAAGGTCTCCGTATCGGAATCAAACCTCTCAATATCTTCCAAATAAGAGGGTAATGACCCGTCCTTAGTTTTACCTCTAGTATATTGTCCTCTGATAGTATCCGACTTTATGCTCTCCGAATCATAAGGCCGCAAGGCTCTTAGCACTTTTAATTTTTCATCGCGCACCTCATCGGCATCAAGTACCGCTGGTGGTTCCATGGCTATTAAACAAAGCAATTGAAGTAAGTGATTTTGCACCATATCGCGCAGTGCGCCATACCTATCGTAAAAGGCTCCGCGTGTTCCGACTCCAAGGGATTCCGCCACAGTAATCTGAATATTATCAATCTCCTGTGCATTCCACGAACTTTCAAAAATATTATTCGCGAATCGCAGAACCATTAAATTTTGAACCGTTTCCTTACCCAAATAGTGATCGATTCTGTAGATCTGCTCCTCATTAAAACTCTCAGCAACTTCATCGTTGACCTTCTCAGATGATTCCAAGTCAGTTCCTAGTGGTTTTTCTAGTACAACTCTGGAGTATTCTGTAATATATCCCTTCACATCAAGATACTTCGCAATTGGACCAAAAGCCGTAGCTGGGGTGGCAAGGTAGAACACTCGAACGTCAAAAACGGATTTGTTAAACCATTGGTCAACAACTGCATTTTGTTTCTTAGCTGCTGTATCAATCATACCAATAGAGACCATACCTAAAAAACTAGCCAAGACCGTCACGTCAATATCCACAACAAAGGACTTCAAATGGGTTTCTAATTGGTCACGAAATTCAAATAAGTCTGGTTCCTTACGTGATACGGCCAGAATGCGACTTCGCTCTGAAATTTGACCCTCGGCCAAACGGTGGTATAATGCTGGATATATTTTTCGAAAGGCAAGGTCACCCTCCCCACCAAAAACGATGAGTTCAAAATCTTCTAGTGATTGATTTATTTTGGCTGTCATTATCTATAAAGAATAGTCAAATATAGCACTTATGGTAATATCAACAATAAGCTTATTCTATGGAACATCTAAGTAGAACCGAACCATTTCATTGTTTACATATAGACGAAACCAGCCTTCCTCCACACGCTTGTTTTTTTCGTTAGGGTGATAGAATCCAAGATCATCAGTTGCAATATTCAATTCAACAATTTTGGATGAATTGGCCTTCAGCCATATCTTTTCATAAGCTCGAAGACGCCTAACCGGTGGCACCAAACTAGCCACTTCATCTCTGATATAGACCTGAATCACCTCTTTGCCATCCGAATTACTTTCATTTTCTAATTCAACCGAAATCCTCAAAGAATCACCTATTGAAAATGTATCCGCATCTAATGCCAGATTGCTGTAGGTAAATTCCGAATAACTTAAGCCATGTCCGAAACTCCACATAGGGTCAAACCCTTCATTTCCATAGTTCACATCCATCTCGTCCGTGGCAAAATGATCATAAGTACCTATCCCTTGCTCAAACTTTGGATAGGTAAATGGTAGCTTTCCAGAAGGATTTACATTTCCAAATAGAATGTCAGCAATCGCTTTACCACCTTCAGCTCCAGGCTGATAAGCTAACAATATCGCGTCAGCCAGCTCTTCAATATCGCCAAGCAACCTCGGTCTATTCTGACTTAGCACCAGAATCATTGGCTTATTAAGCGCCGCCAGTTGTTTCACTAATTCAGTCTCATCTTGAGAAATCGATAAGGAAGTTATGTCCGCTGGCTTCTCGGTTGAAGGTCTTTCGCCTAAGCACAAAATAATTACATCTATATCCGAAATATTATATTGGTGATGCCCTGCTCGAGATTTGTAGTCTTCAGCAGTTGAAGCATATGCTCTGATTCCAGATAGTATTGAAACTATGCCTTCGTTCATTACAATACTATCTAATCCCTGCCAAGTGCGACCCCACGCTCCAACTTGATATCTAACATCGTCCATTGCCTTTCCGGCCACTAATACTTTCGCGCTTGGTTTCAAAGGCAGTAGCTTTTCATTGTTTTTTAACAATGTAATAGACTCCGAAGCGAGCTGATACGCGATATTCTTATGTGCTTCACTACCGACACACGCAATTGACAATTCTGAACGAACTGGATCCAACAATCCTAAATTTCTTTTCATCAAGAGGATCCGTCGAACAGATTCATCTAAGCGATCTTCGGATATTACTTCGCTTTCGACCAAATGCAATAGATGTTTAAAGAACTCAATATCTTCAGGAATCATAGCCATATCAATTCCAGATTCAATGGCCGTTAAAACGGACGCTTTATAATCGCTCGTAACGTGGTGGATTTGGTGCAGGTTTTTGACGTCGCCCCAATCGGTGAGTAAAACACCCTTGAATCCTAACTCATCCCGCAGCACATCCGTAAGCAAGTATTTATTCGCGTTCATTGGAATACCATTTATATCATGCGACCCTACCATAATTGACATAACACCTTCCCGAATGGCGGCGACGAATGGGGACAAATGCTTTTCCCGCAAATCGTGTTCTGAAATAGTCACGGTGGTTCGATCCTTGCCATTAACAGGCACTCCATATCCAACAAAATGCTTTGCACATGCAGCAACTCTCTCACCATTTCCTATACTCTGCAGTCCGCGGATTGATGCAATACCCAGCGAACTTGACAAAAGCGGATCTTCACCAAACGTTTCAAAAAACTGCCCCCAAAGCGGTTGCCTACCTGCATCAAGAATTGGCGAAAAAACCCAAGGAATACCAGAAACTCTCGACTCCAAGGCTGTAGCTCGCGACGCTTCTTCAATCAGTGAATCGTTCCATGAAGCGGCCTGTCCAAGTTGATGTGGAAAAAGGGTAGCATCTAAAGTATAATTTACGCCATGAACTGCATCAATCCCATAGAGCACTGGTAGAACTCCTTCCTGTGTAGTAAAATAATTGATCGTATTATGAACATAATTCCATTCTTCAATACTGAGAGCGACACCTCCAGTGTTGAGAAATGAACCCACGCGAAATTCTCTGACCATTTCGAGGAGTTTGTTGCTATCAACCTCAATGGTTTTGTCATTGGAATCGTTAGGTTTAAGAATAAAATTCAAATTGTATTGACACATTTGACCAACTTTATCCGCTAAGGTCATTTGGCTCAAATAGCGCTCTAGAAACTGGTAAGCTGAAACATCTTGAGCCGAGATTTGGGCGCTTATCACCCCGAATAGAATGGTGATTTTAAAATACTTTGAGATTGCAGGCTGCATCATTGACCTAAAACAACATCCATATTACAAGTACCAATGCCAACAAACCTAAGGTTATAGCAGCATCAATCTTATCAAAAGTGAATTTGGAGCGATCAAATACTAAAAGTGAAATGTCTTTAGTCTCTTGGCTCTGGGTGAGGTGGCTTACCGTAACCAAAACGATGGAACATATAAAGAAAAGAAGCAACGCGAAATGAAGAAAATTTATGTCCGCTGTGGAAAGCCATACTCCGTCAATCGAAGACTTATTCAATTCAAGAACGAGTCGGGTTACCCCCAAGACTGCTCCCGTCAACAAAGAAGCCATTGCTCCTTTGTAATTAAGTTTTGGAATAAATAAACCAAGCAAAAAGACAGCAGCAATTGGAGGCGCTACATAAGCTTGAATACTTTGGAGTTTTTGAAAGATACCACCTTCTATCAGATTCAGCATCGGAATCCAAATCAGTCCGAGAACAACCAAAATCAAAGTAGAAACTTGCCCAATTCGTACCAAATGCTTCTCACTCGTTTCAGGTTTATACTTCTTGTATATATCGAGAGTAAATAATGTGGAGCAAGAATTGAAAACTGAACTTAAAGAGCTCATCAAAGCAGCGAGCAGTCCGGCGACCACAAGACCTTTTAAACCAGCTGGCAGCACGTGAACCACCAGTAATGGCAGTGCAGCATCATATTGCGTCTTTCCATCTATTGTTTGAAATTCGAATAACGGATCTGGTTCACTTGTGATGATATAGGCGACTACACCGGGCAAGACAAAGATGAACAGTGGCAAAAGCTTGAGATATCCAGCAAAAATGGTCCCCTTTCGAGCATTCGAGAGATCTTTTGCCGCCAGAACGCGTTGGACAATGAATTGATCTGTACACCAATACCATATACCAAGAATAGGTGCCCCGAACAAAATTCCAGTCCAAGGAAATTCAGAATCAGATAATGGACGCCACAAAGTTAAATACGTTTGGTCTGTCTTTTCAATTAGTTGATTTATACCCCCAATTTCATCTAGACCATAAATGGTTAACACTACAGATCCAATAATGAGGATAATCATCTGGATTAAATCTGTATATACTACAGCCTTCAATCCACCAAGGATTGTGTAAAGTCCAGTTATAACAACTATAAATATTGCTCCTGTCCAAAATTCAACTCCAAGTAAAGCGTTAAATACAATCGCGCCAGCAGCAATCGTTACTGAGATCTTAGTCATTATATATGAAACTATCGAAACCCAAGAAAGGTATTGTCTGGTTCCGACTCCATACCGTTGCTCAAGAAATTCAGGCATAGTGGAAACTCCAGATTTCAAATAGAAGGGCACAAATAACCAACCCAATAGCAGTAGCATTAACGCAGCCAGGATTTCAAATTGTGCGGCAACAAATTCGCCTGATGCTCCTTGACCTGCAAGACCTACCAGATGTTCAGACCCAATATTAGAGGCAAAAAGAGAGGCTCCAATAGCAAACCAACTCAGGTCGCGACCACCAAGGAAATAGTCTTCAGAATCTTCAAAAAAACTCTTGGTCTTTCCGCGCCCTTTGAGCACGACCATTAGCGTCACAAAAAGCACTAGTAAGAAATAACTAATTATTATAAGGAGATCTAGAGCACTCAGATGGTTCGGGATTTCAATCACGACAATAAAATTTCAAATATCAATAGACTCTATTCAATAATCCCGTACTACAGTTCAAAAACAAAGCCTTTCTCAAGCAGACTTAGATATGCCTTTTTATCGAAAGTGAACAACCGGGCTGGTCTATGCGCTACTTGCGTTCGCATTTCCCTAGTGTCCCTGAGTAATCCCATACTCAGCATTCGCTTCCTAAAGTTGGCCTTATCAAACTTCTTATCGAGCAGGGCTTCGTATAAGGATTGCATGTCACCTAGGGTAAATTTCTTTGGCAGCAACTCGAAACCAATCGGTTGACTTCTCACTCGCTCTCTCAATAGGAATAATGCATCCTGAACGATGTCAAAATGATCGAAAGCCAATTCAGGCAGGTCGTACATATCAACCCAAAGGACATTACCCGCCCAAGAATTTGCAAGCGGACTGTATTGATCCACGTTAATCAACGAGTAATAACCAACAGTTACGACGCGTCCAATTGGGTGTCTATCAACTTGACCATAAGTCTTAGATTGAATCATTGGAACATCATCCAATCCAGTGAGATCATGCAATACGCGGGATGCCGCTAAATTCATATCTTCAGCGGGATAAACTAAATCTCCCGGAAGCGCCATTTTACCTAGGTGTGGCTCAGCTCCTCTCTCAATCACTAGCAATTTGAGCCTATTCTCGTGATAGCCTAAGATTACACAATCCACGGAAAGTGCAAACTGGAAAAACTTATCGATTGAGATTTTATAGTAGGCAGAAAATTGATGCCCAAGGACCTTTTCATTCTCTGAAGATCGTTTGCTATTCATTCTTAAAAAGAGTTGGAACGAAAGTACTGATCCTAGAACTTATTTTATTAAAGTCCTTGGCCCTTCTCATTCGAAATAAATTAATTAACA
>Ga0181593_10002403_pt1 | contig 17202 bp, 16 predicted proteins | sample 071ome_19_FD_133756 | JGI IMG/M metagenome (GOLD analysis project Ga0181593, IMG submission 133756) | Coastal salt marsh microbial communities from the Groves Creek Marsh, Skidaway Island, Georgia - 071413AT metaG (megahit assembly) | ecosystem: Environmental > Aquatic > Marine > Intertidal...
ATTCAGCTCCCAAAGATCAATATCATCAACGCTCATGTTGTGGGACTTTAAGAGTTTAGGCACAGAAAATACTGGCCCAATTCCCATTTCATCTGGCTCACAACCCATGGTTGTAAAGCCTCTGAAATATGCCATGGGTTTTAGACCCAATTCGAGGGCTTTATCTTCACTCATTATCAGAGTTACAGAAGCACCATCTGAAAGTTGAGACGAATTACCAGCAGTAACCGAACCATTTTCTGGATCAAATACGGGCTTAAGCGCTGCCAAGCCCTCTAAAGTTGTTCCAGGTCTGTTGCACTCATCCTTATCGACAGTGTAATCAACCTCTTTAGATTCGCCTGTCTCTTTGTTCATGAGCATCATTTTTGTATCCATGGGAATAATTTCATCAACAAACTTGCCTGCTTCTTGAGCAGCCGCTGTTCTTTTTTGACTTTCAAAAGCTATCTCATCTTGGGTCTCTCTTGAAACGTTGTACCTATTAGCAACACATTCAGCAGTTATGCCCATTGGATGATAAATACCAGGGTGACTCTCAGCCAGCTTTTCATTCACAAAACCATCCATGTTTTGCTTGCCAGAAAGCATGGTGATTTGCTCAACGCCGCCAGCTATAACTGTGTCATAGCAACCAGCCATGATTTGACTTGCAGCCATTGATATAGATTGAAGTCCAGAAGAGCAATATCTGTTAACAGTTGTGCCTCCAACAGTCAGAGGTAAATTTGAGAGAACTGCTGCATTCCTTCCAATATTATGACCCATGGCACCTTCAGGATTTCCACAACCCATGATTACATCTTCAACTACTTCTGGGGATAGATTAGGATTTCTATCTAACATTGCATTAATAATGTGAGCCAACATATCGTCAGGACGAGTCATGTTAAAACCACCTCTGTGCGATTTTGCTAGACCGGTTCTAACGCTGTCAACGATAACTGCTGTTTTCATATTTTTTCTCCAAATTGATTTAATTGTCAAAGCTATATATTGACATCAAATGTGTCAATAAAAAAGCTTAGACATCCTATTCTAAACGATCGTCTTCGTTACTTAAAGACTTATACCAATTAGGTATGAGATCAATATCCAGCTCTTTTGCTTTTGAAAAAATATAAGGTAATGTTAGAGGGCTAAAAGGCAAAATAATGAGCAGGCCTAATCCAAGGTTCTTTAAGATTTGCTTTAGTTGCTCATTAGCACTATCTAATTCTTCATCGCTGGCATTACCCTCAGCATACTTGATGTAAATATCCAACATTTTTTTATTCTGCCGATTCTCTACCAAAAAACTCTGCTGAAGTTTGGCTAAGGTTCTATAGAAGCTTTTATTAAAAATTTTCATACATAAAAAAGCCCGAATAAATCCGGGCTTTTAATTTTAAAGGTAATATTTTAGAAATTCATTCCAAAGTTAATACCCATGATTTTTGGATCCAATGCAACACCATTAGCAAACCCACCAATTGTTGGATCAGTATTATATTTAGCATAAATATGATCATTATCTTCTAGGTTTCTAACATAGGCTCCAACATACCAATCACCATCATTGGGGGTGTATGTTAGAGACAAGTCAAAGACATCATACTCATCAATAAAATCTCTTGGGCGATTAAAAGTATCTGAATAAGTGTCACCTCTAAAGGAGTAATCAACTCTAAAGGCATATGTGCCGCCCTTGGTATCATAGAACTTAGTTAATCCAAGCCTGTAATTATCTTCTGCTGACAAAGGCAATCTGTTGCCAGAAAGATCTTGCTCAACACCGTCAGTCACAGGGCATGGCAATGTGGTGCTATCTAAGCCAAAGTATGGCTGTGTACATAAACTTGCAAATGATGAGAAGACAGGCCCCACATCAGTATTCTTATATTTAACCAAAGCTCCTAACTGGGCATCTGAAGCAAGTAAACCTAAATAACAGTTAGCCGAAGGAGCAGCCAAGCCTAAGAAAACATTTGGATCACAGGTTGCAGCCAATGGAGCAAAATCACTAAAGAAACCTGTTTGGCCTTCAGCATAAGGTAAGAACTGAGTGGCTCCACCTGGATTAAGAGGATCAACGGAGAAGAACTCATCAATCGTTGCATCTGTATAAGCATAGAAACCATCTAATACAAGAGTATTAGTAATGAAGAATGTAAATTCAGCTTCCATACCTTTAACAGTAGCGGTAGCATTTTCATTGATGGAGGATCGTCTAACAATCTTGGAAAGTTGCAATCCATCAATTTCATTATGATATGCAGAAAGATTAAGCTGCAGTCTGCCATCCATTAAAGTGTTTTTCATACCCACTTCAAATACTTCAACCTCTTCCTCATCATAGACTTGAACTCCTCCATTATCTGCATCTGTTGGATTGGTTCCGCCAGGTTTGAAACCAGAGGAGAAGGTTGCGTAAATAAGCTGATTATCATTTAAGGAATGATCTATACCAAGCTTAAACGTGGTTGCGTCTGAATAGAAATCTCTCTTTTCTGCTGCAGGCTGAACTGCACCAAAATAATTTGCTGCTCTTCCAGTCAAATCAGCAAGGCCTACGTATGCATAGTCAATAATTTCGTAATCACTGTATCTGGCTCCAAATGTCAAACGAGTAGCATCAGAAACATCATAATAGAGCTCACCATAAACAGCGTTTGTATGCCTATTCATATTACTATCATTTCTGTAGGTTCGCTGCCAATCTGGAAGTCCACCAGTACGACCTGCTGCGGCTGCAACTGCTGCTGCATTGGCTCCAGGAACGCCTGGAATCACAACACCACCTGAGGCAAGCCCTAAAGCAGTTCCAAGAACATCACCAGGAGCAATAGCCCCAGCTTGAGCAAGTCCTGTTGCTGTAGCAATACCGTCACTTAAGCCTGCAAAGAAAGTTCCCCAATAAGGCAAGCCACCAACATTACATGTTGCAGCAAAAACTTGGCAATGTGGGCCATCATTTGTATTACCATAGTACTGTAAACTTGGAGATTTGATGTGGTAATCAGTTTCAGAGTTTACTGTATTGTTATACAAACCAAAGGTGAAGTTTATTTTCCCATCAAAGTCTGATGAAAATCTTAGTTCTGTTTGCGACCACTCAGATTCATTGGTTGACAGATCGATGTTTTGCTCACTGACATAAGTTCGCATGCCAACGCCATTATCTCCTGTTGAAGCACGGTAGCCCACATTGGTTCTTATTGGTCCTAGGGCATAGGGAACCACTGAGACTGAATGATCATAGTCAGCCCAATCCTCATAGTCTCTTGTATGGTATGAGTAAGAGAACACCATATTGATATCATCGGTAAGGGCGGTATCAATTTCAAACAATGTGTTTTGCAGTGTGGTGTTGTGAGTTGGTGTAAAATCAAGATCAACAGTTCTAACATCTTTAGAAGGATTATCTCTATTATAAGAATTTGCTAAATCTGTGTAGGTGAACATAAAGTAATTAATCCAATGGAAGTAACTACCTGTTGAATGCACTGAATCCATACCGGTTTCAATTGGATCACAGCCAAAGAAAGAATCTTGCTTACAAAACTGCCTAGCTGCTCTCAGCCTGTTGTCATCAGCTTTTGTTTGCTCATAAACAAGAGTGACTGTTGTATCATCGGAATAATCCCATTCAAAAGAAGCACGGCCTGCCATGGTATTTCTATCATCAAGTGTTTTGCCATCGTAATTATTAGTTACAAATCCACCTCTTTTCAGGCTTGCAAACGCAAATCTTGAACGTAAATTATCTGACATAGGGATATCAACTGCCCCGTTGATTCTGGTTGAGTCATAATCGGCGAGATCAACTTTAACATTTCCACCGAATTCAGCTCCAGGTCGTTTTGTGATTAGTTGAACCGCACCTCCTGATGTACCGGATCCGAATAAAGTTCCTTGTGGACCACGAAGCACCTCTACTCTCTCTACATCAAAGAACTCAGCCTCGTATAATCCAGATTGAGAAGCCACCTGACCATTCCAAAAATAACCAATTGAGCTACTTGATGAATTTCCGACGGCAAAATTACCTATTCCTCTAAGGGATATGCCTGCACCTGAATATGCGCCCTTTGCAAAAGTTAAAGTGGGAACAGCGAATTGAAGATCTTCAAAGTTTTCTAGCTGCTTGGTGTCAAGATCCTCTGAAGTGATAGCCGTAATGGTAATCGCTGTATCTTGCAAGTTTGATTCTTTTCTCAAACCCGTAACAACAATTTCTTCAATGGTTCTATCCACTCCATCTTGAGAGTATGCTGGTAAAGCAGCAAACGTAAAAATTAATCCTATAGATAAAATATACTTGCTCATAATCTTCCCCCTATAAGTTGATTAAACTGAACTAGACAATCATATACCTAAATATTAGGTATTGGCAATTTTTTAAAACTTTAATATCAGCGTCAATTATTCGTTTTATTGAATTATTTTGTTCAGGAAATTTGTGGTATTTTTGAATACGCTGAATTACTTCAATTCATTTGAGCTTTTCCCCAAAACTTGTCTAGCAACTATCAGTTGTTGGATTTGTTGAGTGCCCTCAAAAATATCTAGAATCTTAGAGTCTCGTGAAAACTTTTCAAGCAAATGATCTTCTGAAAAACCTTGCATGGAGCATATCTCAACACATTTTAGCGAGATCCGATTGCCAATCCTGCCTGCCTTTGCCTTGCCCATGGAAGCTTCTTTTGAATTAGGCATCTTGTTGTCCATCATCCATGCAGATTTATAAACCAATAATCTTGCAGCTTCCAATTCAGCTTCAAGCATCTCCAATTCATTTTGAATGGCTGTTTGTTGATGCATGGATCGACCAAAGTTATCTTGGTAGCCTTCTTCGGCCAATAATGCTCTGGTCATGTCTAAGGCAGCTTGACCAAGGCCGATAGCCATTCCAGCAACCATGGGACGAGTGTTATCAAATGTCTGCATGGCTCCGCCAAATGATTTTTTAGCTGCATCAACATCTGTTTCAATCTCTTCCTTGCCGCCCAGTAAATTTGCACGTGGAATTCTGCAGTTATCAAAGATTAAGGTTGCCGTATCAGATGCTCTAATGCCTAGTTTTTTTTCAAGCCTTGCAACGGTGAAACCCGGGGTGCCTTTTTCAACTATAAATGATCTGATTGCTGTTTTCCCCATGTCTTTATTTAAGGTTGCCCAGACCACAACACAATCGCAACGGTCCCCATCAGTGACATAGATCTTCTCCCCATTTAAGACCCATTCATCGCCTTCTAATACTGCTGTTGTTGAGATATTTTTTGAATCTGAACCAGCAGCAGGTTCTGTTATTGCCATAGCAGCCCATCTTTTTCCCCATAAAGCTTTCTGGTCTGAATCACCAACCGCCATGATGGCAGCATTGCCCAATCCTGTGCCTGGTCTAGCGAGAAATAGCCCAACATCACCCCAGCACATCTGCTCTAAAGAAATTACAGCCCAAAGACTTCTTCCTCCAAGATCCATTGACTTAACAGAATCATCACCCATTCCGGTTTCTTTTTTTTGCGCTGCAGCAGCCTTATTGAGCTGCTCCATTTCTAAAGGTGGCTCATGCTCGGCTTTATCATATTTTCTTGAAATGGGACGCAAAATAAATTCTGCAGCCATTCTCATGGTCTCTTGAGTTTTCTGTAAGTGATTGGGTAAAAGTGGATGTATCATTTTATACTCCTGCGCCTCCTTCAAATATACCTATGGTTCTTAGATTTCTATACCAAAGCTCAACCGGATGTTCATGGGTAAATCCATGACCACCAAGTAATTGGACCCCATCAGTTCCTATTTTCATCGCATGGTGAGTGGCAAATCGATATGTAAGTGATGCTTGCTTATGAAAATCTGAATCAAGATCTTTTAAGGCAGCAGCTTTATAAAGCATCAGCCTCAAAGCCTCTATTTCAATAGCCATATCAGCAATCATAAAGGCCACCGATTGCCGGTTTGAAATCGGTTCATCAAAAGCAACCCTTTCATTGGTGTAAGGAACAACATAATCCAAAACAGATTGGCAAACTCCTAGCGCTAAAGCTGACATACCAATACGAGAGGAATCCACAAGTGCTTGATAATTAATCGAGTAGTTATGGCCGCCCAGTTTCTGCGAAGCATTGATTGTGCAATTGGAAAGATTAATTTGATATAGAGGTAGGCCTTTCAAACCCATAAACTCTTTTTTCTCAAGCTCGACTCCCTCTTCATCTTTATTAACGAAATATAAATTACATTCTCCTGATTCATTGGATGCAGAGATCAAAAAAGTATTTGCAGCATCTGCAAAAGCAATGCCAGTCTTAGCTCCATTAAGAATAATGTTCTCGCCGCTCTCGTTTGCAATAACGCTAGATTGGTAAGGATCGGTTGTAAGTAAAGTATTGTTCATGCCTAATCCAACATGAAAGATTGATCCCTTGGCAAGCTCAGGCAAGAGTTCAGCTTTCTGTTCCTCGCTTCCATGCTCTGCAATAATTTGAGCAGTCACCATAGGAATAGAGACCGACATAGCCAATGACAAGTCCCCATATGAAAGTGCTTCTAAGGTCAAAGCATTTGAGACAGCGTCTTGCTTCAATCCTATGCCACCATAGGCCTCAGGAATAATGAGAGAAATAAGATCTAGAGATTTAATTTTATCGAGCAATTGACTACTTGGCCCTCCATCGCTCTCAGCTTGGCGAGCTTGCGGCCTCAGTTCAGTTTCAGCAAATTTTCTAAGCATGTCCCAGGTCATTTGCTGCTCTTCGGACAAAGTTAGGTCAAAGAGATGTTCCGTTTTATAGTCCTGCATAAGATTTAGTTATAAATTAGCCTTAGATGGCTTGTAAAAGTAAAGCTTTATGTAAAGATGTTAAAGGTCTTATACCAACAGATCAATGACTATTGATATGACTAATATTTAAAAATTTGGATTATAAGAAAATACTTGTGTTACCAATTTAGGTTTAGATGATGAGAAAAGCAGAACGTGCTTTAATTGTAAGTGAAATTTTAGAGGCACATTATCCTGAAACTCCAGTGCCGTTGGATCATAAAGATAATTTTACACTTTTGGTTGCTGTTTTATTATCTGCTCAATGCACCGATGAAAGAGTAAATAAGGTAACTCCAAAGCTTTTTCAATTGGCAGATAACCCAGCAGATATGCGCCTTAAAAGTCCTAGTAAAATATATAACATTATAAAGCCATGCGGCTTGGGTCCTCAAAAATCAAAAGCCATTCATCAGCTCTCCAAGATTCTGTGCGAATCATACAATGGCAAAGTACCTGAGGATATGAGAGCCTTAGAAAAGCTTCCAGGGGTTGGACATAAAACAGCTTCAGTGGTTATGAGTCAGGGGTTTGGGCATCCTGCCTTCCCTGTCGATACTCATATTCATCGACTGGCTCAAAGATGGGGACTGACCAAAGGTAAGAATGTTCAACAGACTGAAAAGGACCTAAAAAAAATTTTTCCAGAGGATTCCTGGAATAAACTGCATTTACAAATTATTTTTTGGGGCAGAGAATTTTGCCAGGCTCAGCAATGTCACGGAATTACTTGCAAAATTTGTAAAGCAACTTTTCCCAAAAGATCTCGTCCTTTTTCCCACAAGAAGCCCTAGATAATTTAGAATAACTTTCTCAAGCTTTTTTATTAAAAATATTAATTTTTGGAGTAATCAATGGAATCTCAAGCTGATTCAATCTTTGCTAATTCACAAACCATAGAAACATATGATGCTGAGCTCTGGCGCGCCTTAGATCAAGAATCTATTCGCCAAGAAGAGCACATAGAACTCATCGCATCAGAAAATTATGCTAGCCAAAGGGTAATGGAAGCACAAGGCGGAGTGCTTACAAATAAATATGCTGAGGGCTATCCACATAAAAGATATTATGGTGGTTGCGAGCATGTAGATGTTGCTGAAGAATTAGCAATCAATAGAGCAAAAGAGCTCTTCAAAGCAGATTATGCAAACGTTCAACCCCACTCAGGATCTTCTGCAAATGCAGCCGCATTTTTAGCCATGCTTGAGCCCAATGACACCATTCTGGGTATGAGCCTAGATCAAGGCGGGCATTTAACTCACGGAGCAAAAGTTAATTTTTCTGGAAAAAACTATACAGCTTTTCAATATGGCCTTCACTCAGAAACCCATGACATTGATTATGATCAAGTTAGAGATTTAGCCAAAAAACATAACCCAAAGATGATCATTGCTGGCTTTTCAGCTTTCTCCGGGACTATAGATTGGAAAATTTTTAGAGACATCGCCGATGAAACTGGTTCATATTTCCTGGTGGACATGGCTCATGTATCAGGACTTGTAGCGGCAGGCTTATATCCTTCGCCGGTGCCTTATGCTGATGTGGTTACCTCTACAACTCATAAAACTTTAAGAGGTCCAAGATCGGGTATTATTCTTGCAAAATCCAATGAAGGCTTAGAAAAAAAATTAAACTCAGCTGTATTTCCAGGATCTCAAGGTGGCCCACTCATGCATGTGGTCGCTGCAAAAGCTGTATGTTTCAAGGAAGCTCTTGAGCCTGAATTCAAAGCATACATTCAAGATGTAATTGATAATGCAAAACTAATGTGTGAGGTCATTTTGAGTCGAGGCATTGATGTTGTATCTGGTAAAACGGATAACCATATTGTTTTGATGGATTTAAGAAGCAAGGAGTTGACTGGCAAAGATTGTGAGCAGGCTTTAGGCCAAGCAAATATTACTGCCAACAAGAATGCTGTTCCCGATGATCCCCAATCACCTTTTGTCACTTCAGGCATTCGACTAGGAACGCCTGCTATTACAACAAGAGGTTTCAGAAGCAGTGAAGTAGAAATTTTAACTAATTGGATTTGTGATATTGTTCTAGATCTTGGCAATACTAAGAAAATTGATTCTATTAAAAACCAAGTCGTTGAGATGTGTAAAAAGTTTCCAGTATATAAATAAAAATGTTTTGTCCTTTTTGCCAAGCCCAAGATACTAAAGTTATAGATTCTAGGCTTGTTGGTGATGGCTCGCAGATAAGAAGGAGAAGAGAGTGCGAGGTTTGTCATGCTAGATTTACAACCTTCGAGACTGCAGACCTGGCTCTTCCAAGAATTGTTAAGAGCGATGGGGAAAGACAGCCTTTTAACGGAGTCAAGTTAAAAGGTGGAATGCTAAGAGCTCTGGAAAAAAGACCTTTATCAGCCGAAGAAGTTGATGGGGTATTTGGTAGTATTTTGACTGAAATTCGACAACTTGGTGAGAGGGAGATTGCGTCTCGTCAAATTGGAGAAATTGTAATGCGTAACCTAAAAAGAGTGGACCAAGTTGCCTACGTAAGATTTGCGTCTGTCTATCGTGACTTTCAAGATATCAAAGAATTTGCTGAAGAAATATCTTCATTATCAAAAGAAAAGCCTAAAAGCACAAAGAAGAAGAAATGACGGATTTGGACTTTATGGCTAGGGCCATCGAGCTTGCAAAAAAAGGTCGACTAAAGGTTCAGCCTAACCCCATGGTCGGATGTGTAATCGTAAAAAATAAAACAATAATTGGCGAAGGCTGGCATCATGAATATGGTAAGGATCATGCTGAAATAAACGCTATTAAGAACTGTAAGAAAAAGTATGGTGTCAAAAAAGCATTTCAACTCCTAGCTGGGTCAAGTGTCTATGTAAATCTTGAGCCATGCTCAATTGAGAAAAATACACCACCCTGCTCAAATGCATTAATTGAATACCAGATCAAAAGATTATTTTGCGGAACTCTTGATCCAAATCCAAAAATTAATGGACGAGGCATTAAATTACTTAAAAAAGCTGGTATCAAAACAAGTGTTGGCTTGCTGAAAGAAGAATGCAAGGAATTGAACCGGATTTTTTTTACCAATCAAAAAAAATTTCGTCCCTATATCATTCTCAAAAGTGCTCAATCACTTGATGGAAAAATTGCCCTTCAAAGTGGAGAAAGCAACTGGATCACAAGTCTTGAATCAAGAAAAAACAGTCATTACATTCGATCAAGAGTGAAAGGGATTTTGATTGGAAGAGCTACAGCAGAGCAGGATAATCCATCACTTTCAGTTCGATTGACTAGAAATGATTTAGGCCTATCTGTGGGAGAGACAATTATTCAGCCAGCAAAAATTATCTTAGGGAACCTCAAAAAATCAAAAAAGGTAAGCAACATTTTTTCAAAGAATGCAAAAATTATTATTGGATCTAGTCAACAAGTCAAAAAGTCAAATAACGTTGAATATCTAGAATATAAGAAAAAAAATTTTCTGGAGGATTTTCTGCAGGATCTTTTAGATAGAAATATTTCTAGTATTTTAGTTGAGGGAGGTCAAAAAACTTTAAATACATTTATTGTTAACAATCTATTTGACGAATTGGTGCTATATACTGCTCCCATATTTTTAGGCAAAGGCAGCACTGATGCTTTAAAGGTTAATGCTCCCGATGCCATTAAAAATTCAATGAAATTAAAAATGGTTAAACTGGAAAGATTTAAGGATGACATCAAGACAACTTACTACAATGAGAACCTTTAATTGTTTTTAAGCATTTAATGATCATATATTGAAAAAAATGGAATTTAACACAACGGAAGAAATCATTGAGGATATCGCAGCTGGCAAGATGGTTATTTTGCTTGATGATGAGGATAGAGAGAATGAAGGTGATTTAGTTTGTGCCGCTGAGCTGGTTGATGATAAAAAAATTAATTTTATGATTAGCAAAGCCAAGGGGTTAGTATGTTTGCCCTTATCTCCTCAAAAATGTGATCAACTGAATCTCCCAATGATGACTAATAACAATCGCGCTAAACATGGAACAGGATTTACTGTGTCTATTGAGGCTGCTCAAGGAATCTCTACAGGTATTTCTGCAGAAGATAGAGCAAGAACTATCATTGCGGCATCTAAAAAAAATGCTAGAGCAGAAGACATAGTTCAACCAGGTCATATTTTCCCCTTAAGGGCTTTTGAAGGAGGCGTCTTGAGTCGAGCAGGCCACACAGAGGCAGCATGTGATTTGGCGAGACTGGCAGGGCTTGAAGAAGCTGGAGTTATATGTGAAATCATGAATGAAGATGGAAGCATGGCTCGCAGAGATGATTTGATGGAATTTGCTGCAACTCATGAAATGAGAATTGGCACAATAGCTGATTTAATCCATTATCGTACGCTCAAAGAAAAATCAGTTCATCTAGAATTCTCAAAGTCTGTTGAAGTTGATGGTCTTACATTTGAGCTATCTGCATGGAGAGACAGCATCTTTAATAACTTGCATTTAGCTTTTGTAAAGGGCGATCTTGCTTTATCTAGTGCTCCACTTGTTAGAGTGCACGTCCCCAATACATTGCATGACTTGATTGGTATAGAAGAATTTGGCAAGAGGCTAAATTTAAAAAAAGCTCTTAAAAGAATTGGAAAAGAAGAATGCGGGGTGCTGCTGCTAATTGGTAATTACCAAGATGCTAACGAGGTCTTAAATGATCTTAAGGGAGCAAAATCATCTATTAAGCCTGAGACTAAGACTGTAGGTATAGGAGCTCAAATTCTTAAAGAGCTGGGCTTGCAACAAATTACATTGCTTGGAACACCTGTGAAATATCCATCTTTGTCTGGGTTTGATCTTGAGGTCACAGGATTTGAGCAATGAGTAAAGACGGATTTTCATACTCATCGACACCAATAGATGGGAAGAAAAAAATTACCATAGTGGCATCTAAATGGAATGCTGAATTAGTCGATCAACTAGTTGAGTCGGGAAAAGCGCATTTAGAAGAGATTGGTTTTACCAATATAAAAATTGTTAGGGTTCCTGGGGCATGGGAACTTGTGCATGCAGCTCAAAAAGAACTCGTCTATTCCGATGCAGTTATCGCTTATGGAGTTGTAATTAGAGGTGAGACAACTCATTACGAACTCATATCTGAGTCAACAGCTCAGGGGTTAATGCAAGTTAGTGTGATTGTAAAAAAACCTATTGGATTTGGTTTAATTGCTGCTGAGAATTTAACTCAAGCTAAAGAACGCACAGATCCATCGAAATTAAATAAAGGCAAAGAAGTTGCTCAATCGCTTGTTGAAATGCTTATCTGAAGATGGCAAAAAATTTAGGTAAATACAAACAAGAACTCCAAACTAGAGAGTGCTTGGTTCAAGCAATCTATCAATACTTATTTCATGAATCAAATTTAAACTCTTTGATAGACCAATTTTTAAAAGAAAATACACCTAAAAAAATTAGCTTTGATTATTTTAAACGTAGATTAGAGAATATTTTTGAACAAGCAGATGACTTAAGAGAAATCACAAGGAATCTAAGAAATCATGAAGACGAAAACCTTGAGATGATCGATGAAGCCATTTTATGGCTTGGAATAGTTGAAATACGTGCAGATGAACTGGCTTATCCTATTGTCATGGATGAGTGCATACGATTAGCGAAGAAATTTTCTAATCCAAACTCTTATAAGTTTGTTAATGCTAAGCTCGATGAATGGCTTAAGACAAATCAAACTGACTGGCTCAAGAAGAATAATTAACATAGATTGGGCTAGACCAAGCTCGATGTTCTGCAGGGGCTATACAGCCGTCTCTATTCTCACCAACCCCTACCCTGCATATTTCAGCTTTGATGCATTCACCTTTCTCATTAAACTCACATCCCAGTGGATCAGCAGATAATGTAGGAGATGGTTCTTCTATTGCACGAACATAATAAACAGCATCTCTCTTACCAATAGAGAACTGTTCATCTTCAAAGGAGACTTTGCAACTGGTGGCGTTACAAGGAAATGTTTTCCACACATCTTCTATCAGACCTTCAACAGGCTCATTTTCATATTGTTGAGGCAAAATTTTAATCACTTCAATTCTAGTGATGAGTCGTCTCTCATTACTTGGGTTGTAGCATTCTGAGTTACATATTTTTTCTAACCGTTCTTGAGTCAAGCCATTATTACTGTAATCAGGGCAACCGGGTTTTTGCTTAAGTGAGCCAGCTGCTTTGACTGTGAAAATTGGCGATTGATTTGACTTAACCTCAGCCCCCATTGCTAAAGATCCTGACTGAACTTCTGCATCAAACCATAAAAGAATTCTTGGACCTGAAGTTGCATATACCTCCTTTCTTTCTAATGCATCCCAAATTGATTCCCTCTTTCTAGAGGTTGAATGAGCAGCAACCAGCCCCCCAGACATGAAATAAGCACTTTGTCTTTCTGCATCGGTTGCAATATTCAAATCCAAAATGCTGGATAGAGATGTATTACCAAGATTTATATAACTAGGCTCTAATTTACCCTTTGGACGTCTTAGCGAGCTCAGCTTTTCGAACACTGGATCATTGAAACCATTTGCTTCGGTGTTATAAACTCGATCAATTTCTTTATACCCAGTACCTGGTCGTGCTCCATGATTATCACTAGAGCCGATAAAACCAAACTTAAAACGTTTGGGGTTTCCTGAATCGGTAAAATCAGTTAAAGCTAAAACATACTGCGCTGAACCCAAGGGTCTGTAGTTAAAAGACGGCAAAAAACAGTCATTACATTGCCCAGCATTTAAAAATTCATCTGGATCAGTTTCATTGACAGCGGCATAGCCTGTTGGACCCATTTGGGCAGAAAATAATTTTGTTTGATCTACAAGATACTTACAAGTCTCTTCATCCATCCCAGAGTCTTCACACCTTTGAGCCATAATGTTGCCAGCCTGTTGGCAAGTTGGTAAAAAGTCTTTGGTTCCTTGAGGACAATAAATCTCTGATTGGGAATTAATGCTCGCATCATTCCATGTTCGGTATTCTTCTGAGTTGCCATGACCGGAGTATATTTCAAATAAAAATTGTGACTCGTCATCTTGAAAATTAGTCAGCTGCTTTTTCCAATCAGATGTCGGGGGGGTGTAAAAACCCCAAGTCGTGCCGTGAGGAATAACCATGTATGGCGTCTCCCAATCTTTTAACTTCTGAAATAAAATATTTGGATTTTTTGCCTCTTCATAACAATTGATAGGCAGATCTCTCGTGTTGATGCCCTCGGGACATATGGGAGTATCCTTAATTTCTTCAAAAAATTTATCAAATGCAAAAAATCTGTCTCTATTTTTTAAATCTAGGGTCGCTGGCAAAGCAGACATTGTCCATGGCAAACCCAACCTCATCATCAAAGGAGCCACTCCCCCAGAGCCTATAGCTCTTGGCGGAACTAAAGCATCATCAGTTTCTAAAAAAATAACATTTTTATGCCCATAATGATTATCAGGAGTGGGATCAACTTGAGTCCATTCCCAACCCAAAAAACTTACAAGGTCATCTGACCCCTCAGATAAATTATTGCATTGCTGAATGCTTTTCTTGGTATCTAGCCATTTTCTTGGAGTGCTAGCTTCAGCATGATCATTAATAGACCAAAAATCTAAAGCTGAACAAAATCTCGCATAATCGCATGCATCTGCTAATGGTGATGCTCCTTTACCATTCATAAAAGGTAAAGACCACATAAATGCATCTGTTGAATAAGTTGTATGAACATGGAGATCACCAAAGAGAATTTGCTTTTCATCTAAGACTTCTAATTCAGATTTAACAGCATTGACTCTGTTGACTCTATCTTCAACTGCTTTGCCTGGTAAGGCTTTTCCCTCTATGACACCAGGGCCATCCAATGTTCCAAAAACCTTAAGGACTGCGCCTCCAAAAAAAATAGCTACAGTAAAAATAAAAAGCAGAACGAGTGAAGTTAGAAGGTTTCTCATATCTCTCCCGAATTGATAAAACTAATCCCTATAAATTGTTTGATCTCTTGATGGTCCAACTGAAACTATGCCAACCGGACAATCTAAAGTCTCTTCAATAAATAGTATATAGTCCTGTGCAGCTTTAGGTAAATCTTCAAAAGACCTAGCATTTGATGTGTCCTCTTTCCAGCCAGAGAAGGTTTGATAAATTGGCTGTTGATTCTCATCATAATCAATACAAACTTGAATCTCATCAAAGTCATCTAAAACATCTAATTTAGTAATACAAAGATTCGTTACAGAGTTAATAAAAACAATCGTTTCTAAAGCTTTTAAATCTAGCCAGCCACATCTTCTTGGACGACCAGTGGTTGCCCCAAACTCATGCCCAACCTTTGCCAACTGCTCTGCATTAGAATCAAATAACTCAGTTAGAAAAGGCCCTTCGCCAACGCGAGTTGTATATGCCTTGGTAATACCCAAAATAGAATCAATGTGCCGCGGACCCACGCCCAGCCCTGAAGATAAACCCCCTGCAGTCGTACTGGAAGAAGTGACATATGGATAGGTACCATGATCTATATCTAACATAGAACCCTGAGCGCCTTCAAAAAGAATATTCTTGCCCTCTTTGACCCAAAGCATTAATAGCTCTTGAGTTTTACAATGATATTTGTTGTAAAGATCTAGGTTGCTAATAAGCTCTTCCAAAACATCTTCAAACGCAATAGGTTGAGCATTGTACAAATTTTTTAAAATCTGATTGTGGTAATTGACTAATTTTGATAATTTGTTTTTGAGCTCTTCAAGATTGTTTAAATCACCAAAACGAATTGCCCGTCTAGCAGTTTTATCCTCATATGCAGGACCAATTCCTCTGCCTGTTGTCCCAATGCCTTCTTCTTTATCCCGAATCTTGTCAATTGCTATATGAGTAGGAAGTATCAAGGCGCAATCTTCGCTGACATAAAAACGATCTTTGAAATTAATGCCGCTATCTTGCAAGTCTTTGATTTCTTCAGCTAAGGCTGGAAGAGATAAAACAAGACCATTGCCTAAGACACAATGAACTGAAGGATGGAGAATACCGGATGGAACTAAGTGAAGGACTTTTTGCACACCATCAACTTTAAGAGTATGCCCTGCATTGTGGCCACCTTGAAAACGACAAACTGCCTCAGAGCTTTCGGCTAAAGCATCTACAATTTTTCCCTTGCCTTCATCACCCCACTGTAAACCCAAGATAAGGGTGTTATTGCTCATATGAGGCTAGTTGGTGCCTTTTGATTTATTGAGGTATTTAAAGAAATCAGATTTTGGATCAATTACTAGAATATCTGACTTATTATTAAAAGTTGCATCATAAGCTCTCATGCTTCGAGTAAATTCATAAAATTCTGAATCTTTAGAGAACGCTGAAGCATATATTGCTGCTGCTTTTGCATCGCCTTCACCTCGAATTTGTTCGGAAGTTTTATAAGCATCTGCCAGAATGATAACTCTTTGCTTGTCGGCAGCAGATCTGATTTCATTAGATAGCTCGTTTCCTTGTGCGCGCTATTCCTCAGCCAATCTATTTCTCTCTGATCGCATTCTTTCATAGACAGAATTACTCAGTTCGGGGGGTAAATCAATTCTTTTCACTCTAAAATCAATAATTTCTATACCAAGATCAGAAACAGAATTACCCAAATTATTCCGCATATCCCTCATGAGCTGGTCCCTTTCACCCGAAACTAATTCAGTAACTGTTCTACGACCAAATTGATTTTTTAACTCAAAAGCGGTTCTTTGACCAAGTAAATTATTCAAGTTAATAAAGCTTCCACTTGTCGCATCATAAAAAGTACGAACATCAGTAATTCGGTATTTTACAAATGAATCAACTATAAGATATTTACTCTCTACTGTTAAAATTCTATTGGGCTCTTCATCCAGAGTCTGAAGGCGTGAATCATACTTTTTAACATTTTGTATGATAGGTAGTTTAAAATTTAAGCCAGTCGGCAGATCTGATTTAATCGCTTCACCAAATTGAAAGACGATTCCATCTTCTTTTTCATCGATCACGAAGAGGCTATTTAGCACCAATGCAAGAATAAGCCCTGCAAGCACTAAGAGATTCATTCCTTTAGTCATTAGTCTTCCTCCTCTGATTTATTTTGCTCAAGAATTTTATCTAGCGGAAGGTACATCAAATTGTTCCCCCCCTCAACATCCATCAACACTTTTGTAGAATTACTATACAGCCCTTGCAAAGCATCTAAATAAAGTCTATCTCGAGTAACTTTTGGTGCTTTTTGATATTCAGTTAACAATTTTTCGAAACGCTCGGCCTCACCCTCTGCATTAGCCACAACCTCTTCTCTGTATGCTTCAGCAGCCTGGATCCTGGCAAACGCTCGCCCTCGTGCCTCGGGAACAATTGATAATCCATATCTATCAGCTTCATTTTGTAATTTTTCTTTATCTTC
>Ga0181593_10002406_pt1 | contig 17184 bp, 28 predicted proteins | sample 071ome_19_FD_133756 | JGI IMG/M metagenome (GOLD analysis project Ga0181593, IMG submission 133756) | Coastal salt marsh microbial communities from the Groves Creek Marsh, Skidaway Island, Georgia - 071413AT metaG (megahit assembly) | ecosystem: Environmental > Aquatic > Marine > Intertidal...
CATGCGGATTATGTGAAGAACATGATCACGGGTGCTGCGCAGATGGACGGTGCGATACTGGTTGTTTCGGCTGCTGACGGTCCGATGCCGCAGACGCGGGAGCATATTCTTCTGGCGCGTCAGGTTGGTGTTCCGGCGATTGTTGTTTTCCTGAACAAGGTTGACCAGGTTGATGACGAGGAGTTGCTTGAGCTTGTTGAGCTTGAGGTTCGCGAGCTTCTGTCCTCGTATGATTTCCCGGGTGACGACATTCCGGTTATTTCGGGTTCCGCGTTGGCGGCGTTGGAAGACAGCGACGAGGCGACGGGTAAGAACGCCATTCTTGAGCTTATGGCGGCGGTTGATGATTACATTCCGCAGCCTGAGCGTCCGAAGGATCAGGACTTCCTGATGCCGATTGAGGATGTTTTCTCGATTTCGGGCCGCGGGACGGTTGTCACGGGCCGTGTTGAGCGGGGCATTGTGAATGTCGGCGACGAGGTTGAGATTGTTGGTCTGAAGGACACATCGAAGACGGTTGTGACCGGTGTTGAGATGTTCCGGAAGCTTCTGGACCAGGGTGAGGCCGGCGACAATATCGGCGCGCTTCTTCGGGGTGTTGACCGTGAGGAGGTTGAGCGGGGTCAGGTTCTTGCGAAGCCTGGTTCGATCACGCCGCACACGAAGTTCAAGGCGGAGGCGTATATCCTGACGAAGGAAGAGGGCGGGCGTCACACGCCGTTTTTCTCGAACTACCGTCCGCAGTTTTACTTCCGGACGACGGATGTGACGGGGGCTGTTGGTCTTCCGGACGGCACGGAGATGGTGATGCCGGGGGACAATGTGACGATGGATGTGGAGCTTATCCAGCCGATTGCGATGGATGAGGGTCTGCGTTTTGCGATCCGCGAAGGCGGTCGTACCGTCGGCGCAGGCGTCGTCGCGTCAATCTCTGAGTAAGTACAGGCAGAAGTTCCGGGAAAGGGATCGCAATGGATAGCCAAAATATCCGCATTCGGCTGAAGGCCTTTGATCATCGTGTGCTGGATCAGTCCACGCATGAGATCGTGAATACGGCCAAGCGTACGGGTGCGCAGGTCCGCGGTCCCATTCCGCTGCCGACCAAATTCGAGAAGTTCACGGTGTTGCGTTCGCCGCATATCGACAAGAAGTCGCGTGAACAGTTTGAAATTCGCACTCATAAACGTCTTCTCGACATTGTCGATCCCACGCCGCAGACGGTGGACGCGCTGATGAAGCTCGACCTTGCGGCTGGTGTCGATGTTGAGATCAAACTCTAGGACCGAGCAATGCGTACCGGATTGATTGCGCAAAAGGTGGGGATGACCCGCCTGTTCACGGATGACGGGACCCACGTGCCCGTGACCGTTCTCCGTGTTGATAATTGCCAGGTTGTCGACGTGAAGACCGAGGAAAAGCACGGCTATAACGCGGTGCAACTCGGTTGGGGCAACGCGAAACCAAATCGTGTGTCCAAGTCACTTCGCGGCCATTTTGCCAAGGCGAAGGTGGAGCCGAAGAAGCGCCTTGCCGAATTCCGTGTCAGCCCCGACGCGGTGCTGGAAGTCGGCGCCGAAGTGACGGCCGAGCATTTTATTGCCGGTCAGAAGGTGGATGTTGCCGGGACCAGCATTGGTAAAGGCTTCGCCGGCGGCATGAAACGGCATAATTTCGGCGGGTTGGAAGCAAGCCACGGTGTGTCGATTTCGCACAGAAGCCACGGTTCGACAGGTAACAGCCAGGACCCCGGCAAGGTCTGGAAGGGCAAGAAGATGGCCGGTCATATGGGCGACGCGCGCCGGACCGCCCAGAATCTTGAAATCCATGCCACTGACGTGGAACGCGGCCTCATTCTGGTGCGCGGCGCGGTGCCTGGTTCCAAGGGCGGTTATGTCCTGATTTCAGATGCATGCAAGCATCCGATGCCGGAAGACGCGCCGTTCCCAGCGGCGCTTCGTGGCGGTGATACCCCGGCGGAGGAAGCAGAGGCGCCTGCCGAAGACATCAACGAAGCGGCAGACAGTGACGCCGCTGAAGAAGAAAAGGATTGAGCGTCATGCAGTGCGATATTGTAACGCTCGACAATAAGAAGACCGGGTCGATCGATCTCGATGACGCCGTTTTCGGTGTTGAGGTCAAGAAGGACATCCTCGCGCGTGCCGTAAACTGGCAGCTGGCGAAGCGGCGTTCCGGTAATCACAAGACCAAGGGAATTTCCGAGATTGCCGGCTCCACCGCCAAACCGTGGCGGCAAAAGGGCACCGGGCGCGCCCGGCAGGGCAGCAAGCGCGCCACCCAATGGCGGGGTGGTCAGACCGTATTCGGTCCCGTGGTCCGGTCGCACGGCCATAGTCTGAACAAAAAAGTCCGCAAGCTGGCGCTGCGCACCGCGCTCTCCAGCAAACAGGCCGAAGGTAAACTGGTGATCGTTGAGGACGCGACCGCGTCGAATGCGAAGACCAAGGCTCTGACCGGGCAGCTTGGCGCGCTTGGCGTGACGTCGGCGCTGATCATCTCTGGTGCTGAGGTCGATGGCAATCTGGCCAGGGCGGCGGCGAATATTCCGCAAGTTGATGTCCTGCCGCAGCAGGGCGCCAATGTGTATGACATTCTGAGGCGTGACACGCTGATCCTGACAAAGGACGCCGTCACCCATCTCGTGGAGCGGTTGAAATGAGTGCGCGCCGGGAAAAACCGGTCACGGTGTCCGTGATTCAGGCTTACGACCTGATTTTGTCGCCCGTGGTGACGGAAAAATCGACCCTGGGGTCCGAGCATAATCAGGTGACCTTCAAGGTGCGGATGGATGCGACGAAGCCGCAAATCAAGGCCGCGATCGAGAAGCTGTTCAAGGTCAAGGTGACTGCGGTCAATACCTTGCGTCAGCAGGGCAAGGTCAAGCGGTTCCGGGGCAAGATCGGCCGCCGGTCCGATTACAAGAAAGCAATCGTCTCTCTCGCGGAAGGCGAAACCATCGACGTGACGACAGGGGTCTGACGACATGGCGCTCAAACAATACAAACCGAATACGCCGGCGCAGCGCGGGTTGGTCCTGATCGACCGGAAAGAGCTTTGGAGCGGGAAACCCGTTAAGTCCCTGACCGAGGGGCTGAACGGTAATGGTGGCCGGAACAATGTTGGCCGGATCACGGTTCGCCGCCGCGGCGGCGGACATAAGCGACGCTATCGTATGGTCGATTTCAAACGCCGCAAACAGGATATGACGGCGACCGTTGAACGGCTTGAATACGATCCCAACCGGTCCGCTTTCATCGCGCTGATTACCTACGAAGATGGCGAACAGTCCTACATTCTGGCGCCGCAGCGCCTGTCGGCGGGTGATCAGGTTATCGCCGGCGAACGGGTCGATGTGAAGCCGGGTAATGCCATGCCGATGGAAAATATTCCGCTCGGCACCATCATTCACAACATTGAAATGAAGCCGGGGCGGGGTGGCCAGCTTGCTCGCGCCGCCGGCGGTTACGCGCAGTTGATCGGTAAGGATGCCGGATTTGCGCAGCTCCGGTTGAGCTCCGGCGAATTGCGCATGGTTCCGGCGCGCTGCATGGCGACCGTTGGTTCGGTCTCCAATGCCGATCACAAGAACCAGAACATGGGCAAGGCGGGGCGCAGCCGCTGGCTGGGTAAGCGCCCATCCGTTCGCGGTGTGGCAATGAACCCGGTCGATCATCCGCACGGTGGTGGCGAAGGCCGTACGTCGGGTGGTCGTCATCCGGTGTCGCCCTGGGGCGTGCCGACAAAAGGCAAGAGAACACGCGGCAAGAAGGCGAGCGACAAGTACATCATGCGCCGCCGCCGGAAGCGTTAAGGGAGATCAACGTGGCTCGATCTGTTTGGAAAGGACCGTTTGTCGACGGTTATCTGCTCAAGAAGGCCGAAGCGGTCCGTGAATCCGGCCGCAAGGAAGTGATCAGGATCTGGTCACGCCGATCGGTCATTCTGCCGCAATTCGTCGGCCTGACGTTCGGCGTCTATAACGGTCAGAAATTCGTTCCGGTTCTGGTGACCGAAAATATGGTCGGCCACAAATTCGGCGAATTTTCGCCGACGCGGACCTATCGCGGCCATGGGGCGGACAAGAAAGCGAGGCGTGGCTGATATGAGCAAGAGTGCGACACCGCGCCGTCTCAAGAAAAATGAGGCATCGGCATTTTCGAAAGCGATCCGCATCAGCCCGCAAAAGCTCAATCTGGTCGCGGGGATGATCCGGGGCATGGATGCCAACGCGGCAATGACCGCGCTGAAATTTTCTCGCCGTCGGATCGCTGAAGACGTCAGCAAGGTCCTGTGGTCCGCGATTTCGAATGCCGAAAATAATCATCAGCTCGATGTCGATCGTCTTTATGTCGCTGAAGCGACCGTTGGCCGGGCCTTCGCCATCAAGCGGTTCCGCGCCCGCGCGCGCGGTCGTGTCGGTGGCATCACCAAGCCGTTCAGCAACCTCACCATCGTCGTGCGTGAGCGCGAGGAGAGCAATTAATGGGACAGAAAGTTAATCCCGTCGGGCTTCGGCTTGGCGTCAACCGGACCTGGGACTCGCGCTGGTATGCGGATGGCGAATATGCCGATCTGCTGCACGAGGATATCAAGCTCCGTAAATATCTGACGGACCGGCTTAGCCAGGCAGGTGTTTCCAAAATCGTAATCGAACGCCCGGCGAAAAAGGCGCGTGTCACCATTCATACCGCGCGTCCCGGCGTCGTGATCGGACGTAAGGGCGCCGACATTGAAAAGCTTCGGGTTGATCTTTCGAAAATGACCGGCAGCGAGGTCAACATCAATATTGTTGAAATTCGTAAGCCGGAAATCGACGCTAACCTGGTCGCCGAAAATATCGCCCAGCAGCTGGAACGCCGTATCGCCTTTCGCCGCGCCATGAAGCGCGCGGTGCAGTCAGCCATGCGGCTTGGTGCCGAGGGTATCCGTATCAATTGCGGCGGCCGTCTGGGCGGCGCGGAAATCGCGCGGACTGAATGGTATCGCGAGGGCCGCGTTCCTCTGCATACGCTGCGTGCCGATGTCGATTATGGCACCGCGACGGCTCAGACCACTTATGGCGCCTGCGGCGTAAAGGTCTGGATTTTCAAGGGTGAGGTCCTCGCCCATGACCCGATGGCGCTGGATAAGCGCGCGATGGAACAGCAGCCGGCCCGTTAAGGGACCGTGTTACGGATCGAGTAGGAAAGGCAAGAAACCATGCTGGCGCCCAAGAGAACAAAGTTCCGCAAAGCGCATAAAGGCCGCATTCACGGCAACGCCAAGGGTGGCACCGATCTCAATTTCGGTTCCTTCGGGCTGAAAGCGCAATCGCCGGGCCGCATTACCGCGCGCCAGATTGAAGCGTCGCGCCGCGCGATCACGCGGCATATGAAGCGCGCTGGCCGCGTTTGGATTCGCATTTTCCCGGATGTGCCGGTTTCCCAGAAACCGGCTGAAGTCCGCCAGGGTAAGGGCAAGGGCGCGCCGGAATATTGGGCCTGCCGCGTAAAGCCCGGACGCATCATGTTTGAGGTTGATGGCGTCAATGAAGAAACCGCGCGTGTCGCGCTGGCGCTGGCCGCCGCCAAGCTGCCGATCCGTACCCGGGTCGTGAAGCGGGTCGGGGCAGAGTAAGGGTAGAACGATGAAGGCAACAGATCTTCGGGTCCAGACAGAGGACCAATTGAAGGACCAGCTGGTCGCGCTCAAGAAGGAATCGCTGAATCTGCGGTTTCAGCAGGCGAGCGGGCAGTTGGAGGGAACGGCGCGCGTGCGAGAAGTAAAGCGCGATATCGCGCGTATCAGGACCGTGCTGAACGAAAAACAGCGCACGGAAAAGCAAGGATAAGCCATGCCAAAACGGGTATTGCAGGGGATCGTTGTTTCCGACAAGGCGGACCGCACCATTTCGGTGAAGGTCGAACGCCGGGTCAAGCATCCGATCTATGGGAAGTTCATTCGCCAGTCGAAGAAATACGCGGCGCATGATCCCGAAAACCGCTTCAAGGTAGGTGACACGGTGCGTATCCGTGAGTGCCGCCCGGTATCGAAGTCAAAGCGCTGGGAGGTTCTGGCCGAGGGTGAATAACCCGTGGGCCGATATGTAGGATATGATTCAGGTTCAGACAAAACTCGAAGTCGCGGATAATTCGGGCGCCCGCTCCGTACAATGCATTCGTGTGCTCGGCGGCAGCCGCCGGCGCACCGCTTCGGTTGGCGACGTGATCGTTGTTTCGGTCAAGGAAGCCATTCCGCGCGGCCGTGTAAAAAAAGGCGACATTCATAAGGCGGTCGTCGTGCGCACCGCCAAGGAAATTCAGCGGGCCGACGGTTCCGCGATCCGGTTCGACCGGAACGCGGCGGTTCTGATCAATAATGCGGGCGAGCCCATCGGCACCCGCATCTTCGGGCCGGTCACGCGCGAGCTGCGCAACCGGGCCTATATGAAAATCATCTCTCTGGCGCCGGAAGTGCTCTGAGGGGGCGGGGATCATGACGAACAAGATCGTAAAAAAATTCCGCAAGGGCGATGACGTCACCGTCATTACCGGTCGCGACAAGGGTAAGTCCGGCAGCATTCTGAGGGTTATGCCGGAAGAAGGCCGCGTGATCGTGCAGGGCGTGAATGTGGTTAAGCGTCACACGCGTCCGTCGCAGACCAATCCTGGCGGAATTATCGAAAAGGAATCGCCGATCCATGTGTCCAATATCTCGCACGCGGATCCCGATGACGGCAAGCCGACCCGCGTCGGTTTCAAGGTTCTTGAAGACAACCGCAAGGTCCGTTTCGCGAAACGGTCCGGCGAAATGATTGATTGAGGCTAGGCTGATGGCGCGCCTGTTTGACTTTTACAAGGAAACGCTTCGCGGCAAGCTGCAGGAGGAGTTCGGCTATTCGAACCCGATGCAGATTCCGAAGCTGGAAAAAATCGTCGTCAACATGGGTGTTGGCGAAGCGGTCAACGATTCCAAGAAGATTGATGCCGCGCAGAACGAACTTTCGTTGATTTCCGGCCAGAAACCGGTCGTGGTCAAGGCAAAGAAATCCGTCGCGACGTTCAAGTTGCGCGAGGGTATGCCGATCGGTTGCAAGGTCACGTTGCGGCGCGACCGCATGTACGAATTTATGGACCGCCTGGTGAATATTGCGCTGCCGCAGGTGCGCGATTTCCGGGGTTTGCCGGGCCGCAGCTTTGACGGCCGCGGTAATTACGCGATGGGTCTTCGGGAACAGATCGTGTTTCCAGAGATCGATTACGATCAGGTCGATGAAATGCGGGGGATGGATATCATATTCGTCACGTCCGCGAACACCGACCAGGAAGCAAAAGCCCTGCTCAAGGGCTTTAATATGCCGATTAACTGATTGAAGGGTCTCGGAGGACTCGCATGGCTAAGAAAAGCGCAGTTGAAACGAACCGCAAGCGGATGCGGATGGCGAAGAAGTACGCCAACCGCCGGGCCGCGCTCAAGGCAATCGCGAACAACAAATCGTTGCCTGCCGAAGAGCGTTTTGCCGCCCGTCTGAAGCTCGCGGAATTACCCCGGAATTCTTCTCCGGTGCGGGTCCGCAACCGGTGTGAGCTCTCGGGCCGGCCGCGCGCCTATTACCGGAAATTCCGACTGTCCCGCATTGCGTTGCGTGAAATGGCGTCGCAGGGGCTGATCCCCGGCATGACGAAGTCGAGCTGGTGAGGAGAACGCGTAAATGACGATGACAGATCCCCTGAGCGATTTGCTCACCCGTATTCGTAACGGCCAACGGACCTCCAAGTCCGTTGTCGAGAGCCCGAGCTCCAAATTGCGGGTAAATGTTCTCGATGCGCTGCAACGGGAAGGCTATATCCGTGGTTATTCGGTCGAAGACATCGAAGGCAAACGCGATCAGTCGACCGTTCGGATCGAGCTTAAATACCATGAGGGCGAACCGGTAATCCGCGAAATCCATCGTGTTTCCCGTCCGGGCCGCCGTGTCTATTCGAAGATCAAAGAACTGTCGCCGGTGTATAACGGGCTGGGTATTTCCATCCTGTCGACGCCGCGGGGCGTCCTTTCGGATGCCGAAGCGCGCGCCCAGAATGTCGGCGGCGAAGTTCTGTGTACGGTGTTCTAGGAGCGCGCGATGTCGAGAATTGGACAAAATCCCGTTTCCGTGCCGTCCGGCGTCGATGTCAACATCGCCGGCCAGGTCGTCACGGCGAAGGGCAAGCTCGGTGAATTGAGCGTGACACTGGTCGACGAAATTTCGATCGACCGCGAAGGTGATGAATTGAAGGTTGCGCCGCGTGATAAGTCAAAGCGCGCCCGGACCATGTGGGGGACCTCCCGCAGCCTGGTTCAGAATATCGTGACCGGTGTCAGCGAAGGTTTCACGGTAAACATGGAGATCACCGGTGTCGGTTATCGCGCCGCGGTACAGGGCAAGAACCTGGTGCTGCAGCTCGGTTACAGCCATGAAATTCAGTTCCCGATTCCCGAGGGAATCAATATGGCGTGTGAACGTCCGACGGCGATTGCAATCAGCGGTGCCGACAAGCAAAAGGTCGGTCACATCGCTTCCCAGATCCGCGCGTTGCGGCCGCCCGAACCCTATAAGGGGAAGGGCGTGCGTTATGCGGATGAATATATTTTGCGCAAGGAAGGCAAGAAGAAGTAGGCGGCCATGCTTAAAACGAACAAATTGCGCGAACGGCGCCGTATGCGCCAGAGGACGCGGGTCAAGAAGACCGCAGGCGACAGGTTGCGCCTCTCGGTTTTCCGCTCGAATAAAAATATCTATGCCCAGGTCATTGATGACCGAGCGGGGCTGACCGTCGCCGCGGCATCTACGCTTGATGAGGCGGTCAAAGGTGTGACGAAGTCCGGTTCCAGCACAGATGCGGCCGTCGCGGTTGGTAAGCTGGTTGCCGAACGCGCCGCCGAACAGGGCGTCGGTCAGGTCTATTTCGACCGCGGCAGCTATTTATTTCACGGGCGCGTCAAAGCGCTCGCCGATGCGGCTCGCGAAGCCGGTCTGAAGTTTTAGGGAGACGGGTTTATGGCAAGAGGACCGGAAGGCGGACAGCAGAGAGATCGCCGCAATCGCGACGGACGTGGCGATGGCGACGATCTGGTCGACAAGCTTGTCCACATCAATCGCGTGGCCAAGGTGGTCAAGGGCGGCAAGCGGTTCGGTTTTGCCGCACTGGTTGTGGTGGGTGATGCCAAGGGCCGCGTCGGATTCGGTTCCGGCAAGGCGCGAGAGGTGCCGGAAGCAATCCGCAAGGCAACGGAACAGGCCAAGTCGCGCATGGTGCGTATACCGCTGCGCGAAGGCCGCACGCTGCACCATGACGTAAAGGGCCGTTTCGGGGCCGGAAAGGTGGTCTGCCGCGCGGCGCCTCCGGGTACCGGCATCATCGCGGGTGGCCCGATGCGCGCCGTTTTCGAATCTCTCGGTGTTCAGGATGTCGTCGCGAAATCGAACGGAACCCAGAACCCGTACAATATGATCAAGGCGACGATGGATGCGTTGCAGCGGCTGCAATCGCCGCGTGCCGTGGCGACGCGCCGGGGCAAGAAGGTTTCGGAAATTCTGCCGGCGCGTTCGAGCAACGTCGAACCGGCAGAGCAGAAGGAAGCGGTCGATGGCTGACGGAAGAATCAGGGTAACCCAGGTGCGCAGCCCTATCGGGCGCAAGGCGGATCAGCGGCAGACCCTTATCGGTCTGGGGCTGAATAAGCTGCACCGGTCAAAGGAACTTGAAGACACGCCCGCGGTACGCGGAATGATCAAAAAGGTCAGCCACCTCGTCGAGGTCGAAGAAAACGTATGAATGCCGTCCGAGCCGCCTGAAATGGCGACCGGGCAGGAGTATATATCATGAAGTTGAACGAGATTGCGGAAAACAAGGGTTCCCGGAAGGCGCGCAAGCGGGTCGGACGTGGGCCGTCCTCTGGTTTGGGTAAAACCGCGGGCAAGGGGCAAAAGGGACAAAAATCCCGGTCCGGTGTGGCATTGGCCGGTTTCGAGGGCGGTCAGATGCCGCTTTACCGGCGTTTGCCGAAACGCGGTTTTAACAATATTTTCCGTAAGGATTTCCGCGAAGTAAATCTGGGCCGTCTGCAGGCCGCGATTGACGCCGGTAAGATCGACCCGTCGAAAACCGTCGATGTTGCCGCGATGCGCGAAGCCGGTCTGATCAAAACTCCGCGAGATGGCGTCCGCCTCCTTGCGAAGGGCGAACTCAATGCCAAGGTTACTGTAGAGGTTGCCGGCGCATCCAAGGCGGCCGTCGCCGCCGTCGAAAAGGCGGGTGGATCGGTTGTTATCGCTGTTCAGGCGAAGGCAAAGCCGGCTGAAGAAGCGCCGGCGGATTAACGGCCAACAAGGACCCCGCTTATGGCTTCAGCCGCCGAACAACTCGCAGCGCATATTAATTTCGGCCAGATCGGTAAGGCAACCGAACTCAAAAAGCGGCTGTGGTTTACGCTCGGGGCGTTGATCGTTTACCGGCTGGGTACCTATATCCCCTTGCCGGGGATCGACCCGGCGATTTTGTCCGATATTTTCCAGAGCCAGGCGGGCGGTCTTCTGGCCGTTTTCGACATGTTTGCGGGTGGCGCGTTCAGCCGCATGACGATCTTTGCGCTCGGCATCATGCCCTATATTTCCTCGGCGATTATCATGCAGTTGATGACCGCCGTGTCCGCGTATTTTGCCCAGCTCAAGAAAGAAGGCGCGGCCGGTCAGCGGAAAATCACGCAATATACCCGTTACGGCACGGTTTTCCTGGCGGCACTGCAAGGATACGGCATTTCCGTCGGGCTTGAGGGGACGACGGGGTCGCAGGGATCCGCGGTCATCGATCCGGGGTTGTTTTTCCGCTTTACCACAGTGGTTACCCTTGTCGGCGGCACAATGTTCCTGATGTGGCTCGGTGAACAGATTACGTCGCGTGGCGTCGGGAACGGCATCTCTCTGATTATCTTCGCGGGTATCGTCGCGAACCTGCCTTCCGCATTGGTCGGGACGCTGGAACTTGGCCGCACCGGTTCGCTCTCGGCCGCCTTTATCATTTTCCTGATTGCCATGGCCGTTGGCGTCATCGCCCTGATCGTTTATGTGGAGCGCGCGCAGAGACGGCTTGTCGTCCAATACCCCAAGCGACAGGTGGGTAACCGTATGTTCGGCGGCGAAAGTTCGCATTTGCCGTTGAAGATCAACACCGCCGGCGTTATTCCGCCAATTTTCGCCAGCTCACTGTTGTTATTGCCGATCACCATTGCCGGATTTTCGGCGGGGCAGGGGCCGGAATGGCTGAACACCGCCGTCGCCTATCTTGGCCGCGGTCAGCCGTTTTATCTGATCACCTATTCCCTTCTGATCGCGTTTTTCGCGTTCTTCTATACCTCGGTCGTCTTCAACCCGACGGAAACCGCCGACAATCTGAAACAGAACGGTGGTTTTATTCCGGGGATTCGCCCGGGTGCGAATACGGCCAAGCATCTCGACTACGTGTTGTCGCGGATTACCGTTCTCGGCGCGGTTTATCTGGTCGCGATCAGTATCCTGCCGGAAATTCTGATTTCGAAATATTCGGTGCCGTTTTATTTCGGCGGCACAAGTCTGCTGATTGTCGTCATGGTGACGATGGACACGGTGGCGCAGGTTCAGTCCCATTTGCTGGCCCACCAGTATGAAGGCCTGATCAAAAAAACAAGGATCAGGGGACGGCGGGGATGAGGCTTGTTCTTCTCGGTCCTCCCGGTGCGGGCAAAGGAACGCAGTCGGAAGTGCTGGAGCAGCGATGCGGGATGGTACAGCTTTCGACAGGTGAAATGTTGCGCTCGGCAATCGCGGAAGGCAGCGATCTTGGCAAGCAAGTACAGTCCTTGATGGATTCGGGCTCGCTTGTTCCTGATGACATCGTCATCCGGATGATTGCGGAACGGATCGGGAAGAGCGATTGCGACAATGGTTTTGTGCTTGATGGGTGCCCGCGGACTTTGGCGCAAGCGGAAGCGCTTGATGACATGCTGGCCGAAAAGGGAATGGCTCTGGATCACGTGATCGAAATGGCGGTGGATGCCGATGAGATGGTTCGTCGCATATCGGGCCGGTATAGCTGCCGTTCCTGCGGCGCGGGATATCATGATGAATTCAAAAAGCCGAAAACGGACGGGGTTTGCGACCAATGCGGTGGCACCGAATTCGACCGGCGCTCGGACGATAATGCGGAAACGGTAAGAAATCGGCTTGAGGCGTATGACAAGCAGACCGCCCCGCTGTTGCCGTATTACCGCGATAAGGGCTTGCTCAGGACAATCGATGCGATGGCGTCTATCGATGCGGTCACCCGCGAACTGGAAAACGTTATTTCCGACGGCGTAGGTTGACTTGAGCATGAAAATTTCTATAATCCCCGGCCTTTGGGCCCGGAAAAATCCAACTGAAAAACAGGACGTTTATCGTCTAAACGAGGAGTACTCGGCATGGCGCGTATAGCGGGTGTCAACCTTCCGAATAAGCCGACTTGGATTGCGCTGACATATATCCACGGTATCGGACAGACCACGGCGAAGAAGATCTGCGAAACGACCGGGGTCGATATGACTGTTCGCATCGACACGTTGAGTGATGACGAACTTGGGCGTATCCGTGATCTGATCGACGCCGATTACCGGATCGAGGGCGAACTGCGCCGTGATGTGGCGATGAACATCAAGCGGTTGATGGACCTTGGCTGCTATCGCGGTTTGCGGCACCGCCGCGGCATGCCGGTTCGCGGACAACGCACCCATACCAACGCGCGCACCCGCAAGGGCCGGGCGCGTCCGATCACCGGCAAGAAGTAATCAGGCGGTAAGGAAAGAATATTATGGCAAAAGCAGCGACCGCTTCCCGTGTCAGGCGCCGTGAGCGTAAAAACATTACCGCCGGCGTCGCCCACGTGAATGCGACATTCAACAACACCATGATCACCATCGCCGATGCCCAGGGGAATACGATCGCCTGGTCGTCCGCAGGACAGGCCGGCTTCAAGGGTTCGCGCAAATCGACCCCGTATGCCGCACAGATCGCGGCTGAAGATGCCGGGCGCAAGGCGATGGAGCACGGTATGAAGACGCTTGATGTGCTGGTGAAAGGCCCTGGTTCAGGACGTGAATCCGCGTTGCGCGCGCTCGGTGCGGTCGGGTTCTCGATCACCTCGATCAAGGATGTGACGCCGATCCCTCATAATGGCTGCCGCCCGCGCAAGCGCCGCAGGGTCTAGAAATTATGCGCCGGCGGGCATTGCCGCCGGAATTGATGAAATGACAGCCGTTTATCCGGCTGGCGAATAAAGAGGTCATACCCGTGATTCAGAAGAACTGGCAGGAATTGATCAAGCCGAACAAGCTCGAAGTTACACCGGGCATGGATGAAAACCGCTCCGCGTCCATTGTTGTGGAGCCGCTGGAGCGTGGTTTCGCGAATACGTTGGGCAACGCGCTCCGCCGCGTGCTGCTGTCCTCTCTGCAGGGCGCCGCGGTAACCGCCGTACAGATTGACGGCGTACTGCATGAATTCTCGTCCATTCCGGGCGTGCGCGAGGACGTGACCGATATCGTCCTTAATTTGAAGGCGTTGGCGCTGCGCTATTCCGGTACGGAAGCCCGCCGGATCAGCCTCACCGCCAATGGCCCGTGCGAGGTTACGGCCGGCATGATCGATGCGGGTCATGATGTCGAAATCGTCGATCCGGATCTGGTGATTTGCACGCTTGATGACGGCACCAAGATCAATATGGAAATGACCGTGTCGACGGGTAAGGGGTATGTTCCCGCCGCCGCGATGCGGGCGGAGGACTCGCCGATCGGTCTTATTCCGATTGACGCAATCTATAGCCCGGTCCGCCGGGTGGCTTTCAAGTCGGATAATACCCGCGTTGGGCAGGTTACCGACTATGACAAGCTGATCCTCGATGTTGAAACCGACGGCACCATCACGCCGGAAGATGCGGTGGCGCTTTCCGCGCGTATCCTGCAGGACCAGCTCCAGACCTTCATCAATTTCGAGGAACCGACCGTCGCGGCGGAAACCACGGAAGAAGCGGAGCCGGAATTCAACAAGAATCTGCTGCGCAAGGTCGACGAGCTGGAATTGTCCGTTCGTTCCGCGAATTGCCTGAAGAACGACAATATCATCTATATCGGCGATCTGGTGCAGAAATCCGAACAGGAAATGCTGCGTACGCCGAATTTCGGCCGCAAATCGCTGAACGAAATCAAGGAGGTGTTGACCAATATGGGGCTGCATCTCGGAATGGAAATCGTCGACTGGCCGCCGGAAAATATCGAAGATATGGCGAAAAAGCTGGAAGAACCGTTTTAGGAAAGCCGCCGTACGTCGGAACGGTTCCGGCGCGGTAATTCAGGAGCAAGTGTCATGAGACACCGTAAGAGTGGACGCAAACTCAACCGGACCAGTTCGCACCGTAAGGCGATGTTTCGCAATATGGCGGTGGCGCTGATCAAGCATGAGCAGATCAAGACGACTCTGCCGAAAGCGAAAGAGTTGAGCCCCATCGTCGATCAGCTTGTCACGCTCGGCAAGAAGGGTTCGCTGCATGCGCGCCGTCAGGCCCTGTCCAAGCTGAATAACGACGCTGCCATTACTGCGAAGCTGTTTGATGTGCTAGCGGAGCGCTATGCCGATCGCGCGGGCGGGTATACCCGTGTTATCAGGGCGGGTTTCCGTCACGGCGACGATGCGCCGATGGCCTTTATTGAGCTGGTCGATCGTGATGAGGACGCCAAGGGACAGGATTCCGGTCCGGTCTTCGATGACGACATGGATGAAGCGGAAAACGCCGCAGCGTAACTCTATCCCACTGGATTTCCGATCAGGGGCGGCCGTTCGGCTGCCCCTGTTTATTTCTGGTGTTATGCTTACATAAACGGCTGCCAATCTTATGCCGGACACCGATATGCGCAAATTTCTTCTCTCTATTTTCCCTCTGATCTTTTTGCTGACGGCCGCCGGCGCCCCCGCCGATGCCCAAAAGAGGACCTTGCCGTCATCGAGTGCCGAAATTTCTCTTTCATTCGCGCCTCTGGTGAAGAAGGCGTCGCCGGCGGTGGTCAATATCTATACGAAGCGCGTTGTGAAGACGCGCCAGTCGCCGTTTTTTAACGATCCGTTCTTTCGCCAGTTTTTCGGCGATAATCTGTTCAATTTCGGCGCGCCGCGCGACCGGGTCCAGAATTCCCTGGGATCGGGTGTAATCGTCCGCCGCAATGGCATCATCGTCACCAACAATCATGTCATCAAGGGCGCCGATGAGATAATCGTGGTCCTGTCGGACAGGCGCGAGCTATCCGCCAAGGTGGTGCTCGCCGATGAACGGACCGATCTGGCGGTTCTTCGTGTCGATACCAAGGGGGAACGCCTACCCGCTTTGAAATTGCGGAATTCCGACGAATTGGAGGTGGGCGATCTAGTTCTCGCGATCGGCAATCCGTTCGGTGTCGGTCAGACGGTGACAAGCGGTATCGTCTCGGCGGTTGCCCGGGCGGCCGAGGGCGTGTCGGATTTCAGCTTCTTCATTCAAACAGATGCCGCCATCAATCCCGGCAACAGTGGTGGCGCGTTGCTGACAATGGACGGGCGGCTGGCCGGGATCAATACGGCGATATACAGCAAGAGCGGTGGTTCTCAGGGCGTCGGGTTTGCGGTACCGGCCAATATGGTGGCCCGGATAATCGAGAGCGCGTTGGGTGGTTCGGGGATCGTATCGCCCTGGCTCGGCGCGGCCGGTCAACAGGTTACATCCCGCCTTGCCGCCAATCTGGGGCTCAGACGGCCGGTCGGGGTTTTGATTAATGAAACCTATTCGGGCGGGCCCGCGGACAGGGCGGGTGTCCGGGTGGGGGACATCGTCACTGCCATTAACGAACAGGAAGTTGAAACCCCGGCGGCGCTGCGTTTTCGAATAGCAACCCTGCGGGTCGGCGACCGGGCCGCGCTTCGTATCTGGCGCGATGGCAGGACCCGTGAGTTACGTTTTCCGCTTGAAAAGGCGCCGGAAAAACCGCGTAAGAATCTCACCCGTCTCAAGGGAAAACATCCGCTGGCGGGCGCGCTGATCGCCAATATGTCGCCCGCCTTGGCTGAGGAATTGTCAATTAATCCGCTGAAGCGCGGCGTCATCGTCCTGAAGGTGGCGCGGCGCAGCGCGGCGAACCGGCTGGGTTTGCGGCCGGGCGATTATCTGGTGGAGGTCAATGGCAATAAGGTCACTCGGGTGGCGGCGGCGAAGAAATTGCTGGGCAAACCGCGCCAGCGTTGGGCGATTTCGATAAAGCGAGACGGAAAGATACTCTCCGTCATCGTGGAATAATTCATGCCCGCCGATGACGATCCCGGTCTGTTCGAAGACGCCGCGTCCAAGCCGCTTGCTGAACGGCTGAGGCCGGCGGCGCTTGATCAGGTCGTGGGGCAGGCGCACTTGCTGGCCCCCGACAAGCCGCTTGGTCGGATGGTGGCGTCGGGCAAACTATCCTCAATGATCCTTTGGGGGCCTCCCGGTACCGGAAAAACCACCATCGCGCGGCTGCTGGCGGATAACACCGATCTGCGTTTTGCGCTCATCTCGGCTATTTTTTCCGGCGTTTCAGAACTGAGAAAGGTCTTCGAGGAAGCTCGCGAGCATCGCGCCGTGGGTCGGGGTACCTTGCTGTTTATCGATGAGATTCACCGGTTTAACCGTGCCCAACAGGATAGCTTTCTGCCGGTTGTCGAAGACGGCACGATTTTGCTGATCGGAGCAACGACGGAAAACCCGTCCTTCGAACTCAACCCGCCATTGCTTTCCCGCTGTCAGGTTCTTGTGCTTAACCGGCTCGACGATGAAGCGCTTGAGGAGCTCCTGATCCGCGCGGAAGCCGAAACCGGGCATTCCTTGCCGTTAAACGTGGATGCCCGGGCCGCGCTGCGTTCCATGGCCGATGGCGACGGGCGTTATCTGCTGAATATGGTTGAAACGATCATTGCGTCGGGCGTGTCCGATGAAATCGGTGTGAAAGAACTCGCCGAATTGATTCAGCGCCGTGCGCCGGTCTACGACAAGGGACAGGAAAGCCATTACAACCTGATCAGCGCGCTGCATAAGTCGCTGCGGGGGTCCGATGCCGATGCGGCGCTGTACTGGCTGGCGCGTA